>Ga0209321_10003085_pt1 | contig 11170 bp, 10 predicted proteins | sample Rifsed16ft4_FD_184012 | JGI IMG/M metagenome (GOLD analysis project Ga0209321, IMG submission 184012) | Soil microbial communities from Rifle, Colorado, USA - sediment 16ft 4 - CSP-I_5_4 (version 2) | ecosystem: Environmental > Terrestrial > Deep subsurface > Rock core/Sediment | place: Rifle... | reverse complement strand
CAACCGCATGGGACGACGCGCCTTGGCCAACCTTCACCTCGCATGCTGGGATACCGAAAGAAGGAGCCCCACGCCGGCCATGCCGGCGAGAAGCGACGATCCCCCCGCGGAGACGAAGGGCAGCGGTATCCCGGTCGTCGGGAGCATTCCCAGGACCACTCCCATGTTGATGAGCCCCTGGCCCACGAGGAACATCGTGAGCCCCGCGGCGAGGAGCGAGCCGAAGCGATCGGGAGCCCGGTCGGCGATCACCAGGCCCCGCCACAGGAGGATGGAAAAGCCCGCGAGAACCACGAGTGCCCCCACGAGGCCGAGCTCCTCGCCGACGACGGCGAAGATGAAGTCGGAGTGCGGCTCCGGGAGGTAGAAGTGCTTCTGCTGGCTCGCCATGAAGCCCTTCCCCAGGATCCCCCCCGAGCCCACGGCGATGAGCGACTGGAGGATCTGGAACCCCTTCCCCAGGGGGTCCTGACCGGGATCGAAGAAGATGAGGAACCGCTCGCGCCGATACTCCTCGCTGAAGACGAACCAGAGGAGCACCGGTGCGGAAGATAGGGCGAGCGCAGTGAGCTGCCCGAGAGGAACGCCGGAGACGAAAAAGAGACAAGAGCCGACAAAGACCAGGCAGAACGCCGTTCCGTAGTCGGGCTCGATGAGCACCAGAAAGCCGAGAAGGCCGGCGATCAAGAGGGACGGGAACCAGCCGGACCAGAAGTCCCCGAGCCTTACGCTGCGGCGGTCGAGCTGGTAGGCGAGCGTCACTACGAGCGAGAGCTTCGCCAGCTCCGACGGTTGGAACGAGACCAGCCCCAGGCGGAGCCAGCGATGGGCGTTTTTGAGAGGCGGGCTGAAGAGGACCGCGATCAAAAGGACCACCGTCGCGCCCAGAAGGCCGTAAACCACCGCGGGACGCCTCAGCTTTCGATAGTCGAGGCGCGTGAGAACCATCATGAGCAGGACGCCCATCGCCGCCCACATGCCCTGCTTCACCGCGAAGAAGTAGGCGCTCCGGTGCGACTCCAGGGCCACGACCGACGACGCGCTGTAGAGCATGACGACGCCGAAGCCGACGATGGCGATGGTGGTGACGAAGAGCGTCCGGTCGGGAGAGAGCTTCTGAGCCATCCTTCACTCCCTCTCCGCCGCGAGCCTTTCGACTGCCGCCCGAAAGCGCTCGCCGCGTTCTCGATAGTCCCGATACATGTCGAAGCTCGAGCCCGCGGGCGAGAGCAGCACCACGTCTCCCGGGCTCGCGGCTCTCGCCGATGGCGAAGACGCATTTCACCTTCCGCGTCACCAGATCGCGGAGGTCACGAAAGTCCCCGCCCTTGAACCGCCCGCCGAGGATCAGAAGGATTCCCCCGTCGAAGCTTTCGAGCGCCGCGCGCACCGCCGCGACGTTGGTCGCTTTGGAGTCGTTGTAGAACCGCACCCCGTCCACCACCGCGACCTGCTCGAGCGCGTGCGGTAGACCCTGGAAGTGCAGAAGCGCATCTTCGATCTCGTCTCCCGAGATTCCCAGAAGAGCGGCGGCGGCGGATGCCGCCATGGCGTTCAGGCGGTTGTGCCGGCCCACGAGCTGAAACTCCTCGAGAGAGGCGAGCGGTGTGGTGAGCCCATTCTCGTGCTTCACGATCCAGGGCCCGTCGAGGTGCAGATGCGGCGAGAGCTCGGAGAGTCCAGGGAGACAGTCCAGCCCGAAATACCACTTCCGCGATTTCGCTTTCTCAGCCATGGACACCGTCAGTCGATTTCCGCCGAAGACCACCGCCACGTCCTCTTCCCGCTGGTTCTCGAAGATGCGGCTCTTGGCGGAAACGTAGGCCTGGAAGTCGGGATGCCAGTCCAGGTGATCGGGGGTCACGTCGAGGAGCACCGCGACCCGGGGTCGGAACGATTCCACGGTCTCGAGCTGAAAGCTCGAGACCTCGACGACGAAGAACGTCCGCTCCGAGCTTCCCGAAAGCTCTCTCACCAGAGGAGCGCCGATGTTCCCCGCGAGGCGTACGTCTTTCCCCGAGGCGCGAAGCATCGCCGCGAGAAGGGACGCGGTCGTGGACTTGCCCTTGGTTCCGGTCACCGCGGCGACCGTCCCTCGAATCTCCCGAAACCCGAGCTCCAGCTCTCCCCAGACGGAAATGCCGCGCTTGCGCGCCTCCGAGAGTATCGGAAGGTCCATTCTCACCCCCGGGCTCGGGACCACCAGGTCCACTCCGGAGACGAGCGAGGTCGGATGAGAGCCGAGGTGGAGCATCACCCCTTCCGCCTCGAGCGCGAGCGCTTTCGGCTCGAGCTCTTCCCGCGTCCTTCGATCGGTAGCCGTCACCACCGCCCCCCGGGACCGAAGGAGCTCGCAGGCGGCGATGCCGGAGAGACCGAGTCCCACCACCAGGACCCGTCGACCCCGATAGTTTTCGGTCATTGCCGTCCAGCGACTTTGCCCACGTTCGTTTCATCTCAATTTCAGGGTGGTCAAGCTCGCGAGGGCGAACATGATTCCCAGAATCCAGAACCGGACGATGACCTTGGGCTCGCTCCAGCCCGCGAGCTCGAAATGGTGGTGGAGCGGCGCCATGCGGAAGACGCGCTTGCCGGTGAGCTTGAACGACGCCACCTGGATGATGACCGAGAGCGCTTCGAGCACGAACACCCCGCCGACGAGCATCAGGAGGATCTCCTGCTTGATCAAGAGGGCCATGGTGCCGATGGCGCTTCCGAGAGCGAGCGACCCCACGTCGCCCATGAACACCTGCGCCGGATAGGAGTTGAACCACAGGAATCCGAGGCTGGCTCCCACCATCGCTCCGCCGAAGATGGTGAGCTCCCAGATCCTCGGGATGTGGATCAGATCGAGGTAAGCGGAGAATTGAGCGTGTCCGGTGACGTAGGTCAGAACCGTATAGGCGGAAGCGGCGATGAGGACCGTCCCGATCGCGAGACCGTCGAGCCCGTCGGTGAGGTTGACCGCGTTCGAGGCCCCTACGATGACCAGGACGGCGAAGGGAATGAAGAACCACGACAGGTCGGGCCGGAGCTCCTTCACGAAGGGAAAGAGGATCACCGTCGAGAAGTTGCCGTCCTTCGACATCGCGAAGAGCACCATCCCGACGACCAGAGCGGAGGCCGATTGGAGCAGGATCTTGGCCCGCGCCGATAGTCCCAGCGAGCGCTTCTTCACGATTTTGCGGTAGTCGTCGGTGAAACCCACGATTCCGAAGGCCAGCGTCGTTCCGAGCGCTACCCAGACGAATACACTCGTGAGGTTGGCCCAGAGAAGCGTCGGCGCGACGATCGCCGCCAGAATGAGAATGCCGCCCATGGTGGGCGTCCCCGCCTTCGAGCGGTGGGTCTCGGGACCCTCTTGGCGGATGTGCTGCCCGATCTGGAACTGCCGCAGCCGCGCGATGAGCCACGGGCCGAGGAAGAACGAGATCGCGAGAGCGGTGAGGGTCGCGCAAGCGGTGCGAAAGGTGACGTAGCGGAAGACGTTGAGGAAACCGTACTCGGTGTGCAGCGGATAGAGAAGGTGATAAAGCATCAGTCCCCCTCCTTCCCCTCTTTCCGCTCTGGCGCGAATCCCCGTCGAACGACCTCGATCGCGCGCTCGAGGCCAATTCCGCGAGAGGCTTTCAGGAGGACCACGTCCCCTTCTCGGAGCTCCTCGAGGAGGAGTCTCCCCGCTTCTTCCGCCGTCGATACCGAGCGGAGCTTCGAAGGCGCCGCCCCCGCTTCGAGGGCACCCTCGAGGATGTGCGCGGCGAGCGCGCCGACGCCGACGAGGAGTTCGATCGGAAGCCCCGCGGCGAAACGCCCCACCTCGCGGTGAAGCTCGACCCCACGCTCGCCGAGCTCCAGCATGTCCCCCATGACTGCGACACGCCGCACCGCTTCTTCCTCGGAGAGCGCTTCGAGCGCGAAGCGAAGTGCGCGGGGACTCGAGTTGTAGGTCTCGTCGACGAGGACGAACCCGCGGCCGAAATCCACCCGCTCACCGCGATGCCAGGGGGGACGAAGACCGGAGAGCGCTCGGGCCGCGTCTCGGAAGGGCACGTCGAGAGCGCTCGCGGCCGCGAGACCCGCGAGCAGGTTGTAGACGTTGTGCCGGCCGCGAAGAACGGATTCGATCCCTACTTCCTCGCCGCGGAAGACCGCCTTGAACCGGAGTCCTTCGCGGGTCGCCCGGATTGCCGAGCCCCGGACGTCGGCTTCTTCTTCGACTCCGAAGCGGACCTTTCGTCCCGAGAAACGGCGCGCCTGATCGAGAACCAGGGGGTCGTCGGCGTTGATCACCGCCGTCGCTCCCGCCGGAAGTCCGCGAAAGAGCTCGCCCTTGGCCTCGGCGATGGCCGAGACCGTCCCCAAGAACTCGAGGTGCACTTCGGCGACGTTGGTGAGAACCCCGACGTCGGGCCGGGCGATCTCGGTGAGCCGGGCGATCTCTCCCGGCCCCGACATTCCCATCTCGAGGACGGCGACCTCCTCTTGCTCGAGCTTCAGCAGCGACAGGGGAAGACCGTAGAAGTTGTTCAGGTTTCCTTCCGACTTCAGAACCCGCTTGGTGCTTCCGATCGCCGAGGCCGCCGCCTCTTTCGTGGTCGTCTTTCCCATGCTGCCGGTGACAGCGACGACCTGGACGGCGCGGCTCTTTCGAAAGCCGCTCGCGAGATCCTGGAGGGCGCGCGTCGTGTCTCGGACGCGGATCGCGAACGCGGGGGCCGGAACCTCGCTCTCTTTCTGGATCACCACGCCCGCGGCGCCCTTGAGGACGACCTCGCGGAGGTAGTCATGCCCGTCGTGCCGCGGCCCGGAGATGGCGAAGAACAGATCGCCGCGGCGGAGAGTGCGGCTATCGATGGAAACCCCTCCGTCGAAGGCAACCGTGGGCGCGCCCACTTCCAGGGTTCCCCCCGCGAGGCGCGCCATCTCACCCAATGTCAGCTTCAAGATCCCAGGATCTCCCTCACCACGTTTCGATCGTCGAAGTCGAGGACGCGATCGCCCACGATTTGATAGGGCTCGTGGCCCTTGCCGGCGATGACTACGAGATCTCCGGCTTCGGCTCTCTCGAGCGCCATCGCTATCGCTTTGCGGCGATCGACCTCGACCTCGATCGACTCCGAGTGCTCCTTGGTGCCGAGCTGGATCTCCCGCACGATCGCCTCGGGATCTTCGCCCCGCGGATTATCCGAGGTAAGCACCACCCGGTCCGCCAGCCGCGCCGCGACCATCCCCATCAGCGGGCGCTTCGACCGGTCGCGCTCTCCGCCGCACCCGAAAACCACCCAGAGCTTTCCCCGGGTGAGCGGCCGCGCCGCCTCGAGAAGTTTCCGGAGGGCGTCGTCGGTGTGGGCGTAGTCGACCACGACGTCGAAGGGCCGGGAGACGGAAACCCTCTCGAATCGACCCGGCGCTCCCGGGACCTCGGGAAGCGTTCTCAGGATGTCGTCGCTCGAGAATCCCAGCGCGCGGACCGCGGCGTAGGCCCCGAGGAGGTTCAGCGCGTTGTAGCGCCCGACGAGCGGGCTCCGAATCTCCCGAATGACGGTCCCTTCCCGAAACGAGAGTCGCGTCCCCTCGAGCGAGGCCTCGACCGAGCCCATCACCAGGTCCGCGGTGGAAGAGAGCCCGAACGTCGTGGTCTCGGCCGAAACGCCGGAGGCGAGCCGTTCTCCGTACACGTCGTCGATGGCGATGACCGCGCGGCCGCCCGGTCGAAGATAGCGGGTGAAAAGGAGGCGCTTGGCCTCCCAGTAACTCTCCATGTCGCGGTGGAAGTCCAGATGATCCCGGGAGAGGTTGGTGAAGACCCCGACCTGGAACTCCGAGCCTTCGAGGCGGGAGAGCGCGAGACCGTGGGACGAGACCTCGAGCGCTCCGTAGCGGCAGCCCGCGGCGACCGCCTGGGCGAGGAACTCCTGGATCGCCGGCGCCTCGGGAGTGGTGTGGCGCGTAGGCGCGCTTCGGTCCCCGATTTTCGACACCACGGTCCCGAGCATGGCGGAAGGCGGGGCGAGGCGGGAGAAAAGCCCGTCGATGAGATAGGCGGACGTGGTCTTGCCGTTGGTTCCGGTCACTCCGACGAGATCCATCTTTTTCGCCGGCTCGCCCCAGGCCTTGGCCGCCATCAACCCCGCCGCCTTTCGAGCGTCCGGCGTCTGCACCCAGGTTGCAGCCGCCGCGAATTTCGCGTCGGGCGGCCTCTCGCTCACCACGACGACCGCCCCGCGGGCGATGGCATCCCCGAGGAAACGATGACCGTCGGTCTTCTCGCCCTCGCGCGCCACGAAGACGAAGCCCGGGCGCACCTCGCGCGAGTCCACGGCGACCCCGTGAATCTCGACGTCGCGCGGTCCGCGTACGGTCTGGAGCGGCACCAGCGCGAGAAGCTCTCCCAGCTTCACTCTGCTGCCGCTCCCGCTCAGATTCTTTCCTCCCTCGATCTCTGTCGTCGCTTTCATCGGAATTCTTCGCTCACCTCTCGAATCGCTGGCCGCCTACGCGAAGCTTCGGCGAGCCTGGCCGAAGCCCCAGGGGCGAAGGCCGGACGGGAGACTCCCGCCACGCGGATCGTTGCCGGCACCTTACGGGGCGCCGCCGACGGCGCAGGCCGCCCCGGCGCATCCGGGGGTATCGGCCTCAGGATCAGCCGCGCCTCGATTCCCGGCTCGAGCCACCCTCCGGCGGCAGGACTCTGCTCGATGACGAAACCCGTCCCCTCCATCTCCGGCACCAGTCCCGAGGCGACGAAGCGCGCGAGCGCGTCCCTCGCGGAGAGACCGAGTACCTCGGGGGCGCCGGGGCTCGCCTCCGCCGGCCAGGCAACGTCTCGGACCGCTGCCGCCCCTGATGGAAGAATAGGTCCCGTTTGTGGCCAAACTTTGGCGAAGCGAACGACTTCTTCCTCGTCGCGGGGCACCCCGAGATGGACGAGCGACCGCTCGACGATCCGGGCGAAAACCGCGGCAGCTCTCGAGCCCGAGTGATCGCCTTCGGGGGAATCGAGGATGACGAGCGCGGTCAGCTCCGGCCGGTACGCGGGGGCGAAGCCCGCGAACGACGCGATGAAATCCGTCTTGGAGTAACCGCCGGGAACCGCCTTCTGGGCGGTGCCGGTCTTTCCGGCCACTCGATAGCCGCGGAGGGCGGCGGTTCTCCCCGTGCCCTTCTCCACCACTTCGACGAGGATCTCCGTCATCCGCCGGGCAGTCGCTTCAGAGACGACCCGCCGGACGGGCTCGGGCGAGAGCGCCGGCACGAGCGCTCCGTCGCTCCCGCTGAAGCCGAGAACCAGCCTCGGCCGCATGAGGTAACCCGAGGTAGCGAAGACGTTCGCCGCCGAAACCATCTGAAGGGGAGTAACGCTCACTTCCTGGCCGAAGACGATGGAGGCGCTGGTGACCGGCCCCCATCGCTCCGCCGGGCGCAGGATCCCGCGGCTTTCCGCGGGGAGCTCGACTCCGGTCGTCTCGCCGAAACCGAAGGCCCTCACGTATGCCTCGAGCCGGCTCTTTCCCAGCCGCTGGCCGATGCGGATCATTCCGACGTTGCTCGAAAGCGATACGACCTCGCGGAAAGTGAGGACGTCGAATAGCCGATGGTCGCGGATGTAGCGATCGGCGATCCGGATTCCGCCCTGCCCGCAGTCGATGCGCTCGTCCTCGGTGGTAACCCCTTCCTCGAGAGCCGCGGCTGCGGCGACCATCTTGAACGTCGAGCCCGGCTCGTAGACGTCGGTAACCGAACGATTGCGCCGGTGACTCTCCGGGGCATCGCCGAATCGGTTCGGGTTGAAGCTCGGAAACGACGCCATCGCGAGGAGCTCGCCGGTAGAAGGCCGCATCACGATCGCGATCCCGCTCCGGGAACGGCTCTCGCGGACGGCGGTGGAGAGCTCGGTCTCGGCGATGTACTGAAGGTTCTCGTCGAGAGTGAGATAAACGGACTCCCCGGGGATGGAGCGCTTTTCCACCCGGGTTCCCGCGCGTCGCTTCAGGGCGTCGCTCCAGATGACGCGGCTCCCGGGCTCGCCTTTGATCCGCGCCTCGAGCGCGTACTCGACCCCTCCCATTCCCTCGTTGTCGATGCCCACGTAGCCCAGGACCTGGGAGGCGAGCCAGCGCTTGGGGTAGAACCGGCGGCTCTCCTCGACGGAGTGAACTCCGGAGACGTTCAGAGCCTCGACGCAGCGCGTGGCCTCGGGGCTGGCCTTTCTCTCGAGCCAGGCAAAATCCTTCTCCCCCTGGAGCCGGGTGAGGACTCTTCTCCGCGGGATCCCGAGACAGCGGGCGATGGCGCCGGCCGCCTCCTGGGCCCGCTCCGGCGTGAACGCGCTCGGCACGGCGTAGAGCGAATCGACCTCGACGCTCTCCGCGAGCGCGCGCCCGTTCCTATCGTGGATCGTCCCGCGGCGGGCGTCGAGCTTCAACCGCTGCTGGTACTGGACGAGACCCCGCGACTCGTACTCCTCTTTCGCGACGATGGTGAGGTAGGAGAGCCTCAAGGCGACGGCGGCGACGCCGAGCGACGTCGAAAGCCCGAGAAGCAGAAGCCGGACGCGAACCCGGGTCAAGGGACGAACCTCCAGAGGTCCTTCTGCCGCTTTCACGGCGTCTCTCTCCGAATCCGACCGTCCCCGGCCGCGGTCCTGGACCCGTTGGGCCCTATGGTTTCGACGGGCTCGAGCACGAGGATCTGCTCGGGGCCGGGGTACACCATTCCGAGCTCGTTCTTGGCGATGCTCTCGATACGCTCGGGGTCGGACTCGGTGGCGCGCTGGAGCTCGAGGTGGTGCTTCAACTGGACCAGCTCGTCGCGCTTCTGGCGGAGCTCCTCCATGCGATAGCCGATCTGAATCAACTCGAAGTGAGGCCAGGCATAGACCATCACCGCGAGCGTCAGCACCACTCCCAGAAACGCGACCCAGAAGAGCTCGCGGTGGCGCTTGCGATCGAGCTCGCGCACGAGCTGCTCGTTCGCAACCGCCTTCGTCAGCGTGAAGCTCTGGCCCTTCACGCGACCCGCTCCAGTGCCCGCAGCTTGGCGCTGCGGGCGCGCCGATTGCGGGCGACCTCATCCGGGCCCGCGGTGAGGGGCTTCTTGGTGAGGAGCCGAAAGCGCCCCTCGCTTCCTTCGCCCGGGCTCGGGCTCGCGCCTTTTGCCCGCGCGCGAAAGGCGAGCTTCACCGCCCGGTCCTCGAGGGAGTGATACGAGACCACCACCAGCCGCCCTTCGACGCGAAGACGATCGGGCGCTTTCTCGAGGAAAGTCTCGAGTGCCTCGAGCTCGCGATTCACCGCGATGCGTATCGCCTGGAACGTCCGCGTGGCGGGATCGATTCCGCCCTTCCACGGTCCCAGGACGGAGACCACGGCCCGCCTCAGATCCGTAGTGCTGTGAAGCGGACGCCGAGAGACGATTCGCCGCGCGATGGCACGCGCCCTGCGCTCATCGCCGTAGTCCCTCAGGATCCGCTCGAGCTCCCGCTCGTCCGTCTCGTTCACCAGCTCCGCCGCGGTGAGGTCCTGGGATCGATCGAATCTCATGTCGAGCGGACCCTCCGCGGCGAACGCGAACCCCCGCTCGGGGTCATCGAGCTGCAAGCTCGAAAGGCCGAGGTCGGCGACGATTCCCCCGACGAGCTCGTCCAGATGCGCGTCGAGATTCGCGAACGAGCCCCAGACGAAGGACAGCCGATCCGAGTAATCCCGGAGCCGCGCTTTCGCGGCTTCGATCGCCTCCCGATCGCGGTCGAAAGCCACCACGCGGCCCGAGGGAGCGCTCGCGCGGAGAAGCGCCTCAGTGTAGCCGCCTGCTCCGAGGGTCGCGTCCACGTAGAGGCCGCCCGGCCTCGCGGCGACGAGCTCGAGCACCTCCGAGAGGAGGACCGGCACGTGCGTTTTCGCCTCTGCCCCTCGATCCCCATCGTTTCTTCCGTCCTGCACTCCCCTGTCTCAGATTCCAAAGTCCGAGAGAGCGCGCTGGTCGTCCTCGGTCATCGGCTCCCGATTGAGCTTCTCGAGGAAGTGCTCCTGGTTCCAGACTTCAAGGAAGTTGAACTTCCCGAGGACCGCGACGCTCCCTTTCATCTGCGCCGACTCCCGCAGCAGCGCGGGGATGACCAGCCGACCCTGCTTGTCGAGCACCGCGGCCTGTCCGAAGAAATGGACGCGATTCAGGAACTTCACCTTCGCCGGATGCGAGTCCGGCATCGACCCCAGTCTTCTCTCGACCTCCGCCCACACGTTCATCGGATAGATGCGCGCGCTATCGCCGCTCACGCTGGTGACGAAAACGTCCGAGCCGTAGTTGGTCTCGATGAGCTCGAAGAACCCGGCCGGGATCTTCAGTCGCCCCTTCTCGTCTACCCGCGCGGGATGATTTCCGCGGAGCAACTGGACCTCCCGAGAACCTCGGTTTTCCACACAGAGACCACCAGTGGCTGAACCAGACCACTTTGTTCCACTGAATTCCACAAGGATCCTAAGGTGGCCACTATCTCCTTGTCAAGGTACATTTAGGGGCGGGTCGACGATCCGGGGCATGCGAGTTCGTCCGTGGGAAATGACCCACAGGGTTGCCGGGGCCGAGGCTTGGGTTTCGCCCGGCGGCGGTGACCGCTGTAGTAAGATTCGACGGTTTCCATGAAGGCCGGGATCGTCGGTTTCGAAGGCGTTGGAAAGCGCACGCTCTTCGCCCTCCTCACCCAGGTGGCGGGGGCGGCGTCGAGCCGCACGGAGCAGGTGGGGGTCCTGAGGGTTCCCGATCCGAAATTGTCGAGTCTTTCTAGATTGCACGAGTCCCGGAAGACCACCCCGGCCACGGTGGAGTTCGTGCTCATTCCCGGCCTGGTGAAGGGACGCTCCAAGGAAAAGCTGGACGTCGCGAGCCTCCGCGCCGTGGACGTCCTGGTGCACGTGGTGCGCGCGTTCGAAGAGCCCTCGGTGCCTCACCCGGAGGGATCCGTCGACGCGCGGCGGGACATCGAGATGATGGAGCTCGAACTGACGCTGGCCGATCTCGGCGTCGTCGAGAAACGGATCGAGAGGCTCGAAGCCGACGCGAAGAAGGGCCGGAAGGGCGAGCTTCAGGATCTCGCCGTCCTCATCCGGGCGAAAGACGCGCTATCGGAAGGCCGGCCGCTCCGCGAAGCGCTCACCCTTGAAGAACGGGA
>Ga0209321_10003067_pt1 | contig 11215 bp, 7 predicted proteins | sample Rifsed16ft4_FD_184012 | JGI IMG/M metagenome (GOLD analysis project Ga0209321, IMG submission 184012) | Soil microbial communities from Rifle, Colorado, USA - sediment 16ft 4 - CSP-I_5_4 (version 2) | ecosystem: Environmental > Terrestrial > Deep subsurface > Rock core/Sediment | place: Rifle... | reverse complement strand
GCTGTCATTTCCTCTGATTCAGGTATGGCCCGAGTCCCTGCCATCCTATAAGGATCTGGTATATCAGTCCGTCTACGGATTGAGCCCTCTAGATTACGCGAAGGCTCTTGTAAGATCCCGGAAGGACTAGTACGTGAAAATTCGGCCAATGCCTGGGGGATACCACCTGGAAGTTCTTTGGATAACTCTTGCAGGTCTATGGTGGTGCCGCCCGGCCCTAAAGCTCGTGCTGCCTCTAAACCAGTGGCAGTTAGTTTCCCAGGTACGGGCAAGAGTTCACGCCAAGAATGCGGGATTACCTGAGACATCGCAAAGTGTGGGGAAAGGTTAGCTCCAGTGATAGTGGATAAAGCTCCATACCTCAGAAAATCCCTGCCCTTACCTTGGATATTAGAAGATTGCTTGAGAAGAAAACTGGTTGCATTATCCCTGTTGGAATCAATCCACCCGAATCTCTTCATGGTATCAATGATGAAATCGAGTTCTTTTAAAGCAATAGTGCCCATGACACCGGCTATCATGAAGTTGGTATATAGAGCTAACGCCAGAGGTTTCCAATGCGCTGCATGAGTGGGGTCTTCAAGAGCCAACTTGGTATATTTAACGAGTTGGTTAATGTAGTTTACCTTGAACGTCGTCAAGGGGTCAATAAGCTTACCGAGTTCACCCAGCTTAGTGAAGGCCATAGCCCTTTCATGAGGGCGATAGTTTGTCATTGCCTGATCCACGATTTGCCTAGCAGTTTCAAAGAGAACTTTACCATCAAGAGAACCTTCTAATGCACGTACAGTCTGCATATAGGCAGCAGTCCTGGAAGATTGCTCAATCTTGTTTATGGCATGCTCTCCAGTAATCCATTTAAGTTTATTTTTCCAAGGTTGCAACTCTGTAACGTCTCGAATGTCATTAAGGAATTTAGGATGAACAATCCCGTTTTCAGTAGCATAATCGTAGGCTTTCTGGGCAAAAGGATCGAGCTTCTTGTCGAACATGATCTTGAAGGTGTCTGCCAATCCAATAACAGTTGCTCCTGTTTGGGAATGAGTATAATTCCTATCAGGTGCCCTGACCCTGACTTCCGCCAGGGCAGGAAGCATCATCTGGGGAACCTGGACGATTTGAGTAAGCAGGAACGATGGTCTGTAGAATCCCAGCATCGTTACGATGGCAGCACGACGTAATGCGCGTATCCCACCAGCTATTTCACGTCCACCGACTATTGGGTAAGTCTCAAGACTTCTCTCTAGACCTCTTAACGTATCTCGAATTGCTTGAGCAAATAGAGTTTCATTCCCATAAGAATGATTCCAATATTCTTCGAGGTAAGATTTCACGTTTTCTAGATGAGAAGCATTCGCGTCTGCCAGAAAATCCCCAACTTGCTTATGAGCTTGTTGACTTTCACCCCATTCATGAGCGTCCCTGACATATGCTTGTAAAGATTCGAGACCATCGTACATCCGGTCGGTCAATTCAAGTCCAGCTTGAGCACCCCGATAACCTCCCACTCCTGTCTTGGGTTCAAAATGCTTGGGGAAATTCGCGCGTCTCCATCCTTGGGATTCATAGAATTGTCCGATCAACTCCTCTAGAGCTGTGCGTTCAAAACTATCCTTCCCCAGGGTCTCAGCAATTTGATCAAACAAGGGGCGGTATTTGAAATCATCCTTTGGAGAAATTCTTTGCGCTTCCCTGCTATTAATCTTGCTTACATCATAATCCCGTGAAAATCTCTTCCTCAAAGCTTCTAAATGTAGTTGCTTATTGGAAGTCTCAACGGCCAGCAGACGCCCGTCCTTGGTCCGAATTTCTATGTAATATCGGCCATGCCATCGCGCAGGAAAATATCCTGGAACATCTTTTATTGGATCGAGGTTCTTCAATGCCCGTACGGCATTTACGTAGTTTCGTACCTTCCCCACCGTCTCGCGGTAAGACTCGTAAACGGAAATCTGCTTATTCGAGAACCCCTGTTTAACCATTTCCTCTGGCGATAACCAACGTATGCCGTTATTATCGATAATGGCATTAAACAGCATTAACTTCTCTGACTTAGGAAGAGTAGCAAATTCAGGCAACCAACCCTTCTTGGAATCGGATAGCAATTGAAAAGTCAAAGCCTCTGCATTATCCTTAGCCGATTTAATCCAGTCGGCTCCCCACTTGAGAGCAGGGTGGCCTTTGATGGTAGCCACCATGCTGGCACCAGCTCCAAAAAATCTTCCCTTCCTAGAAGTGTCCTTAGTCTCCATAAAGGCAGACTTCACTTGTTCATAGGTCTTAAGGTTAGGAGTCCAGTGTCCAAGTCCTTCCAGTTTTCCGACATTCCTTGAATCCGAAGCAGGGGAAGCTTTTACTTCCTCGGCTATTCTTGTTTCCTCGTTCTTTTTGAACTGGTCAAATAGTCTTTTGGCTTCAGGTTTGTACTCATCAGGAAGATTAGCCTTCCAACGGTCGAATTCAGATAATGTAGGAGCAGGTTCTCTGGGTTCAACTCCAAGCCTTTGACGAATCCTAGTAGCCAAGTCAGGAGGAATCCCTGCCCCACCCCTTTGCCCTGGAAACATTCCAGGAAGATTAGGTTCTCCACGAGTAATAGCCTGAAGATCCTCAGAGATTGAGGAACCCCAGCGTTGCTTGGCTTCATTACGAGAAACCCACTTTCCACCACGGTCTACAAATCCATCCTCTACATTCCTGAAATCAAGTCCACGTTCCTTGATTCTGGGTAAAACTTGTAAATGGACTCTAGCTCCAGGGAGTGTAACAATCTCTCCAGTTGTTTTTACACGGAAAGCAGGTGCTTCAAATTTCTTTTCTTCAGGAAGTTTTTCAATCTTATTGGTTAAATCACCAACTGCACCTCTCTGTTTGGGCCTAATTATGGGTTTACCAGCAGGTACAATTTCTGTTTTGGCAATAGTCTGTTCAACCCATTCCCTGGGAACATCCAGGGTTCTTGAAATCTCATCTACTGCCATGGTCCTGGTTTCCGGCCTTTTAGCAGCTTCTTGGAGGACTCTCAATTGTTGAGCAGAAGTTTCAGGAGTAAGTATTTCCTCCATAGGAGGACGAGTCTCCATAACAGGAGAAGGACGTGGTTCTACGGGTTCTTTAAATAGTTCCCCTTGACCAGTTACTTGTTCACGAATCCCCGCCTGTTCTACATCATAAACTTCCTGTCTTCGAGCAATTTCCTCAGGAGTCAGGACTTGTTCAACAGGACGCATTGTTTCGGGAAATGCTTCTTTTTGGGTAGCTTGGTCCCTAAATTGCTGTAATTTCGCATTATCAGAAACTTCAGCCTGGGTTCTGAGTGCTTCCAGTTCAGCAACGGAAGGTTTGACTTCGGCTGCTTTTGCTCCTCGTGGTGGAGCCTTTCCGCCTTTGAGGAAACTGGCTCCTAGAGCGTACAGGAGAGCCTCAGTACCACGTTCTCCTACAGTCCTTAGGAAGGCATCAGGGTCCATTCCAGTGGCTTCAGCAGCCTTCCCGGCGAGGTAGAAGGGCAGTCCACCAGGGCCAGCTTTGAAGGGAGATTTACCCGATTGTACAGCAGCCTCTCCTACCCATTCCATGGGTTTCTCCATCAGCCATTTACCGATGAATTCTTCCCAACCTTTGGTTGTTTCTCCAAAAACTCTAGGAAGAGCTTCCATAGCCTGTCCAGCAGCCCCAGCAGCAGCTTCCCCAATCTCAGGAAGGCTACCTCCGGCCGTGTAAGCCCCTATGGCAGCACCAGGAGCAGTAGCCACAGTTCCGGCCATTCCAACCAAACCCCGTCCCAGAGCCTCTACAGCAGCCCCAGTCTGGGTTAGAAATCCAGGTTTTTCATCAATAGGGGCAGTTTGAGCTTCAGCGTATGCTGTCCAAGGGCCTTGTTCTTGACCCTGAAACTGGTCCCAAGGACCATTAGCCATTATTTAACCTTTTCCCAGTTTCCTTGTTTAGATGGATCTCCACCTTTAAACTTGTAGCCTTGCATCACATCCCCTATTTTAGGACCAGTGGGAGCCGTCCCACCAGGGATAGGTTCGAATTGCCGTTGAGGATACTGGATTCCACCACCTCCAGGAGCAATCTGTGGTCCAAGAGCAGGAGCACCAGCAGCCCTTAACTGAAACAGCATTTGACCAAGTTCATTGAATTCTCTTGTCAGCATCTCGACAGCATCTTTATTGCCAGACCTGCGAGCATTCTGGAGTTGTTGGTAGACAGCCGTCCATCTTTCTTCCAGTTTCTTCTCTCTGTCAGCTTTATCACGAGCCATTTGTTCTCTTGATGCAGCAGCATCTTTCTGGGCTTCAGCCTGAATGTCGGCAATACGCTCGGCACTACCAGTCTGAATATTCAATTGATGAAGCTTCCTACGTTGTTCCAAACCAGTAGCAGCCTGATTCATGATGATTCCTGCTCTACGATGGAACTCCTCAGGATTAGGAGCTGCTTCCAAAGCTTTCCTCCAGGGATGGCCTTTCTTCCAGCCAGATTCATCTGCCCAGTCAGCAAAATCCTTACTGGCAGTAGGGCCTTGGAATGAAGGAAGAGCAAGATTGAATTTCTCGATATCCTGTTCTTGACGAAGTAATTGTTGAGCACCAACTTTTGTGGTAGCTTCAGCAGCCTTGACAGGAGTTTCAATACGTCTCTGAGTTAATGCTTCTTCTTCCATTCCAAGTTTGGTACGAGCAGTAGGAAGGATGGTTTCAAGTTCTGCAGCTCTTGTTTGTTCCCTGACAGGAGCGTTCAATCCCCATTCCTGCATCTTGGCTTGATTGGCTTGCTGTATCTGTTGATTAAAGAGATTCTGAAGCTCCCAATTGCGTTGGGCTTGGTTTAAAGATAACCCTTGGGCATATCCACCCAAACCAGGGATATCTACTTGAGGTTGATTAAGGCCCAACTGGCCATATTGCATACCTAGATCAGCCATTTAAACTCCCGTAGTCCCGCCGCCCATGGAATTAATCAACTTCATGATATCGGTGAGGGTTTGTGTAGTGCCAGTAATAGCTCCAGGAACTTGGCTTAATCCGCCACCAACTGCTCCTGCTTTAGCTAATTCAACAGGCCAAAGACTCTTGGCCATTTCAGCTTGAATACCACCATATGCAGCAGGACTTGTACCAGCTCCACTCATTCCCATCAAAGGTTGGCGATACTTGTCTAGATAATCCAGGAATCCAGTTTGTCTTTGTGCAAGCCGTTCAGGAGCATTAAATAATGTCCCGGCTTGAGAAGCTTTGGCTAATTGTTCTTCTTGCATTCTCTTATCTAGAAGTTGGTAGGCTTCTCCACCATAGATTGAAAGAGGATCAGTGTAGGATTGCATCAATAAATTACCTGAAGGTTGCCTGTACTGGGCAAAAGGATCTTGCTGTTGCTGCATTAATTGACGCATGAAATCGGAATATCTATCTGCGGTATTATATCCATAAATAGACGAAATCAGTCCCGATAAGCTTCCAGTACCAGTAGTACCTCCTGTGGTGCCTCCGGTAGTACCTCCGGTAGTAGTTCCACCAGTAGTAGTAGTAGTTCCACCACCCCCACCAAGTAACTTAGATAGAATTCCAGCACCACTGGTGAGAAGTTTGGTCCAGTCGGTAGTTCCAGTGGTTCCTGTAGGAGTACCTGGAACAGTACCAGCAGAATAAGCATCTTGTGTGGTCTGGTAGATCCCAGGATCGAATCCAGCACCTTCATAACCCATACCTCCTGTATCACCGCCAAGAGTCATGGCTCCTGATGGAATAGGAACAGTTCCATAACCCAGGTCTCCCATTTGAGTGGTTAAGTCTCCCCAGGTACCACCAAAATCCCCAGCACCATACATATCTTCAAACATATTTGTATCTCCAGTAGTACCAAATGTATCAGTAAGTCCACCAGTGGTTACACCACCAGCACCACCCATTAAAGCACCAGTTCCAATATCGCCGCCAGTTAATCCAGCTTTAGCAGCCCCAGTCAAAGCTCCACCAGCAATATCTCCTGTCAATCCACCACCCAATGCTTCAGAGATTCCAGGAGTAGCTCCACCCAATCCTCCTAACGCTGCTCCTGTTAATGTCTTCTGGAGATCCCAATCTGACATACCTCCTGACATTAAACCACCAGTAGCAGCACCAGCACCGACTGCACCTAAAGCTGGAGCTAATGCCCCACCAGTCATTGCAGCAATCGCAGCCATCACGGTACCTTGGAAAATCTGTGCAGCTAAATCAGAAGGTTTTCCGTAAGAAAAATTAATATTTTGTTGTGGTGTCATCCAGCCCAAAGTAGGATCATATCTTTGGGCTTCTTGATTATACATAGCACCAGGGCCATACGAAATATCAGAAACTCGTTGCCAATCCCCTTGAATACCATATTGTGAAAGAGGATTCGCCTGATTATATGCTGCTACTTGTTGTGCATAGGGATTAACAGGAGTTGTATCAAGATTTCCCTCAGCATCATAGGGACCCTCCGCAGAAGGATCAAACCAAGTACCACCTTCTCCATTATCTACATAAGCACCCATTTATAATCCTAATTTTTGTTCGAGAATTTTAATACGTTCTTCAAGAGTAAGTGGTTTGGGTTTAGATTCTTCTGCTGCAATATCGAATATGTCACATATATTTTTGGCAAAAATACGTTGTTTGGAAGTAGCTTCTGGACGAAAGTCAATGCGCCACGTGGACTTATCATCCTTGCGACCAATAGATACACCATCAATGGGACAAACTAACGAAATTCGTTGATGAAGTTTCCAAGTAATATCCATTAAAATCGTCCTGAAAATACAAGTCCACTAATCTGATCGGAAGACGTATTACCATAAAAAGTAGTAGTTCCAGCAATACTGATCTCTGCAGATTGTATGAAATGAAATCCCAATCCCATACTACGAAATAAACCTGATGCTGTACTAACAAAAGTTACATCTGTATCAGTACTTCCATGAAATCCGTCTATACCTGAACCATCATTGGTAACATCAAAACCAACTCCAATTCGACCTTGATCATTAGCACCAGCTCCTTTCTGAATACTACCAAGATAGGAAGACATAAATCCTTCTTCATCTAATCCAGAAACATAGGAAACACGATTAGATGTGCTTGCATTTGCTGATCTCCAGGTGGCTGTTGCATAAGTCCAGGAAGATGTACTGTCCCTAACCATCAAGGAAACTGGTATACGATTGTATGCGTTCCAAACATACAAAAATCCTGGATCTCCATTAAGTGCCGCCCCTCCAAGTTCCCAACTGACTGTCGCACTGGCAGAAATAGTACGGACTGTCCCTACATAGGTTCCTCTAGATGCCGCAGGCCCATTGGTAATAGAAGCATTGTTGAGCCAAATCCCATTCTGTCTTACTAATGCAGTTCCTGCACTACGCGTAGTATCATTAGTCCAAACAGGACCACGAGTAAGAGTCATCGTACCACCATTACTCCATACGAACATATCATAATTATTATCAGCAGCACCAGCAGCAGGACCAGCATTTCCAACAGTAGAATTAGCTAAAACATTTGATAATTCAGTGAATGTCGTATTAGTCCAATTAGTACCATCGTAAATAGGAACTTGATCATGTGCATATAATGCATAGTAAACTGTACCGGATGCAGATACATCACTGGTTAAAACTGGAGTTGCGGAAGTTAAAGTAAGTCTACCCCCTGAAGTAACAAATCCATTACTACCGGCAGTAGTAGCTGTTTTGACCGATCCTGTACTATCTAATACATTCCATCCACTTCCAGTAGTATTTTTTGATCTCCCAGCCGAATTTATTACATGCCAACTCATAATCGCTATTCATCTTCATAGAAAAGTTGATCACCACCAGCTAAATCAACTTGAATAATATCAAATTCAGTACCGTTCTCATCATAGTAAATACGTACTGTCTCAGTAGCAGTATTCTTACGATTATTTACTGAAATAGTATCGATTATACGAAGTACTCCAGAAGAGGGAGCAGCAGTAATGATTACATCAGTGGTACCATTACTAGTACTTAATTGAGTACCAGCATTTTTCATCTGGTCAGAATAACGAATATCAGTGAATGCTACAACAATATCCAGTGCATTGGAACTAGCAGAAGCCAGATCCAGTTCAAGTTGGCGCTGAGTTGTTGTCAATGCAATCATTATGTTTCCTCATTTGGGGTAATCTTCAAATGAACCTGATCAATTGCGCTAGGAGTAGAGGTAAGTATATATTGTAGTTGAAACCATTGACGACGAAATTGTCCCATTGGGACTCTTCGTGTATAAATTCCTTCATCAAAGGGTTGTGTTACACTTGTCAATCCAGTACTAAGATTGTAAAAATATCCATCACTTCCGGATACTAAATAAGATCCCCACCTCACTATATGCAGACTTGATAAGACATCAATAGTATTAGTACGATTAAGACCCTCTGATACTGAAACACCACTTAAAGCTTTCCAAGATGGTGTTCCTAGATCCAGAAGTGGCCAATGAATTGCAAGAGGTGTTGTAGGACTGGTAGAAGAAAATCCACCATCTGCATTAAGTACCTCTCCAGTTACCGAAGTAGCATGATGAAAAGCAATTTGTTGATCATCAGCTCCTCCATATGGATTTTGATAAACATAATCTATTGTTGTAGAACCAAAATTCTGGGAAAGTCGAGTAGCACAACCGTATGGAAACCAACCTCCTATCACTGTTGTAATTGTTGATCCTGTGTCTTCATGGCTGTATGCAATTTCAGTCCATAATGAAGTGCCAATTGAATACAAAAGAGCAACGGGCGCTTTACCTAACTGATTAGTACTACTATTCCTAGCTACACCTGTATTTGTACTAAAACAGTAATAAGGTTCTCCATAGAAGACAATAATATAACCAGTTGCAAAGTTATCTCTATCAGTAAGAGTTTTGTCTCGATCAATTGTCCAATCAAAACACAAACCAAAACGTCGATTATCGCCCCCATGGTAATGAACTAAAACATCTACTGATTCGTTACTGATTTTTTCAACTTTGTAATCTTTGATTCTATAAATACCTACAGCACCTGAGCGATCAATTCCAGCAAAATAGATATCATCACCATGAACTGCAACAGTTGCTCGATTAATACATCCAATGTGTTGAACAAATTCTACTTGCCTTTGAAGTGGACTGTTGGGAGCTGCAACACCAGCATTTCTAAAAAATTCAATATGATCTGTACATAAAGCTACAACGGATTTATGATGTTTAGCTAATGCTACAATCATACCTCCTGTTTCTTCTGTTTCAACAAATGTAGATGCTGCCCAAGTCAGAGGAGTACCAACCCCACTATTATAAATACGCCGAGATCCATATGTAATGGAATCTGTTCTCATACTGGCAATAAATAAATATCCATCGAGGTATACTGGAGTTGGAACAACTTCATCAGGAAGATCTGCATCAGTAATCTCAGTGATAGTTGTCACTCCAGCCGGATTGGTAATAATATGTGTTTCAAATGTACTAGAGACTACAGCATATCTAGTTCCATCAGTTTGGTGCCCTTGAGTAAAACCTACAGGTCCATCAGTTGATCCAAGATTTGCGGTAGTATATGTATCAGCAGAGGTCCAAACATATAAAACCTGGCCCCACATTTCTGCAATCCAATTTACATTATTACCTACATTATCAATATGAAAAATACCTCTTGGATCGGTTAATGTACCAGCACCTTTGGCAAAATTGGCTGTATCTCGTGCTACAGTTGGTCGAGACCGTAAACTTATCTCATCGGTCTGCGACATTTTAATTGGTAGTAGATTTAACAAACCTTGCTTTAATGGTAAATCAAGCGGGTAATTTGAAGTACTAACTGTAGGATCAGCACCATAAGTATGCATTAACTGGTCATTTAGATTCTGTCTTGAATCTGATAAAGTCCAATCTAACTTTAATGGCAGACTTATCCACTGAGTGTTATCACCTTTAGCCATTACTTACTATTCCAATCCATATTTGGAATAAAGATTATCGAAGCATTTTCCCTGGCAGACATGAATGCTCTTTCTTTCATTGCTTCAGCTTCCTGTTTGAGAAGCATTCTCTCCTGGAGAGGAAGTTTGTAATCCGGAGCAAGGCGGACAGCAAGACCATATATAAGGGCTTCAATCCACTCATCTGGGAAAGAAGGGTTATTCGTAGATGCAGCATCCAGATCGTCGAACGGATTCTGGAAAAGAACTTCGATATATTGTTTCCCATCTTTAAACCTGGGCCAGATACGAAAAGCCCCATCAGTGAGAGTGGCCTGATAATTGAACATTATCGTTTCACCTTCATCTGTGGGGTTGGTTTGGGAAAGTATCTCAGATAGAGATACCTGAGCTATTTCGATTTTATCGGCGGTAGCGGCTTCGACTCTCCAGGCGTATTCGATTTCGACTGGTCTAGGTGCTTTAGTGGTGTAAGCATAAACACGATTATTGCTATTTGCAGCCCCACCAAGGCCAGCAGCGAGAGTAAGGGAAGCCCCAGCTCCCCCAGCAGAGATTGTAGTCCAAGTAATATTTCCATTGTTAAGTTCAACTCCTATATTATCGCTATTAGCAGTCACACCAATGACGGTTCTAGCATTCGTGGAGGCATCCACAGTAATAGAGGTAGCGCCAGAAGCAGCGTTATCCGTAAGACGAGTGATAATGAGTTCTTCGGTAAAGTGATCACTGGTACTCGTTGGACCAATGGTTAAGTTTGATTCGTTTGCAAGTGGATAGATATAACCAGTCTTCAGATACCATACAGGCATACCTTCGGCTTGCCATGCCCGTTGCATGAAGTTGAATGATTCAACTGCAATATCAATAGCAGCAGAAGTAGCAGTCTGTCCCTCAGCCAGAGCACCTAACTTACGTAAGGCAGACTGACAGATGATTGTTCTTGTTGCTGATGCATCATAAACGCTAGATAATGCCATTTATATTCCTAATTTATTTCGTGTAGCTGTGATAAATCGTTGAAAAGGACCAATTACAGCAGGATCATTATCTATTGCAATTATTTCTTTCTTGAATAGTTCATCATTTGATTCAGGAGATTTAGGAGGAGAAATAAAATTTCTACCATTAAAAGTATCTCCTGGATTTCCTTCATTAGGTTCTAAACGAAGAATATGATCTTTGGGAGGATTAAATTTAGCAATGCCGTCCCATTCAATAGCATTAGTAACTTTGTTGTTA
>Ga0209321_10003060_pt1 | contig 11224 bp, 10 predicted proteins | sample Rifsed16ft4_FD_184012 | JGI IMG/M metagenome (GOLD analysis project Ga0209321, IMG submission 184012) | Soil microbial communities from Rifle, Colorado, USA - sediment 16ft 4 - CSP-I_5_4 (version 2) | ecosystem: Environmental > Terrestrial > Deep subsurface > Rock core/Sediment | place: Rifle... | reverse complement strand
CTCCACGCGGCGGGGAGTGTTGCCCAATCGGGTTAGGGGCCGACGGTCCAGGTGTACAACGAGGTCGTAATCTGGACGCCGTATTCCTCGTCGACGGTGTTTCCGCCGCAGTCCCGGGCCATCAGGTCGTAGGCCATGCCGGGCGGGACGGCAAACTCTCGGGTCCAATTCGGCTCGACGACTTCCACCCTACCGAGCCAGTCGCCTCCCCAATAGTCCACGGTGCTGGGGCTGATGAAGACGTCGCAAAGGGTCGTCGAGGAGCCGTTGGAGATTCGCAGGGTGATCGGGACGAAGGGGAGGTGCCAGGTGTAGCCGGAGGGAGAAAGCGTGACGCCGTAGGTCTCCGACATCCGGGAGCCGTCACATCCCTGGGCAAGCAGGTCGTATGTGCCCGAAACCACCTCGAATTCGCGGCTCGTGCCGGTTGGAATAATGCCGGTGCCGCCCATCGCGTCCGCGCCCCAGGTGCTGCTCGTGCTGGGGCTGATGTACACGTAGCAGACGGCCCGCCCGGTTTCGTTGACCAGGGTGAGGGCCGCGTCGCCTCCCGTAGGAATCGGGGATTGGGCGCCGCCCAGTGAGAAAGTGGAGGGGCTCGTGATGTCGATGCCATACCGCTCCAGGATGACATCGAAGTTGCACTCGAGGGCGAGCACGTCGTAGGTGCCGGCGGGGAGCTGAAACGGACGAGAGGCTCCAGCCTGCACAATCTCCGTGGGGCCGAGGTCGTCCTGGCCCCAGTTGCGGGCGCCCGAAGGGGAAATTAAGATGTAACAGGCCTGCACCGCGGTGTCGTTGACAACGGTGAAATCGACAAAGGGACGATCGCCGCCGACGAAAACGGCATCATTGATCAGGACCTCGCCTTCGACCTCAAGCATGGCCTCGTAGAGCCCGTCCGCCAGGCCGGCATCGTCAAAGGTGCAGACCCACCAGCTTCCGTCGGGCCCTCCCACCCAGGTCTCGTCGAGGATGCTCCCCTCCTGAGAGAGAACGCCATCGATGAACCAGTAGGCCGACCAGCTCATCCCATCGGCCATGCCTTCGTAGTCCCAGAAGGCGCAGGCGTTGGAGACTCCGGACGGCAGAGCCGGGAGGATACGAGTAGGCATGTCATCCGCCGTGACGCCGTCGGAGAAGACGAGATCCGTGAAGCTGGCGTTGCTGGCGTCGAAGCCTTCCACGGGCTGCTCCACAGGGCTGGTGGGGGGCTGGTAGGCCACGCCGCTGCGGGCGGCATCGATCAGCGGGAGGGCAAGATTGACCGGGCGCAAGCCGTTGATAAACCCTCCGATGGGAACGCACGTGTCGTTCTGATCGATGTAGCCGTCTCGATTGGTGTCGGCGACGGGCCGGCAGTCGACGATATCGCCGCCCTCGGCTCCGGAGGAAGCGCGGGTGGGAACGCCGATCAATTCGCCGAGCGCGTTGGCGCCCAGCCCGCCGCTGTTGCCGCCGGCGATGGTCGCATCGGTCTTGATCCAGGCCCGGCCTTCAACGCTGCGGTCCGAGGTGAAACCGCTCACCGCGCCTTCGGTGAAGGTAATCGTCTCGCCGCCGATCCCGGGATAGCCTAGGATCTGCAGGCTGTCACCGATCTCGATCGCGTCGGAATTCCCCAGCGTGACAAAGGGAAGGTCAGGTGAGACGGGATTGCCGCCGAGATCCGCGACGATGCGGATGACGGCCAGATCGAGCCCGTAGTCGACGGCGGCGATCTCGGCCAGGTAGGTGAGGCGGGGCGGGCTGTCGGTGTTCTCCATGACGGAAATGCCTAGATCGGTGTAGTCGCCATAGCGGTCGTCAACCACATGGGCGTTGGTGAGGATCAGGCCGTCGGCGGAGATGATGCTGCCCGAACCCGACCAGATCGGGGTGAAACTCCCGCCGCTGGCGGTCATGGCGAGCACCTGGACAGTGGCCGAGGCCAGTTCGGTCGGTGTGCGCGGCGCGGGTGCGGGCGTGATCGAGGGTGGCAACGGAACCGCCGCCGTGGGCGTTGCCCCCGCCGGCGTCGGGCCGAACGGCGAGCAGGCGAGGGCCGCGGCGAGCAGGGCAAAGAGAACGAGGGCCGATCGCGCACCGATGTTGTGCTTAGACATGGCGTCTCACTCCCATCCAGGCGATATGGCCACGTGCTCCGTGGGCTCTAGTATACGGCCCGGCCCGAAGGCTCGCAAGCAGGACTTCGGTGAGGCATGCCGGTCGCGCGGCGCGGTACAATCCGGGAACTCTATCCTGTGAGGGCCGCATGCCGCACATCCTTCTGACCAACGACGACGGCGTCGATGCACCGGGGCTGCTGGCCCTCGCCCAGGCATTCACCGCACTGGGCGAGATCTCCATCCTGGCGCCGGATCACAACTGGTCGGCCTCCGGGCACGTCAAGACGATGCACCGGCCTCTGCGCGTGCGGCAGGCGCAGCTGGCCGACGGGACGCCGGCCCACTCGAGCGACGGCGCGCCGTCCGACTGTGTTGCCCTGGCCCTCCTCGGGCTGATCGAGACGAAGATCGATTTCGTGGTTTCCGGCATCAATCCTAATGCCAATATCGGCCACGACGTCACCTATAGCGGCACGGTGACTGCGGCGATGGAGGCGGCGATTTCAGGAGTGCCGGGAATGGCGGTGTCACTCGACTCGCCCGAGAATCACTCCGGCCCTTTGGACTACCGGGCCGCAGCGCAGGTTGCGGCCGGCATAGCCCGGCAGGTGATCCAGCGCGGGCTGCCCGCCGGTGTGCTGCTCAACGTCAACGTCCCCTCGCTCGCCTTCGGAGAGATCCGAGGGGTGGCAATTACGCGCCAGGGGCTTCGGGTCTACCGGGACGCGCTCGTCCGTCGCCAGGATCCTCGCGGCCGCCCCTACTTCTGGATCGGCGGTGAGACCCCCACCGGCGTATCGGAATCCGGCACCGATTTCTGGGCGCTGCGGGAAGGGTATGTGTCTCTGACACCCCTCCAGCTCGACCTCACCTCACACCAACACGTGCCCGCGCTCGAGGCCTGGAACCTGACGCTCGACTAGCCGCAAAAGGGCCTGACGATCGGCGGGCCCGAGCCCCGAAGCGCTGGATCCGCTTTGCCCGCTTCCTCAAAATGCAAGATAGCGCGCGGTGGCCATCATGGCCACGGTGACGGCCAGCAAGGCGGCCAGCCAGTGGCCCCCGGCGCGTAGACGCGCCTGGTGCAATGAGATCTCTTTCGCCTGAACATCGTTCGGCGGCCCTCCTGCCTGTTGTACCTGTGAGGCGATGTGCTGGAGGCGCAGCGTGGAGCGAAACAGCACGGCGAATCCAACGACCGCCGCCGCGATCCCGAAGATCCCTCCAAGGCCGAGCGCCAGGCCCGTCGGCGTGCGGAGCCATACCGGTCGGAATCCGCCCGAGTCCCTCCAGAAGAGCCAGATACCGGAACCCGTGTTCAGGAGAGCCGCCACGGCCATGGCGACCGAATAGCGGGTTCGGGTCGTCAGGGTCTGCATGAAGCGGGCGCCATCCTGGCCGGCGAGACGGACGGCGGGAGCGACGAAGCCGGCGAAGGCGAAGGCCGCTCCGGCCCACAAGACGCCGGCGAAGATGTGGATCAGCCGAAGACCGATCGTCAACCAATTCATTCCTGCCTCCGATACGTCTTTCTCCGGAGCCGGGTCTGGATAGACCCGGGTTGTTCGCCATGCAGCCTGATCTCCCCCGAGAGGCTGCACCGATGCATGTTGCAGAACACCTCGGAGCCGTGCGCGGCGCGGCCGGATCAGGAACCAGTCGTTATAAGGCCAAAGAGCGATCCCAGGGCTGGCGGCAGCGATAGAAACAGAAGGATGATGCCCAGAACCATGGGGTGGCGAACGAAGCGGTATGGCCCGGAGGACACCACTCTGTGGCCCCGGTCTTCCTGGATGCGGGCCATACGCGAGAGGTAGGTATTCGTGGTCGTCGCCCACGATATGAGTGCGGCGGCAAGGAGGAGGCCGAGCCAGCCGGCCGCCTTGAGGAGCGCAGGAACCGAAGACCAAGCGAACCGCCCTGCGGGAAGCTCGGGCTCGGATTGGGTCATGGCTTGTTCACCTGCCTCCCCCCAATCCGTCGGACCGCTGAGGTGAAGGCGGGCCGACTCACCACAGCGCGCCGCGGCTGAGGGGAGCAAGGACCGCTACGGACCGGGCCGCGCCGGCACGGAGGTCATCCTTCGACCGTGTAGGGTCGGGCCAACGCTCTCAGTGTGACGAACGTGGAGAGGATGAAGGCCGCCAGGATCAGGGCGGAGGCCCGCAGCACGCCCCACTCGAGGGAGAGGTCACCCTCCCCATGCCCGATGTCGGTGAGTGCAAGGTGGCTGAGAACCAGGGCGAGGCAGGAGAGGATTCCGAGGCCGAAAGTGATCGCGGTGAGTCTGTGTGTGAGGTTCATGAGCGGCACCTTCCTTGTGCGGAGGACTCTTCGAGCGTCATCTTCACCGCGGAGTGCGCCGAGAACGCAGGGATCATCATGGAATGCTCGCGCGTGCTCCGCGATCCACTTGCCCCGGACGCACACCTGCCCCCCCCGCACCTGTGGTTCGGGGCAGGTGTGCCGTCTCGCACCGGCGTGCCGCCGGGCTTCGCGGCACGAACGGTGGCGGGCGGTGCCTGGGAGTGCCGGGGTCTGCGGTGAGGCCGTGCTCATGCGAGCGCCGGCTGCAGCCCGGAGAGGATCAGGGGCAAGATCTCACGGGCATAATCCTTCGCACGCCCGGCCTCCGGCTGCTGATGCCATTGGGCCGCTGCGCCGTAGATCGCCCAACTGGTGACCATGGCCGCCTGTTCCGCGGTGGGGCGCCGCCTGGGATTGCCAGACCGCGCCTTGACTAGCCATCCCCTCAGGACATCGAACAGCTCGGCCTTGATCTGCTTCTCCATGACCGGCTCCATTTGCCCGTGTGGTGGAGGGCAATCCCCGCCCACCTCGGCAAGAAACTCGCACACCGTGAGGACGAGGCGCTCAAGGTTTACAGGGCTGAACGTCGACCCCTCCGGCAGACGGCTGCGAAGCCGCTCGTGGATCATCTCACGGATGGTATCTTCGAGCAGAGCATACTTGTCGGCGAAATGGGCGTAGAAGGTGACGCGGTTCACGGTGGCGCGCCCGGCGATGTCTTGAACCGTGAGAGCCTGAAAGCTTTTCTCGCTCATCAAGCCGAGAAGCGCCCTGCGAAGGAGCTGGCGTGTCCGCCTGACGCGCGGATCGACCCTCGGCTCGGCCTGCTTCACACTGAGCGACATCTTCGCACCTCTGTCGCCGAAGCGACAACTCAGGTCGATTGGGGTTGACACCCCCCGCAGAGCTAATTATCATTTGTATCATACACGACATCTGTAGCGTTTGCAACCGGCGCTCTTCACAAAGCCGGCGCGAGGGGAGGCGGTGAGGATGGATCAAGCGAAGATGTGGCGGACGACTGAGTTCAGGATCCACCCGGACACAAGGCCGGGGCACATCTCTCTGACCGTGGCGGACCTGGATCGGCAGATTGACTTCTACCAGGAAGTGATCGGTCTTCGCCTGCGCTGGCGCGAGGGCGTTGAGGCGGGCCTGGGTGCAGGCCAGAAAGATCTCCTCCGGCTGACGGAGGACCGCGGCGCGCGGAGGTTCCGCGGCGCGACTGGCCTCTACCACTTCGCCATCCTGCTCCCCAGCCGCCGCGAGCTGGCGCGCGCCATCGCCCGCCTCTTTGATCTGCGCTACCCCAACTACCCGACCGACCACATCATGACGAAGACGACCTATCTGGACGACCCCGAAGGACAGAACATCGAGCTCTACGCCGACACGCCGGAGGATGGGGAAATGGGTTTCGTGAACGGTGCCTTCGTCGCGCGGCGGGCCGACGGCACCCCGAGCGACGGAAGGGAGCCGCTCGACGTTGAGGCCCTGTTGCGTGAGCTGACGTCGGTCGACCGGCTCGATGAGCCAATGCCGCAAGGCACGACGTTGGGCCACGTCCATCTGTATGTGGCCGACCTGGGTGCGGCGATGCGGTTCTATCACGACCTGCTTGGCTTCGACGACATGGGCATCGCGCCCACCTTTGGCATGGGGATGGTCTCGGCAGGGGGCTATCACCATCACATCGGTTTCAACACCTGGCTGGGGGAAGGCGCGCCACCGCCTCCGGCGAACTCTCTGGGGATGCGTCACTTCACTTTCGTCCTGCCGGACAAGCCGGCGCTCGAGCAGGTGCGGGAGCAGGTTGAGCGGGCGGGAATCGTGTTGGAGCGAGCGGAAGACGGCTTCCTGATGCGTGATCCGTCCCAGAATGCTCTTATCCTGACCGAGGATCCGACTCGGGGTCGAGCCGGGGCTTAGCCGGCTGATTCTTGCTCGGGCACTTCTGCCGGGCTGATCAACGGGACGCCCGATGTTGGAAGATGTGTTCAGCGTACGGCGACTGGGGGCTCCTGATCCCGCGCGCGGCGATGGGGATCGCTGGCCCGGGCAATGCCAGGGGACAACCGGCAACGCCGAGGCAATCTGGGATATCATATTCGACAGGGCGAGTGACATTCCCGCCAGCGTTGACCGGTCGGCATGGTTCGCCGCGACCGGAGTGGAGGCTCGCGCAATGCTGCCCTGTCGGATCGGCCGGACGCAAACGGCGTCCACGCGTGCCCCGTGTCGACTCCCCTGCTGAGCGCAAAACTCTCTATACCGCCACTGGGAAGGTCGATTGTCCCGCGTCCACGTCTCAGCGCGCGCCTGGACCAGGGGCTCACGCGTCCGCTGACGCTGATCTCGGCGCCCGCCGGATTTGGAAAGACCACATTGCTCAGCGAATGGCGCGCCTCCCGCGCTGGCCGCGGTTTTCCCCTTGCGTGGCTCTCCCTCGACAACGATGACAACGATCCGACCCGCTTTCTGAGCTACCTTGTCGGTGCGCTTGCAGCCCTCAGGGGCGGGGTTGGCGAAACGACGATCGCCTCGCTTGCCTATCCGCTGCCGCCTCAGCTGCAACCCATCCTCATCAACCTGCTCAGCGATCTCGGCCAATCGGATCGGCCATTCGCCGTCATCCTTGATGACTATCACGTCATCACCGCCCCGCAGATTCACGAAGCCCTGACGTTCCTGCTGGAGCATCTGCCGCCCCAGATGCATTTGGTCCTCGGTACATCGTGGACTTTCTGGTTGAGGAAGTGCTCAACCGCCAAACCGATGCCGTGCAGTCCTTCCTGTTGCAGACATGCGTCCTGGATCGGATGAACGGATCACTCTGCGATGCGCTCACGGAGCGCACAGACGGCCAGGACGCGTTGGAGACCCTGGAGCAAGCCAACCTATTCATCGTGCCTCTCGACGAGACGAGGCAGTGGTATCGCTATCACCGATTGTTTGCCGACGTACTCCGCCAGCGGCTCCAGGTCGAACGGGCAGAGGGGGTGCCTAGCCTGCATCGGCGGGCCAGAGAGTGGTTTGAGGCCGAGGGCTATCTCACGGATGCCATCCAGCACGCACTGGCCGGCTCCGATTGGGACCAGGCGGCACGGCTCATCGGCCAGGCCAGCGAGCCTCTGCTCAAGCGTGGGGAGATCGTTACCCTGATTGGCTGGTGCAGCAGACTTCCCGAAGCCGTCCTCCGATCCCTGCCGCTACTTTCCATCAGTTATGCATGGGCCCTGATCCTGGCCGCTCAAATCGAACCAGCGGAGACCATCCTGGAGCACGTCGAGCGGGAAGCACAAGACGAGCCCTTGACACTTGGCGAGGTGGCGGCCGCACAAGCTTATCTGGCGCGGGCCAGAGGCGATAACCTGGGCCTCATCCAGAAGTCCGAGCAGGCGCTCTCGCTCTTGCCGGAAACGGATCTGGCCGGGCGCGGCCTGGTGGCGCTCAACCTCGGGCTGACCTACTGGCATGCCGGCCGCCTGGACGATGCCCAACGGGTGCTGCTTGAGGCAGAAGACAGATTTCAGCGTTCCGGGAATCACTACGGGCTGGTGTCGGCCCGTGTGTTTCTTGCCAGAACGCTGGCCACGCGAGGCCGACTCCGGCAGGCTGCCTCGATGGTCCCAAGCCTGATTCAGGCTGGCAGCCACGCGCCCATCCTTGCCCTCGCCCACTATGACCTGTGCACCATCTACTACGAGTGGAATGATCTGCATAAAGCGATAGAGCATCTGGTTCACGGCATGGAGATCAGCGTGCACAGCGGCAACGTGGAGTTCCAGAATGCCGGGTGCATTTTGCAGGCGTTTCTCTCGCTGGCGCAGGGCGATTCGGCTGGCGCGTTGGAGGCTGTTGAGAGATCTCATGCGTTGACGCGCGACTTTCCTCCTGCCGTCCGCGCTCGAAGCGCCGCCTGCCACGTCCGGGTGGCGCTGGCGCTGGGCGATAGGGAAGCAGCCCAGCGGTGGGGCGAGCAGCTAGCCGAGAACGCGGAAGCGCATCCGTTCTACCGCTTCCTAGGCCTTTCCCGCCCGCTCTTGCTGATCGCCCAGGGCAGAAGGGATGTCGCCGCAGAGGAATTGAAGGGGAGCTACGCGGCCGCCTCTCAAGCCGGCTGGGGTTATGCCTTGATCGCCGTCCGGGTCTTGCAGGCTCTGGCCGCCGGGTCTCACGACAGGGCGCTCGAGTTCCTGGCCGACGCTCTGCGCCTGGGGGAGCCCGAGGGGTATGTCCGCACGTTTGTCGATGCTGGCGAGTCCCTTGTCCCCCTCCTCCTGGAAGCCGCGCGAGATGGGATTCACCCGGAATATGCCGGGCGGATCGTGGCGGCCATCAAGGGTGAGGGGAAAAGGTCCGTTTCCGAGGCATTGTCACTGGTCGAGCCCTTGAGTGAGCGGGAGCTCGAGGTGCTCCGCCTGGTGGTGGGGGGCCTCTCGAACCGGGAGATCGCGGCGGAGTTGGTCATCAGCCCCGGAACCGCCAAGACCCATATCCACAACGTCTGTGGCAAGTTGGGCGTCCGCAACCGCACCGAGGCGGCGGTGCGGGCGAAGGAGCTGGGATTGGCCTAGAGGAGTGCGCGGAAGGAGATGGCGTGAGGGATACCATTCTGCAGACCAAACTGCAAGCCCCGCCTCTGCGGCCGAGCCTCGTCCGCCGGCCTGGTTTGACTGCCAGGCTCGATTCCGGCCTGGATGGCAGGCTCACCCTGGTCTGCGCCCCGGCAGGATATGGCAAGACGACGTTGGTCGCAGAGTGGCTAGTGGCTGGAGAGCACCGTGTGGCATGGCTCTCGCTCGACGAAAACGACAATGACCCGCGGCGGTTTCTGGGCTATCTGCTTGCCGCCTTGCGGCAGGTCCAGGCGGAGTTCGGACAGGCTGCCAAAGGGATGCTCCAATCGCCCCAGCCGCCGCCCGACGAGGTGGTCCTGACCGCGTTGGTGAATGAACTCGCGGCCGTCCCTCGGCGTACCATCCTTGTGCTCGACGACTTTCACGTCATCCACACTCCCTCCATCAACCAACAACTGTCATTCCTGCTCGACCACCAGCCGCCGCAAATGCATCTGGTGGTCATCACGCGGGAGGACCCCTTCGGCCTGCCCCTCTCTCGACTGCGCGCGCGCGGGCAGATGGTCGAGATCCGCCAGGAAGATCTGCGATTCTCACTGGGGGAGTGCGCGGATTTCCTCAATCAGGTGATGGCCCTGAACCTGTCTCCCCCCGACATCGCCGCCTTGGAACGCCGCACCGAGGGCTGGATCGCCGGTCTGCAGCTGGCGGCTGTGTCCATGCAAGGACGCGACGACCTACCGGGTTTCATCAGGGCCTTCACCGGCAGCAGCCATTTCGTGCTGGACTACCTGATCGAGGAAGTGTTCGAGCGCCAGCCTGCCGAAGTGCAAGACTTCCTTCTGAAGACATCCATCCTCGACCGTCTCTCTGCCGCGCTCTGTGATGCGGTTACGGAGCAGAAAGACAGCCACAAGTTGCTGCGGACGCTCGATCGGAGCAACCTGTTCGTCGTCCCTCTGGATCAATCCCACACCTGGTACCGTTATCATCACCTGTTTGCTGAGCTCTTGCGTCTGCGCCTGCGCTCCTCCCAGGGACACTCCGAGGGAGACCTGCATCGGCTCGCCAGCCAGTGGCTTGCATCGGAGGGCTTTCTCCCTGAGGCGATCCATCATGCGCTGTCGGCCTCAGAGTGGCAGCGAGCCGCCGAACTCATCGGCGAAAGCTCGGTCATGATGCTCCGGCGCGGCGAGTTGATGACCCTGCTCAACTGGCTCAAGGCATTGCCTGAGGAGGCGGTTAGCGACCGTCCACAGCTCTGCCGGGACTACGGCTGGGCATTGACGCTGACCGGACAACTTGTGGCGGCCGATGCCTATCTGCAACGGGCCGAAGGTGCAGCGCTTGGGGACGACGCGTTGTTGGGCACCATCCTGGTCGCCCGGGCCTACAACCTGCGCGCTCGGGGGGATAACCGCCAGGCGATCGAGTGCGCACGGCGCGCCCAATCCATCTTATCGCAAACGGATACGCTATCCCGCGGACTGGTCGCGCTCACGCTCGGTCTGGCCTATTGGACGGATGGGGACTTCCAGGAGTCAGAGCGAGCATTCCTGGACGTGGATCAGGCTGCCCAACAATCTGGCAACCACTACGCGCGGATGACGGCGCTGACCTACCTGGGGATGATCCAGGCGGTGTACGGCCGGCTCCACCGGGCAGCCGAGTTGTGCCGGCAGGTGATCCAGTTGGGAGGCCAATCGCCTCCCGTTGCGCCCGCCCATATCGAGTTGGGCGCGCTGCTGTACGAATGGAATGAACTGGAATCCGCCGCCCAGCACCTGCAAATAGGGATTGAGCAGAGCCTGCGCACTGGCAATCCATTGATCCAAAGTGATGGCTATCGGACCCTGGCAGTCGTCCAGCAGGGCCGGGGCGAACCTGATGCGGCGCTGTCTACACTCCAAAAAGCCGACCAGTTGGCCGACAGCCACCAGGTCTCCCCGCTCACGCGCATACGCAATGCCGCCTGCGACGCCCCACTTGCCATCAGAATAGGTTGCTCCTCCGGTGGGGCCTGTGAAGGTTCCTGAGGCTATGCCTTCGTTGTAGACTGCCGAGACCTTTCGGATAGCGTCGTCCTTGCCGTCAATGGGGCAGAAGGCTGGGGACATCGGTACCTCCAGGGATGAAGAACTGGGGTCGAAGAACGGTCAAAGCGCTCACAGCCGCCCAACGGCCTCGAGCTCAGCTGCCCGCGGCTCGGGCAACGGCCTGCTCATT
>Ga0209321_10003058_pt1 | contig 11229 bp, 10 predicted proteins | sample Rifsed16ft4_FD_184012 | JGI IMG/M metagenome (GOLD analysis project Ga0209321, IMG submission 184012) | Soil microbial communities from Rifle, Colorado, USA - sediment 16ft 4 - CSP-I_5_4 (version 2) | ecosystem: Environmental > Terrestrial > Deep subsurface > Rock core/Sediment | place: Rifle... | reverse complement strand
GGCCTTTATGGTGGGCGGTGCCCACCCTACGGCTTTGTGAGCCCCGGCTCATCAACTACACTTGTGTGCGCATGATTTCTTCATACGCACTCATAATCTTATTCCTGACCTGCATCATCATCTGAAGTGACAGGTTTGCCTTTTCTACCGCAATCATCACCTGATGAATATTCTGATCTTTACCAACCAATAAATCCTGTACCGCCTGGTCAGCCTCATTCTGCATAGTATTAACCTTATCTACTGACCCCTTAAGCATATCTGAAAAAGAATTTCCATCATCATTCTTTTTCGTTACAGACTTACTGTCCAGCAACAATTGGACATCTGTGCCGATCCCTTTTATCCCCATATCATCCATAAGCAAACTCCCTTTCCTCATCACTACTCATTGCTCATCGCTTTCCACTAATTGCTTCTTCTACTCACTACTCATTGCTCATTGCTTTCCACTCATTGCTTCTTCTACTCATTGCTCATTGCTCGATACTCATTGCTTCTTAAATTACCTGCCAATCTCAAGTGCCTTCTGGGCCATAGACTTCGCAGAGTTGACAGCAATAACGTTGGCCTCGTAAGACCTTGATGCTGACATCATGTTCACCATCTCTTCAAGCAAATTTACATTAGGCAGCTGCACATATCCTTCTTCATTGGCATCAGGATGCTGCGGATCAAAGACAACCTGGAATGGCCTCCTGTCTTCCACTATTTCCTTCACCTCAACTGTACTTGCATTCTTCTCAATAGCATTACCAAGGACCTCAGAAAAAACGACATCCTTCCTCCTGTATGGACCGCCTTCCGGAGTATGTGTAGATTGTGCATTCGCAAGATTACTCGCGATAATATTCATCCTGATCCGCTGAGCCTCCAGACCCGATGCACTAATTGAAAGTATCTTCCCTATATCCATAACCTTCCCTCCTCGTAATTTCTTAATCTTTGTAACCAGAGTTCACGCTCAAAAATGCCCAGGTGCAAGGAAGCGTCAACTACCTTCCTTCCCGTATTGCATTTGCTATCATCCTGAATTTTGTTGATATAACCTGTGCCGATGCATTGTATAATATTGAATTCTGAGCCATGTTTGCCATTTCGAGTTCTACATTCACACTGTTGTTATCATATCCTGAGTTGCTCTCAGGACGATTAGTTATTCTTGCTCCACTACTGTTGAAACCAGCATTGCCGCTTATATGCATTGGATTTGTCCTTGTAATATTCTGCACCCCGCCGGAACTCTGCACAGCGCGGAGTTCATCTATAAAATTTATATCCTTTGCCTTAAAGTCAGGTGTATCCTGATTAGCAATATTGGACGAGAGGAGTTTATGCCTCTCACTCATCATATCCAGCGCCCTTGACAGGAATGAAATTGTATTATCGAATATCGTCATAGTCATTGCCATAATACAAAGAATGCAAGCGATATACCATTAACAGCTTTATTTCTTTAATCCGATTAATCAATGAGTTATACTTCATAGTAAGAGCTCCTGCCATATTTTATTTTTCCTGTTAAGCATTTTATTTCCGCCCCGACAGGCAATTTCTGCCACACGGTTACAAAAGTATTCCTTCCTCCCGATATTCGCTCAACTTATTCCTCAGGGTACGGACACCGATGTTTAACAACTTTGCAGCCTTCGTCCTGTTCCAGTTAACCTCTTCAAGTGTCTTTAAAATAAGGGCTGTTTCCATTTCCCTTACTGACATTCCTGCAGATATTGAAGATGGAGCATTCTGATTATACCTGCGGTCATCAATCATCATGTGACCCGGCAGGAGTGTATCGCCTTCTGCAATGAGGATCGCCCGTTCTACGATATTTTCAAGCTCCCTTACATTCCCCTTCCAGTCATGATTTACTAATACTTCAAATGCCTCGCGGGAAACTTTTGTCACCGGAACCTTGTTCCCACGTAATCTCTTTTCCTGGTGTTTTCTGACGAAGTGATTTGTAAGTTCAGGGATATCAACTTTTCTCTCTCGCAGTGGGGGAAGAACCATCGGAAATACGTTCAGCCTGTAATACAGATCTTCCCTGAATCTACCCTCTTCGACCTCCTTTTTTAGAGATCTGTTTGTAGTGGCAATAACACGGATATCAATAAATACCGGCTCCCTCCCGCCTATGGTATCAACCTGCCTCTCCTGCAGGACCCTCAACAACTTGGCCTGAAGCGGAAGGCTCATCTCTCCAACCTCATCAAGAAGTATAGTGCCGGTGTTGGCCTGGATAAATTTACCGTTTCGTTTACTGATCGCGCCTGTAAATGCCCCCTTTTCATGACCAAACAATTCACTTTCAAGAAGCCCGTCGGGTATTGCCGCACAATTTATCGCCACAAACGGGCGCCCTGCCCTGTAACTCCTGTTATGAATAAACCTCGCAAGCATCTCCTTACCGGTGCCGCTCTCACCCTCTATCAGCACCGTTACATCGCTGAATGCTATCTCTTCTGCTGTCTTTAATAACCTGAACATCCCCGGGTCTTTCGTTACAATCCCCCTTATATTTCCTTCTTCAGAGGAAGTCTTATTTACCTTTTGAACTGACTCAATGCCGCGCCTGACCAGATCCTCAAGAGCATCAACAGAAAACGGTTTCATGATATAGTCAAATGCGCCCAGCTTCATCGCCTCTACAGCATTGTCAATAGTGCCGTATGCAGTAACAAGGACTACAGGCACATCAGGAGAGTGTCTCTTTATCTCCTTTAATACATGGACTCCATCACCGTTTGCCATCCTCACATCAGTTATTACCATGTCAAACTTTTTTGACGAAAATTTCCGGATGGCCTCATTGCCGCCGGTTGCTATATCAACGGTATATCCGCATCTCCTGAGTGTCTCACTCATGGCATATCGCATCTCATAGTCATCATCTGTCAGAAGTATCGTCTGCCCCATTACATTCCCCCCTTTGAAGGCAAGTTAATTACAAAGATGCTGCCATTTCCCGTCTTACTATATGCGTTTATCGTCCCCTTATGGGCGCTGATAATATTGTGTACTATAGTAAGGCCCAATCCCGTCCCCTTTTCCTTAGTCGTAAAAAAAGGGTCAAAGATCTTACCTATGTCTTCAGCGTCTATACCGGAGCCCGTATCCTGGACAGAGATTTCAACCCCATCACTATCCTCATCCTGCAGCACTTCAACTGTAATATTACCGGAATCTGACATTGCCTGAAGTGAATTCAAGAATAAATTAAGAAATACCTGCCTGATTAATGTCTTATCACAATATATATGGAGGTTGTCAGGAACGTCTTTGAGCACACTGATATTTTTCTTATTTATCAGATACGATACATCTTCAAGACTGCTGTCAATTATGTTCCCTATATCCGCCATTTCAAACTTCGGTTTGGGAAACTTCGTAAAATGCAGCATGTTTGACAAGACTGTATCAATATTCCTGACGCCATAGATTATATGTCCCAGCAATTCGTGCTTATCGTGATCACCTGTCAGCTCTTTCCGCAACAGTGATGTAATAAGTTCAATACTTCCCAGCGGATTTCTTATATCATGAACTATCTTTGTAACCATCCATCCCATAGCCTGAAGCCGTAACTCCCTTTCATGTGTTTCTTTGAGAAACTCCTTTGTAATTAACTGATCTTCGTGTGTATATGTATTCTTATCCATTATAACTTTCTACAGGGACAAGTCCTCTCCGGCAAAGGCAATGTCCTTAAGCCTCTCTTCAGACACCTGTTTAACAAGGTCATCAGCGCCGGCAGATAACCTTGTAAACACCTTCTTTGCCTCACCGGCCCTGCCAAGCCTGAAGAGACAGTCCCCTATCATAAACTCTACTGTATCAGCGCCGCCCTTCACATCCCCACCCTTTATTCCAGCACTGTAAGCATCCATGGCCTCCTGATACCTCTGCATACTGTAGTATGCATTGCCAAGCAGGATATAGCCTTGTGAAACACTGTCAGTGTCCGTTTGCCTGCTTACACCACGAAGCATATCCCTGAGAACAGCAACGCTGTCTTCATACTGGGCCCTGGTCTGCAGAATTGCCGCCAGTTTGATATATACATCAGGATAGCGGTACGGGGCATCTCTCATTACTGAATACAGCTGATTGCCTGCCTTTTCGTACTCTTTAAGATTATAATACCCGTAGCCGGCCAGTGCGCTTGCCTCATTTACCCTGCGGCTTTTCGGATACTCCGAGATAAACCGTTTAAGGAGATCAACCGACCGCCTGTCATCACCGGACTGAGCATAAAGCTTACCTGCATTAAACAGCGCCGTCTCTCTCATGCTGCCATCCCTGTTACCAATGACGTCATATATCATATGAGCGTCTTTATAGAGGTTAAGTCCCTCATGAATTACAGCTATTTTCATGAGAAGCACTTCATCCTTTACGTGCTTCAGGTTATTCTTGTAGTATGACTGGTATAATTTCAGGACTCCGAGCTTATCGCCCCGGTCAAGCCTGTCGTTGATTTTCATCCCTATCATTTCAACAGCATTACTGAGGGCCTCTGAAACCTCGGTATTCAGAGATTTATCAGAATGACCAATCAGCGCATTATAGACGTTGAATGCCTCCTGATATTTCCCCTGACGCTCCAGAACCCTCGCCTTCTTGAAACGGGCCATGTCAACCAGGACATCATTGTCTGACAAACCTTCAACATCATTATAATATTTAAGGGAATCCTGATTGAATGTATCTATTGAAGCAGATGCCGGGCTGCCGGTGACGCCGGCCGCTGAATCAGATTGAAACCTCAGGTCGCCAAGCGCCAGCATACTCGAATATGCCTCATCACTCTCAGGATAATAGTTTATTACATCAAGGAATATCCTTTCAGCAACAGGGTTATTACGTGCAAGGGAAAATGTCTCTCCTGCCCGTTTAAGTGCAAATCCGGCATGTTTGTCTGACGGATACAGATTGTACAATGTCAGAAACCCCTCTCTTGCCTTTTTAATCTCTCCATTCTGAAACTGACACTCACTGTAATTATGCAGGATTCCGGGATTACCCTTGACATAGGCCGGCCATTTCCTCAGCCCCTCATCAAAATATTTTTTTGAATCACCGAACTCATTAAGTAAGAAGAATATCTCACCTGTCAGAAACACCCTCTCTCTCTCCATTTGCCTGTTATACTTAATCATAACCAAACTAAGGTTTGATAATGCATCGTTGTAATTCCCCTCTTTCATATTTGTCATCGCCAGCATATATTGTCCTTTTGCCGCAAACTCTGTTGAGGGAAATTCCTTTATGACCCTGTTGAAATTACCTTTAGCCTCAGCAATCAGATTAAGGTCAAGATAGATATTCCCCATCTCAAGAAGTATTGCAGGGACCTTCCCCTTTTCTTTCTCAGGATATGTCCTGATGGCATACTGAAATGACTTGAGACCGTTCATCAGCATCTTTTCATCTTTCTTATCATCCTTCAGTGCAAGCCGGCGATAAATACTCCCGGCATAAAGTGATGAAATTGAAGCCGCTTCACTATCCGGATGATTACTGATTATCTGTTCAAACCGGTTTAACGCAATTATATAATTCCCTTTCTTAACCTCATCTAAAGCTCCACCGAATTCTTTCTCTCCTGCACCAGTTACACTCTCTGCCCATGTAACAATCAACCTGTCAGGCGGTGGGAAAACAGCCGGGGTGGTGTATAGCACAGAGGCATATGAACTGCCTGCACTTATTACTATAAATAAACAAGAAAGGATTATTCGCATCAGGGAAGGATATAAGCAATACATATGCCAGCAGATATATTGATTATGTTAATTTGTAACTATCTGATTTTACAATAATTTATAAAAGAAGGCAGTGATACGGCGCTGCTTATTCGTCAATCATTTGACAGGACTGCAGTCAAATCTTCTGATAATGGATCAGGCATTGATATGGTAATCAAGCTTCTTCTTCTTGAGCTTTTCAACAAGGGTGGTGCGGTTTAAGGAAAGGAGCTGTGCAGCCTTGTTTTTTACACCCTGTGCCTTTTGCATGGCCTGCAGAATAAGATTATTCTCAAACTCTTCAACAACATCCTTCAGATTGACGCCTGTTTCCGGAAGGGTTATATGCAAGGCGCCTTCATTATTCAATGTATGGGAAATAAATTTTTCCGGCAGGTCATCAGGACATATTGTCCCATTGCCTTTAAGAATAATAAGCCGTTCAACAAGATTCTCAAGCTCCCGTATATTCCCCGGCCATGGATATGATATCAGTATGTCCATTGCCGCCGGAGAAAATCCCTTTATATCTCTTTTCTTGGACTTATTAAAGTGGCTGAGAAAGTGATCCATCAGCAATGGTATATCATCTGCGCGCTCTCTCAGAGGCGGTATTACAACAGGTATCACATTAAGACGGTAATAGAGGTCTTCCCTGAATTTTCCTTCATGAACAGCATGTTCAAGATCAATGTTGGTAGCTGCGATAATCCTGACATCCACCTTAATCGTCCTGACGCCGCCGACACGCTCAAACTCACGCTGCTGCAAGACCCGGAGAAGTTTTACCTGAAGGGTCGGGCTCATATCTCCAATCTCATCAAGAAAAATAGTCCCTCCGTCTGCAAGCTCAAATCTCCCGATACGCGTGGTGCTTGCACCTGTAAATGCACCCTTTTCATGTCCAAACAGCTCACTCTCCAGCAGGGTCTCAGGTATAGCTCCGCAATTTATCGGGATCAGTGGTTTATTCTTACGTGGACTATTGTAATGTATCGTCCTTGCAACCAGCTCTTTGCCTGTTCCACTCTCCCCAAGTATGAGAATTGTACTGTCAGTCTCTGCCACCTTCTCAATGAGGGAGCAGACCTTTTGAATACCTTCACTGCTTCCTATAAGGTTTTCATATCCATACCTTTGATGAAGAGTTCTTTTTAACTGACTGTTCTCTGCCTGCAGGTCCTGTAACTCCATTACCCGTTTCAGAAGCATTAAGACTTCACTACCGTTAAAAGGCTTCATGAGATAATCATAAGCTCCGGCCTTCATTGCATCTACTGCAGTAGACACAGTCGCATATCCTGTAATTACAATACATTGTAAATCAGGATCTATTGCCTTAAGATTTTTTATGACATCTATACCAGTCATCTTAGGCATCATAAGGTCTGTAATTACTATATTAAACTTTTCTTTTTTTACTTCTTCTATGGCTGACTGACCATCTGCTACAGACGTAACACTATAGTCATTCATGGTAAGGAGGGTAACCATCGTCTCCCTGATATCGGCATCGTCATCTACAAGAAGAATGCGAGGAGATTTCATGACATCATCTTACAAATAATTGACACACATGTCAATATTAATATAGTTGACATTTTATATTATTTTATGCAACATGACTATCACATGGAAAATGATAATATTGTAATTGTTGGAAGGAATAATGGTTTCTCTGAATTAAGAAAGTCATGGGGAGAGAAGGGGATAGAAGTAACACTTATTAAAGATGCACATGAGGCAAAAAAAAGAATAGGTATGACCCCATGCAGTCTTGTTGGACTTGATCCTGAGACATTTAACTCATTTGTTTCCCAAAGCGCACCTCCAACTGTATCGCTTAAGGATTATATAGAAAAAAGACTCCATGACTTTATCAAGAGGTTTAAATCATCAGAAGGCTCCAATCTGTATTATACCCTTCTGCGCGAGATCGAAAAACCACTCATAACAATGGTGCTCAAAGAGACTAAGGGAAATCAGTTGGAAGCAGCCCACATCCTCGGATTAAACAGGAATACCCTCAGGAAAAAGATCAAAGAGTTAAATATATCCCTTGACAAGATTAAATAAAGTCTGCTAATCTTTCTCGTGTTTTTTCCACCGGAGGCCCACTATGACAAAAGCAGAACTTACAGACAAGATAGCTATTTCCGCAGGAATAAGCAGGTCAGCAGCCGCAAACGCGCTTAATTCCATGCTTGAAAATATTACAAAGTCCCTGCAGAAGGGACAAAAAGTAACATTGATCGGATTTGGAACATTCTCAGTACAGCACAGAAAGGCCCGAGACGGAAGAAACCCCAAGACCGGCGAAGAGATTAAGATACCGGCGGGCAAATTACCAAAGTTTACAGCAGGCACAGCCCTCAAGAATTCATTAAAATAGTTTCTTTATTGTTCCAGGTCTAAAACTGTGTTGCAATTCATGCAGAGGTACCCCTCGCCGTCCGCCATTCGGCAGGTCTCAGAGATGTATCTTATCTCATATACCATCCCGCACTTACTGCAAGTGATCTGATGCCTTAAGGAAGAACCAGGGTTTCCTGACTCTGAACCCTCTGCCTTATTATTATCTGCCACATCTCCCTCCATACTCATTGCTTCTTAAACCAGCACCGCTCCCTTACTCCCCGATGTAACCATCCTCGCATACCTTCCCAGCCAGCCCTTCTCAATCTTCGGCGCCGGCTGTTTCCACTCTGCCCTGCGTCCGGCAAGCTCATCTTCACTTATCTTTACTTCAAGGATCCTGTTATTTATGTCAATGCTGATTATATCCCCGTCTTTGATCAGGGCTATCGGTCCGCCCTCTGCTGCCTCCGGCGACACATGGCCGATACAGGCGCCTCGCGTACCGCCGGAAAACCTGCCGTCAGTAATAAGCGCCACCTTATCCCCAAGCCCCATACCCATTATATTCGCCGTTGGTGCGAGCATCTCCTGCATTCCCGGCCCTCCCTTCGGACCTTCAAAGCGAATTACGACTACATGTCCCTGTTTAACCCTTCCTTCAAGTATCCCGGCACACGCCTCTTCCTGTGACTCAAATACGATTGCAGGACCTTCATGCATTAACATAACCGGCGCCACCCCTGCCGTCTTCACAACAGCACCCTCAGGTGCAAGGTTTCCAAACAGTATGGCAAGCCCCCCGTCTTTGCTGTATGCATTCTCAACCGGTCTTATGACCTCCCTGTCTTTTAACACAACATCCTTAATATTATCGCCGATGCTCTTTAACGTTACACTTTTCTGTGTCAGGTCGAGAGCCCCTTCTACCCTGCTCAACTCTTTCAGGATTGCGCTCACCCCCCCGGCATTATGCACATCCTCCATATGCCATTGCGATGACGGACTTACCCTGCATATATTCGGGACACGAACCGAGAGATCATTTATCCTGTTGAGATCATAATTAATGCCGGCCTCCCAGGCTATTGCAAGGGTGTGCAAAATTGTATTGGTTGAGCCCCCCATGGCAAGGTCTAATGCAAATGCATTATCAATGGCTGCCTTTGTTACTATATCCCGTGGTTTGAGGTCAGCCTTTATAAGCGCTAATATCTGTTTTGCGGCACTGCGTATAAGTTCCTCCCTTTCTCCTGATGTCGCAAGCGCAGTACCATTACCAGGGAGGGCAATCCCGAGGGCCTCCATGAGGCAATTCATTGAATTTGCAGTAAAAAGTCCGGAACATGAACCGCATGTGGGACAGCCATGGTCTTCGATGTCCTTTAACTCTGACGCTGTTATCCTCCCTGCCCTGAACTCACCAACACCTTCGAATACGGATATGAGATCAACAACCTTCCCGCCGGAGGTCCTTCCGGCAGCCATAGGACCACCGCTTACAAATATCGTGGGGATATTCACCCTCATAGCCCCCATGATCATTCCAGGGACAATCTTGTCACAGTTAGGTATGCAGACAAGGCCGTCAAGCATATGAGCCTGTGCCATAGTCTCTACTGAGTCAGCAATAAGCTCCCTGCTTGGAAGAGAGTAAAGCATTCCCTTATGCCCCATTGCAATCCCGTCGTCTACACCTATTGTATTGAATTCAAACGGGACGCCGCCTGCTTTTCGTATCTCTTCCTTAACTATCCTGCCAAACTCCTGCAGATGGACATGACCGGGGATAATATCAATGTATGAATTAACTACACCTATAAACGGTTTATCAAAGTCCTCATCCTTAAGACCGCATGCCTTAAGCAGGCTCCTGTGCGGCGCCCTTTCGAACCCCTTCTTTATAGTATCACTGCGCATAATCCCTCTTTTCTTATATTAGTAATTTTCTGACATTATAACACTGTACCAATCATCCGGTAAAGACCAAATTCCCACGTCCCCTACACCTTTACATTCAGGACAGGTATCCCGATTTTTTGCCTCTTATTTTCCCCTTTGAACAACTCCCCTTTTCTGACAGGCACGTCCCCACGCTCCCCCTCATGCTGTGCCTGCACCTTTGCCGGAAGGCTCGATGCGTGCTGAACTGTATGCTTGCCAAAGCGGTATGAAAGCTTATCAACAGCGCTGTATATCCTGCTCATCTTCTCTATCCCTGTCACATCATCAAAGAGGGTGTACTGGACACTGCTGACAGGAACAAGACCGGACAAAATAACACCGGTTGACCTGTAGGGTGTCCCGCTCCTGTATATCTCCCTGAAACCCCTCCTGAGCAGGCAGGTAAGCTCTGACGGAAAGGACGTGGGGCGGTTTAGTTTCAGCTCAACCCCTGTATCCCTGAAGTCCTGCATCCTCAGAAACAGGATCAATCCAGAGGCTGCGAGGTTATGACGCCTTGCCTTGATGCAGGCATTTTCAAGGTTCTTGGACAACTGGGCAAATATAAAGGTCTCATCCACTGACGGAGGGGTAAAGGTCTTCGTCTTGCTGATTGATTTATAACTGCTCTTTGACTCCCGTGTAACCGGATAGACACTCCTCCCATTTAACTCATGCCATATCTCCTGATAAGGTTTGGAGAGGTGTGCCTTTATAAACTCTTCTTTGCTGCGTGCAAATTCAAGGGCTGTTATTATATTAAACTTCTTAAGAAATGCAGAGGTATTCGGCCCTATACCCCACACCTTTCCCACAGGCAGATTTGAAAGGTATATATGTATATCCCCCCCTGGAATTATTGTGAGCCCTCCTGGTTTTTTATGTTTTGAAGCGACCTTGGCAAGCACCTTGGTAAGGCTTACACCGATGGAGACGCTTATCCCCAGTTCCTTTATTATCGTCTCCTGTATACGCCCCGCAATATCTGAGTAAGGGCCGTGAAAAGTCCTCCTGAGGCCTGTAAGGTCAACAAATGCCTCATCAATAGAATACTCCTCCACATCAGGTGAAAAACGCCGGAGTATCTCAAACATCCTTATGGAGAAGAGGCTGTAAGTCTCATAATCAGATGGAAGGAGTACAACATCAGGACAGACCTTTTTTGCCTCGAATAACCGCA
>Ga0209321_10003057_pt1 | contig 11236 bp, 4 predicted proteins | sample Rifsed16ft4_FD_184012 | JGI IMG/M metagenome (GOLD analysis project Ga0209321, IMG submission 184012) | Soil microbial communities from Rifle, Colorado, USA - sediment 16ft 4 - CSP-I_5_4 (version 2) | ecosystem: Environmental > Terrestrial > Deep subsurface > Rock core/Sediment | place: Rifle... | reverse complement strand
GAAGGCCGCCAGGAGCTTCGCGATGTCGTCGAAGTGCAGGCCGGTCGTGGGCTCGTCGAGGATGTAGAGCACGCGCTCCCCGCTCTGCGAGGACAGGTGGGAGGCGATCTTGATGCGCTGCGCCTCGCCGCCCGACAGCGTCGTCGCCGGCTGGCCGAGGCGGAGGTAGCCCAGGCCGATTTCCTCGAGCACGTGCAGCCGGCGCAGCACCTTCGGCGACGTGCTGAAGAAGGTGATGGCCTCGCGCACGGTCACGCGCACGCTGTTATACATGGGCCGCGCTGCCGCGAACAGTGGCACGACCAGCGAGACGATCGCCTGCTGTATGAAGGTGGCGGAATACCCTTTATACGGGCTCGGGTTAAAGTTCAACCATTCAGCCAAGCCACCACCGATAATCTTCGCGGCTGCGTTTGCAAGCGGGATGGCGATTGCCAGCGCGCCCAACCCAAAAGCGAGGATCAGGATCGCATACATGCCGAAGATCTGCGCGTTGCCACCGCCAGTGGCCTTCATAATCCCGATCTGGCGTGTCTGCTGGGCCATCAATGCGGTGATGGTGTTGACGATCAGGAAGCCGCTCAACAAAACGGTCAGATAACCGAGGATGCCGAGCAGGAAGAACATCGCCTGTGCGATATTCCAGGCGAAGTGGTGCCCGGGTTGATAGACCAAAACAAAGCTATCGGTTGCGCCGGCGCGCTCGACGCGATCGGCGATGGCCTGTGCTATTTCGGTTACGTGTTCTGCATCGGTCTGATTTTGGGATACGCTGACGGCAAGTTCACTGTACTGATCCGGATCTCCTCCAAGCCATTCCAGCGTATCGGGTGTCACGTATGCATTGAATGTCTGCGTGAACGAGAATGGAATTCCCGTCACATCGTGAATGTAACCGGCAAGGGTCAATTCGCGCTGCTTGCCATTCCCCAGTTCGACAACGATGGTATCGCCAGGCTTATAACCGACCGAAGCGGCTGAGGCATCCACGAGGATCTGCTTGTCGCCAAAGGCAGGCAGGCTCGTCTCGCCTAATACGGGCTTGAGGAAATTGAGTGTCAGAGCGTTGGGGTCTTCGAGCGCGGTAAATAGGATCTCAATCGGTTCTCCCTCGGACCGGACCAGTTGTCCGCCTGCTGTGGAGCGGCCTTCCACTGCATCCACACCCGGCATCGAGCGCGCCAATTCGACTATATCCTCATCCATGGGAAATGCATAAACTGTCGCTTCGGAGGGATTTGTCGAAAGATAATCGCTATCCATGCTCTCATTCATGTAGAGGTTCATATTGCTGTTGAATCCGACGGCAAACGTGCCAACAGCAATTGTGATCATTGTAATGAAGGTGCGCGACTTGTTGCCCCAAAAGTCCGCCCAGACCTTTTTCCAGCGACTCGTCATGGTACTAATTCTCGCATTTCAATATTATTCTCCTGCTCGTGTCTGTCTGAGGTCTAGTTTGGCACGTCTCACATAACCTCACACTATGCGGTTATTCAATGTTCAATGGAACAGTCGCTTTCGCTGAAACGCGTGTGACTGTCACCTCCGGATTACTCGTATGCCAGGGTATCTTTTACAGTCAGGCGGGAGGCGCCGCGGGCCGGGAGTGCACTGGCAATTGCGGCGAGAACCAGTGTAAAGATCAGCCAGGCGATGATGCCCGTCACGCCGTAGACGGCGTTCATGGGCGTGGTGAGTAGTGCCATTCCCACGCCGAAGCATAGCACGTACGTGATAGGGAGCGAGAAGACAATACTGATTGCCCAACTAATCACGCCGATCACCATCCCCTCCACGATGACGATCGATTGGACGTTGCCGTTGGAAGCGCCGATGGCGCGCATCACGCCGATCTCGCGCGTGCGTTCCAGCACGTTGATACTCATTGTGCCCATCAGGCCCAACCCGCCGACGATAGCGATCAGGCTGGACATGACCAGCATCATGTAGACCAGGATGTCGGTTTGCGATTTTTGACTGCTGACAAATTCCGCGCCCAGTCCGGCGGTATTGACTTGAATGCCGAGCTCTTCATATAGAGTCTGGATTTGTTCACTGATCTTCTTTTGTGTTTCCTCGTCATGCTGGTCGGTCAGGATGCGAATTGAGTAAACCTGTCCTGGACGCCCGATGAGGCGGCTCAGATACTCATAGTTGACGTACAATAGTGGCGGGTTGATATTGCCTACGATGGTGTAAATGCCGACGATTTGCCATTTCGTTTCCTTGTTGTCAATGTCAACGGTCAGCCAATCGCCAACCTTCAGGTCCGGGAATTTGGCGAGCAGATGATTGCCGATGACCACCGCGTTCTCATCGCCGGTCGTCAGCCAGCGGCCCGCGATGATGACCGGGTCAATCAGCGTGGAGGTAGAAGGCGGCGCGACGAACGCGATCTGCGTGCCCGCTTGCTCCCGGCTTGTGATCAATGTGCCTTCCGCTTCCGTCCAGCCTTCCACACTCGATACACCGGGGACGCTTTCGGCGATTGGGGCAACCTCGTCGAAACGATAATAACGCGGAAAGGAGACGTTGATGTCGGCAAGAATGTAGCCCTGAATATCTTTGATGGCTTTGTCGAACGACTCCCGCAAATTGTGTACGCCGATAAAGATCGCGCCGCCGAGGACCAGGGTGAACAGGGTCAAGCCGAGGCGGAGTTTGCGGCGGAACACGTTCCGAAGGGAGAGTCGGATCGGGCGCGGGATCAGGAGCGCGGTCCGGCTGACGCGCTTATCCTTCGGGGTAGCGTTCCCGCCTATGCCATAGTCACTGATCGCCTCGCGGACGGTCATCCGCACACTATTGAAAATGGGATAGAGAGCCGCCAGCAATGGCACGAGTAGGGACACAATTGCCTGCTGGATGAGCGTCTGCGGATATGTCTTGAAGGGCAGAGGCGTGACGTTGATGAAGTTCGCCATCCCGGCGCCAATATTTTGCGCCGCGAAATTGGCGAGGGGAACTGCGATTGCCAGCGCCGCCAAGCCGAAGCCCAGAACCAAAGCCAGATACATCACAGAGATCTGACCCATCCCGCCGCCCACGGCTTTCATGATCCCGATCTGGCGAGTCTGCTGGGTCATCAGCGCGGTAATGGTGTTGATGACCAGGAACGCGCTCAACAGTACCGTCATGTAGCCGAGCACGCTGAGCAGGAAGAAAACCCCCTGCATGATGCTCCAGGCGTAATGGTGACCGGGCTGGTACACGTTCACGAAATACACGGTGGCTCCGGCGCGCTCCATGCGGTCTGCCACGGCCTGCGCCACCTCGGTCACATGTGCCGCGTCTGTTGGGTTATCCTTTATACTTATGTTTAGTTGATTGTAGGATTGTGACCCACCGAGCCATTCCAGGGTCTTGGGCGTCACATAGGCGGTGACCATTCTCGCCAGTGAGTAGGGCGGCGCGGTCACATCGTGGGCGTATCCAATCATCTTCAGCTCGCGGCGTTTCCCGTTCGTCAGTTCGATGACAAGCATATCGCCAGGCCTGTATCCCAACGGCGCGGCGGACGAATCGATCAACACCTCTTTTTCGCCGAGCGGTGGCAGGCTGGTTTCGCCCGGCGCGGGTTTGATTTGGTTTACCGTGAGTGTGCCCGGGTTATCGAGCCCCGTAAATAGGATCGTGAGCGGCTCCTGCCCGGCGCGAATCAAATTCCCACTGGTCTGGGCGATTCCTTCCACCGCGTCCACGCCCGGAACCTCACGCGCCATCCGCACCATATCGTCATCCAGCGGATATGCTGACACCGTTCCCTCCGAGGGGCTGGACGAGAGATAGTCGCTATCCAGGCTCTCGAGGATGTACAGGTTCATGTTGCTGGTGAACCCGACCGCGAATGTGCCCACCATGATGGTCATGATCGTCAGCATGGTGCGCGATTTATTCCCCCAAAAATCCGCCCACACTTTTTTCCAGCGACTGCTCATTGCCTTTCTCCACTAAATTTGATTTATTTTCTCTTTATACTTGACAATGCATGAGATTGCTTCGTTAGTTGCTTCTTCTTACTCTCCTTACGCAAAAAACGTCCCGCAAGTTGCTTCGAATCAAGCCTGCTTATGGCTTAACCTGCGGGAAGATGAGATACATCAGGGAGTACTCTGGAAGTTCGCTCAACATAAGGAAATAGAGCGCCAGCTCTTTGACTCGGGTGGGCTCAATGAATCGAAATCTTTATGAGCTAGTTGGTTGTTACTCGTAAGCCAGGGTGTCTTTTACCGTCAACTTTGAAGCGCGCCGCGCAGGCAGCGAACTTGCGATCGCGGCTAGGACCAGAGTGAAAATCAGCCAGACGAAGATTCCTGTTGCGCCCAGGACGACGGGAAAGGGGGATTGAAACATTGCCATTCCTACGCCGAAAGCCAGGACATTGGTGACGGGTATGGATAAAACAATACTGACTATCCAACCGATCAGACCGATGATCACTCCCTCCACAATGACAATGCTTTGAATATCGAAGTTTGATGCGCCGATGGCGCGTAGCACGCCGATCTCGCGCGTGCGCTCCAACACGTTGATGCTCATTGTTCCCATCAGGCCGAGTCCGCCCACGATGGCGATCATCACGGCCATCACAAGCATGAAGATGACGAAGATATCGGTCTGCGCGGTTTGATCCCGCACAAAGTCCGCGCCCAACTGCGTGTTGGTTACCTGTACGCCGCGCGCTTCGAAGATCGCTTGTAATTGATCGTTGACGTTGTTTTGCGTGACGGAGTCGTGTTCGCTGGTGATCACGCGTAATGAATACGCCATCCCGGGCTGGTTGATGATTTTGCTGAGATATTCATAGTTGGCATAAAGAAATGGCGTATCCCCGCCGCCCACTATGGTATAAAAACCGACGATTTCCCATTTTGTTTCTTTCCGGTCAATCTTGATTGTCAAGGTGTTGCCAATCTTCAAATTGGGCAGGATGTTCAGAAGTTGATTGCCGACCACGATGGCATTTTCGTCGCCTGGTTTAAGCCAGCGCCCTCCTGAGATGATGGGATCGATCAGGGTCGAGGTGGATGGCGGCGCGAAAAAAGCGACCTGCCTGCCTGCTTCATCCTTGTTTTCTGAAACAAGCGTGCCTCCATATGTCAGCCAGCCTTCCACACTTTCCACGCCTGGAACGCTCAGCGCCATCGCGGAGACTTTATCAAAGCGATAGCCGCGGCTGAAATCGACGTTGATATCCGCAAGAAAATATCCTTGAATATCCTGGATGACTTGACCGAACGAGGCCCGCAGATTGAAAATGCTGATAAAGATCGCGCCCGCCAGGACGAGCGTGAACAAAGTCAATGCAAGGCGCGCCTTGCGGCGGAACGCGTTTCGCAGGGACAGGCGCATAGGGCGCGGGATCAACAACGCGGCTTTGCTTACGCTTTTGTCTTTCCGTTTCGTGCTGTCTCCCATACCGTAATCTGCGAAGGCTTCGCGCACGGTCACGCGCACAGTGCCATACATCGGAAACATCGCCGCCAACAGTGGGACAACCAGCGCGACAATAGCCTGTTGGATGAACGTCGAAGTGTATCCGCGATAAGTGGCGGGTAAAAAATTTAAATATGTTGCCATGCCGTCGCCGATGCTCTTTGCCGCGCTATTTGCCAGCGGCACGGATATGGCGAGCGCGCCCAGCCCGAAGAACACGATCAACACAACGTACATTCCAAAGATCTGCATCCCCCCGCCGCCAATCGCTTTCATGATGCCGCTCTGCCGTTTCTGCTGCGACATCAACGCGGTGATGGTGTTTACGATCAGAACCCCGCTTAATATCACGGTCAGCCAGCCGAGAACGCCCAGAATTAAGAACATGGCCTGTGATATGGGGTATGCAAAATGGTGGCCAGGCCGGTCGATGGATACGAAGTCAACGGTTGCGCCGCTTCGTTCAAGGCGGTCTGTGACAGCCTGCGCCACTTCGGTGACGTGTTTTACATCTGTTTGATTTTCCGAAACACTGATTGCCAGCGTATTGAAATTACGAGCGCCGCCAAGCCAGGTAATCGTATCGGGTGTGACATAAGCAGTGACATACTGTGCCAGATTGTATGGAAATCCCGTCGCCGAATGGAGGTAACCCGCGAGGCGCAGTTTGCGAATTTTCCCATTGCTGAGTTCCACTGTGATCATATCGCCTGGTTTAAATCCCAGCGACGCGGCGGAAGAGTCGACCAATATTTCCTTTTCGCCGAGCGGCGCGATGCTTGATTCACCCAGCGCGGGTTTGAGCGTGTTCACTGTCAGGGAATGGGGATTCTCGATTGCAGTGAATTGGATGAGAATGTCATCCTTTCCCGCTTGAATAATATTCGCGCTCGAAGTGCTTCTGCCTTCCGCCGCCTCCACTCCCGCCACCTCGCGCACGATCTCCACGCTATCTTCGTCCATGGGGGAAGCGTATACTATCGCCTCCGATGGATTGGCTGATAGAAAGTCACTGTCCATGCTTTCAACCATGTACAATGCCATGTTGTTATTAAAGCCAACCGCAAGAACGCCGACCGCGATGGTCAGGATGGTGAGCAGAGTGCGACCTTTATTATTCCATAGGTCAGCCCAGACTTTTTTCCAGCGACTGGTCATATTTTTTCTCCGCTAAATTTGATGTATTGATTCTTGGCTGCTTGAAAAGGCATTCGATTGCTTCGCTCGTTGCTTCTATTTGTCTTAAAGCTTGGTCAACATATGAATAGAGCGCCAATGCTTTGACTTGGCTGCGTTCAATATATTGGTCTCTATACCATCGGGAATGATTATTCGTAAACCAGTATATCTTTGACTGTCAACCGTCGTAAGCCAGTGTATCTTTGATCGTCAATCGTGAGGCGCTCCTTGCGGGCAATGCACTGGCTACAGTGCCGATGACCAATATGCCGATCAACCAGCCAAAAATTCCTGTCACACCGTAGACAAAAGGCATCGGACTTTGCCAAAATCGCGTCCCAACACCGATTGTCAGCGCGCCCGTGATGGGAATCGAAAGCAGGATGCTGATGACCCAACTGATCAGTCCGATCACCATCCCTTCTACGATCACGATACTCTGAATATCCCAGTTGGATGCGCCAATGGCACGCATTACACCGATCTCGCGCGTACGCTCCATCACATTGATGCTCATGGTGCCCATCAACCCCATTGCACCGACCACTGCGGTCAGAATTGCCATCATCATAATGAAATTAATAAAGATACCGAATGTCGATGTTGTGTTCTGGATCTGCTCCACACCCAGTTGTGCGCTGGTCACTCGAACACCATTTGCAGCATAGCGCACTTGCAATAGATCGCTGAATCTCTGTTGTGTGCCGATATCGTGTCCACTGGTAATCACGCGCAGGGAATATACCTGCCCGGTTTGATTGATCAACTGACTGAGGTATTCATAGTTGACATACATGCCAAGGTCGATGACGAAGGTGTATATGCCGACGATGTGCCACTCCGTCTCTTTGCCATTGACCTCGATTGTCAACCAATCGCCGACTTTCAAGTCCGGGAACATCCGTACCAATTGGTCACCGATCACAACGGCATTTTCGTCCCCCGTCTTTAGCCAACGACCGGAACTAATGGTGGGTTTAATTAAGGTTGATGAAGAGGGTGGAGCTACAAACCTGATCTGGGTGCCTGCTTCATTCTTGTTGCGGATGAGCTTTCCGGGATATTCCAGCCAGCCTTCCACACCATCCACACCTGTTATACTGTTCGCTATGGCGGCCACTCTATCAAGACGGTATGGGCGGTCAAAATCTATCGTGACATCTGCCAGGTAATAGCCCTTATAATCTTCAATCAACTTGTCGAATGAGGCTTTCAGGTTATTCACCGCAATGAAAATGGACCCAGCCAGTACGAGAGTGAAAAGGGTCAGTGCGAGACGTACCTTTCGGCGGAAGGCGTTTCGCAGGGAAAGACGCATCGGCCGTGGGATGATCAGATTGCCCCTGCTCACGGACGTTTTTTGGGTTTTTGCACTGCCGCTAATACCGTAATCCGTAAGTGCCTCGCGCACAGTGATTCGCACACTGTTATACACCGGCCATAAAGCTGCCAGCAGTGGAATCACCAGTGCCACAATGATTTGTTGAAATAAAGTGGATGTGTAGCCTCGATAGGGACTGATATAGATACCCAGATAGTCCGCCATGCCATTGCCCATGAATTGTGCCGCATTATTTGCCAGCGGGATGGCTATTAACAGCGCGATCGTCCCAAAACTCAGTATCAGAACAATATACATTCCGAAGATTTGTAAAGTGTCGCCGCCTGTAGCCTTCATCATGCCGATCTGGCGCGTCTGCTGTGTCATCAATGCTGTGATAGTGTTGATGATCAGGAAGCCGCTCAACAGCGCGATCAACCAGCCCAGTGTGCCCATAATGAACACTATGATCTGCGTAAAAGTGTATGCGTAATGATGCCCGGGTTGATTCACCCGGATGGAATTAACTGTAGAACCGCTGCGTTCTATGCGGTCAGCGACAGCCTGTGCCACCTGTTTGACATGATCTTGATGTGTTGGGTTTTCCGCCACACTTACTTCCAACGTGTTGTAGTCCAAAGTACCGCCGAGCCACTCCATTGTCTTGGGAGTGACATAAGCATTGATCATCCTTACGTATTTATACGGGAATCCTGTCGCGGCATGCATATATCCAGCCAGACGTAATTTGCGTTGTTTGCCGTCGCTGAGTTCCACCGTGATCAGGTCGCCCGGATTATAGCCAAGCGTGGTGGCAGACGCGTCGATTAAAACCTCCTTGTCGCCAAGCGGCGGAATGCCTGTTTCATTTTGCGCAGGTTGGAGTGTATTGACCGTAAGGTCGTAAGGGTTCTTGATTGCGGTGAACTGAGTGGGAATCTTTTCTCCATCCGCCTGAATCACCTGTCTGATAAATATCGATCGACCTTCCACCGCATTCACGCCTGGGACTTCAAGCGCAACCTTTACACTTTCATCATTCATCGGATAGGCTTTTACCAGGGCTTCCGAAGGATTGGCTGAGAGAAAATCGCCATCCATGCCTGCGATCATGTACAGGTTAAAGCTGTTGACGAATCCAACCCCGGTTGTACCGACCATAATGGTGAGGATGGTAAGGAATGTGCGGGTCTTGTTGCCCCAAAAATCCGCCCAGACTTTTTTCCAGCGGCTGCTCATTGCTTTCCTCCTCGCAGTTCGATGTTCTGCTGTTTGCGCTGATCGGCGAGGCGTTGCATTGCCTCGCGTGTTGCTTCCGATTCGCTTAGGAGTTCTCTCATTGTGTCGAAGTCGAGAGCCAGCACTTCCGCTGGATTGTGTTCAGAAGCGCGGGCAGAGGCGCTGCGTTTTTGTCCCTGCAACAATTGCATCTCGCCGAAATATTGCCCGGGATTAAGTTGCGCCGCAACCACATCCGATTGATTCGGGCGTTGCAGAACAATCTCCACCATGCCCTTGGAGACGATATAGAACGCATCGCCACTGGTACCTTCCTGCAGAATCATCGCACCTGGCTCAAATTTCTGCAACCTGGCCTTGCGAGTCGCCTCGAGTAATTGGTCATGCGAGAGGGTGGGCATGGCTTTGGCTACATACTCATTCACGATCTCACCGTCTGCGATCAGCGCGGTACGATTTAGGCGTTTGGCAAGTCCGCTATCATGTGTAACGATGATGATGGTCTTGCCTTTTGTGGTCAGATCGTTGAATAACGCAAAAACAGCCTCGGCAGTTTTGGAATCAAGGTTGCCTGTCGGTTCATCTGCGATGACGATGGGCGGGTCATTGGCGAGGGCGCGCGCGATCGCGACGCGTTGCTGTTGTCCGCCTGAGAGCGCAGTAGGGAGCTTGTAGGCGTGGTCGGCCAGTTCCACCAATTCTAGTAATTCGAGGGCGCGTTTTTCGCGTTCGCGCATTGGATACGTACGGCAGAAGTCCATTGGCAACATTATGTTTTCGATGACCGAAATGGTCGGGAGCAACTGGAAGAACTGGAAAACGATGCCGAGGTTCAATCCGCGCCAGCGCGCCATGCGATTTTCGCCCAGTTCATGGACGGCTGTGCCATTGACGAGAACCTTGCCTGTTGTTGGGCGGTCGATGCCGGTGATCATGTTTAGCAAGGTGGATTTACCGCTTCCTGATTTGCCAATGATGCCGACAAATTCCCCCGCATAAATATGCAGGTCAACATTCTTGAGTGCTGGGAAATCACCAGCCGCGGTTTTATAAATCTTCTGAATTTCGTGTAAATCAATGATAGGACCATCCTCAGTCGCGACGCTGCTTTGCGCGTTTTCGGATTTAAGGGAAGGAGATGTAAACATGGTACCTCTCTGCTTATTCTCATGGCTTTCGCGCTGGCGCGTGTCACGAGAAAAGTGAGTTGAAGGGCAGGGCCTACTTATTAAATTTTACGACGGCTGTCATGCCCCAGCGCATGTCCGGATGCCCCTCATTCAGGACAACGGTCACTTCGTACACAACATCGCCCTGGTTCTCACTGAAGGTCTGGCCGATCGTTTGGATCTCTCCATTCAAGGTTATGTCGGGCAATGCATCCAATGTGATCGTGGCAGGCTGGCCTTCCTTGATCGTCACCACATCCAATTCGGTCAGGTCGGTGGTCTTTATGAGCCAGCTGGAAAAATCGGCGACCGTCACCGCGATCTCTCCGGCATTGATCGACCCGCCGACCTTTACATTGAGTTTGGCGACCACGCCATCGAATGGTGCGATGACCTCGAACGCGGCTAGCCCTGCATTGGCCGCATTCAGGCGCGCTTCAAGCAGGGCGAATTGATCCGTATCAGGGCCGTCCTTCATGCGGTCATAGGCATGCTGCGCTTCTTCCAACTCAGCCTTTTTCAATGCAAGATCATTCTCTGCTTCTATGATCCAATCCTGGGGCGCGGGCCCTTTGAAATTCTTCGTCTTGGAGCTATATTGATACCCTTTCCAGGTTTGGATCAGGAACAGGCGTGTTTCCGTTTGTGGAACTTTCTTTGAATTTTGTAGGTAGCGCAAATAATCATCCGCTTTGTCGTATGCTTCCTGCGCCTCCTTCAGGTCAATTACGGCCTGGGCCAGATCAGAGCCTGAGGAGTTTAGCAGATCGTCCAACGCCTGCTGTGCGCTGACCAGTTCGAGCTGCGCGGCAGTGTAGGCCGTATCCGATTCGCCGCCCAGGCGGACGATCGGGTCGCCCTTCTTGACCTTCTGGCCCTCTGCCACCAG
>Ga0209321_10003054_pt1 | contig 11240 bp, 12 predicted proteins | sample Rifsed16ft4_FD_184012 | JGI IMG/M metagenome (GOLD analysis project Ga0209321, IMG submission 184012) | Soil microbial communities from Rifle, Colorado, USA - sediment 16ft 4 - CSP-I_5_4 (version 2) | ecosystem: Environmental > Terrestrial > Deep subsurface > Rock core/Sediment | place: Rifle... | reverse complement strand
CAGGTCCATGTTCGCCAGGGCTATCCAACCGAGAGCACAGCAGTCTACCATAGTTTAAGAACGCTGCAAAAAGCTCGGGTCGAACCGTCGTTGAAAGTGCTCGTGGTTGGCTGCGGCAAAGTGGGATCAGAGATCGTTCGGGACCTATCGCGGGCAAACGAAGTTGATTCTGTTACTGCGACAGATGCAAGTAGAGAGAGCCTCGCACGAGTGAAGAAGTGGCCGAAGGTCGAAACGGTAAGGACTGACCTGAGCCAGAGAAAGACCCTGGTTCGGCTAATGAACGCTGCAGACATCGTTTGCGGCGCACTGCCTGGCAGGCTTGGTTTCGAAATGCTCCAGGAGGCTGTACAGCAGGGATGCGACATTGTGGACATATCATATACGCCAAAGGACCCTTTTACCCTCCACGCATCAGCAGTCGCCGGTAACTGCGTGCTTGTCCCGCAATGCGGCGTCGCTCCTGGTCTCACGAACCTGTGCGTAGGGGATGCTTTCAGGAGACTTGAGAACGTAAGGGCGGTGCGGATACTCGTAGGGGGCCTACCGCAGAAACCTGTTCCACCCCTGAACTACCGTGTCGTATTCTCCCTTGAGGACGTGGTTAACGAGTACACAAGGCCTGTTCATGTGATAGAACGAGGCAGGCGGAAGATGGTAGAACCGCTCTCCGGGAGAGGCTTCCTGAATTTTCCCAAGGTCGGAAGGCTAGAGTATTTTCTCACTGACGGCTTGGGAACCCTTCCTAGGAGCTTCCCGCGAATGAGGGAAATGCACGAGTTGACGCTGCGATATCCGGGACATGCAGAGATGATGAATGTTCTGAGAACCCTGGGCTATTTCAACCAGCGAAGGGTGAGGGTTGATGGAGGCGAGGTTGAGCCGCGGATGCTGAGTATCGAGCTTCTCAGGTCCGCGTTCGGCGTAGGGGCACCAGAGGATCTGTTAGCCTTCCTCGTGGAGGTAGAAGGCCGCTTGGGCGGAAAACGGGTCCTTCTGAGGTATCAGATGCTGGACTGGTTTGACATGAAGAATGGAGTGTCGGCTATGGCACGAACAACTGCCTACCCTTGTACCTCCACCGCCCTGTTGGTAGGGCAGAAGAGGGTCCCGTGGAAGGGAGTGGTCACGCCTGAGAAGATCGGTCAGGACCCACAGCTGTTCGGCTTCATCCTGTCGCGACTCAGGGCACGTGGATTGAGGCTGACAATTCAAATGAGAAACCTTGGGTCCTAGCACGGACCCTCGTCAGGCCGGCTAGCTGTTCGCGAACGCCGTCAAGCGTTTTTCGAAAATGGTTCTGGCCGGGAATCCCATCGAGCAGGCGTACGTGTTGAGGTCAATCAGCTTCTTCCCGTTGCGTAGGGCCTTGTTCTGGATATCGCGTATGCTCTCGCCTATGATGGCGTAGGTTGACGCGTAGCCTGGGCCTATTCCCTGGTGGGCCGGGAAGAGCTGGTAGTAGACGGTGCTCTTGGCGAGCCCAGTCTTCTTGTTCGCCCAGTCTATGAAGTCCCTCAGGCCCTGCTTGCCCGTGTTTATCCTGACGTCTCCGATTATCCTCAGGAACCTTACTATGCGCCACATCCAGGTGTAGAACTCGTACTCCTCGGCCCAAGCCTTTAGCCCGCCGTGTTTCTCGAAGAACTGCATGAGGGACTTTTCGTCCTTGTCCAGCCCTTTGCCGTCCTGGAGCTTTTCCATCACCTTCTGGAATTCCAGTTCTCTCTGGAATGAAATTCCTTCTGACATGCAGCCAAGGGGGGACCATAGCAGGTCTATCAGGGTGGGCTTTGCCCCGTAGGCTTCTGTCGAGTTGGACGCGTGCACGCAGTGGCCGTACTCTTCGTGGATCAGAAGGTTGAGAATCTCACCTGGCACCGCAGAGGGGTCGCGACGCGGGTCGGTGGTGGTCAGGAAGATCTCCTTCGGCTTGTCAGTGAAAGCATCGTAGGAGAAGGCCCCCCCGCTGGGAAATATTCCTGAAAGGTACGGGGGCGTCTCAATGACCTTAGTGTCGTATTTCGGGTTCACTCTTACAATCGTCTTGTTGACAACCCTGACAACTTTCTTGCGCAGCTCGTTGATGAAGGGAACAATCTCATTCGGTTTAATGGCTCGCTTCTCCTTGATGGCCTTCGACACCACCTCAGCCCTGGCCGCAACGCCATACTTGCCAGCTAGCTGTCTGGTGAGCCTCTGGAAGCGGGGCAGTTCCCTGTCGAGATACTTGAGGCCCTTCTCCTCCACCTCTCCCGGAGTCTCTGGATAGTCCCAGAGCCTGCGTATGGCGGCCGCGTAGACCTTGCTGCGTCCCATTTCACAGCCCTGTTTCTTGATGACCTTGTAGACATCGTCGAATCCTTCCTTGAACCCCTTGACGCGGAATATGGAGGCGTACTTTCTTGTTAGCTGGGCTAGGTCGTCAAGGCCTTCCTTCAGCTGCTTATCCTTGGTCTCCTTCTTGATAGTCCGAATAATTTCTTGCAGACCATTGCACCGTATGAGCGTCAGCATGCGAAGGCCTACCGGCCAGTCTTTTCCCGCGTTTTCTGCAACGGCCGTTTCCATCGCCTTGACTGCGTTACGGGTCAGAGGCCGCATGTGGGACGGTATGATTCCCTCCTTGATCATGTAGCCGAAGTAGGCACCGAGAATGCTTTCGGGGGTGGCCTGGGGCTCGCTGAGAGTGTACGCCGCGGCAAGCGAGTCTAGAAGTTTGAGCTGAGCATCGTTTTCTGCCTTCAGCCTTAGCTCGTCCGCCCTTCGTGAGAACCTTTCCAGGTTTCTCCTGGAAGGAATGAAGAGTTTTCCAGCGTAGTCTTTCAGGCCGGCGATGTACGCGGACGATGGGTCGTATTCTTTGAAGAAGTCGAAAATCTCCGCTTCTACTTCAGAACCGGGTTTCGGTATTGGCAATGTCGAAATTCCCCGAATTCCCTGTTAGCATTCTCGGTAGAATGCTCGACTACTTAATCCTAGCATGTGCACGTGGCTATTCCCATTTTAAATAGAGTCGGATTCCAGCTATCGTGACCTCGTTGGCCAAGTCTGCTCGCAGAAGAAGGAGGGCGAATAGGCCCGACTTGGCGGCTCAAACACCTTCTCCACCCCGCAGACGAAACGATTCGGCTTCAAGCGACCCCATCAAAACTGCGGAAGAAGTAGCGTTGGCTGCCTTCAGCTCTGGCCTGAGACTTGCAGCTGCCTTCGGGTCAGTTGCAGCAAAGACCACGAGCCTTGCACTCGCCTCCCTTGCAACTGGAGCTGACAGGTTTTCAGAATTAGTTAGGAAGGAAGCCCTAGCGTCCTCAAGACCTAGCGCTGTTTCAAGCAGATCGAAACCAGCGGGTAAAAGGGCAAAACCGAAGCGTGCAAGAAAATTGCTCTAGCTCGCTCCAGTTAGACCTTCGCTTATCGTGCTTCCCTACGGGAAATCTTTGAGAGAATCCTCTCAAGAACCACGCTCTCTCTGATGATTCTCACATTCCTCACGACAGGAGAACATACTAGCACCGCACCTGCCACCATGACCGCCCGTTCAATTGGATACCATGGAAAATAGATGAAGCGCCACGATGCCTCAGCAAGAGATGGATAGAAAACAGCGAATAACACGCCTCCTGTCAAATGCTCAGCCATTGTACCCGCGAAGGCAACCGTGGCTATTGCGATTACCACGTCCCGGTAGCGTTCGGAGCTTAGTCGGACGGGAATGTTCTTTGATAGAGGAGAAATCAGCAGAAAGAAGGCAGCTAGGTGCAACCAGAAGTAGGGGAGCGGAGGACTCCAAAGGTCGCTGCCGACAAAAACAGTGGTGTGAGGAGTCGCTATGAAAGCAAGAATAATTCCTAGGAAAAGCAGCGAGGTCATGCCCCGTCGGCCTCTGATCGCAAGACTGACGATCAGAAGGTTCACGGCTCCGGGGAGAAAGTCCAGCCCTGCAAATCGGACCAGGTTATTGGGTGAAACAAACCCTATCACTGTACCAATGATAATGGCGAGAATTCCAAGAGCGGGGTCGAGAAGAAGTGCTAGAATGGGTACGGCCATTCCGCTAGCGGTAAGGGTCCCTGGTAGGCCGACGAATTTGGACAGAGGAATAAGTCGGAAGACAGCGTAGATTCCCGCCAGAGTTGCGGTGAGAGCAAGCTTTCGTGTGTCAAACCGTCTCGAATATAGCTTGTGCATAGCTATTTCCTGGCACCGTTCTTTCCAAATTTGCTAGTGACTTCTCTCAACGGCAGACCCAATTTGGTCGCGATTTTTCGTCTGTTTTCGTACTCAACCTTCCCCCGCAGTACCCTTCCTTTCTTGTCAAGAGCGGATTTGACTGAAACTGGAAATCTCTTTCCTTTAACGTCAACTAAGACCCTCTTAGTGGTCCTCAGCACGATGTGACGTCGGACTGGAATTTCCCGCACCCCAAGGGTGCCCGTTTCCTCCATGAGAATCCCGGCCATCTCTTCGACTTTTCCCTCGTCCGTTATGACGGAAATCAAGTGGCCGGGCCTGTTCTTCTTCATAAAGACGGGCGTGATGCTCACATCGCGTGCTCCGGCAGCCATAATCCGCTCAGCAGCGTGCCCGACAACTTCCCCCGTCACGTCGTCTAGATTTGTCTCAAGTACCACAACCGCATCGTGGGAATGGGACGCCATGGAACTCTTCCCAACCAGTAGACGAAGGACGTTTGCAATCTCCCTGAGTTCCTTGGAGCCGGCGCCGTACCCGATTCTGTCAAGACTGAACTGGGGGAACGAATCTACAACTTTGCTTGCAAGGTTGACGGTAATCGCGACGCCTGTCGGCGTGCTCAGTTCCTGTCTGACAGCATCGCCCTTCATAGGAAACTTCCTTGACCGGAGAATTTCAGCAACTGCTGGCGGTGGGTTAGGATAGTCTCTGCCGGAAAAATGGGAGACTCCTCCTCCCACCGCGACCGGTGTTGACCACCATGTAGCGTCTGCAAGCCCAACCTCCTCTACAAGAGACGCGACGCCGATAATGTCCACCAAGGTGTCTGCGGACCCCAGTTCGTGCAATTCCACATCCTTCGCAGAGTGACGGTGAACGCGGGACTCTGCTTCCAGCAATGTGTCGATCGTGGAGAGGGCGAACCTGCTCCCCCATGAGGACAGGTGAAGTCTCTGAGAAGAGTCTTGGACTGCTTTTCGCAAGGCCTCTCCTTTCCGTTTGCTGACATCCTCCTTCGATGTGACCGTTACTAGTTTGGAGGCGATATCTCCTCTTTCCACGTCACGAGCCTCCACATCTACTTCTCTCGTCCCGGGAAGAGATTCCTGCACAGCTTTGCCTACCTTCCTGAGACGGGCAGTGCTTCCCCCAAGGTCTAGAAGTGCGCCAAGATACTTGTCCCCTGAAACGCCTGCCACTCTAGCGTCTATCAGCACTGTTGTATCATTGTGTGGCATTGCAGTCATCCCTCGGCTGGTAGTCGCTGAGGAAGGAGGAAGTATTAATCAACCTATTCTGAGCACTGAAGGTGACGAATCTTGGATTCAGATTCTGAAACTCAGTGCGTCTACGGACTCGGCGAATGTCCGGTGCTTGTTATTATGGGAGGGAAGATGAATGCTCTGGAACAGAGGTCGAAGGTGTTGCCAACGGAACCTGGTGCGGCCGCTATGAGCCAGATGATTCAGCCCCTGCTCCAGATGACCTCAAACATCTACTCTCAACTACCCGCGTTCTGCCCGAACTGTCCCAAGAGAATTGTTGCAATCGAGAAGGAACTGGCTGAGATACGCCAGAAGACCAAGTAGCCGCGGCTACCATAACTGTAGTGTCGAGCCTAGCCTTAGGCCAGCCTAGCCTCTACCTTACGGGGCGTTGTGGGCCGAGCTTCGTGGGCCTCGACTTTTTCCCATAAGACGTGAGGGCTCGGGACCTCGATGTAGCGGTTAATCGCGACCTCCGCTATTGCCTCAGAGTACTTCGCCATCTGGCCGACGTCCCAGATGATCGACCGGAGACCCACAGCTAGATTGACCTCTTTGACATTTCGCATCAAGTCAGCAGTCAGCGACCTCTCTAGCTGTTCGCATTCTGCGACCCGTTCGATGACCTCGTTGGATTTCTTCACATCACCTTTCATCAACGCGTTAAAAGAATCCTCAATGAGCGAGCGGACTCTGTCGCTGAAATCGACGATTCCCTTGATCAGCGTTGGGTTAATCTTCTTCGCATCACTCTTTAGCCTGAGTGCTTCCAGGGCCACTTGCGAGGCCAAATCACCCATCTGCTCTAGACTCTTTGCAATTACCCTGTTGCCGACGACGTGCATTGAGCCTTCGATTCCAACTTCCTTCGAGACTCTTTTATCGACAACAGCGAGCAGGATCTGGCGAAGGATCATCCAGTAGATGCGGTCTGCTTCCTCTTCCATGTGAAGAACCTCCTCGGCGAGCGCTGGACGACACTCCACGACCGCCTTGACCGCTGTTTCAATCATAGAGCTGAGAATTATCTGTAAACGGCGCATCAGCCCGTATATTGGGAACTTGGTCGGGTCCACAAAGCTTTGCAGTGTTACGGAACGGAGGTTCTGCTCTACGATTCCGAGCCCTGTTAGCCGGCGGCTTGCCGCCCTGACTTCCTCCAGATGCTGCTTGGAGAGTTCTTTCCCGGACACTACCTGAATTGTGTCGTGGCCGGTCAGATAGTTGGCGGTTATGATTCTCGTTAGAAGGTTCGGGGAGTTGCAGAGGTCCGCGCTGACCACGTATCTGTAGCTTTCGCGCTCCCTCGTGAGTCCTGGGTAGATGGTGATTCCGCCATCGGGCTCTCTCCGAAAGCTCACTATGTCTCCCTGTTTTAGCCCGACCTCTACCACCCATGCCTTGGGAAGAGAGACGATGAGGGTGGAGTGGCCGACTTTCTGGACCTTGCGGGCCTCCATCATAACGGACAATTCCGTTCCTCTATACGGAATAGAGAAATCTGGTTAGATATATACTCGTTCGTGAAAGTAAGTATCCTGGAAGGACTGTAAGGTTCCGGGCTACATGTGACTCTTTAGGACTTCTTCGATTCTCGCCTTCGGGACAGCGCCCACAATCTGGTCGACGAGCTGGCCCTTTTTGAGGACGAGCATCGTCGGTATCGCCATTATTCCAAACTTGGAAGCGGTAGCGATGTTCTCGTCAGTGTTCAGCTTCCCAAAGGCCACCTTTCCCGCGTATTCTCTCGCCAAATTGTCGATGATGGGTCCCACGACTCTGCAAGGCCCACACCATGGAGCCCAGCAATCCACCAGGGTCAGTGGGTATTTCGATACGAATTCGTCAAAGGTCCCGTCTGAAATCTTAACAGGCGCATCAGGAAAATCGGTCATGTCTCTCGCTTCCTCTCTACAACTCCCTGGCTCTGATATATACGTCTCACCAAACTTTTCCTGTTAGTTCAACCTGACGTTTTCCTCTCATCAACCTGGTAACCCGCAGGATTCCCCCTAGTTCTAGTTTCATTAGGTCCCGGTTGAGTTCGCGAAAACTGACCTCTCCAAAGTAATCCTTTAGCTCCTTGTGAAGATCAATATCGGTCATCGCTCCTTTCTTCTCCAAGACCTCAACGATCGCTAGGGAGAGTGGCCTGGGACTCCACACTCTGCTCAACCGTCAAGGTTCACCGGGCATTCTCTCGGCTGGTCTACGTTACCTGAATCGGTGCTCTTTCCTTCTTGTACCTCTTGATGAATCCCAGGTACCAGTTCTCCATGTCAGGGGTGACTGATGGCTTGACCTTGTCCAGTCCATCTCTGAAGTCTTCCAGTGTCACATTCTTTGCCTCAATGTCGCGCCTGAGGGCTATGAGTCCCGCTTCCCTACACACTGCCTCCAAGTCCGCCCCCGAATAGGCTGCCGTCTGTGAGGCGATCTGGTCAAGGTCAACATCCCTCGAAAGGGGCATGTTGCGTGTGTGGATCTTGAGAATCTGAAGCCGGGTCGCGTGGTCTGGGGCGGGGACGTAGATTAGACGGTCAAATCTTCCGGGGCGAAGTATTGCGGGGTCGATGATGTCTGGCCTATTGGTTGCGCCTATGACCACCACGTTCTCCAGCAACTCTATCCCGTCCAGCTCGGTCAGCAGCTGGCTGATGACGCGTTCCGAAACTCCACTGTCTCCAAAGCCCATTCCCCTGCGGGGGACGACGGAGTCTAGTTCGTCGAAGAATATGATGGAGGGGGCCGCTGTTCTTCCTTTTCGAAAGACCTCGCGTATCGCTTTCTCGGATTCTCCGACCCACTTACTGAACAGTTCAGGGCCTTTGATGGAGATGAAGTTGGCCTCGCTCTCAGTGGCGACCGCGCGGGCAAGCATGGTCTTTCCGCAGCCTGGCGGTCCGAATAGCATGATTCCCTTTGGGGGTCTGATACCGACACGTTTGAACACTTCAGGCTTCTTCAGAGGCCATTCGACAGCCTCCTGGAGCTCCTGCTTCATGTTCGTAAGCCCGCCAACATCGGCCCAGTGGACGGAAGGCACCTCGATGTAGACCTCTCGCATGGCCGTGGGCGTGATTTCCCGGTAGGCCGTCGTGAAGTCGTCGAGTCTGACATCCATCTTCTCGAGTATGTTTGATGGAACGCGCTCCTCTTCCAGGTTGATTTCTGGAAGGTATCGTCGTAATGCTTTCATTGCGGCTTCTCTGCAGAGCGCTGAAACGTCGGCACCAGTGTACCCGTGGCATATGTCGGACAGTCGGTGAAGGTCTACGTCCGATGCGAGGGGCATTGTTCTGGTGTGGATTTGGAGAATCTCGTAGCGTGCCATCTTGTCCGGGACCCCGATCTCGATCTCCCGGTCGAAACGGCCGGGACGCCGCAGTGCGGGGTCGATGGCGTTGGGGCGGTTTGTTGCACCTATGACGATGATGTTTCCTCTTGCTCCCATGCCGTCCATTAGGGAGAGTAGTTGTGCGACGACCCGGCGTTCTACCTCGCCGGTAACCTCCTCTCGTTTAGGCGCAATAGCGTCCATTTCATCGATGAAGATGATACTCGGAGCAGTCTCCTGGGCCTTCTGGAAGATTTCTCGAAGCCGCGCCTCGGATTCTCCGTAGAACTTGGACATGATTTCTGGTCCGGATATTACGTAGAAGTTGGCGTCTGATTCGTTCGCGACTCCTTTCGCGAGTAGGGTCTTGCCGCAGCCGGGCGGCCCGTAGAGGAATACTCCTTTTGGCGGTTCAATGCCCAGCCTCTGGAAGAGTTCCGGGTGTCTCAGTGGAAGCTCGACCATTTCGCGTATTCTCTGAATCTCGGCGTGGAGCCCGCCAATGTCCTCATAGGTGACGATGGGTATGCCCTTCTTTTCCGGCGTGGGCTCACTCATCACCTGCACGACGGTAGACTCGGTGATCTTGACGGGGCCGTGTGGCCGGGTCCTGGTCGAGATGAGTGGAACTGCGCTTCCGAAAATGCTGAGGAGGGTCATGTCGCCCTCGACAAAGGGCATGTCCATGAAACGACGTTTCACAAACCCGACGAACTCCTCGTCAACACTTAGCCGAACATCGGTCGGCGCGAAGACGATGGTCTGGGAATCCTTAACGTCCGCCTTCTTGATAGTGACGTACTCGTTCAGCGCGACTCCTGCGTTCCTTCTCAGCAGCCCGTCCATGCGGAGTATCTCCTGCCCTTGGTCTTCCGCGTAGGCCGGCCAGGCGATGGCGACTGTTGTCCGTTTTCCGTGCACGTCGATATAGTCGCCCGCCGTGATCTGGAGTTTGGACATCGTCTCGTTGTCGATGCGGACCTTGCCGTGTCCGACGTCGCGCTGTTTGGCGTCTGCTACTCGTAGCTGTACTTCTTTGGGTATCACTACCAGCTCAACTCGCGATTGTACGGTCGGGGGTAAGGAGAAGTCGGGCCAGTGATGTGCCGTACGCTACTCCTGACCTGGTTTTCCACCGGACTAGTCCTCCTCAAAAGACTTATCGTCATTATTAATGGAATCCAGCTCCTCCCAGAGCTTTCGAGTTCCCAGAGATAGCAAGAGGAAGCTTCCGAGCCCTGCTGGGGAGACCCGGTAGCCGTGCTGGTCTTTGACCACGAAGCCCCTACGCGGAGCCCTGTTAACCATGTCTGAGATGTATTTGGGGTTGAGAGCTACGCGTAAAAGGTCTGTGAAACTGGCTGATGTGTCCCCTTCACGGACCATGTGGCTTACCATCTGGAGCCTTCTCTTGTTGGAGAAGAAGTCGCAGACCTCGCAGATACGGTCCAGGTCAGATTCCACATCCACCAGCTCCCTGGCTATGGTGCTGCGGGTCTCGCTGTCCCACTCCTCGCTCGAAAGGGGAAGGTCTAGGAGAACCCGGTCTCCGTCGTGAAGAGTCAGTCTTAGGCCCATGACGATTGTGTGGGGGTTTTCACGCTATATAAGGTTAACGTAACTTAATTACCGTAATTTAAGTATGGCTGTCAGACCCGGCGGGAAACAAGAACCTGGACTTCACTGATCCCGTCAAGGCTCTTCAGCCGGCCCTCAACCTCGTCCCAACGACCCTCAGCGTCTTCAGGGACTATGAGATGGGCAACCAGCGCGACCAGCCCGAACGCGACTGGCTCCTCCTCGAACTTGTACACGGACGCCTTTCCCTCCAGGGACTTCCTCACCGTCTCCTGAAAGCCCTTCATGTCCTGGATTATGTCGGACGGGAAAATTTTCACCGAGACCATCACATTCGCCAATGAACTAACCCCTTATGGTCCTGAGAAGCCGCACTTTTGGCACTTGTAAGGACGGCCGAACCCCCGGCATTTCTCGCACCGCCAAAGGGTCACTTCCCCACACTGTGGGCAGGGGAATTTCACCGCTCCCTCCCGCGGGAGTATCATGCGCCCGCACCAGTTGCATGAGGGCATTTTGACTGTGCGGACCTCGGCCAACATGATTACCGCCGCCCGAACTCTAAGCCAGGATTATATGTCTTCTCGCACAACACTTCCACCGGAGACCTTGGCTAGATTTCCATCCTGCAGTCTTCGGGCAATTTGTCGTTCCGTAGCCTACTGAACCTCGGGAATCGGAGCTTCCTCTCATGGGTGATACTAGAATACTTCACTTCGCAAACGATTCGAGGCATGACCCAGGTTATCGGCGTAGGTGCTTCCACTAATCCGTCGATGACGGGAGTCTTCCTAACTAGGCTCCGGAGCGCGGGGGTTATTTTCTCCAGGCTCCTGTTGTCAAATCCCCCTCCCACGTTCCCG
>Ga0209321_10003051_pt1 | contig 11246 bp, 9 predicted proteins | sample Rifsed16ft4_FD_184012 | JGI IMG/M metagenome (GOLD analysis project Ga0209321, IMG submission 184012) | Soil microbial communities from Rifle, Colorado, USA - sediment 16ft 4 - CSP-I_5_4 (version 2) | ecosystem: Environmental > Terrestrial > Deep subsurface > Rock core/Sediment | place: Rifle... | reverse complement strand
CTTCGGTTCGGGCGAGCCCCTCGGACCCGATCCCGGCGACCCCGCCCGAACCGAAGAGGCGGACCAGGGTGAAGTCCACCTGGACGCTCGTGTTCGATCGGAACACCGCGAACGTCGGCTCCCCCTTGATGACCTCCCCGTCGAACTGGGACCGGATCAGCGCCCCGTTCTCGTACGCGATCGTCTGCTGCGGGAAGTACCGGTTGAACACACGGAGGCGCACGTGCCCGCCGCACACCTGGTCGGCGTCCGAAAGGCTGCAGGACGTGCCCTCCGGGACCGTCGTGTTGTTCCCGCCGGCGCTGTAGCGGAACCACACGGTCCACGGCGCCGCCTGCTGGTTGATCTGGAGCTCCCCGATCGTGGGGGACGAGAAGATCGGGACCCCGTCGACGCCGAGCTTGATCGTGGAGAAGGACGTGTACGGGAGGTACCTCTGGCCGAGCTGCGCCGAGACCCGCGCACCGAGGATCTGCGTGTCGATGTCGCTCTTGAAGTCCCCGAGCTGACCGAGCACCTCGCCCATGTGCGCCGCCTCGGAGTCCTTCATCCAGACGGGCACGTACTGGTTCGTGATGAGGGAAAGGAACGTGAGGAACACGAGGAGCGCCATGATCGTCCCGACGGTGGACGCGACCCCCTCGTCGTTCCAGCGCTTGCGGGGTCGGAGGCGGCGTCGCAAGAGGGATCACCCAACCCCGGGAGGGCTCCCGGTTGGCGGCCCAATCCGGCGGAACGGTATATAACCGTGTTGATGAGATTATGCGGGCCCGAGAAGAAAACGTATGGAGTGGGAGACCCTCTCCGCATTGATTCCCTGGATGTGGAACGGGGAGCGGCGGGACCGGAAATCCGACGGTGCTGCGCCGCAGGCGGAAACGTTTAAGGCGGTCTCCCCGTTCGCGACGGCGCGCCGCGGTAACTCAGTTTGGGAGAGTGCGAGACTGAAGATCTCGAAGTCGCCGGTTCGATCCCGGCCCGCGGCATGACCACCCCGCTCCTCCCGATGGGCTGCCCACCCCACGGAAACGTATTTATCGCCCTCTCCGGTAGGCTTTCGCTCTGGAGTATGGCGCATGCCTGAATGGAAGGGTCCGGTACGGAAGCTCGACGAGTTCCGATACGAGATCCCCCGTAGCTACAAGCCACAGATGCGGACGGACGGGCTCATGTTCGTGGACAACTCGCTCCTATCGGGCGCGCTCCAGGACCAGGCCCCGGAGCAGGTCGCGAACGTCGCGACGATGCCGGGCATCGTCGGCAGGGCGATGGCGATGCCGGACATCCACTGGGGATACGGATTCCCGATCGGCGGGGTCGCTGCGTTTGACGTGAATGAGGGCGTCGTGTCGCCGGGCGGTATCGGATATGACATTAATTGCCTTGCTAAGGATTCGCATGTTCTCACCGCCCTGGGATACCGCCTGCGCATCGCGGACTTCGACGACAGATGGCAGGCCTCTCGCCTGGCGTGCGTCAATCCGAACCACCGAACGACCGCCACGGACATCGCCGCGTACATGCGCTTCCGTGCGGACGTCGCCTACAAAGTCCGCACCGCCACGGGGGTGGACATTACCGCCACGGCGGACCATCCCTTCCTCACCCCGGGCGGTATGGTGCCCCTCAAGGAAGTCGGGGACCGCCCTGTGGCCGTGTACCCATTCCGCGGCGTGGACTTCGAAGAACCGCCGGAGGAGGTCGTGGTGGCCGAGGACGACCTCGCTCGGTTTCTCTCCCCGCGCAGCTTCGCTCAAGTGACTCCATCTCTACGGAGGTGCGGACTCATTCCCCTTCGTCCGCGGAATCCGAAGTTTCCGTACCTCCTGAAGATCCTAGGCCTCGCTCTCGGCGACGGACACGCCTCCATCGAACCAAGAGCGGCCGGCATCGCCCTCTATGGCAGGGAAGAGGATCTTGGGGAAGTCCGCGAGGACGTCGCGCGGTTGGGATTCCGGCCCTCCCGGATCTACGAGAGGACGCGCCATCACGCATTGGACAAGGATGGCAAGCGCTACGGTTTCGACGTTCACGAGACTTGGATCCGGGTGAACTCTGCTTCGCTCACAGCTCTGCTCCACGCTCTCGGTCTCCCCGTCGGGAACAAAGCGAAACAGGACTTCGAGCTCCCCCCTTGGATGTTCCGGTTGCCTCTCTGGCAGAAGCGCCTGTTCCTAGCATCCCTTTTCGGCGCGGAGATGAGCTCTCCCGCGAGCGTGTCGGGTCACGGTTTCAACCTGCGGTCCCCTGCATTCTCCGCATCGAAGCGGGATGGCTTCCAGGAGTCAGGAAGAGCCTTCGTCGGACAGATTCGTCGACTCGTCGGGGACTTTGGCATCCGAGTCAGGGGCGTGAGGAGCGAGCGCCTTCGGGTGCCCGGGAGCGGGGAACCTTCGAACCGGTTCTCCATTCGCGTTGCGGGAGACAGTGCGAGCCTAATCCGATTCTACTCCACGATCAACTTCGAGTATCACGCGGAAAAGCGGTTCTTGTCAAACGCAGCCGCCTATTACCTCACGCTGAAGGAAATGGTGCTTCGTCACCGGTTAGAGTCAGCTCACGCCGCTCGAGAGCTGAGGGCCCGTGGCGTCTCCCGCGCGAGAATCCTCGAGGCTCTCGCGGGGTTGTTCGTCCGTCCGCCTTTCCTCGAACACCGCCTGAACGGCCGCACAGGCAAGCCCCGCGCGACCCCGCCGTTTCCCACGTTCCCGGAGTTTCTGAAGTCGCTCCAGGAGACCGCGGGCAGATCTGGCGTCGTCTGGGACCGCATCGTTTCCATCGAGGAAGTTCCCGTCGACGAGGTCTACGACTTTACCGTGACGAACAAGCACCACAACTTCATTGCGGACGGGTTCATCGTCTCGAATTGCGGCGTCCGCCTGATCCGCACGGACCTCACCGAGGCGGACGTCCGCCCGAAGATCCACGAGCTCGTGGACGCAATGTTCGTGAACGTGCCGAGCGGCGTCGGGAGCGAAGGGAAGATCGCGCTTTCCGCATCGCACCTAGAGAAGATCATGGTCGAGGGCGTCGGGTGGGCAATCGATAACGGATACGGTTGGTCGCAGGACCGCGAACGCATCGAGGCCCTCGGCTGCCTCGGGGACGCAGACCCGGACAAGGTCAGCCCGAAAGCACGCGCCCGGGGCGTCGACCAAGTCGGCAGTCTCGGCGCAGGAAACCACTTTCTCGAGATTCAGAAGGTCGACCACATCTACGATGAGCGTGCGGCGGAGGCGCTCGGCATCGGCCGCGTCGGACAAGTCGCGGTCATGATCCATACAGGGTCACGCGGCTTCGGCCACCAGATCGCGACGGACTACATCCGCCGCCACGAGGACGCGGTCGAACAATACAAGATCGAGCTCCCCGACCGCCAACTCGCGTGTGCGCCTATCGGGAGCAAGGAAGGCACGGACTACTGGAAGGGGATGTGCGCTGGCGCGAACTTCGCGTGGACGAACCGCCAGCTGATCACGCATTGGACGCGCCAGTCGTTCGAGAAAGTCCTCGGCCAATCCTCCGAGTCGCTCGGCATGGAAATCGTCTACGATGTGTGTCACAACATCGGGAAGATCGAAGAGCACAACGTCGACGGGAAGCGTGTGAAGGTGCTTGTTCACCGCAAGGGCGCGACGCGAGCGTTCCCCGCAGGCCATCCGGAGACGCCGGCGAAATACCGCGACGTCGGACAGCCCGTCCTCATTCCCGGAGACATGGGCTCGTGCTCCTTCGTCCTCGTGGGCCTCCCGACGTCGATGGACCGCTCGTTCGGATCCTCGTGCCACGGCGCCGGGCGGCAGATGTCTCGAAAGGCGGCGGAGCGGACGTTCCGCGCGAACGAGGTGCGGCAGGCGCTCGCTCAGAAGGGCATCTACCTGCATGCCGCCAGCAAGGCCGGGATCGTCGAAGAGGCGCCGGGAGCGTACAAGAACGTGGAGGACGTCGTGCGCGTCGCGGAGGGCGCGGGGCTGACGAAGATCGTCGCTCGCATGGTCCCGCTCGGGGTCGTGAAGGGGTGAAGGTCGCAATCCTCCCGATGCGGGATGTGCCGCAGCCTGCCCTGGCGGACCTGTCCGATAGGTTGGCGGCGTACGGCCTCGCGTGCGGAGTCCGAGAAGCCGTGGTCATGTCCGTCCGCGCGTGGACCCTGTGACCTCAACGTTTTGCCTCGGCGAACGTGCCGACGAACAGGGCCGCCGCCATAGACGCGATCGCGGCTCCGGTCAGGAACGCCGCCCATGGGGCAACGACGGTCGCGAGCGCACCCGCCAGGATCGACGCCGGGAGCTTCCCAACCCCCACCGCGGCATGGTACGTGCCCAGGCTCGTCGCACGCAGATCCCCGGGCGCAAGGTCGGCGACGAGCGCGCGCTGCGTGCCCTCCACGAACGCATATGCGATCCCGTAGGCGAGGAAGCACAACATCAACGCGAACGGGGTCCCGACCGTCGCGAACCCGAGGCTCCCTCCTACGAACGCCGCGTATCCAGCGAGGATCACGGGCTTCCGCCCGATCCGGTCCGACAGCGTGCCTGCCCGCACCGCCAGGAGCGCATACACGATGTTGAACAGAACGTATTCGAAGATCGCGAGGGTCTGGGCGGCCTCCGGCGAGAACCCTGCCGCGACGGCTGCGTCTCGGACGACGATGATGGGAATGAGGAGCGTGAAGTTCGCGAGGGCGTACAGTCCCGCGACGATCACGAAGAGCCGCAGGCGGATGGGGAGGGCACGGAGGCCTAACCGGAGTCGCAGGGTCCGCCGAGGCGCTGCGCGGACCTCCTTGACCGCCAGGACCACGAGGAACGCGACGAACGCGGGAATCACGGCCATCAGGAAGAGGTCGCGGAAGGCCTGATCGCTCCCGCGCGTCGAGGACAGGACCGGGAAGAGGATCAGGACGAGGATCGGCCCGAGCACCGCGCCCGTCGTGTCCATGGCCCGGTGGAACCCGAACGCCTTCCCGACGGTCTCCGGCGGGGTCGACTCCGCGATGAGGGCGTCCCTCGGCGGGTCCCGCACGCCCTTCCCGACGCGGTCCCCGATCCGGACGCCGAGCACGTGGAGCCACGATGCGGCCCACGGGAGGAGGGACTTCATCGCGGTCGAGAGGCCGTACCCCGCCGCGACGAGGCGCTTCCGTCGACCGAGGCGGTCCGATACGAGGCCCGAGACCATCTTGAGGAAGGACACGAGGCTCTCCGCGATCGACTCAATCACGCCGATCACGAGGTATCCGAACCCGGGGGGAAGGTCCGGAAGGGTCAGGAGGAACAGCGGGAGGAGCGGGACCAGGATCTCGCTGCTCACGTCCGTGAGGAGGCTCGCGACCGCGAGGAGGACGATGTTCCGCGTGAGGCCGCGGGACCACGAGCGGACGGCCACTCCCGCGGCGATGCCGACCGGCGGTAATAACCTCTCCCGCGTCGGAGGGTTCCCGCAACCATAAAGAACGGGACCCCGCATCCGTCGGCCCGTGATCGCTCCGGCGGAGATGCGGGTGATCGACCGGAACGCCGAATGGATGGGCGTGAGGATCCTCGACCTGATGGAGAACGCGGGGCGCGCGGTCGCGGAGGCGGTGCTCCGGGAGTTCGCCGCCAAGGGGAAGAAGGTCCTGATCGTCTGCGGGACGGGGAACAACGGGGGAGACGGTCTCACCGCCGCGCGGTACCTGAAGCCGGATTGCGACGTCGCGGTTCTGCTCGCGAGGCCCCCCTCCGAGATCTCGACCTCGGAGGCCTTGGCGAACTACGAACGGGTGAAGGACGCGGTCCCCGTCTCCGTCGCGGATGCGGACCCGGGATCCCTGCGGGATGCGGACGTGATCGTCGACGCCCTCCTCGGGATCGGGACGCACGGAGCGGTCCGCGAGCCCTACGCGCAGCTGATTCGCGCGATGAACGAAAGCGGGAGGCCGATCCTGTCCGTCGACGTGCCCAGCGGCTTGGGGACCGACGTGGCGGTGACGCCCACGGTCACGGTGGCCCTCCACGCCGCCAAGGCAGGCATGACGGATGCGAACTCGGGCCGTATCCTCGTCACCCCGATCGGCATCCCGAGGGAGGTCGAGCGGACGATCGGCCCGGGCGAGTTCGTCCTCTACCCGGTGCCGCGAGCAGACTCGCACAAGGGGGAGAACGGACGGTTGCTCGTGGTCGGCGGCGGACCCTTCACGGGCGCGCCCGCCTTGGCCGCGTGGGCCGCGTACCGCATCGGCGCGGACGTCGTGCACATCGCGACGCCGACGACCGCGTACCCGATCATCGCCTCATTCTCCACGAGCTTCATCGTCCACCCCCTCGGAGGGAGTCGACTCGTTCGTGCCGACGTCGTCACCGTGCTCGACCTCGCATCCGGCATGGACGCGGTCGTGATCGGACCTGGGCTCGGGGACTCCGACGCGACGCTCGAGGCGGTGCGGGAGATCGCGCGAGGACTGACCGTCCCGATCGTGATTGATGCGGACGCGTTCCCGGCGTTCTCCGGGCGCCTCGACGCGCTGGCGGGCAGATCCGGGGTGATGACGCCGCACGCGCGCGAGTTCGCGGTCGTGAGCGGGGAGAAGCCGCCTACGGATCTGGAAGGACGAGCGGGGGTCGCCGAGGCGTTCGCAAGAAGGACGGGGCTCACGATCCTCCTGAAGGGGGCGGTGGACGTGGTCACCGACGGTGAGCGCCTGAAGTTCTGCAAGGGCGGGAACCCGGGGATGACCGTCGGCGGGACGGGGGATGTGCTCGCGGGGCTCGTCGGCGGGCTGCTCGCGAAGCGCGCGGCCCCGTTCGACGCCGCCCGGATCGCCGCGTTCACGAACAAGCATGCGGGCGACCTCGCGTTCGAGGACCTTAGCTACGGGATGACCGCGCAGGACGTCGCGGACCGCGTGCCTCGCGTCCTGAAGAAGTTCCTCTGACCCCGGCGCGGTGGGGATGACAACGCTTTTGCCGCCATCCACCGATGATGGACGAACGGGGCGGCTGAATGGAGATCATCCCAGACGAGGAGGCCGATCTGCGCTGCCCCCGATGCGGCACGCAGGTTCCGGTCGGTTTCCATTTCTCCGTCGGGAGGGCGACATGCAGATGGTGCGGAACCCGCCTCCCAGCGGTTCCCCGATTCGGAGGGTTCTGGTGGCTCGTCCTCCATGCAGGCCGGGATGATCCAGGCCGCCATCGGTAGCCTTAAACCGCCGCCAAACCTCGTGCCCGCGTGTCCTTCGTCCCCGTTCCGGACACGCCCGCAATCCTCGTCGATGGCGACATCCTGGCGGTTGCCGACCTCCACATCGGGCTCGAGGGGGCGCTGTACGAGGCGGGCGTGTCCCTGCCGAGCCAGACCCGGAAGCTCGGGCGGGCGCTTCGTGCTGCGGTGGAAGCGACGGGCGCGAAGACGCTCGTCCTCCTGGGAGACGTCAAACACTACATTCCAGGCGTGTCCCCGTTCGAGCGACGGGACATCCCGATCTTTTTCCAGGAGATCGCGGACGCGGTCGACGAGGTCCACATCGCCTCCGGAAACCACGACGCGCTCCTCCGCCGGTACGTGCCGGAGCAGGTGACGATTCACCGCCCGACGGGTTTCCGTATCGGGGACGCGGCGTTCGTCCACGGGCACGCGTGGCCCGCGAAATCCGTGATGGAGGCGCGCGTGCTGATCATGGGACACAATCATCCTGCCGTCGTGTTCGTGGACGCGCTCGGCGGGAGGACCGTGCAGCCGGCGTGGGTCCGCGTCCCGTTCCGACGAAAGCACAAGCGGTACCCGAAGATGCCGAAGGAGGCCGTGTGCGTTCCCTCGTTCAACGAGCTGTGCGGCGGCACCCCCTTCAACGACGTGCGGGCGAAGCTCCTCGGTCCCCTGATGCGACCGGACGTCGTGACCCTGGACCGCGCGCGGCTGCACCTCCTCGACGGGACGGATCTCGGCCTGCTTCCGGCGCTCCGCGTCGAGGCCCGGTTTCGGTGGTCCGACTATCGCCAGTGAGGGACACCGGCCGCACAATCCTGGGCTTCGCGGGGTCCGGCTAGGGTACTCTCTGCCAAACGGCGGCGTCGAATCTTGGCATGACCCCGTCGACCGCGTTCGTCGTGTGTCCGGAAGCGAGCAGGGCATATCCGGGATACTGCGCCGCCAGATTCGACGTGAGGATGTAGTCCGCGGAGACGCCGGGCTCGTACCTCACGTACGTCAGGTGAGGGCCGACGTTCACCATGACCTCGTATCGAGGGAGTCCTTCGATCGCGACCACGTCGCCCGGACGCGCGTCCTCACGTAACCGTTCGTAGGCGTCGAACACCCCCGGCGCGGGCTGCGCGGACACGACGAGGCACATGACGAGCAGCACCAGCAACGTCCCGCCAAATTTCCTCTTGAACACGCGCTGCTCCGTATCCGCGTCCTTGACGATCAACCACACGATGAGGACGTTCGCGACCACGACGTATCGCATCTGGTCCAGCCAGTAGACGGGGTTCCGCTCGTGGACCCAGAGGATGCCGGAGATGATCCAGGCCAGGAGGTACGTCAGCCCGACGGCGAGCCACAGGCCGCTGTAATGCTCGTCGGACAGTCGGGGCAGGCGCCGCAGCTCGCGGACCCAAAGGCCACCGATGAGAAGGAAGAACGCGACGTAGAGAGGTAAGCGAACGACGAGGATGAACCAAGGTCGCCAGGGCTTGCGGCAGCCCGGTCCGTCGAGATGGCGAAATACGCGCTGCTCTGCCACGAGGAAAGAAGCCCCCCGAGCGATCCATCCCAGAACCGAGCCAGGTTCCTGCCGGCCCACGCAGCGACGAACGCGCCGAAGATCCCGATCGCCGCCAGGTAGTGTCGGTCACGGAACACCCTCCACCCCATGTAGTGGAACCGCCAGCCGAGGCCGGCGAGCCCCGCGATGAGGAAGAACCAGCCCATGACGCCCTTCGTCAGGTAGGCCACACCCGCGAGGAGTCCCGCAAGGACGATGAAGCGCCCATCCTTGAGGCTCTTCAGGATCGACCAAATCGTCAGGACGAAAAGGATTGTGAGGAAATTCTCGCTGTACCCCGTCCCGCTCGCGGACAAGAGGATGGGATCGAGGGCGACCGCGGCGGCAGCGAAGAGCGCCTTGCGACGACCGTACAGGTCGTTCGTAGCCCACCATCCGACGAACACCATGCCGAGGCTCGAGAGGAGGGACGCGGACTTGATCGTCCAGGGATTGAGTCCCCCGACGGCGACGAACGGCGTCAAGTAGGCCGCGTACGCGGGGGAGTAGTGATGGCTGTACGCGGGACTCCAGTCCAGGGACCAAGCCTCCCCCAGCGGCATGATGAATTCGCCGTTCTGAAGCAGGCCGTCCGCCATCACGGCGTAGCCGCTGGCGTCCGCGAGTACGCGACTCGATACGAAACTGGCCAGGCGGAACATGATCCCAAGCGCCACCGCCCCGAGGAGCACATTCCGGATCGTCAGGTGACGGCGAAGGACCTCCCAAGCCCCGACCACACGCGGCGTATCATGGATGGTTATTAGAGTACTCCCTCTGCGCACATCTCCATCGCCGCTCGATGGGCCCGGTCGGATTCGAACCGACGACCTGCGCCTTGTAAGGGCACCGTCATAGCCGCTAGACCACGGGCCCGCGCGGCGCATTTGGCGGCGGTGGATTAACCCTTCCCCCGGGTTTCCGGGGGCTCGTCCTCCTGGCGGCGTTCGATCTGTGCCAGGGCTTCGTGCCATCTCCGCGTCTCCTCCCGCAGCGCCTCCAGTTCCTGCCTGATCCGGGGCGAAGGGAGGAACGAGTCCCCGATCCCGCGACCGATCACAGAGCCCACCACGGACAACGGGAACAGCAGGACCGTCGACAGCAGGATCTGCGAGGCGGAGAAGGCGGCGAACGCCCGGTCGGCGGGGACGATTCCCGCGAACACCGGGCTGAACAGGAACGCCGCGATGAGGACGACCGCCTCGGCCGACGTGAGGACGCCGGCGCCCGCCGCCACGACGATCTCCTCGTCCGTGAGGAGGACGCCGAGGATGAAGCCGGTGAAGAGGCTGACGAACAGGATGATCGCGCCGGGCTCGCCCACGGGGATCGGCGACAGAGACTGGAAAAACGCCATGAGGAAGAACGCGCCGACGATCAGGGCGCCAAGGAACGTCCACAGGAGGATCAGGAACCATCGACGAATCCGTCGCCTCCGCGCATCATCCATCCGGGACCACCCCCTCGGTCTCGTAGAACGGAGCGATGTATACGGCCGCGTATGAGAGCTCGAAGGCCGCGAAGGTGTAGAACAAGCGCGCGCGCGACAGGTACGGGTGGTACCGCTGGAGGTCGTCCGGACGGTCGAACCGCGACATGCGTTCGTCCCCCTCCGGTGTGCCGGGAACGACGAAGACCGTCGACGACACGGTGCGGGACTCCCCCGCGCGAACCTCGATCCCCTCCGCCCGCGTCATGCTGATCGAGATGTACGCGATCCGCGTGGCCTCCAGCTTGTCCAGGTGGTACGGGTCCCGGGGATCGTACACGTTGTCCATGTGGAACTCGTAGTCGATCCCGACGATCAGGACCGCCACGTTCCCGACGTTGTGAACGGAGAAGTTCACGACCGCGATCGCGCGGTCCGAGGCGTTGCCGGTCCAGTTCAGCCAGACCGAGGAGACCCCGATGCCCCGCTCCAGGCCCTCCTGCACCCCCGCCACGTTCACGTAGTTCGCCGTGATCTGGACGTACACGGCCGCCGCGAAGGCGGCGAGGATGAGATACGCAACCGCCAGAACCCGGGCGATCCCGTGCATGGCGGCCTCAGAAGACCTTCTTGCACGTCGGGCACGAGCCCGTTTCGCCCGCGCACTGTTCGTGATAGATCTTCGGGCAGTTGCACGTCACGTGCTTCGTCCCCTTCGCGACGAGGTTCCCGCACACCGCGCACACGCCTTCCTCGAGGACGAGGTCGTCCGGCTTCCTCGTGATGATCTCGCCGGCGAAGTGGCATTGTACGAAGTGCTCCGGCGTGACCTCGCGGAGCGGAGGGCGGACCTCCGTGCAGACGTCCCGGCGGTACGGGCACCGGGGGTGGAAGGAGCAGCCCGGCGGCACGTTGATCGGGGACGGCAGGTCGCCCTTGATCTCCACGCGCCCGTGTTTAGCGGCGGGGTCCGGCACCGGCACCGCGGAGAGGAGCGCCTCCGTGTACGGGTGCATGGGATTCTTGATGACCTCCTCGGAGGGCGCGAGTTCCACGATCTGCCCGAGG
>Ga0209321_10003043_pt1 | contig 11257 bp, 10 predicted proteins | sample Rifsed16ft4_FD_184012 | JGI IMG/M metagenome (GOLD analysis project Ga0209321, IMG submission 184012) | Soil microbial communities from Rifle, Colorado, USA - sediment 16ft 4 - CSP-I_5_4 (version 2) | ecosystem: Environmental > Terrestrial > Deep subsurface > Rock core/Sediment | place: Rifle... | reverse complement strand
CTGGCCCGGTCCCTCGCGAGCCGAATCCTGGGTCGGGACGTCGCGTGAGCTCGGGGCTTCGCCGTTGCGTCATGCTGGTTTTGGCCGCTCTCCTGGTTTCGCTCGGGAATCCGAGCCTGCTCTTCGCCGCGGAAGGCGGGGAGCTACCGCGCATCGTGAACTTCGCCATTCTGGCGACCATCCTGGTCCTGGTCCTGAGGAAACCCCTCGCCGATTTCCTGAATGCCAAGACCACCCAGATCCGGGAGGAGCTGCAGCAGGCGCGGTCCAGGGAAACCAACGCCGAAGTCGAGAGAAAGCGGGCCGAGGAGCTCCTCGCGAGCCTCGACCAGGAAGTCCAGAAGGCGAGAGACGACGCTCGTCGCGCCGCCCAGTCTGAGAAAGAGCGGATTCTGAAGACCGCCGAACATGAGGCCGCGCGCCTCGGCGCGATCGCGAAGAAGGAGATCGAGACCGAGGTCGAAGCCGGCCGCAGGCGTCTCTTCGCGCGGGCGACCGAGCTTTCCGTCGACCTCGCCCACAAGAAGATCGCTAGCGCGATGACCGACGCCGATCGAGACCGGCTCGTCGACCGAAGCGTCGACATCCTCGGGAGACGCCGTTGAGCGGAAGGGCTCGCGCCAAGCCGGGCACCAGGGTCGTCGCCACGCGCTACGCGCAGGCGCTCCTCGAGGTCGCCCTCCACAAGAAGACGGACCTCGACCGGATTGGGAAAGAGCTCGAGGGCTTTCAGAGTCTCTTGGAGCGGGAGAGCGCGCTCGCAGCGGCCCTGGCCGCTCCTACGATTCCCGCGGTCAAACGAGTCGCGATCCTCGAGGCGGTTCTGGCTTCGGCGAAGGTCGCCCCCGAGATCATGAATCTCCTGCGCCTGCTCGCGAGGAACGAGCGCGTTCCTCTCGTTCCCTTCGTCGCCGAGAGCTTTCGCCGACTGGTTCTCGAGCACAAGCAGATTCAGCCGGGCGAGGTCGTCTCGGCCCACGCCCTCTCGAGCGATCAGAAAAAGCGCCTCGCGGGGCAGCTGGGGCAGGCGTTGGGAAAGACGATGGAGCTGAGCTACCGCACCGATCCCGAAATCCTGGGTGGAGTCGTGGTGCGCGTCGGCAACCGTGTGTTCGACGCCAGCGTCACCACCCAGCTCCACCGATTCAAAGAGAAAGCGCTATCGCGGCTCTGACCGGTTAGCGTTCGAGCCACCAAGCCACTAAGGAAGAAAGAGGCGATGGACATCAGGCCGGACGAGATCTCGAAGATCCTGAAACAGCAGATCGGCGACTACGAGGCGGACGTCGACGTCTCCGAAGTAGGGACCGTCGTCTCCGCGGGAGACGGGATCGCCCGGGCGCACGGGCTCGAGGGCGTCATGTACGGCGAGCTGGTCGAGCTTCCGAACGACGTCTTCGGCGTGGCCTTCAACCTCGAAGAGGAAGCCGTGGGGCTCGTGCTCTTCGGCAACGTCACTCTCATCAAAGAGGGCGACCAGGTCAAGCGCACGCGGAAGATTCTCCAGGTGCCCGCGGGCGAGGAGCTGGTCGGCCGGGTGGTCGACGCCCTCGGAAGGCCGATCGACGGAAAGGGTCCGATCCACACGAAGACGTTCTACCCGGTGGAGCGCATCGCCCCGGGAATCGTGGACCGTCAACCGGTGAAAGAGCCCCTGCAGACGGGGGTGAAGGCGGTCGACGCCATGATTCCCATCGGCCGCGGTCAGCGAGAGCTCATCATCGGGGACCGTCAAACGGGGAAGACCGCGCTCGCTGTCGACGCCATCATCAACCAGAAGGGCACGGGCGTAATCTGCGTCTACGTCGCCATCGGGCAGAAGCTCTCGACCGTCGCTCAGGTGGTGAAGACCCTCGAGGAGAACGGGGCGATGGACCATACCATCGTGGTGAACGCCTCCGCGTCCGATGCCTCACCGCTCCAGTACATCGCACCCTATTCGGGGTGCGCGATGGGCGAATACTTCCTCTATAACAAGGGCCACGCGCTCTGCATCTACGATGACCTTTCGAAGCACGCCGCGGCCTACCGCGAGGTTTCGCTTCTCCTCAGGCGGCCGCCGGGACGCGAGGCCTACCCCGGTGACGTTTTCTACCTGCACTCGCGGCTTCTCGAGAGGGCGGCGAAGCTCTCCGACGTGAACGGAGGCGGATCGCTCACCGCCTTTCCCTTTATCGAGACGCAGGCGGGAGACCTCTCGGCCTACGTCCCCACGAACGTCATTTCCATCACCGACGGGCAGATCTACCTCGAGGTCGATCTCTTCAACGCCGGCATCCGTCCCGCGATCAACGTCGGCAACTCCGTGAGCCGCGTGGGAGGCGCCGCGCAGATCAAGGCGATGCGCCAGGTCGCGGGCACGATCCGTCTGGACCTCGCACAGTACCGCGAGATGGCGGCCTTCGCGCAGTTCGGGTCGGACCTCGACAAGGCGACCCAGGCGCAGCTCGCCAAGGGCGAGCGCCTGGTGGAGATCCTGAAGCAAGGACAATACGAGCCGCTCCCGGTGGAGAAGCAGGTCGCGATCATCTACGCCGCCAACAAGGGGTATCTCGACGACGTCCCGGTCTCGGAGTGCCGGAGGTTCGAGTCCGGGCTCCACCGTCACATGGACGAACGGCACCCCGGGATGCTCTCCGCGATCCGCGAGAAGAAAACCTTGGACGCCGACACCGAGGGCAAGCTCAAGATCGCACTCGACGAGTTCAAGGGCGCCTTCCAGAGGGAGAAGCAGCAGACCGCGGCTTGAGCTGTGGATCGGACGAGAGCCCCAAATGCCCAGCCTTCGCGACCTGAGGCGCCGGACACGCAGCGTCAAGAACACCCAGCAAATCACTAAGGCCATGAAGATGGTGTCAGCCGCGAAGCTCCGCCGCTCCCAGGACGCCATCCTCTCCGCCCGGCCGTTCGCGAGGAAGATGCTGGAAGTGCTCAATAGCCTCGCGACCCGCGCCAATCCCGAAGGTCATCCGCTCCTGCGGGTCCGCGAGCCGCGGCGGGTGGACGTGGTGATCGTGACCTCCGACAAGGGACTTTGCGGCTCGTTCAACGCCAATATCCTCAAGACGGCGGAGACCTTCGTCAAACGGATGGAGTGCGACGACCTGGGGATCCAGCTCGTGGGCAGGAAGGCCCGCGACTACTTCCGCCGGCGCCGCTACAAGATCCGGCGGGAGTTCGTCGACATCTTCCGGAACCTCGGCTACGACACCGCCGGCGCTGTCGCCCGGCCGATTATCGAGCGTTACTCCGCCCCGGACTCACCCGAAGGGGTCGACGCGGTCTTCCTCATCTACAACGAGTTCAAGAACGTGATGCAGCAGGACGTGGTCGTCGAGCGACTTCTTCCACTCGAGAAGCTCCACTTCGAAAGAAGGGAGGAAGAGCTCGACTACATTTACGAGCCCAGTCCGGCGGCGATCTACGACGCGGTGATCCCGAGGCACGTCGAGTATCAGCTCTGGCGGGCTCTCCTGGAGTCGGCCGCGGCCGAGCACGCGGCTCGGATGACGGCAATGGAGAACGCGACCAAGAACGCCGCGGAGCTCATCGAGCAGCTGACGCTCACCATGAACAAGGCGCGCCAGGCGAGCATCACCAAGGAAATCCTGGAGGTCATCTCCGGCGCCGAGGCAATTCAGTGAGGCGCTGCCCATTGGGCACCGGGGCCCGGAGGGCCCCATCCTCCCCGAGGGCAGCCGTGAGCCGGAGCGGAGGGCGAGCGTAGCGAGTCCCGAAGCGACGAGCCGTGGGGGTGGGGCCCCGCGGCACTGATTGACGAGCGCGGGGAGCGAGCGAAGAGCGAGCGAGCACTGAAGAAAGAAGCAAACAAATGACTCTCTGGAAACATACCAACGTAGGCCAGGTGGTCCAAGTCATCGGAAACGTGGTCGACGTGGAGTTCTCGAGCGGACAGCTCCCCGCGATCTTCAACGCCCTCCGGATCGTTGACGAGAAAGAGCTCTCGTCGGAGAAGCTCGAGATCGTCGTCGAGGTGCAGCAGCACCTCGGAGAGAACCGGGTGCGCACCGTGGCGATGCAGCCGACGGAGGGCCTGGTCCGCGGGATGAAGGCGCTCGACACCGGTCAGCCGATCACCGTTCCCGTGGGGCGCGAGACCCTGGGCCGGATCATCAACGTCCTCGGTGAGCCCGCCGACGGCCTCGGCCCCGTCAAGTCCGACAAGAGATATCCCATCCACCGACCGGCCCCGGGTTTCACCCAGCAGAGCACCAAGCTCGAGATGTTCGAGACCGGTATCAAGGTGGTGGACCTCCTCGAGCCCTACGTCCGCGGCGGCAAGGTCGGTCTCTTCGGAGGCGCGGGCGTCGGCAAGACCGTCATCATCCAGGAGCTCATCCACAACATCGCGACCAAGCACGGCGGCTTTTCGGTATTCGCCGGGGTCGGCGAGCGCACCCGCGAGGGGAATGACCTCTGGCTCGAGATGAAGGAGTCGGGAGTCCTCGCGAAGGCCGCGCTCATCTATGGCCAGATGAACGAGCCTCCCGGTGTCCGTCTTCGCGTCGCTCTTACCGGCCTCACCGTCGCGGAGTACTTCCGCGACGAGGAAGGGCAGGACGTGCTGCTCTTCATCGACAACATCTATCGGTACACCCTCGCGGGGATGGAGGTCTCGGCGCTCCTCGGTCGAATGCCCTCGGCTGTAGGCTATCAGCCGACCCTCGCTTCGGAGATGGGGAACCTCGAGGAGCGCATCACCTCGACCGACAAGGGCTCCATCACGTCGATCCAGGCCATCTACGTGCCGGCGGACGACTACACCGACCCGGGAGTGGCGACGACGTTCTCGCACCTCGACGCCACGACCAACCTTTCGCGGCAGATCGCTGAGCTTGGAATCTATCCCGCGGTGGATCCGCTGGCCTCGACCTCGCGCATCCTCGATCCGCGCATCCTCGGCGAGGAGCACTACCGCGTCGCTCGAAACGTGAAGGAGATCCTGCAGCGCTACAAGGACCTCCAGGACATCATCGCCATCCTCGGAATCGACGAGCTTTCGGAGGACGACAAGATCACCGTCGCCCGGGCGCGCAAGATCCAACGGTTCTTCTCGCAGCCGTTCCACGTGGCGGAGCAGTTCACGGGCCGGCCCGGCGTCTACGTCACGTTGGAAGAGACGGTCAAGGGCTTCAAGCGCATCGCGCAGGGCGAGCTCGACCACGTTCCCGAGCAGGCCTTCTACATGGCGGGGGGCATCGAGGAAGTGGTGAAGAACGCTGAGAAGTTGGCGGCCGCCTGAGAGGGAAGCCCACGATGCAGTCCCAAAACGCCATCGAGCTCGAGATCGTGACCCCCGCAGGCGTCGTGGTCCGCGAGTCGGTTGACGAAGTGGAGGCGCCGGGAGTCGAGGGGCATTTCGGGGTCCTTCCCGGCCACCGGCCCTTCATGAGCCAGCTCCGCGCCGGAGAGCTCCGCTATCGCACGGGGAAGGAAAATCACTTCGTCGCCGTCCACTGGGGCTTCGCCGAAGTGCTCCCGTACAAGGTCACGGTGCTGGTCGAGACCGCCGAGCGGGCGGAGGACATCGATTTGAAGCGCGCCGAGACCGCGAAGCGCCGCGCCGAAGAGCGCCTCAAGCAGTTCGGCACCGCCTACGACATGGACACCGCCAAAGCCGACTTCGACCGCGCCCAGGCGAGGCTCGAAGCCGCTCAACGGGCCCAGAAACACCCGTAGCAGGGTGCTGAAAAGCTCAAGCCCGCACCCTGCGCGAGCGGAGCGAGCCCGGCGCGCCGCCGTCCGCAGCGAGCTAGCGGGCGGAGGACAGCGCGCGAACGAAGAGTGAGCGCGCATTGATGAATGGTCGCCGACGAAAGGCCGGGCCGCGGGGGTGGGGCCCCGCGGCATTGCACTAGAGTAGAATTGCGGCCGCATGGGCCCCGCGCTGGTCGTTCAGCTGACCGCACCCGACCCGCACCCTTTCGTGAAGTGGGCGGGCGGCAAGGGCTCCCTGGTTTCCGACATCACCGCCCGCATTCCCCGCGACATTACGTTCCGCCGATACGTAGAACCCTTCGTAGGAGCCGGGGCTCTCTTCTTCTGGATTCGACGGAGCTTTCCCGCTCTCGAGTGCCTCATCGCGGATTCGAACGAGGAGCTCATCAATGCCTACCGCGCGATCCGCGACGACACCGACCGGGTTCTGACGAAGCTCGAGACCCACCAGGTGCTGCACTCCCGGGAGCACTACTACAACGTGCGCCGGGCGGCACCGCGTGAGCCGGCCGAGCGCGCCGCTCGGTTCATCTATCTGAACCACACCTGCTACAACGGGCTCTACCGTGTGAACCGCCGGGGCGCCTTCAACGTTCCCATCGGGCGTTACGACCGGCCCCGCATTGTGGATCGCGAGAACCTCCTCGCGGTGGCAACGGCGCTTCGAGGCGTAGCCATCGAGGCCGCCGATTTCGAGGTTGTTGCCGAGGGTGCCGGCCCTGGGGATCTTCTCTACTTCGATCCGCCCTACCACCCTCTGTCCGAGACCAGCGCGTTCACGAGCTACACCGCGGGTAGGTTCGGGATCGACGAGCAACGAAGGCTCGCTCGCGTCTTCGAGAAGCTCTCCCGCCGGGGTGCTTTCGTGATCCTCTCGAACAGCAGCTCGGATCTCGTGAGGGAGCTGTACGAGGCCCTCGATCCGCGGCCGCGGATCGATGAGGTTTCGGTCCCGCGCGCCATCAACTCCAAGGCGAAGTCGCGGGGCCCGGTGCCCGAGCTCCTGATCCACTCCGCGCCGAGCGATTCCGCCTAGCTTCCTCTGATCTCTATCCGGGTATTGCCGGCGAGGATCGTCTTTCCGTTGCGCGTCAGGCGCAAATAAACCGTGTAGCTTCCGGGGTAGCGGTACTCGTGGCTCGCGCTGAAATGGGTCTTGAGCTCCGCACCCTCCTTGTAGGGCTCGCAGTCGGGCGCGTATTCCGACTCGGTCTCGTCGTCCCAGTCCCAGATTTCCTCGAGGCAGTAATACTTCTCGGGGTCCTCGGCCTTGTCCAGGTTCTCGAGCTGGCCGGTCACGCGAATCGCGACCGTGGGGCGCCGCGGCTCGTTCGGCATTCGCGGCTTCATGAACGTCATCCGCGGGGCCTTGAGCTTCAGCGAGGGACCCTCGGCCAGAACCGAGGTCCGAGCGGCGCCGAGCGCGAGCGATGTCGAGAGAAGGACGAAGACGGCCGTGGCTCTCATGCTGTATTTCATTCTAGCACGCGCCTCCCGCCCGTCTCGTTCAGCCGAGTGCGGTCAGGATCTCATCGAGCTCGTCCGTGGGGGCCTGGCAGGCGTAGCTCTCGCACAGGTAGAACCGGGGCTTGTCGGGATCGGGCCCTGCCGCCTTGCCGTCGAGGAGCGTGGCCTTCTGCTGGAGCCGGGGGGCGTCGGCGGAGGCGGGGTCGAAGAGCAGAAGCGCGAGATCCGGAGCGAAGAGGCGCCAAAGCCTTTGGAGCGACGCGCGGGTGCTCGTCGCATCGGTCCTCCCTACGACGACGAGCTCACGCTTCGGGGCGAGATAGTGATCCACCGCCGCGAGCATCTGGGCGAAAGCGCTCGGCGAGCGCTCCATCTGGGCGTGAAACGCGCGCAGGGTCTCGGCGGCGAGAGAAGCCTGGTCGCGGGAGCCGGTGTACTCGGAGAGCTTCAGGAGATAGGTCGCGGCCATCGCGTTTCCCGAGGGGATGGCGCCGTCGTAACCGCTCTTGGTCCGGCTGATCAGGCTCTCATGATCCGATCCCGTAAAGAAAAACCCCGAGCCGGCCTCGTCGCGAAAGAGAGCGGAGAGCTTCGAAGCGAGCCCGCTCGCGCGCTCGAGCCAGTGAACGTCGAAGTCGCTCTCGAAGAGCTCGACGTAGCCGCCGAGGAGAAACGCGTAGTCGTCAAGATAGGCTTTCAGCCGGGCCCGGCCGCGGCGATAGGTCGCGAGGAGACGGCCCCCCTGCTCCATCCGATCCTCGATGAACCGCGCCGCTCTCCGCGCCGATGCCAAGAAATTCTCGTCGCCCAGGATCCGATACCCTCGGGCCATGGCGAGGATCATGAGCCCGTTCCAGCTCGTGAGGACCTTGTCGTCGAGCCCGGGGTGAACTCTCTTCTCGCGCTCGAGGAGAAGGATCCCGCGCGATTCGCGAAGCGCGGCCTCGAGCTCGGCGTCGCCGGAAGAAAATCCCTCAGGGCGATGGAGAATGTTCTCTCCCTCCCAGTTACCAGAGGCGGTCACGTCGTAGGTGCGACAGAACTCGTCGGCCTTCGCTCCGAGAAGCCGCCGCACTTCCTCTTCCGACCACACGTAGAACTTTCCCTCGACTCCTTCGCTATCGGCGTCCTGGGTGCTGTAGTAACCGCCGTCCTCGCCCTGCATCTCGCGTAGCACCCATTCCAGAGTCTCACGCGCGACGCGCGCGTAGTCCTCTTTTCCCGTGACCTGGTAGGCCTCGAGGTAAGTGCGCGCGAGGAGCGCGTTGTCGTAGAGCATCTTCTCGAAATGAGGAACGAACCAGGCGGCATCGGTCGAATAGCGATGAAAGCCGCCGCCGAGGTGGTCGTACATCCCCCCGGCCGCCATCTTGTCGAGCGTGAGCTCGACCATGGCGAGGGCGTCCGGATCGCGGCTCGCCAGGCGGTATCGAAGAAGAAGTGAAATCGCGCCCGAAGGGGGGAACTTGGGTGCGGACGAAAAACCACCTTCCTTCGAGTCGAAACGAAGGGCGAGCTCCCGCGCCGCCTGGTGGATGAGCGAGCGGGTCATGAGCTCCCGCGACGAGGGCAAAACCGCGAGGCGCTGAATCCTCTCGGTCAAAGCTTTCGACATTTCCCTCACCCGAGAACGATCTTCGCGAAAGACCCGGGCGATCTCTCGAAGAACGGTCGAGAAACCCGGCCGGCCCCAGCGATCCACCGGGGGGAAATAAGTCCCCCCATAGAACGGCTCGAGCTCGGGGGTGAGGAACACGGTGAGCGGCCAGCCTCCCGAGCCCGTCATCATTTGCACCGCGCTCATGTAGATCTCGTCGATGTCGGGACGCTCCTCCCGATCGACTTTGATGGCGACGAAGCTCTCGTTCATCAGCGCCGCAATCTCATCGTTCTCGAACGACTCCCTCTCCATCACGTGGCACCAGTGGCAGGCGGAATAGCCGATGGAGAGCAGAATGGGCTTGTCCTCGCGCCGGGCCTTTTCGAGCGCTTCCTCGCCCCAGGGATACCAGTCGACGGGGTTTCGGGCGTGCTGCAGGAGGTAGGGGCTGGTCTCTTCCGCGAGGCGGTTCTCGCGGTCGCCGCTCACGTACGGCCGTCGGTTCGAAGACCGCTCCAGCGCAGAAGCGACGCTCCCGCGGTGAAGCCAGCGCCGACGGAGCTGAAGAGAACCAGGTCGCCTTTCTGCAGGCGGCCGTTCTCGACCGCGTCGTAGAGCGCGAGAGGAATCGTGCCCGCGGTGGTGTTTCCCAGGGTCTCGATATTCTTCACGATCTTGTGCGCGGGGAGTCCGAGCCGCTCTCCCGTCGCATCGAGGATCCGGACGTTGGCTTGGTGAGCGATGAGGAGCGAGACGTCCTGAGGAGTGAAGCCATGAGCCTGGAGGAGGCCCGTGGTCATCTCGTAGGTGCGGCGCACGGCGTACTTGAACACCTGGCGGCCGTCCTGGTGGACGTAGTGCAGCTCCCGGTCCACGGTCTCATGGGACGGCGGCTTCTGGCTTCCGCCGCCGGGCAGGTAGAGGTAGCGCCCGCCGCTTCCTTCGATACGGTGCTGGAACCCGAGGAATCCCTCCTCTCCGTCGCGCGCGGCCTCGAGGAGGATGGCGCCCGCGCCGTCGCCGAAAATGACGCAGGTCGCGCGGTCCTTGTAATTGATGATGCTGCTCATCACGTCCGCACCGATGACCAGGACCCGGTCGTGGGCGCCGGTCTCGATGAACTGCGCTCCCACGGAGAGCGAATAGAGGAATCCGCAGCAGGCGGCGGAGAGGTCGAAACCCCAGGCGCGGGTCGCCCCGAGCTTGTCCTGCACCAGGCAGGCGGTCGAGGGGAACATCATGTCCGGGGTGATGGTCCCCACGATGATGAGGTCGATGTCGTCGGGTCCGATGCCCCTCCGGTCGAGCGCCTCCTGGGCGGCGGCGGCCGCCAGCTCCGAGGTCCCGGTGCCCGCCGCGGCGAGCCGGCGCTCTCGGATGCCGGTCCTCGCCATAATCCATTCGTCCGAGGTGTCGACCATGGCTTCGAGATCGTGGTTGCTCAGGACCCGTTCGGGAACGAACCGGCCGACGGAAGTGATCGCGGCTCTTCGTCTCATGCCTTTATCGACGTGGTTTCGCGAGAACAATCTCTCATCCTACGCCGGAGCTGGAAGTCCGGTCAAACCCGGGCGGTGCCACGGGTTGAACCGGAAGGGCTCCCCCGGTAATATCTAGGGTTTCACGGAGATTCGACAAACCCTTGGCAGCTGCGGCTTTCTACGATCTCGACGGCACCCTGATTTCCACGAACCTGGTGCACACGTTCGCGTTCTATGCCAGAAACGACCAGGGGATCCTGAGGAGCCTCGGCCGCTTCGCAGCCACGTTCGCTGGGATTCCCCTTTTCGTCGCCGCCGACCTCTATAGCCGGAAGGTCTTCAACGACATCTTCTTCAAGTGGTACAAGGGCCAATCGGAGGACCGCCTGCGCTACCTGGCCGAGGACCTGTTCGAAGAGGTCATCCGCCCCGCCATCTATCCGGGCACCCTCGAGCTTCTCGACAAATCAAGGACCATGGGGCTGCGCCAGGTGGTGGTTACGGGCGCCCTCGACGTCACCATTCACCCGCTCCTCCGCCATCTGGGCATCTCGGAGTACGCAGCCAATCGCCTCGAGTTCGTGGAGGGCCGGGCCACCGGCCGGCTGAAACCACCGGTCATGGCGAGCGCCACCAAAGCCTCCTGGATCCGGACGTATTCCGAGCGCGAGGGGCTCTCTCTCAACGACTGCTACGCCTATGCCGACAGCATGAGCGATCTCCCGATGCTCTCGGTGGTGGGACACCCCACGGCGACCAATCCGGACCTGAGGCTCAGGAGTACCGCGCTGCGGCACGACTGGCCCATCGTCCGCCTGAGCTGAAAAAAAAACATGCCTGTCCTTCGCCGAAAGCTCGATCCGGGCACGGTCACTATCGACACCGACTCCGCTCCCCGGCTGATCCACTTCGGGGAGGACTTCTGGGAAGAGGACCTCCCCGTGGGGACACGGGGGATCTATCCCAAACC
>Ga0209321_10003037_pt1 | contig 11260 bp, 6 predicted proteins | sample Rifsed16ft4_FD_184012 | JGI IMG/M metagenome (GOLD analysis project Ga0209321, IMG submission 184012) | Soil microbial communities from Rifle, Colorado, USA - sediment 16ft 4 - CSP-I_5_4 (version 2) | ecosystem: Environmental > Terrestrial > Deep subsurface > Rock core/Sediment | place: Rifle... | reverse complement strand
TTGCGGGGGAGGCGCAGAGGGGACTCTGGCCACCCCGCCCTGTCCCTCCCCTTAGTTTACTTATTGTGTATTCAAAGGAGGGCTTCAGTATCCATTTGAGGACTGCATTCCTGAATCTATCATTCTTGTGAAGTCCTTCCCTTATGAACTCAATGACAGCTTCTGAGGATGCCCCTGCACACCCTATATCATCTCCTTTTCTTTCCTTCTCGAATAATTTAAAGACCTTCTTTGCCGCATCTATGCTATTGGTAAAATCCACATCATTTACCCTGCCTGTGTCAAGCAGAGGAGAGGAATAAGTCAAGCGGTCCGAAAATAGGATTGAGAGGTCATCCGGTGAGGACTCACTCCATATATCAATTAATCCCTTGTAAAAGCTCACCATCTCCGCAATGAAAGGGTAATGTCTTACTCGATCGTCGAGGTAGGATTTGAATTTTGTGTAGTCTTTAATTCCATCCCCCCTTTAGTAATAGCAGGATTTATTGTATAGTAGGAATCCATTATGACGAAGATCTTAGACAGATACATCCTCCGTGAACTTGCTATTTCTTTTATCCTCAGCATCTCCGTCCTGCTGTCAGCATTCCTCATGCAGCAGGTTATTAAATTCTCAAGAATATCGTCTGAGACCGGTATAAGTTTTTTCCTGCTTGTCAAATTTGCGGTCTTCATTATACCCCTTTTTTTGGTACTTGCAATACCGCTTTCAGTGATGATCTCATCAATACTGACTTTCAGCAGGCTATCCACAGACAGCGAAATAACGGCTTTGCGATCGGGAGGGGTAAGTGTGTACCGTATGCTCCTCCCTGTATTTATTTTCTCAGTCAGCGCCTTTCTTCTCGCATTGATCTCCTCATCTGTTCTTCAACCTATGGGGCACAGGTACATACGGGTACAATCATACAATACACTGAAGGGACAGCAAAATTTAGGTTTGCAGGAAGGTGTATTTAACAATCTCTTTAATCTGTTAGTGTATGTAAAAAAGGTTACTGGTGGAGATACACTAAATGGCATCCTCATATCTGACCGCTCATTAGAGGATTCAAAGATTATTACAGCAAAAAAGGGGACAATCCTCAATGACCCTGTAACATCAAACCTGTTTTTGAAACTTCAGGATGGCCATATTTATTTTGAGTCTGATGACAGAGAAAGATATCAGATGGTCACCTTTTCCACATACTTTTTAAGACTGGAAGCAGCTCAGTCAATAGAGAATGTCCGCCTCATAAAGGAGAAATGGGGATTGAGCCTTTCTGAATTAAAGAAAAAAATAAAAGAGAAGAAGGATCAGGGAAAGCTGCGGGATTACAGGAGGCTTCTGATCGAATACCACAAGAAGTTCTCATTGCCTGCTGCCGCCCTGGTCCTTGGACTGCTCGGTACACCGATCGGCATCATGACCAGGTTTTCAAGCAGATTTGCAGGCTTCGTGCTGAGTATAGTAATTGTTTTCTTATACTATATACTTGACAGCGGTTTTGAAATACTCGCTGTCGAGGGGTTCATCCACCCGATGCTTGCTGCCTGGGCAACGGTCTTTTTATCGCTTGTTCTGGCCGCAGTTACAATTGTGATAGTAGCTGCAGAAGCAGGATTACCACAATTGAACATATTTTCAAAGGGCAAATGAAGATCATCTCACGATATGTCTCAACAGAATTTATAAAGATCCTGTTAATCATTGTAGCCGCATTTATGGTTCTTTACATGCTTGTTGATGTATTTGAGAACCTGGGTGATTTTACTAAGGCACATTCTGATTTCTTTACTGCTTCAACATTCTTTCTTTACCGTTTACCACAGGCAATATATTACACAGTACCACTTTCACTCCTTGTTGCCTCTTTTCTAAACCTTGGACTTTTTACCAAATACAATGAACTGATCGCATTACGTTCCGGCGGATTGAGTATCCATAATATAACATTACCTGTTTTAACCGTATCGTTCCTGATTTCTGTCGGCACATTCTTCCTGAATGACTCAATCATACCTGTAACAAACAAGAAGGCAGAGGATATAATGATGTCAATCGAGGCAAAACCGAGAGAAATGTTCTTTAAGGAAGACAGTCTCTGGCTTAAGGCCGGCAATTACACTATATACAATGTCAGGTTTATAGACCCTGACAAGAAGATTATGGGACGGATCAACATATATTATCTGACACCTGATTTTAAGATAAGGGAAAGTATATCCGCAGAAAAGGCCGTTTCAGAGCATGAGCAGTGGTTTCTGAAATCAGGTGTAAAGAGGATATTTAATACTTATAATACAGATATAAGTCTCCGGCAATTTGATTCCCTTCCGATTGATTTCCCCTTCAGGCTTAATGATTTCAGGCATGTAATAGTCCAGGCATCTGAAACAAGATATTCGATATTAAAAAATTATATTGATACTATTAAAAGAGAGGGATATGAGGTAAAGAGGCTTACAGTTGATCTATATTCAAAGACATCCTTCCCCTTTTCCGGGTTTATCTTATCCATATTCGGGATCGCTTTTGGTTTCAGCATCAAGAGATATGGTGGTCTTGCCGGTGGAATCGGATTGTGTATCCTTACCAGCGTCCTCTACTGGACAGTATACTCTCTGTCTATACACATGGGATACTCAGGCTACTTTAATCCTCTGCTGTCAGCATGGCTGACAAATTTATCATTCGGGGCAGTTGGGGGTATTATGTACTTCAGGGCTATGAGACTGTGATATAATTAGTTTGCAGTTTCTTTCCTGAACGGAGGAGTTCTTCAAATTCACTCAACGGCACCGGCTTGCTGAAGTAGTAACCCTGCATCTCCTCGCATCCATGTTCTCTCAGGAACATGAGCTCTTCAAGTTTTTCCACACCTTCTGCCACTACCCTGAGCTTGAGCGTATGAGCCATTGCTAAAATTGTCTGTACGATGGCTGCACCGTCAGGATTGCTTGTTATTTCCATCACAAAAGAACGGTCTATCTTGATCACATCAATTGGAAATAGCTTCAGGTAACTGAGGGAGGAATAACCTGTTCCGAAATCATCAATTGAAAGCCTGACACCCGTATCTTTTATTGCATGAAGCTTCTTTATGAGTTTCTCCTCATCCTTCATAAGGATGCTTTCTGTCAATTCCAACTCAAAGTGCATGGGATCGAGACCGGTCTCATCCAATATCCCTTTGATAAGTTCAATAAGATTTTCCTGGGCAAACTGCCGTGCAGAAAGGTTTGCAGAAATATGAAGATTGGGATATCCCATATCTCTCAACTGCCTGCCGTCACTGCATGCGGTACGGAGCACCCATTCGCCTATAGGGAGGATCAGACCTGTCTCTTCAGCTAAAGGTATAAATTCTGCCGGTGACACCATATGTCCATCCGGACGCTGCCATCTTATCAATGCCTCCATTCCGCAGATATCTCCTGTTGAAAGATCAACCTTGGGTTGGTAATAGAGTATAAACTCCTGCTGCTCCAGCGCCTTGCGGAGATTTGTTTCCATGCTCAGCCTGTCTTTAACCTTGCGATTCATCTCTTCGGCAAAGAACTGATAGTTATTCCCACCCTGACCTTTACAATAATACATAGCCGTATCAGCCTTCATCAAAAGATGCTCAACACTTTCACCGTCTGATGGAAAGATTGAGATTCCGATACTTGTACTGGCAAACAGCTCATTTTCATTTAATGTGAATGGTGCAGCAAACAGGTTCAGTATATTTTTTGCAACTGTAATTATATCATTTATATCCATCACATCAGTTACCAGTATAACGAATTTATCTCCACCCAGACGCGCAACAGTATCATAACTTCGCACACCGCCGGTAAGCCGTTCAGAAACCAGCTTAAGAAGGCTATCCCCTACCCCATGGCCAAGCGCATCATTAATAACCTTAAACCGGTCAAGGTCCAACAACACTACTGCAAGTGTATTCTTTTTCCTTTTCTGATATGCCGCAGCATGGTTAAACCTGTCGTTGAGAAGATTCCTGTTAGCAAGACCTGTAAGGGAATCGTGGCTTGCCTGATACATCAATTGCTCTTCAAAAAGCTTTCTCGCTGTTATATCATGTATAACAACACACATTACATCCTTTTCATCATAAGAAAGAATGCTCGCAGACAATTCTGCGTATAATTGAGATCCGTCTTTATGTCTCAACTTCAGGTCCCTTTTCTCTGTTATGATCCGTCCTATCTCAAGGTCTGTAGTCTCAATGTCCTCTGCAATCATGTCATGCAGGGTCATATTCACTATTTCACTATTTTCGTAACCCAGCAAACCTTTAAATGCGGCATTAACTTCAAGGATCTTCTTATCATCACAGTTGACAAACAGTATGCCCTCAGCAGCCTGTTCTACGACAGCCCGGTACCTATCTTCCGATTCTCTTCCCCTCCGCCGCGACAGCACCAGCTTCTCAAATAGCAGATAGCTTACAACAGCGAACACGAAGCCGGCGAAAAGAAACCATAGGATAAAATAAGTAATAGTGTGAACACCCTGTTTGTATATAGTCCTGGGTGCATCAACCTTTATCACAAATGCCCTCTTACCGTAAACATCTTTTACAATAGTGTACCCTGCGACTACCTCCTTACTTAACGTTGATACTAAAACCGGCATTGCATCAGAAAGCCTTGTCATTGCATCTTTAAAATCATCAGGTATTATCCTGTCGTCAACCCTTAAGACACCGATGGAGAGTTTAGTCTGTTGTGCAAGTTGTTCGATCTCTTTTGAGTCGAGATAACGTCCGATAATCAGTGCCCCGTGAATCGGCCCTTCATATTCATTAGTTAAAACCGGTCTTGAAGAGACCAGCATAATTCCTTCAGGAAGACGTAATATCCCTCTTACGATACTTTCTGTATTGTGGTGCCTTACAAGCGGACTTTCAGTGGTGATGTGTTTTAAAATGCTCTCCGGAACAGGTGCCGGCGTTTCATTATGGAGATCAAAACCTCTTGCATGGACGATATCTCCATTATTCTTTATATAAATCAGCAGATTAAGACGCAACTGCGGGAAGACTGTGTCCGGCAGGTTTGCCTCTATAAACTCCTTATTACCATCCTGTATAAACTTATAACTCTCATCCCAACCGGCATAATCGCCATTTACAGTGCTCAAATGTGACAGTTCACCATTGAGCGCATTAAGCGCCCTGTCTACATTTTTCTGCATATTATTGTTTTCTATCTCTACAAAGCTATCGAGGAGGATCAACCGGGAGGCAATCAACAGTACCAGAAACAGTACAGACAGGGATGCCCCTATCATCAGAAAAACCTTAAATCGTCGTTTCAAGAGAAGTTTGGCGCGGATAACCACACAAACTTATCGTCAGGAAAGAGTGCATGTATTAGCCAAATCACTAACTTTGACTGTTGACTTTGCACAATCAGATTGATAATATAGGCCAAAAATCAAAGGGACTAATACTTATGGGTCAATACATACTTGTCCTTGACCAGGGTTCTCTAAATTCCAGGGCCATACTTGTTGATAATCACGCCAAGATCATTGCCCAGTCAGAGTACCCCCTTAAACCCCACTCACTCCGTTCAGGCTGGATAGAGTACAAACCTGACGACATATTAAAAAGCCAGCTCGATGCAATCAGGAATCTATTCAGGAAAATAGGGTCAAAAAAACAGCAGATAGCTGCTCTCGGCATGTCGGGTCAGCATTCCACAATCATACTCTGGGATAAAGATACCGGCAAACCTGTTTATAATGCAATAAGTTGTAACGATCCCAGAGGGGTTGATATATGCAGACAGAAGGCCGAACGCCGGGATATAGTACGCGAACGGACAGGGCTTCAGCTCTCGCCCTATTATTCCGCATCAAAGATAAAATGGGTATTGGAAAACGTCAAGTCTGTACAGAAACTGATTGAGAAGGGACGCTTATTGTGCGGCACTGTAAACACCTATATCCTGTGGCATCTATCAAACAGGTCGGTCTATGTTATAGATCATGCAAGCGCTGCCAGGACCCTCTTGTGTAACATATTTACGAAGACATGGGACAGAGAACTACTTGAACTGTTCAATTTACCTCACGAAATCTTTCCCCCTGTCCTTCCCACATCGTCTTATCTCGGTGATGCTGTTATAGAGCGTCAGGTAATACCAATACATGCCTCTATAACAGGGCAGCAGGCTGCCCTGCTTGGGCAAGGTCTGTTTCAGGAGGGAGATGTAAATATCAATTATGGAGATACCGGACTTATTCTCGCAAATACAGGTAAGAAGATATTCCTTCTGCCGGGACTCCTGACATCCATTGCATGGTCGAATCATGATAGTACTTCATACCTGCTCGAAGGAGTGATAAACTCAGCCGGCTCACTAATCGAATGGATGAGAAACAATCTCGGCATCCTGGGCCCAAAAGAGGACATAGAAAAACTATGTAAAGGTTCTTCTAACCGCCTGTTTATGTTCCCATCAGTGACCGGACTTGGCTCTCCTCACTGGGATTCTCACAGCACTGTGTGCATGTATGGACTCAATAATAATTCAAGAAGGGAAGATATCGTTCGCGCTGCAGTGGAATCTATAGCATTCTTAGTTAAGGATAACATCAATGTAATCCAGACAGACGGGCGCATCCAGTTAAAGAGAATCATAGCAAACGGCGACATTTCAGACATAACTCATCTGATGCAATTCCAGGCAGACATCCTTAGAATGCCTGTGCATAAGGCTAAAGAAGGCAATTACACTGCGCTTGGGGCCGCCTTTTTGGCAGGGCTAAGCCTGAAAATATGGCAGGGCATCGCCCCAATTGAGCGATTGACATCTTCTGCAGCCACTAAGGTTTTTAACCCGAAACTCAGCGATCAGGATGCAGTGAAGTTGTATGACCGCTGGCGTCTCACATGTTACCACTCAAGGGAATGGTCAAAAAACTTCTCTTAGTCTCTCTAATATTATTAGTCTCTTATACCGGCTCAGGGTGTGTCTCATGGGAAAAACTTGCGCATAAACGTCAGTACGACATGGCGGAAAAAGTCATTGAAAAAGCAATCGAATATAATTCGGGAAATGTAAAGGCATGGATTGCCCTTGGTGATGTATATCTGACGACTGAAGAATACAGAGAGGCCAGGTATGCATATGAGGAGGCATTACGGCTTGATAAGGATGCCTTTGAGGCATATTCCGGCCTATGGGCAGTTGAGCTTGAAGAATCAGGATATACAGAAGAAGTAAAAGAAAAAGTCAGGAATAAGGTTGAGGCATTTAAAGATGCAGGTGATAAAACCCCTGAAAGGTTTATGGCCATCTTTAACGCTCTTAACTTCCTCCATGAGTACGAAAAAGCCGCAGTAATAGCAGAGGACATTATTAAACTATCTCCTGATGAAGATACTGCATCAGCACTTTCAGGCCACCTTTCTGAGGAAATACTCAGAGAGAAGGATGTGGAAAAACGGCTTAAGATGATTGAAAACTTTCTCAGGACATTCCCGTCAGGTAAAGAGTCTTACATGTTAAATTATTTGCGTCTTGGCATTGTACAAAAGGACCTGAAAGACAGGGAGATGTTATTGAGATTTGGAGAGGAATGGCTGGGGAAAGAACCTGAAAACAGGAGGGCAAATTTTGCAGTCGGACACTTTTATGCAGAAGAAGGGATTGCCTTAGACAGCGCTGTCTCATATATAAAAAAGGCTATACATCTCATAGACGATCCGGACCCGGCAGACAAACCTGAATATTATCCTGAAACTGAGTGGCGAAAGGACCTGCAAAAGACAAAGGGTGTCTACTACTCTGATCTGGGATTAACGTATTACAAATCAGGAGAGTACGATAAGGCAGAGAAGGCATATAAAAAGGGGACTCAATATCTGGAATATGATAAAGACCTGTACTACCGCATGGGAATGCTTATGGAAGAGACAGGAAATGCAGACGGTGCAATTAATGCATACATACAGGCACTGAAATCCGGGGAAAATAATGAAGCAGAAGAGAGACTAAAGAAACTATCAGGTTCACATTTTGAAATCCCCCCTCCCGTGACAGGCATTACCTCATTCACGGATGTGACTGCAGCGGCCGGATTCACAGGAGCAGGCTCAGGCAGGATTGCATGGGGTGACTATAATAATGACGGATATGAAGACATCCTCCTTAATGGGTCTGTTCTCTTCAAAAATAACGGGGATGGTACATTTACTAACATATCAAATGATGCAGGCATAACTTATGCTGATGGAGCCAATGGAGGTGTAGGGGGAGATTTTGATAATGATGGATTCATTGACTTTTACACATTTGCATCAGGTAAAGACAGTACTGACAGGATATGGAAGAATAACGGTAATGATAAATTTACTGATATAACTATGACTGCTTTTGAAAAGCCTGATACGTACCCTACAGAGGGCGCAGCATGGGGCGATTACGATAACGACGGATTTATTGATATCTATATTGCCAATTATGAAAAGCCGCTTTTTGAAACTATTGATAGGGGAAGGGGTAATCCGGACCGTCTGTTTCACAATAACGGCGACGGTACGTTTCTGGAAGTAAGTAAGGCAACAGGGACTGTCCTGAGGGAGAATATGAGCGGGAGAGGAGTAAACTGGGGTGATTACGATAATGACGGTGACTCAGATATATACGTCTCAAACTACAGGCTTGATCCGAATTTATTATGGAGAAATAACGGGGATGGGAGTTTTACTAATGTGGCTGAGGAGACCGGGGTGGAAGGATATGAGACTGAAGGCTCTTACGGCCATTCCATAGGTGCAGAGTGGGGGGACTACGATAATGACGGTGACCTGGACCTGTTTGTCTCTAATCTCGCACATCCCAGGTACATCGGGTATTCAGACAAGAGTATGCTGCTTGAAAATGAGGGGGCGCCGCATTTTACCTTTAAAGACAGATTTGGAGATTCAGGGATAAGATTTGAGGAAACGTCTGCTGACCCTTCCTTTGCAGACTATGATAATGACGGCTTCCTGGATATCTACTTTACGGCTACATATAAAGATAGAAAAAGCTTCTTATACAAGGGGAACGGTGACGGAACATTTACTGATGTAACCTGGCTTGCAGGTGTCAGAGTAGATGACGGATGGGGAAATGCCTTTGCAGATTATGATAACGATGGGGACCTGGACCTGGTTGTAGGTGGTGGTGAGGGTGTAAAGCTTTTCAGAAATGACGGGAATGAAAACCACTGGCTCCATGTGCGGGTAGTAGGAAAGGAGTCAAACCGTTCAGGCATAGGGGCAAGAGTCATTATTATGCCGAGTGAAATCCTCCGGACGCAAATCCGCGAAGTCCAGGGGGGCAAAGGAAGCGGCTCTCAACACTCCCTGCCGGTAGAATTTGGACTCGGAGGATACAATGGCCCTGTTGATGTAGTTGTAAGATTCCCTTCAGGTAAGATCGTAAGGGTGAATATGGTAACTCCAAACCGGATGATCGTAGTGGATGAGCTACCTGCGAATTGACACAAACCATACGGCTATGCTATTTTAGGCTGTCTGGATATGCGGGTGTAGCTCAGCGGTAGAGTCCCAGCTTCCCAAGCTGGTTGTCGCGGGTTCAAATCCCGTCGCCCGCTCCAGTGACATACTTCAATACTTAAAAACCTTTCCCTCTTCTCCTTCTTTTCCTGTAACCCGTATATCTGTATCAATGAAATGTTTTACCGTCCAGATATTGGTCAGCAAATGCCTTGTAATCTTAGTAGTGGTAAAGGAAGACGGACCGTCCGCCATAGCAATATAAGGGATAAGCTGATCTGCAAGGTGTGGTTCTGCTGCACCGTTTCTCCAATGATATTCAAGTAAATCCCTGCACGCCTCTCTTGCTACATCTTCAGCAGGTTTGCCTAAAGCCCCAAGAGATGAGAACCCGGCACTGCTTCCCTCATACTCGGCTACAACAAAAAAGAATGTACCCTTACCCGGAGAAGGTGCGGTAACCAATTCAATATCAACGTCAACACCTAAGGCCTTCAGATTTTTCAACCCCTCTGCCCTTTGTCTTTCTGCAATCTCATAAGGAAGGTTCGAGACAGCAGACATGCCGTATATCCTTAGCAGTCTGCCCCTGTCTTCAATCTTAATACCCTTTAATCCGGCAGATGGTCTTATTTCAGCATGCACAACACCACCGCCAATTGGATACCACCCCCACTTATCAATAGAAAGATTAATATGACATCCCATCTTCCCAATGACTGGAATGAACACCTCTTTTAAATAATGAAAGGCCGGGCTCCATGGCACATGAGTACCGCCCATTACAGTTAAGCTATTTAGTTTAGAGTTATGGATTAATGAGGGCATAAGGGTCTGGAGGACAAGAGATGTGGATCCGGCACTCCCCTTTTTTTCTGCAACATCAAATGTAAAATTGCCGCTCTTTACAACCTTAGGGTTAAAACGTAACAGAGTTGAGCCGATTTCATTCCCTTCAACATGGGCGTCAGATATATCCCTGCAGGCATTGACACAGGTCAGATGCTGCGGTTGCAGCCCGCCCTTTTTACGGCCTTTTCGTATACTGATAATCTCGACAGGTGTTGAAAAGATGATTGAAAAGGAAAGGGCGCTTCTCAGGATCTGCCCGCCGCCTTCACCATAATTCCCATCTATTGTCAGGTAGTTCACACTTAAAGACGTATTTGGTAATCTCTAAAAATCCATCTACTGATGTGACTCAAAAATTTCATTCATCTCAGGAGCAACTTTTACAAATACATCAAGTATCTTCGGATCAAAGTGTTCGGGCTTTGTCCTTCCATCGCCATCTGTTATGATCTTGCACGCTGTTTGATGATCAAAGGGAGGCTTATATGGTCTCTCACTCCTTAATGCGTCATATTGATCCACTATCATGACTATCCTGCCTTCCAGCGGTATATCCTCACCCTTTAACCCTCTCGGATATCCTGTTCCATCCCATCTTTCGTGATGATTCAGCGCTACAGAGGCTATCATCTGTATTACCGGATGAGATGACTCGTGAAAGATCTTCTCTCCAATAGTAGCGTGGGTCTTCATGATCTCGAATTCCTCATACGTAAGCCTACCGAGTTTTAACAGGATATTGTCGGGAATCCCTATCTTCCCTATATCATGCATAGGACTTGCGAATGTGACCACTTCCACAAAGTCTGCCGACAGATTCAGTGTCTCTGCGATTTTATGTGTATAAAGCCCTATCCTCTTGATATGTGAACCTGTGTCTTCATCCCTGTATTCAG
>Ga0209321_10003025_pt1 | contig 11283 bp, 13 predicted proteins | sample Rifsed16ft4_FD_184012 | JGI IMG/M metagenome (GOLD analysis project Ga0209321, IMG submission 184012) | Soil microbial communities from Rifle, Colorado, USA - sediment 16ft 4 - CSP-I_5_4 (version 2) | ecosystem: Environmental > Terrestrial > Deep subsurface > Rock core/Sediment | place: Rifle... | reverse complement strand
CCGTTGTGCCCTTGGTTGAAGAAGAGAATCTGGCTGCCGAAGAAGAATCCGACTTCCAGGTGCCTAAATTGATCGTCGCCCTGGGATCTCCCGGCGAAGCGAATTAAGGCGATTTGAGTTGTGTTTGGCAATGATTACCTCGGACAACCTCCGAGGTGATTTCATTTTTAGGTGCTGTGTAAATTATTTGCTTATTGTTGACTAAATTCGTTATAATTTAGCTGACGACCAAACTCACAATTGAATTGGAGCAGTCATGAATGAGTTAACCGTGGAAGATTGTGTACGGGTGGACAAGAATACGCCAGCTCTCTCAGCCGAGGCGGCTGAAAAATTACTCAACCGGTTGACAGATTGGACGATCATTGAGCATAACGGGGTCCCAGCCCTCTCCAAAACTTTCAAATTTCCCAATTTCAACAGCGCATTAAGTTTTACCAACCGCGTCGGACAACAGGCGGAAGACCAGGACCACCACCCGGCCATTTTAACCGAATGGGGCCTGGTGACCGTCACCTGGTGGACCCATGTAGTCCATGGGCTGCACCGCAATGATTTCATCATGGCAGCCCGAACTGAAGCCGTATTTGAGTCGTTTTTTGAATAGTAAATAACAAATAGATAATGTGCTTTGTCTGGAGGGAGAAACGATGAGCCACTTCGTTAAAGATTGGATGAGCTCGCCGGTCACCGTGATTGATCCGGATAGCAGCGTCACTTATGCCCTCACCCTGATGCGCCGACGCAATATTCACAGCCTGGTGGTAGTGCTCGACGAGGACCTTCAAACCGGCTACGGCATCCTGACCACCACCGACATCCGCGATAAAATCATTGCCGCTGACCGCAATCCAGCCGAAACCACGGTGCGCGACATCATGACCATGCCTGTTCTTTGCGCCAGCCCAAACTGGACGCTAAAAGAATGCTCAGTTGAGATGCAAAAACGCAGCATTCATCACATGCCGGTCGCCGACGAGCAGGGCACTCTGGTGGGCTTAATCTCAGCCACCGACCTGTTTATCGCGGCTGAAGAGATTGGTTGGGACGCTGGCTACTAAAATCTAATCTGGCAGAACGAAAATTCCGCCTCCCCAGGCAGCCATTGGCATAACGAGTTTGCCGCTCTCGCAGGCGCAGGAACGGTTTTCATCCAGCAGATTGGGGAAATAGCCTTCCATTGGTATCCCGTCCAGGCCTGTGACTGTAATGGTTTGTTCGGATGCAGTCGGATTGGCTGCAATCAGGATGGTCCGGTTCGATTCCAGCGTCCGCAGCCAGACGATGCCGCCGCTTACCTGGTCTGCTGCCGGAAACTGGATTTGACCGCGCCGCAGCGCTGGGTAGGCTTTGCGAATTTGAATCAACCGACGCAGGTGTTCCCGCAGTCCAGACTGCCATTGTTTTTCATCCCACGGGAATGCCCGCCGGCAGTCCGGGTCGCGCCCGCCTTCCATGCCAACCTCATCGCCGTAATAAATCGCGGGGACGCCCGGCAGACCAAATAACAGGGTATTCGCCAGCCGGGTCTTTTCGATCGACCCGCCCATCATGGTGCGAACGCGTTCCACGTCGTGCGAACCCAGCAGCGAATACATCGCCAATAAATTTTCGAGTGGGTAGGCATCAATCACCCTGGTAATAGCATCGATAAATTCGTTGCTGCTGCCTGCCCCATTAAGCAGCGCTAGAATGGCGGTCCGCACCGGGTAGTTCATGAGCCCATCGAAATGACTGTCGCCAACCCAGCGGCGATTGACCTCCCAAATCTCGCCCACCAGGTACGCTTCCGGATTGGCAAAGCGTACTGTGTGCCGAAATTCTGCCCAAAAGGCGTCATCGTCAATCTCGCCGGGCACATCCAAACGCCAACCGTCGATCCCTTGCTCGATCCAGTATTTGGCGACATCGAAAATGTATTGACGTACGGGCGGGTGATCCGTGTTGAATTTCGGCAGGCTCTTAAAGCCCCACCAGGCGGTGTAATTGGTGGATTTACCCCCGGAAAATGCCTGCAGCGGAAAACGTTGTATGTGAAACCAGTTGTAATAGGGTGAATCACCGTCGTTTTCCAAAATATCATTGAAGGCAAAAAAGCCGCGTCCGCAATGGTTGAACACCCCATCCAATATGACGCGCATCCCCCTGCTATGCGCCGCACTCAACAAGGACTGAAAATCCTTCATTTTTCCCAGTTTTGGATCGATTTGATAATAATCGACCGTATTGTAGCGGTGCGTTGACGGCGACAAGAAGATAGGATTCAAGTAAATCGCATTGACACCCAGATCCAGCAGATAATCCAGCTTCTTTTGCACCCCTATCAAGTCCCCGCCCTGGAAATGGACGATGTCCGGCGGAGTTCCCCATGCCATTTTATTCGGCGGATCGTTCGCGAGGTCGCCATTGTAAAAGCGGTCGGGAAATATTTGATAAAAAACGCTGTCAAATACCCAGGATGGGATCGTCATAAATGTCCTTTATGCCTATACGAAATTTAAGGGCTTATTTGAGAAGTGTAAGCAGCTTCTCGGGTTGCTTCTGGAAGGTTTCGAGCGGTATTTCACCGGCAGCCAGCTGCGTCAATAGGTCTGTCAGCAGGCGGTTAACCGGTGTGTCGACTCCCAGCCCTTCGCCAAAGCGCGCCACTGCACCGTTCAAATAGCTCACCTCAGAACGGGTAAGTCCGGCATGCAGATCGATATGGAATGAGGGCATCTTTTTCCCCCTGCCGCGCCCCAGGAAACGCACTGCCAGCGGACGCCCGACCCAGGCAGGAAATGCCTGCATCAGTAGTGCCAACGCTTTTACCGGCGTCCCTGGCAGGTCCACTACCTCAGCGCCCAGCTGCTTCATCACCGCCAAAGCCTCCCGAATTTGCCGCACTTCCATAGCATACAGCCCAGGATGGGTGTAAATTTCGGCGGGCGGCATGTCCAGAATGGCCGAGGATGCATTTGCCAGCAAATTGGTCAATAACTTGGACCATTTCATGCTTGATGCACTGGAATACAGCCTGGCGTTTAGCCCGGCGTGGTTGAATTGATCGACCAGCCGCTCGCTGACTGGATGCCCCGCCGCGATTCCAATGCCTCTCAGCCGTTCCAACACCGCCGTTCCTGGCGCCGGCTTACCAATGGCGCTGGTGAGTGTCCCGGCAATGATGTTGTCCACGCCGAACACGGCGCCGAGAACCGATTCGTTCTCCACCCCGTTCTGCATACACAGAATCGGTGGGAACTGGTCTTTCAAGTGTGCAAACTGCTGCGCCAGGGCGGCGGTATCAAATGACTTGACCGCCACCAGCGCCGCATCGAAAGGACCGGCTTGTAACGCCGCTTCCGGTGTGGTTTTAACCTCCGGGTTTTCGAAACGCGTGGACTGTTCGCCAATCACCAACCGCAGCCCATTGGCATCGATCTGCGCGGCGGATTCAGGCCGGTCGAAAAACACCACTTTCTGTCCGCTCGCTAGCAGGCTGCCGCCAATATATGTGCCAATCGCTCCGGCGCCAAAAATCAGGAGCTTCAAATCCGTCATGGCGCGGTCTTAGCCAACCTCGGTGATCGTGTTGGTCCAATTGCGTGCGCCATTGAGGAAAACCTTTCCCGGCATGGGTTTTTTCCCGGCAGGCTGTATTTCCTCAAGAATCAATGCCCCTTGAGTTGTGCCAACCGCCGGCATTCCATGGATGATTCCCCGCTGCCCGGCCTGGATTTGGTCAGAATCTTTGACGCTCGACCTCAATACCTTCAAGGTCTGCCCATCCCATACAAATGATGTGCCAGGCCAGGGATTATAGGCGCGCACTTTATGATGTAAGAGCTCCGCGGGCTGCGAGAAGTCCAGTAAGCCATCTTCTTTTTTGATCATCGGAGCATATGTCGCCAGGGATTCGTCCTGGGCTGCCGGTTGAATGGCTCCTGCCAGGTAACCCGGCAGTGTTTCCAACAATAAGGTTGCCCCGATATCTGCCAACTTTAATGTCAGGCTGGCAGCATTATCCAGTGGATCGATCGCGATACTCCGCTGTGCCAGTATGCCGCCCGTATCGATGCCGGCATCCATTTTCATGATCGTCACGCCGGTATGTGAGTCGCCTTGCAGAATGGCTGCCTGAATCGGCGCTGCACCGCGCCAGCGCGGCAGAAGTGAGGCATGCACATTGATACAGCCCCATTTGGGCAGGTCGAGCACATTTTGCTTCAGAATCTGTCCATAAGCTGCCACCACGATCAAGTCAGGCTGCCAGGCTGCCAGCTGATCGAAGGCCTCCGGGCGGCGCAGTCGTTCTGGCTGCATCACCTCCAACCCCGCTTCCTGCGCCAGCACCTTGACCGGCGGCGGAGTCAGCACCTTGCCGCGGCCCGCTGGACGGTCGGGTTGTGTCACCACGCCGACCAGATTGTATTCCCCGATCAAGCCTTTCAGGATGGAACGGGCAAACTCAGGTGACCCCATGAAGACGGTGCGGACTGTATTCATCGCCACGATTTTAACACATTCACGCACGGACCATGATCATTCAAAGGCATGGGTAGGTGTGCTTAAGAATTCTATTTCATAAATTTTCATTGAAATTGCAAGTGGTATTTGAATATGAATTGCTATACAATACTTTTATTGACTCATTCTACATCCCCAAGGAGATAACACATGTCCGAATTTCAAACCCCTACTCCCCCAACCTCTGAAGTCACCAGTGACGATCGGTTGTGGGGCCTGCTTGCCTACCTGTTCACTCCCCTCGTCCCTGTCATCATCCTTCTGATGGAAGATAAGAAAAATCGACCGTTCCTTAAAGCCCATTACATGCAGGCTTTGATCCTCGGCGTCTTGTTTGTCATTGTGGGCACCGTGTTATCCTTTATCCCCATTGTTGGCTGCATTTGGCCGTTCGTCTGGCTGATCATCGTGGTACTTTACGGTATCAAAGCATATCGCGGCGAGTACATCACCATTCCTTTCGTCACCAATTTCGTCAAACAGCAAGGCTGGGCTTAAGACCCCTGTCGTGCAATATTTTTCCGCCTTCGAGGACAGATTTCTCGAAGGCGGTTTCTTTATTCCTATCCTTGGATCGTTGTGGCTAACCTTCTGGATTACAAAAGCAGCGATTCTGAGTTTGCGCTAAAATTAGCCCATCCACTTATGGTTGAAACCGAAACTCAAAAAGCGATCGATCTTGAACTCGCCCGTGCTGACCAGGCGCACCAGGCCGGAAATGAGGGTATGGCGCGGGTCTGCGCCCGGCGGGCAGCCGGAATCGCGGTTCGGGAATACTTTGTGCATAAAAACCTTGGAATTGCCGACCCGAGTGCCTTTACCTTGCTGACCCGCTTACAAAAGTTGGAATCAACTCCGGCTGATATCAAGATAGCCGCTGATAATCTGTTGACTCGCGTCACGCCGGACTACCGTTTGCCAATTCCGATCGACCTGACTGCCCAGGCGAAGCTATTAATCAATTGGGCGGCTGACCAAATCAAAGGAGATCAACTTGACTGACTCCAATCCAATCATCATTATGTACGGAACCACCTGGTGCTTCGACTCGCGCCGCGCCCGCCGAATTTTCGACGAACTGGAAATTCCTTATCAATGGATTGATATTGACAAGGATCCTGAAGCGCGTAGCTACGTAGAAGAAGTCAACCACGGGTTCCGGTCAGTCCCGACCATTATCTTTCCGGATGGCAGCATGTTGGTCGAACCTTCTAATGAAATCTTGCGTGAGAAATTAACCGAATTAACCCGCGGCTAAAGTGCCAGCGGCGGCTGTTATTTTTTGCCTTTGCTGCCGAGAATCAGCCAGGTCACCAGACCAGCTAAGAAACCTATCCCGATCCATACCAGCCAATCAACCGATTGGGATGTCCGTCCAAGAACTGTCTGATCCGAGCGGGTCAAGCGGCGGCTCAGCGTGCTAATAAAATCCGGATCCGGGTCTATCGGCCGAAAGTAGCTATATAAATCGTCTTCAATTCCAGAAATTTGTGACAAATCTGCCTGCATCCTTCACCTTCCCCCTGCTAAATTCGATTTAACAAGCGAATCCACCGCCACCGTCGCAAAAGATTGCGGCATCCGGAATTTCATCTTGGTGGAACGCTCATCTTTGTAAAACATTCATCCTTCTCCTTGAGAATTGCTCGTCAGATCGCTTCGCAGTGAAAGTAGGGTGCGGTGATATAAGCTCTTGATGGCGCCTTCGCTGCGTCCCATAATTCGGGCGATCTCGTCATTGGACATGTGCTCAACAAACTTCAGAATGATCAGGTTTTGCCGGTCTTCCGGAAGTTTTTGGATGGCTTCCAACAGCACTTGAACTTCTTGATTTTTAACCAGAGCCACCTCTGGGTAATCACCGCCCTGGCGCAGTGTGTGGGTGTGATCCTCGAGTGGCACTTCCCGCCGACGGTGACTGTCGCGGTGCCAGTTTGCCACCAGGTTATGAGCGATGCGGTAAAGCCAGGCGGTGAAGGGTAATCCACGGTTGTGGTAATTGTGGATGTGGTTCATCGCCCGAAAGAAAACACGCTCAGTCAAATCTTCGGCGTCGTGTTGGCTGCCCGTGCGGTAGTAAATATAGTTATAAATGCGCTTGACATAGCGCTGGTAAAGAACGCTGAACGCATTCTTGTCGCCTTGTCCTGCCAGGATGATGGCTTCGTCGTCACTTAATTCATCCAAGAGAGTTCCCTGTCAGGTCTTTCTATCCCTAATTAACCCGAAATTGCTGGATAAGTTACATCAACGCCAGTAAATCAACAAACCCGATGGACTATACCAGTTCCATCGTTCCCATTATAGCGGTAAATTTCGAGCTTTTCCGGTAAGTTTCTACCAGACAGCCTGGTTTTTGGTTCGGGTGTACACTTATCCCACCCCAAATATTAGATTGGTATCGATCCACGAGGTTGCATGCAAAAAATTGAATTTTCCTGGAAAACGCCGAAAAACATACCCATATTTGCCTGTGAATGGAAACCGGTTGGGCCTGTCAAGGCTGTGATCGTATTAGTGCATGGCATTGGCGAGCATATCGGGCGTTATGAGCATGTTGCGCAGATGTTCACCGATAACCATTACGCCTTTTTAGGCGCCGATCTGATTGGACATGGCAAATCCGGCGGGCAGCGTGGGCACGTAGACGCCTATGATGAATATTTGGAAATTATCGATTGGTTGCTCCTCGAGGCTCATAACCGTTACCCCGGATTACCTCAGTTTATTTATGGGCATAGCCTGGGTGGTAATTTAGCCCTATATTACAGCCAAAAACGCTCTCCGCGTATCGCCGGGATGATTGTCTCCTCTCCAGGATTGGAACCAACCAATGTGCCGCCACTAAAGTTGGCACTTGGAAAGCTGATGTATGCGCTTTATCCCCGCTTTAAAATGACCAATAGTTTGGATGTAACCGGCCTTTCCCGTGATGATAATGTGATAGCAGCCTACCAGGCAGATCCGATGGTACATCCGTTCGTTTCCGCCCGGTTAGGTATAGATTTACTGTCGACCGGCAAAGTGATCCGTGAGAACGGAGGCGAAACCCAAATCCCGCTCCTGATGTTGCATGGTCAACAGGATCGCCTTGTGAAAATCGCAGGCACACGAGAGTATGCCAGTCATCGGACCGGAGATGTTACCTTCATCGAAATCCCGCAGGGCTATCATGAACTTCACAATGAACCCAACAAGCAAGAAATCTTCCAGATCTGGTTAGCCTGGCTAGATAAAGTACTGAATGTTGCTGATAAATAGCGAATAATAGTCTGAGCGTGGGATGCTAAATATCACTTGACCGGGATATCCCGGCTGAATACAATAGATATGGAATTGGCGCGCCAACTCATTAGTTTTTTGCGCCTCAATCCAATATCCCCTAAATTGCACATCCTAGAAGGAGAAAGCTGATGGCTGATTTCCTGACCCGTGGCACGCTTGCTGAGGTTGATCCGGAAGTAAGTGAACTCATTCGACTGGAAGCTGAACGTCAGTACCGGAAACTCATCCTTATCCCAAGTGAAAGCACGGCTCCGGTAGCTGTACGTGAAGCGCTTGGCTCGGTTTTTCAAAATATATATGCCGAAGGATATCCGGATGATGAGACCCGCTTGATGAGTGAAGCGGAAATCCTGGATTACACCGCCCGCCTCAGCTACTACCGCCGCTATGCCGACCCGCGCTATTACAAAGGCGTGGAATATGCCGATGTGATCGAATCTCTTGCACGCCGGCGCTGCGCGGAAGTGTTTGCCACCGACAAGTTCTCAGCCGACCAATTCTTTGTCAACGTTCAGCCGCTCTCCGGCGCCCCTGCTAATAACGCTGTTTACACCGCCTTGATGAACCCAGGTGAGACCGTTTTGGGAATGAACCTGCTGCACGGCGGTCACCTGACTCACGGGTCATCGGTCAACCGCTCCGGCAAGCTGTTTAAAGCCGTGCACTACACTGTCGACCCGCAGACTGAACAAATCGATTACGAGCAGGTGGAAGCTCTGGCGCTCGAACATAAACCCAAAATCATCATTGCCGGCTATTCGTCTTACCCCTGGGTGCCGGACTGGGCGAAATTCCGTGCCGCCGCCGATAAAGTTGGCGCTATTTTCCTGGCAGATGTTTCGCATATCGCGGGGCTGATTGCAGCGGGAGCCATTCCCTCACCAGTTGGCCATGCCCATGTGATCACCTTCACCACCCACAAAACCCTGCTCGGACCACGCGGCGCAGTCGTCATGACCACGGATGCTGCCCTGGGTCGCAAACTCGACCGCGCCGTCTTCCCGGGCGAGCAAGGTGGACCGCATATGCACGCCATTGCTGCCCTGGCATCCACATTAAAAATCGCCAAGACTGATTCGTTCAAGAAATTGCAGCATCAAATCATCAAAAACTGCGCCGTATTGACCAATCGGTTGGCGGAACGCGGTCTGCGCATCTCATACGGCGGTACCAACACCCACCTTGGCAATGTGGATTGCAAATCCATCGTTGGACCGGATGGCACGCCTCTATCCGGGGATATGGCTGCCAGAATTTTGGATATCGCCGGCATCGTGCTCAACCGCAACACCATCCCCGGCGATAAAACCGCCATGGCTTCGACCGGCATCCGCTACGGCACTCCCTGGATCACCCAGCGCGGGCTTGGCGAGAAGGAAATGGTCGAACTGGCCGATATTATGGCCGATGTGCTGCATGCCACCACGCCCTACTCGCTGGAAACGAAAAAAGGCGACGCCATCCGCGCCAAAGTCAACTTTGAGGTGCTTGAAGACGCCAAAATCCGTACCCGCAAGCTGGCCGAAAGCGCCGGTTATGATGGCGATACCAAGGGACGTTCCGGCTACCCGCATTTCTTCTACATTGACGATAAACCAGCTGCCAAAAGTGGGTGGACGGCGTTTGAACTTTCCGGCCGCGGCATTCGAAACTTCATGAATTACGTTTTTACCAGCGATGTGGACCTTCTTTCCGCAGGTAAATCCCAAAAAACCCTGCTGCATACTCCCAAAGTTGCCATTGAGGGTGTTGTCACCTGTCTGGATGCCGATACATTCCAATTCAGCCTGCCGGCAGATAAAGCCGGATTAGCCGGCACCTGGCTGCGGGAAATGTCGGACGGCTACGTCCATTTTGACGCGGATCTGCTGCGCCGCACGCCCGGCCCGATTTACGTGGTCGAATCCGCCAGAGCGCCAGTCACCAAAGCAGACGGCGATGCCACCTCCAGCCAAAAACCCTATGCCATCGGTCTTACTGTAAAGGCTGGAAAGCCGCTGCCGGACTTCACTTGGGAGGACAAAGAACCGGAGACCCCGCTCCGTACCCGCCTGTACGACACCCACAAGGCTCTGGGAGCGAAAATTATCCCCTTTGCCGGTTGGGATATGCCAGTCTGGTATACGTCGGTTGTGGAGGAGCACCTGGCCTGCCGACAGGTCGCCGGGTTATTCGATGTTTCTCACATGGGTGTTTTCCAGGCGGAGGGACCGGACGCCGTCGTTTTCCTGGATAGCGTTTGCGGCAATGATATCGGCGCGCTGGAAGTCGGTGAATCTTGCTACACCCACTTCTTGACTCCGGATGCCAATGTGGTCGACGACCTGCTGGTCTACCGCCGCGGTATTGAAAAATATTTGGTGGTGGTCAACGCTGCCAATGATGATAAAGACTGGGCCTGGCTCAACGCGGTCAAAGATGGGAAGGTCAAGGTTGACAATGCCAACCCTGCTGCCCGTGCTTTCGGCCGCAATGTGATTCTGCGCAACCTGCGCGACCCCAAAGCCGGCGCAGATATGCGGGTGGATATCGCCTTGCAAGGCCCAAAATCGCGTGACATATTGCTTTCTCTGGGAGTTGATGCCCCCACCAAACGCAAGATTATGGCCCTTAAGCGCACCGATTTGTGCGAGGCTGTGGTCGGCGGAATTGATCTGGTGGTCTCGCGCACCGGCTATACTGGCGAGAAGATGGCCTTTGAACTTTTCGTCCACCCCGACAAAGCCGTGGAGTTGTGGAATGCCCTTACCAAAGCCGGCGAACCCCTGGGCATGAAACCCTGCGGCCTTGGCGCTCGCGACTCGCTGCGCACCGAAGCCGGCTTGCCACTCTACGGTCATGAGATGGGCGGCGAGATGAACCTGGGTGTGGCAGAGGCTGCCTTCGGCAGCTTCGTCAAGACCTATAAACCCTGGTTTATCGGCCGCGATGCCTACCTGGCACGGGAAGCCGCCCGCACCGCCGAGGTGATCCGCTTCCGCTTCACCGAAAAGGCAGTTCGCATGGCGCACAATAGCGACCCTATTATTGACAAAAAAGGCAAGACCATCGGGGTGGTGACCAGTTGCGCGGTCGATTCCGAAGGATTCCTCACCGGCCAGGCCTACGTTGATCTGAAATCAGCCGAGGAGGGCACCCAATTCTTTATCTACCAGGGAGCGCCAAAAACCAATGGCAAAGCCCCAGCAGATTTGGTGATAGGTGACCGGATTACCTTACCGACCGCAGCGGTGATTGTTAGCCGCTTCCCAAAATAAACATTTCTCAGGTGTGCGGGGGCATCCAGCACACCTGAATTTTTCAATAGACACTCACTTGTTCCACTTGAAACAAATTACATCGATTGGAGAAAACAATTCCGTAAATTCTTCCACGCCTGCAACTTAAATGGCCCTTATAGCCGGCACCTCATTCAACCTGTTCCATGACAGTATGTGAAAAGGAGATGATATTAAGATGCAAACCCCTTGGGATCACCGCTACGCTCAGCGC
>Ga0209321_10003023_pt1 | contig 11284 bp, 9 predicted proteins | sample Rifsed16ft4_FD_184012 | JGI IMG/M metagenome (GOLD analysis project Ga0209321, IMG submission 184012) | Soil microbial communities from Rifle, Colorado, USA - sediment 16ft 4 - CSP-I_5_4 (version 2) | ecosystem: Environmental > Terrestrial > Deep subsurface > Rock core/Sediment | place: Rifle... | reverse complement strand
CTGGAATCCGCCAGCCGCCGGATCACCCTGCTGACTGGCAACGACAACTTCGTCTGCGAGAGTTTCATCTTGGGCGCGGAGGGTGCGCTGCTGGGGTTCAGCACTCTCGGCACGCGTGAACAGGTGATGATGTTGGAGGCCGTGCAGCGCGGGGATATAGCCGCGGCTCGCGCGCTGGGCGACCGCCTCCAGCCGCTGGCCAACGTGATCTTCGCGCCGCCGGTCACCGATTACCGCGCGCGGACAAAGGAAGCGCTGGTCATGCTGGGTGTGCTCGAAAACGCCGTGGTGCGCCCACCGCTCTTGCCAATCTCGGAGGCGGAACGAGAAACGGTTCGGCGCGCGCTGGAACGCGCCGGGTTGTTGGCGGAGTAGGGGCAGGGCCTGCCCCTGCCGCTCGTGGAGGCATACAGAGAGAGACTCAACGCCCTCGGTCAAAGCGCAGTTGAGCCCCTCTGTACGGAAAGCCGGAAGGGTGTCGCACACAATGGGCAAGGTTGGCCCACCTTGCGCATCGCGCCAGACACCGCTTGTCCTGGCTCGGCCCAATAGTAGCAGACGGGGCAGAGGGAACAAGTTACATCGGCCTTCCCATGACATTTTACGGAGGTCTGGGCTGCAAAAAGACGATTCAAATCCCATAGTCGCTGTTGAACCTTCTCATCCTTATAAGGAGGAGTACCGATGAAAGCGCAGTTGCGAACCCTGTTATACACCGGAGTGCTGGCGACGCTCTTCTTGACCCAATGCGCCACCCCCACTCCGGAACGCATCGTCGAGACGCAGGTCGTCGAAGTGGTCAAGACCCAGGTGGTCGTCGAGACCCAGCAAGTCGAAGTGGTCATCACCGCGACGCCTGCCCCCGCATCGGGCGAAGTGAAAGTGCTGTTGATTGGCAAGCCGGACGAAGACGGGATTGACCCGCTGACGGGCAACCCGATCCCCGGCGTCAAGAAAGTGGAGGAGATGTTTGAGGCCGCCTACCCGACGATTGACATCCAGATCATCAATATCCCCTGGGGCTCCGGCGCTACCGGCTATGGGCCGAAGACCGAGTCCATGATTCAGGCGCAAGAGGCCTGCGTGTACCTGATGCCCGGCGCGTTCCAGTATGGTCTTCGAGGCTATCTGGAGAATCTGGACCCGTGGATTGCCAACGATCCGGCCTTCAAGGACGTGTGGCCGGGTGACTATCTCGAACAGTGGCGCGGCTGGGGGCCAGGCAACCCCGACAACCAGTGGGCGCTGCCCTACAGCGGCGGCAACCGCGTCATCCACTATGACGCCGTTCTCTTTGAGCAGTGGGGAGTCGAGCCGTTGAGTCAGCAACCCACCCTCGAGGAAATCGCGGAGAAGGCCAAGGCGATGACGGGCAAGAACCCGGTAACCGGCGAGCAGAACTACGGCTACTGGTACCAGGGCAAATACATCAACTGGCAGTTCCAGGCTATCGCCCACGCGTTTGGCGCGACGTGGGGGCAGGTCAATGCCGATGGCACCTGGACCATCAACTGGGACACACCCGAGTACCTCCAGGCGCTTGAATGGCTGGTTGAGATTTCCCAATACTCGCCGCCGGGCGCGCTCGCCGCCGACGCGATGCCCCAGGGCTTCCTCACGGATGAAAACGTGGTCGCCATCATCCCGGAGGGCGAGACCGGCTACTATCTGTCGCCTTTTGTCGCCGATCCGAAACTGGCCGAGCGATACCGCACGACCTACAACCTGCAAGGCCCGGATGGCAAAGGCGGCCTGTTCATCGCCGACCCGGTGGCCATGGCCGCCAGTTGCCCTAACAAAACGGCAGCCTGGGAGGTCATGAAATGGCTGACGATGAGCCCGGAGTCGCAAAAGTACAACTTTGATTCGGGCGGCAACCTGCCCGTGATCGAAGGCGCGGCTGAGGCCATCCCGGCCCTCGGTGCGCTGATTGACGCCGATGCGATCTTGAATCAGAACGCCTTCGCCGAGCGCCGGTATCCGTGGGCCTCTGCCCAGCCGCGCTGGTCCTTGCAGGCCGCCATCGAAGCGGCGCTGGCCGGGACTCTGACACCCAAGCAAGCGTTAGAACAGGCCCAGAAGGAAACGGCAGACTGGTTGGCGCAACAGACCGCGACCCCATAAGTCATTCCAGCGGAGGGGCGAGGCATATCGCTTCGCCCCTCCGCCCTCGGAGGGCCGATGATCCGCCAAATTCGCAAAAGCCTCGTGTGGTATATTTTCGTGACCCCCACGTTCGTCCTGTTCGGGTTGTTCGTGGTTTATCCCACGCTGGAGACCTTCCGGTTGAGCTTCTTCCGGGAGGTGGCAACGCGGCAGGAGTTTGTCGGCGCTCTGCACTACCTGCGGCTGCTCACAAACCAGATTTTTCTCGCCGCGTTGATCAACACCGCCGTTTTGGGAGCAGCCTTCCTGACGCTGATTATTCCGCTCTCACTGATCCTCGCTTCGCTCCTCAACAACCTGCGGGTCTGGCCGAACCTGTTCAAGATCATCTATTTCCTCCCACAAATCACTTCCACAGTGGCTGTCGCGCTGATCTTCAGTTACGCCTTCCAGCCTAACTGGGGGTTGATTAACGGCGCGCTGCACGCCCTTGGCGTAGAGACCCTCCCGCTCTGGCTCGCCGATCCCCGCCCGGGGCTGACCGGCTCGCGCGCCGCCGTGACGCTGCTGGCGGTTTGGGTCGGACTGGGCTATTACATGCTGCTTTTTATCTCCGGCCTGCAGGCCATCCCGGCCGAGCTTTACGATGCCGCCGTCGTAGATGGGGCCGGGCCATTGCAAACCTGGTGGTATATCACTCTCCCCAGCTTGCGGCCTACGTTCATCTTTCTGATTTTGACCGGGACGATTGACGCGATGTCTCGCTTCAGCGACCTGTGGATGTTAGGCGGCCCTGGCGGCACCCCGGCCCGGTCGCTGCAAACCATCGTCATGTTCATTTACCAGGCGGCTTTCGAGAACAACGATTTCAACCTTGCCTCGGCCGCGGCGGTCGCCTTCTTTGTCATCGTGCTGGCGCTGACCTTGATTAATTTCCGCGCGTTCCTCCAACAAGAATTTGCGGGGCGCTGAACCGGGAAGGAGAACAGACATGGACACAGTCTCGACGGCCCAACCTCAACCGGCTGCGCGCGCCTCGACGCCGCATGGCTTCCTCGCCTCATACCGGGCGGCCCAGCGCGCCCGCCAGATCGGCATCGTCGTGATCGTGGCGGTGGGCGCGCTGGCGATGATCATCCCGTTCGAGTGGATGCTGGCCACCTCGCTCTCGCGCTCGGCGAACACCGCCATGCCGCGCATCCCGCGCCTGTGGCCGGCTGACCCCAGCCTGTTCAACTACCGCGTGGCGATCACTAACTTGCCGCTATGGCGCTTTTATCTGAACAGCCTGGTCGTCACCACGACGACGACCCTCGGTTACCTGTTTTTCAGCTCCCTTACAGGCTATGCTTTTGCCAAGGGCCGCTTTCCGGGCAAGACCCTCCTCTTCATCACGCTGCTGACGACGCTGATGATCCCGTTTGAAATCCGGATGATCCCGCTCTATCTGTTCATGCGGACCCTGCACCTCAACGACACGATGGCGGCGTTGATCCTGCCCTTCCTCACAGGCGGCTTTGGCACGTTCCTCATGCGGCAGTATATGACGACTATCCCGGACGAGCTGGTGGACGCCGCCCGGGTGGATGGCGCGAGCGAGTTCACGATCTACACGCGGGTGGTCCTGCCGCTGTGCGGCCCGGCGCTCGCCGCGCTCGCCGTGCTCAGCGCGCTCTGGCGCTGGAATGACGTCCTCTGGCCCTTGCTCGTGATCTCAAACCGTAACCTGTATACCGTGACGTTTGGGCTGGCTATCGCGGGCCGGTCGCAAGGCATCTTCACGGGCGTCGCGCTGGCGAACGCTGCGCTGGCGATCCTGCCCATCATCGTTCTATACCTATTTTTGCAGCGGTTCATCATCCGCGGCATCATGCTCACCGGGCTCAAGGGCTGAGACGTGGTCAGCCCCATGATTTACATCGCCCGTCGCCGCGCGCTTATTGCTGGGCTATGACCCTTCGTTTTGACCCCGGCTCAATTGACCGCTTCAAGGCCGACCTGCGCCAGATTCCCGGCTATCCGATAGGCGAAGACCTGCCGATCCGCGAGATGGCCTTCGAGTCTGGCGCGCTCTTTAGACTGCCGCAGTTTTTGGCGGTCGCCGGGGCGCCAGCCAACGGCCCGCTCGTCGTCGTGATGGACCCCACGCCGATGAAGCGCGCGGGCGATGACCTCAAGCCCTTGGTCCTGGCCCAACTGCGCCAGGCGGGCTGGCAACCCGAACCCCTGTGGCTGACGCCGGACGCCACGGGGCAGGTGCACACCGATTTCATGCACATTGGCCGGGTGCAGGCGCACCTGAGGCCGAAGAGCGCCGTGCTCGCAGTTGGCTCAGGGACCGTCACCGATATCGCCAAACATGCCTGCTACGTTTTCCAGCGGGAGCACGCTTCCGCGCCTCTGCCCTTCGTGGTGTATCAGACGGCCAACAGCGTGAGCGCCTACACCTCCAACATGGCCCCGGTCTTCATGGACGGCGTCAAGCGCACCCTGCCCTCGCGTTACCCCGACGTGCTGGTGTGCGACCTGGAAACGCTGCGCGATGCGCCGCGCGAGATGACGGTCGCGGGCGTGGGCGACCTGCTCGCGGCGTTCGGGAGTTACGCGGACTGGTGGCTGGCCTACCGGCTGGGGATTGACCCCACGTACACCGAGTTCGCGCAGACTCTCATGGGGCCGCTCGACGAAATTTTTCTGGCGCACGCAGGCGCCATCCGGGCCGGCACGCTGGAGGGGATGAGCGTCCTGGCGAAACTCATCGCGCTCGGCGGGTTGGCGATGGCGCTCTCGCACGCCACGACTCCGCTCTCGGGCTTTGAGCACGTGATTTCACACGTGCTTGATCTCATCGCTGAGCAATCCGGCCGGTCACTCGCCCAACATGGCACGCAGGTCGCGCTCGCCACCCTGCTCGCCGCCGAAGCTCACCGCATTTTCCTCGGCGAATTTGAGCCAGCGGAGGTCAATCTGGATCATTGTTATCCAACCGAGGCGCAAATGCGGGCGCGCATCGAGGCGACCTTCAGGGGGCTCGATCCTTCCGGGCGCGTCGCGGCCGAATGTTGGTCGGACTACCGCTACAAGCTCGAAGCGTGGCATGCGCACCGAACCGACTTCGCCGACCTCCTGCATGATTGGCCCAACGTGCGGACTAAACTCGCGTCGCTCGTCAAGCCGCCGGAACTCGCCGCCCGGATCCTGCGCGAAGTCGCCTCGCCCCTGAGTTTTGCCGAACTCACGCCGCCCCCGGCGGCGGCCGAGGTCAAGTTTGCCTTTCTCAACGCGCCGCTCATTCGCCGCCGCTTGACACTGGGCGATCTATTTGTCCTCGGGGGATGGGATCAAGAAGCTCTCTGGGCGCAGGTGAAGGAAAATCTGCCCGGTCTGATCTGACATGGAGACATGCCATGCAAACCCCAAATAACAAACTCGAATTGATCGTCATGCTCACGCATCACGATCAGACCGTGCCAGACGCGCTGGAGCTGTTCGGTCACCTGAAGGATAGACCGGTCACACATTGGGGCTTCAAGGATGTCGGTCTCCCGCCGGAAGCGATGAAACGGGTCGTCGAGGCCATGAAAGCGGCGGGCAAGACGACCTTTCTGGAAGTCGTCAGCCTTTCGGAAGAAGAGGGCCTGCGCGGCGCGCGGCTGGCGGTGGAGCTTGGCTTTGACATATTGATGGGGACGGTGTTCTTTCCTTCTATCACCGATTATTTGAAGGACAAGCCGGTTCGTTATTATCCATTCCCCGGTCATGTCCACAGCCATCCCAGCATCCTCGACGGGACGATTGACGAGATCGTCGCGCACGCCTGCCAATTGGAGGCGCACGGCGCCCACGGCCTGGACTTGCTCACGTATCGCTACACGGGCGACGCGACGCGCCTGCTGCGCGCGGTGGTGAAGGCCGCCACCGTGCCCATCGTCTCCGCCGGCAGCATCGCCTCCTACGCGCGCCTCGCCGAGGTGCGGGACGCGGGCGCGTGGGGATTCACCATCGGCTCGGCCTTTTTCGAGAGCCGCTTCGCGCCGGGCGGCTCGTTTGAAGACAATATGATGGCCGTGGTGGACTGGCTTCGCAGGCAGTAAACAGGTGTCTCACAATCAAGGGATTGCCAGCGTGCGCTGTTTTCTGCTGGATATGGACGGGACTTTTTATCTGGGGGATCGGCTGATCGAGGGCGCGCTGCGCTTTGTCGAAGTGTTGCGCGAGCAGGGGCGCGATTTTCTCTTCCTGACCAACAACTCCTCCAAAGACAGCCGCCAATATGCGGAGAAGATCACACGCCTGGGCCTGCCCATCTCCGCCGAAAAAGTGCTGACCTCCGGCGAGGCCGCCGCCATGCACCTGCACCGCCTGAACCCCGGGGCGCGCGTATTCGTGGTCGGCACGCCGGCACTCGAAAGGGAATTTGAGGCGCGCGGCTTTCGCCTCACACCCGAAGCCCCGGATTTCGCGGTGTTGGGCTTCGATACCACGCTCACCTACGCCAAACTATGGCGGCTCTGTGACCTTGTGCGCGCGGGCACGCCCTACATCGCCACCCATCCCGACACTAACTGCCCGACCGAGTCCGGCTTCATGCCCGATATTGGCGCGATCATCGCGTTTGTCAAAGCCTCGACGGGCCGCGAGCCGGACGTGATCGTGGGCAAACCGAACCGGCTGATCGTGGAAAAGGCCGCCGAGCGCGCGGGCGTCCCGGTTTCGGCGTTGTGCATGATCGGCGACCGGTTGTACACCGACATCGCGTTGGGAGCGACGGCTGGCATTCCCACTATCCTCGTGCTGAGCGGCGAAACGCACGAGGCCGAAGTCGGTGATTCGCCGCATCAGCCGGACTATGTTTTTTCTGACCTGGGCGCCGTGGCTGAGTATCTGAGCGCCCATGGTGCTCCGTGACCCTCATCCCGAGCTCATCGGCCCCGTCCGCCGCCCTCGACGAATTCGCCGCCGCGCGCGTCCTGGCGCCCCGTCGGGGTCACGACTACCGGCCTGGTGGGCCTAGCCCTCATCGTCTGGCAGCGGGCACGCTTCGCGTGAGCAGAGCGGAGTCGAAGGACGCCCGCCGCTCAGGGTGCGACTTGGCGTGCACACGGCGATACTGAATCGCCTCTGCGAAGTGCGTGGGCTGGATGGACTCTGAACTCGCGAGGTCGGCAATCGTGCGCGCCAGATTCCCTTAGTGTCATAAAGTGCGAGTACTTACCAGGCCTTCATTTTCCCTTCACAGAGGTGTAAGATTGAGTATGGTATATTGGCTCCAGTCGTGGTATGGTTGGGACTCACTTATTGTTGAGAAGTTGTCGCTATGGCACCCCGTTCCAATAAAGACTGGCTCTGGGCGCTCACCCAGCCGGCCGGTGAGGCGTACGACGAGGCGCTGCATGATCTGCAAGACTTCCTCCTGCGCGCCGCGTTAGTCTATTTGTTCGCCCAGCGGAGCGAGCTCAGCGGTTGGGGCCGCGAGGAAGTCCGCACCCTGGCCGAGGACCTGGTCCAGGAAGCCTTGCTGGAAATCCGTGAAAGCCTGGACAAGTTCCGGGGTGAATCTAAGTTCACTACCTGGGCCTACCGGTTCGTCATCAACCGGGCAGCCAGCGAACTGCGGCGGCGGCGATACCAGGAACTCTCGCTCGACCAGTTACGTGAGGAGCAGCCCGCCGTCTTCGAGGCGCTCCTGAGCGTTCAGGAAGGCGCGGCGCCGGAGCAACAGGCCCAGCGCCGGGCCTATCTCGAACTGATCCGTCAGATCATCAACCAGGAACTGGAGCCTCGCCAGCGGGCGGCCATTATCGGGGTGTACTGGCAGGGCTACGAGATGGACGCAGTGGCGGAAGCCCTTGACCTGAACCGCAACGCGCTGTATAAGTTATTGCACGACGCGCGCAAGCGGATCAAAGCCCGGTTGTCCACCCGCCGCCTCACCGCAAGCGATATCCTGGCCGCGTTTCAAGATTAACCGTAAGAAAACGGGACATCAGAGCGTCTAACCTTTTGGCGCAAGCAAAAGAAAGGCGCCCGGCCAGAGGCACACCGCCTGAATCCTGACGCAGCGATAAGGAGAACGAAATTGAATCTGGAGCATTTCCGTCACTGGCTCGAACAAATCTATACGACCCAGGGGACAGAGATTGACTGCGCGCGTTTGCAAGCCCTCCTGCCCGCTCACGTGGATTTCGAGATCAGCGGCGAGAATCTGCCGGACGAACAACTGGCGCTCGTGCACGTCCATCTGGCCCAGTGCCCCGCCTGCGCCCAAGAGTACGACGCCCTGCGCATGGTCGCCCTGCTTGAGGCTCAAGGCCGTTTGCCAGACGCCGAGGAAAGTCTGGCCCAGTTCGAGACCGCCGAGGAATCCACAACCCCCTCCCTGGCGTAGTCTCTCATCGCCTTTGCACTGGGGCGGGTTCCAGATCGCTTTACAGTTGCGAAGCCCTCTAGGGTATCGGAGATCCTAAAGGTCTGGCTGTAAATCTAACTGGAACTTGTGCTACCGCCATAACACGAAGCGCGGGCGCGTCTTAAAAACGCCCGCGCTTTTATTTCTGCTTTTAAGATGGTTTTTAGCGCCAGGCCATAAGCCGAATAGTGCTTTCAGGCCATCTTCCCCCTTCCCTCGTAAGAATCCTCCGCCTGACGGCGACTTATCTATCAAGAACCATCGAGCGCTTGGCTTGAACGACTGCATGGGATTGGCCGGCTTGAGCTTCACCGCAAAGCCAGTCACAGGCAGAGCGAGCGTCACACCTGGATCTTTTGGGCGATGGTCACAGATGGAGGATGTTATGAGCACAGCCAGTGCAATCCTGGGTAAGCTGGAGCGGTTGCAGGACACGACCGGGTTCCGTGATCTGCATTGGGAGGGCGCGTTTGAGGACTACCTCGACCTGGTCCGTGGCGACCCCAGGGTCGCGCGCACTGCCTTCCAGCGCCTTTACGACATGATCCTCTCGTACGGCTACGACCAGTATACGCACTACCGCGAGACGCTCATCCACTATCGCTTCTTCGACGATCCATTTGAGAACGGCAGGGACGCCGTCTTCGGGCTGGACAAGCCGCTCATGGAGCTGGCGCGGGTGTTTCAAGCGGCGGCGCGGCGCTATGGCACCGAACGGCGCGTGTTACTGCTCCACGGCCCGGTGGGCACGGCCAAAAGCACCATCATCCGTTTGCTCAAGAAGGGCCTCGAAGCATACAGCCGCACCGAAGCCGGCCGGTTGTACTCTTTCTACTGGCAGCCCGACGAGGGGGAGCGGATGGACTGCCCGATGCACGAAGAGCCTCTCCACCTGATCCCGCCTGAGTTCCGCGCCGCGGTGCTGGCCGACATCAACGCGGGCCTGGACGAGGCGGAGCGCGTCGAGATCGAGGGCGATTTGTGCCCGGCTTGCCGCTTCGTATACAACCGCGTGATTCAAAAAGCGGGCGGCAACTGGCTGGAGGTCGTCCGGCAGGTGCGCGTCAAACGCCTGTTGCTCTCGGAAAAAGACCGCGTGGGCATCGGCACCTTCCAGCCCAAAGACGAGAAGAACCAGGACTCCACCGAATTGACCGGCGACATCAACTACCGCAAGATCGCCGAATACGGCTCCGACTCCGACCCGCGCGCCTTCAATTTCGACGGCGAACTGAACATCGCCAACCGCGGCCTGGTCGAATTCATCGAGATCCTCAAACTGGATGTCGCCTTCCTGTACGACCTCCTGACCGCCTCGCAAGAACACAAGATCAAGCCCAAGAAGTTCGCCCACACCGATATTGACGAAGTCATCCTCGGCCACACCAACGAGGCCGAGTACCGCCGCCTGCTGAACAACGAATATATGGAAGCCCTGCGCGACCGGACGATCAAGATTGACATCCCCTACGTCACGCGCTACCGCGACGAAGTGAAGATTTACGAGCGCGATTTCAATACGCGCCGGGTGGTAGGCAAGCACATCGCCCCGCACACGCTGGAGATCGCGGCGCTCTGGTCCGTGCTCACTCGCCTGGAAGAGCCTAAGCACGCCGGGTTGACCCTCCTGCAAAAGCTCAAGCTGTACGATGGCCGCGCCCTGCCCGGCTTCACCGAGGACAGCGTGATGGAACTGCAGGCGGAGGCCAAGCAGGAAGGCATGCTCGGCCTCTCCGCCCGCTACATCCAGGATAAACTGTCGAACGCGCTGGTCAGCGATCAGAGCCGCACCTGCGTCAACCCCTTCCTGCTGATGCGCGAGCTGGAGAGCGGCCTGAAACATCATTCGCTCATCACCAGCGAAGACCAGCGCAAGCGCTACCGCGAGCTGCTGGCGGTGGTGCGCGGCGAGTACGACGAGATCGTGAAGAACGAAGTCCAGCGCGCCATCACCGCCGACGAGGCCGCCATCAAGCGCCTCTCGGCCAACTACATTGACAACATCAAGGCCTACACCCAGAAACAGAAGGTGCGCAACCCGTACACCGGCCAGGACGAGCCGCCCGACGAACGGCTGATGCGCTCGATTGAAGAGAAGATCGAAATCCCCGAGAGCCGCAAAGACGACTTCCGCCGCGAGATCATGAACTACATTGGCGCGCTGGCCATTGACGGCAAGACCTTTAGCTGGGACTCCAACGACCGCCTGCGCCGCGCCCTCGAGCTGAAGCTGTTTGAAGACCAGAAGGACTCCATCAAGCTCACCAGCCTGGTGTCCAACGTCATTGACCAGGAAACGCAAAAGAAGATCGAAGTGGTCAAGAGCCGCTTAATCAAGAACATGGGCTACTGCGAGGTGTGCTCAAGCGACGTGCTCAACTATGTCGCCAGCATCTTTGCGCGGGGAGACACCTCGCGGAAGTAAGGCGCGCCGTATTTCATGCAAGGGAACACGACCATGATCCTCTCCATTGAACAAGACGCCAGCCGCTTCCGGAAGATCGTCCGGGGGGCGGTGCGGCGGAACCTCAGGAAGTACATCTCTAATGGCGAGTTGATTGGCCGCCGGGGGAAGGACCTGGTGAGCATCCCGGTGCCGCAGATCGAACTGCCGCACTTCCGGTTCGGCAACGGGCAGGGCGGCGTGGGCCAGGGCGACGGCGAGGTTGGAACGCCCCTCGGCCCAGGTGAGCCTGCGGACGGCGGCGGCCAGGCCGGCAACCAGCCGGGCAGCCACATCCTTGAAGTCGAGTTGACGCTGCAAGAGCT
>Ga0209321_10003021_pt1 | contig 11292 bp, 12 predicted proteins | sample Rifsed16ft4_FD_184012 | JGI IMG/M metagenome (GOLD analysis project Ga0209321, IMG submission 184012) | Soil microbial communities from Rifle, Colorado, USA - sediment 16ft 4 - CSP-I_5_4 (version 2) | ecosystem: Environmental > Terrestrial > Deep subsurface > Rock core/Sediment | place: Rifle... | reverse complement strand
CCCAGCAGCGAGTTCGGCGATCGCGCCTTCGCCCACGACGTCTTTTACTTTATCTTCCAGAATCGCAATAAGAAGTTCAGGAATGTTGTATTTCGCCATGGATACCCTTCCAAGGCTATTATAGTCCTACCCTTCGCCAGGGCTGTTCTTTCGTACAGTCCCTCAACTGCCCCAACGCCTGATGCGACGGATCAGCGATTTTGGTACTCTGCCTATTGAACGCTTCAGGCCAAAGGAGTATTGCCATGCCTTCACCCTCATCTCGCACGGCCCTGATCACCGGCGCCTCACGCGGCCTGGGCCTGGCGCTGGCCCGCGCGCTCGCCGGGCGAGGCTGGTCCCTGATCGTTGACGCGCGCGGCGCGGCGGCGCTCCGGGCCGTGAGCACGGAGCTCTCAAAAGTCACGCAGGTGACGGCCGTCCCGGGCGACGTCAGCGACGATGCGCACCGACGGGCGCTGGCGGTGGCCGCGCGGGCCGCCGGCGGTCTGGATGCGCTGGTGAACAACGCCAGCATCCTGGGGCCCAGCCCGCAACCCTCATTGCTCGACTATCCGCTCGACGTGCTGGAGCAGGTCTACCGCGTCAACGTCGTCGCGCCGCTGGCGCTGCTCCAGGCGGCGCGGAACGCGTTGAAGCCGGAGGCGCGCATCGTCAATGTGACCAGTGACGCGGGTGTGCAGCCGTATCCCGGTTGGGGCGGATACGGCTCCAGCAAGGCCGCGCTCGAGCAGCTTTCGGCCATCCTCGCCGCCGAGCATCCCCGTTGGCGTGTCTACTGGGTGGACCCTGGCGATATGCGCACGCAGATGCACCAGGAAGCCTATCCCGGCGAGGACATCGGCGACCGCCCGCTGCCGGAAGGGATCGTGCCGGGCTTTCTCCGCTTGCTCGAAGGTGAATTGCCCAGCGGGCGCTATCAGGCGCAGGCTCTGATCGAAACCACTCCCATCGCCGGGTGATCGAATGGCCCTGGACACGGCTCTGGACTTCCAACTCCCGCCCGAACTCGAGGCGGTCGAACCACCCGAAGCCAGGGGGCTGGCGCGCGACGAAGTCCGCCTGATGGTTTCACATCGCGCCGATAACCGTATCGTGCACGCGCGCTTCCGGGACATCGGCCAGTTTCTTGAGCCGGGCGATGTGCTCGTCATCAACACCAGCGGGACATTGAGCGCTGCGCTCAACGCGAGGCGCGCTGACGGCGCGCCGCTGGAACTGCACCTCTCCACCCACTTGCCCGCCGGCGCGTGGGTGGTGGAGTTGCGCCGACTTGAGGGAACACTGACGAAGACGTTCTATGAAGCCACTCGGGGCGAGGTCCTGAGCCTCCCCGAGGGGGGCGTGGCCACCCTTCATGCTCCTTACCGCCCTGACCGGATCACCGCTCCCGGCGTCCCGGCGCGATTGTGGGCGGCGACGCTGAACCTTCCTGTCTCCCTGCACGATTATCTGCGGCGGCACGGCTTCCCAATCCGTTATACGTATGTCAAACAGCCGTGGCCCATCACTTACTATCAGACCGTCTATGCCACGGAGGCAGGCAGCGCCGAGATGCCCTCCGCCGGGCGGGCCTTCACGCCGGAGCTGATCACGCATCTCGTGGCGCAGGGCGTGCACATCGTCCCGTTAGTGCTCCACACCGGCGTTGCCAGCCTGGAAAGCCACGAGCCGCCGTACGAAGAGTTCTATCGCGTCCCGGCCGAGACGGCGCGCACTGTCAATGCGGCTCGCGCGGCCGGGAAGCGCGTCGTCGCCGTCGGCACGACGGTGGTGCGGGCGCTGGAAACGGGGACGGAGGCTGACGGGGTCGTCCATCCCGGCGAAGGTTGGACGCGGCTGGTGATCACGCCGCAGCGCGGCCTGCGCGCCGTCACCGCGCTGTTGACCGGCTTTCACGAACCCAGGGCGACGCATCTGGCCATGCTCGAAGCTCTGGCTGGCGCAGAGCATATCTGCCTGGCCTATTGCGAGGCGCTTCGGGGCGGCTATCTGTGGCACGAGTTCGGCGACCTGCATCTGATCTTGCCGAATTGACGTTGATTTCCGTCTCCTCCTCGAAACCGGGTTTCTGCCAGTATGGCGAAGCCCTATAAAGAAGCGCGCCCCAGGGGATGGGGCGCACTGGACTAGACAGCGTCTTTGAGCGCTTTGATGGGCCGCACCTTGACGACCTTGCGCGCCGGTTTGGCCTGGAAGAACTTCATCTGCTTGGTGAAGGGGTCCAGCCTCTCACCGGCTGGCACGGCCGGCCTGTTCGCCACCACCACTTTCAGCAGCCCCGGGATGATGACTTCGCCCGGCCCTTTCTTCCCGATCTGGCCCTTCACCACCTCGTTCAACGCCTCCAGCGCGGCGGTGACCTGCTTCTTGCTCAGCCCGCTCTTCTCGGCCACAGCCGCCACAAACTCCGACTTGGTCATCTTCTTATTGTCTGCCATAGGTTCATCTCCTTTTGGATACGTGAGCGCTTTTCAGCCCCAGGAATTTAGCCGCAAAATATACTGCGAATCCCGCTAAAAAGCCAGCAAGTCGGCCATCCGGGCGGCGATGGCCTCCACGCTGGGGACCACCGCCCCCATGAGCTTCGCGCTGTACGGCACGGGGCAGTCGGGCGCGGCCACGCGGCCCACTGGCGCGTCGAGATAGTGGAAGGCCTCTTCGGCAATCGCCGCGATGATCTCACCCGCGAACCCGCCCGTCAGGGTGTCCTCGTGCACCACCAGGCACTTGCCCGTCTTCTTGACCGATGCCAGCACGGCCTCACGATCCCAGGGGATGATCGTGCGCAGGTCAATAATTTCGACCTGACCCGGCCAGGATTTGGCGGCTTCGAGGCACCGGTAGACCATCTCACCCCAGGTGACGACCGTCAGGGAAGCCCCGGCCAGGACGACCGCGGCTGCTCCGAACGGGATCACAAAGTCGTCGCCGGGGTAGGGGCGGCGGGCCGGGACGGTGTCGAGCAGCGCGCGGTGCTCGAAGAAGAACGTGGGGTCGTTGCCCCGTAGCGCGGAGCGCAGCAGCCCGACGGCGTCCTCGGCGTTGGACGGGAACGCGATGCGCCAGCCGGGCGTGTGGGCGTAGATCGCCTCGCCTGTCACCGAGTGCCACGGGTCGCCGGTTTTCTTGCCGAACCCGACCGGGAGGCGCACGACGACGGGGGCGGCGAACTTCCCGGCGGTACGCCAGCGCAGCGTCCCGCAGTCGTTGATCTGCTCGGTCGCGGGATCGGCATATTTGCGGAACTGGATCTCCGGGACGGGCAGCAACCCGGCGAGGGCCATGCCCACCGCGCTCCCCATGATGCCGTCTTCGGAGAGCGAGGTGTCGAACACGCGCTCGCAGCCGTATTTGCGCTGGAGGTCGAGCGTCGCGCCGTGCACGCCGCCTTTGACGCCTACGTCCTCCCCAAAGACGAGCAGGCGCGGGTTGAGCGCCAGTTCGGCGTCGAGCACGCGGCGCACGGCGTCGAGGAAGTTGATGCGCGGGCCGGCCTCCTTCGACTTCCACTTCGGCTGCGCCTGCGCTCCGCTCAGTGTCCGCTCAGGATGTGGGAACGCGATCCCTTCGGGCAGTAAACCGCCGACGATTTGCGGCTGCCCCTCGAAGAAAATGTGCCTGGGGGCCGAGGCCGGGTCGGGGTCAGGTTTCTGCATAGCCGCCAAAGCCGCTTCTCGCACCTCGCTCTCCACTTCCTTTTCCAGCCCCTCCCAATCCAGGTCAGGCATCCAATTCTTGAGGCGCAGCAAGGGATCGCGCGCGGCTTCTTCGGCGCGTTTCGCGGCGGACTTGTAGGCCTGGTCGTCAATGAAAGTGTGACCCATGAGGCGCGGCACGCTCAGCCGCAGGAGGCAGGGGCCGTTGCCCTCCCGCACGTAGTCCGCCGCCGCCGTAATCTTTTGCGCGGCCTCGACCGGGTCAGTACCGTCTCCGTCGAGGACATGCAGGCCATGATAGGCGGAGAGGTTCGCGGCGATGTTCGTGCCGGGGGTTTGCAGCAGGCTCGGCACGGAGATGGCGTAGCTGTTGTCCTCGATGAAGAAGAGCATGGGGAGGTGGAGCGTCGTGACGACGTTGAGCGCGGCCCAGAACCCGTTGGCGGCGACGGAGCCGTCGCCCCCCAGTGCGGCGGCGATTGCTCCCTGCCAGCCTTCTTCCTGGAGTGTACGGGAGCGATAGAAAATGGCGTGCGCCCAGCCCGCGGCGGGCGTGTACTGCGCGCCCACGTCGCCTGAGGAGGGCAGAACGGTGACGCCCTGGCGCGGCGGCATCGAATACACCACGCCCACGTCGCGGCCCTCGGACGGGCTGCCAGTCTTGGCCATATCGGCGGCGAGGGCTTCCTGCGCGGTGAGACCGGCGGCGAGCATGAACGGGCGCGAGCGGTAATACACGGCCGCGCCGTCGTGCGGGTGCGTCAGCGCCAGCCCGAGGAGGATTTGCGCCAGTTCGTGCCCTTTAGCCGAGAACTGATAAGTGACTTTGCCCTGCGGAGTGAGTTCCTGCTCTTCAAGCGTGTCAATCCAGCGCGAGGTGAGGAGCAGGCGGGCGACGCGAGGCCAGTCGGGCGTTAGGGCCCGTGTGGGTGTGTGGGTGTGTGGGAGGGGGTGCATCGGCAACGGATGGAGCGGCTGACTCAGCGCGGCGGACGGCTCATCATCAACACGATCCACCTGCCTTTTTGCGCCGTTTTGCCATCCTGATTCTTCACGTCCATGGCCAGCGTCACCGCGCCGCCGCCGAGGCGGGGCAGGGCCTTCGTCTCCAGCACTTCGAGTGCGACGTGGATCGTGTCGCCGATGAAAATGGGCGCGCTGAATTTCCATTCGGCGATTTCGCGGAAGGCGAGGATCGTGCCTTCCAGGATACCCGTCTGCACCGCCAGGCCCGAAGCGATGGAGAGGCCGCACAGCCCGTGCGCGACGCGCTGGCCGAAGGGCGTGGTTTTTGCAAATTCCGCGTCGGTGTGCATTTGGTTGAAGTCGCCCGACAACCCGGCGAAGGCGACGATGTCGTGCTCGGTGACGGTGCGAGCGGCGGTGACGATCTTCTGGCCGACTTCGAACTCTTCAAAATACATGCCGCGCTGGGCAGGGGGGAGGGACATCGTCTGCGCTCCTATGCATACACGGTGTATAAATGGGGGTGAGTTTACAGCAATCTCGCAAAATTTGCGTAATCCCTGGCAAAGATTTCCGCGCGATTCATATGCAGCCGGACTTTACATATCCCTGGACGCTTTCACGGCTTCCTCCCCGCGCTCCTCCCCTATCGCCGCGAGCGTGCGCTCGAACTCGGCGAGCGTGCGCTGTACGGCGGCCTCGATGGAATAGGGGAAGAGCGGGCCGGCGGCGGGGCTGTCGAGGTTCATCCAGGCGTGCGAGTCTTTGGGGACGAGCCGCTTCACTAACGGACGGAAGGGCGGGAGAATCCACAGCGCCTCCACCGGCCAGTAGACGCGGCCCGACCTCAGCCGGGGATGCTTGAGCAGGGCCGGGTCGAGGCCGTCAATGGATGTGACGGGGGGCCAACCCCAATCCTTGGCCCCGCGAAGCGCCCTGTCGGGATCCTTCGACTTCGCTTCGCTCCGCTCAGGATGGTTGACAGGGGAAGGGAGTCCCTGCTCCATCCACAGCGCCACGTAGTTCGAGTGGGAGTAAAAATCCTGCGCGGCGTGGGAGAGCCGCCCAAAGGCGGCCCAGGCTTTGGCGGGCCAGGCCGCCTGAGCGGCCAGGGCGCGCTGATCTTCTATGTATTTCAGGCTCTCGGCAAACAGGCCGTCGTCGAAGTGGTATTCGGGATGGCCGACCAGTCCGCTCAGGTTGTCCTGGTTCAGATTGGCCCGGGTGATGGCGGCGAGGGCGCGCGCGGAGACCTGCGCCCCGAGTGCGCGCTGCAGAACCTGACGGTGGTAGATGCCTCGCATATTGAATAGAGACCTGCCAGGGCTCGAGGGCCTGGCAGGTCTGAGAATGTTATCCTTGCAGCCCCACCTGGCGGCGCAGAGTTTTCATGTCGAAGTAGATGCGTTCGCCAAGAATCTCGCCCTCTTGCATAGGAAACACAATCGTCAGCGGCAGGCGGACGGGCCGGCCGGTCGCGGGGATCCCGAAGAGCGGGCCGGTGTGCGTGCCGACCAGCACGGACTCCTCGGCCACGCCCTCCTCGCCGATGAATTGCCCCTGCAGTTCAAACGTCACGTCGGGCATGGCTTCGAACAGCCCGCGATAGAACGCGGCGACGGCGTCTTTGCCGCGGTGCGTTTCGCCCGTCGCCATGATCTGGTAGACCGGCTCGTCGGACAGCGTATCGAGCAGCCCTTCAACCGAGCGGCGGTTTTCCGCGATGACGTGCTTTTGCCAGAGGCGTTTGTTGGCGTGAATGGACATAGTCTTTTTTCAACGGATGGGACGAAGGTGCGTCGCACGTGACTAGGGGCCGACGGTGACCCGGTCTTTGATATCGGCGAAGATGGTGTCGCCGATGCCTCTCACATTCTTGATCTCCTCGACGGTTCGGAATGGGCCGTTGGCCGTCCGGTAATCAATGATGCGCTGGGCGAGGGAGGGGCCGATGCGCGGCAGAGTCTCCAGTTCGGCGGCGGTGGCGGTGTTGATGTTGATCTTAGCGGAACCGCTTGAACCGGAGGGCGCGGCGGTCGGCAGTGGGGTGGGGGAAGGCGTGCCGGGGCCGACGGTCACGGTGGGTGGCGGAGGGGTCGAGGTGGAGGCGGCTTCCGGCACGATGATCTGGTCGCCGTCTCTGATCAATTGCGCGAGATTGATGTGGCTCAGGTCGCCGCGCTCAGTCGCGCCGCTGGCGGCGCGGATGGCATCCTGCACGATGCTCCCGCGCGGGAGGGCGTACACCCCCGGCGCGTTGACGGCGCCTGTCACGTGGACGCGCAGGGGAACAGGCGTGGGCGGCGGCAGCAGTTCCACCGGGCGACCCGGCGGACGGCGCGCGACGACGAGCAGGACGCCGGCGACGAACAGGCTGAGGAGGAGGCCGAAAAGAAAGTCTTTGAAGCGCCCCAACATCGCCGGGGATTATAGCCCCGGCCTGGCCAAGCGCCAAAGGCGCCGGTGCGCATGGGGTATAATCGCCCGGCGATCTATCTTATGCATCCCAGAAACCCGGTTTCATCCTCGTCGGAGTGAGCCTGATGCCCAAAGATTACAGCCTGAACGTCACGCCCCCGAATGCCCAGCGGCGGCCTGAGCATGCGCAGGACGATGCGTGGACGCGCGCGTTTCTCCAGCGCGCCCAGATCGGCCACGTCGCGACGCGCTGGGATGACCGGCCCTTCATCACGCCGACGAGCTTCTGGTACGACCCCGAGCGGAACGCGATTTACTTTCACTCGAACAGCGTGGGGCGGGTGCGCGCGAACTGCGAGCGGCACGAAAAGGTGTGCTTCGCAGCGAGCGAATCTGGCCGTTACCTGCCCTCGAACGTGGCGCTGGAGTTCAGCCTCCAGTACGAGAGCGCGATCGTCTTCGGGACGGTCCGCGTGCTGGAAGACGACGAGGAGAAGCGGCGCGCGCTGTATGGCCTGATCGAAAAGTACTTCCCGAACATGAAGCCGGGCCGGGAGTATCGCCCGATCACCGACCAGGAGTTGAACCGCACGAGCGTGTACGCCATCCTGGTCGAGAGTTGGAGCGGGAAGCGTAACTGGCCGGAACGCGCTGAACAGAGCGACGAGTGGCCGCCGCTGGAGGAGAAGTGGTTTGAGGGGTAGCGCGTCCGGTGTTCGTATTCGCTGAAGACAAGTCCGTTTGCAAAAACGGATTGATGAGTCCATACTTGTTCTTCACCGAATATCGCCGCCGCATCCTGATCGTGGCCCAAGCGGGCTAAGAGACTATGCTGATCCTGACTGTTCGCTCGCCGTCGAACGAGCCCCGCGAATACATTGTGAAGCCTGGCAAAACCACCGTTGGCCGCAAACTGGACAACGATATTGTCATCGCCGATGAGTCGGCCTCCCGCCTGCATGCCGAGATTTATTGTCAGGCAGATATTGCCGTCATCGTTGATATGGGCAGCCGGAATGGCACATTCGTCAACCGAGAGCGTCTGACCCAACCGCATGCCTTGCGGCCCGAAGACCAGATTCGCATCGGCCAGCATGTGGTCAGCATCGCCTTCCGAGATGACAGGACGGCTGCCGACCTCATCGCAGCCCTCGCGCGCACCCAGCCTCTGACGCGCGAACTGCTCCTCGAATCCGTTGATCAACATGCCATCTTATTGTACGAAGTCGCCAGCCGGCTTAATACCATCCTGGACTTGAAAACAGCCTTGCAAGAAGTCTCGAATTTGATGCGGGTTTCGATGGGGGCTGAGAAATGCGAGGTGGTCCTGGCGGATCGCTTCGACCAACTCGCCGAATTGGGCTTTCCTACCTCCATTGCGCAACAGGCTATTGAGCAGCACTCGGTTGTCGTCACCCCGGATGTTTCCTCCCAGGCCGATCAAATTCTGGGCCAAAGCGCCCGGCTGCTGGGCATCCGCACCATGTTATGTGTGCCCGTGATGATTGGAGAGGAAGTTGCCGCCCTAATCTACGTCTACAAGACCGATCCGGCTTCCCGGCCCTTTGACCAGCACGATGTGCAACTGGCGGTAGCGATCAGCCACCAGGCTGCGCTGACGATCCAGCGCACACACCTGCTCGAGAAAGCCCAACTGCTGGAGCAATGGGCCATCACCGACAGCCTGACAGGCTTGCACAACCGTCGGCACTTCCTTGAATTGGCTGAACTTGAGTTCCACCGCGCGCGCCGTTATCAGCATCCCTTATCGGCGATGATGCTGGACATTGACCACTTCAAACGAGTGAATGACACTTACAGTCACGCTCTCGGCGATCAGGTCATACAAGCGGTCGCTGCACTTTGCCGAGAAAATCTGCGTGATATTGACCTGATGGGGCGCTATGGGGGGGATGAATTCGTGGCGCTCGTGCCCGAGGTCAATCTGGATGATGCGCGGAAGGCGGCGGAACGCCTCCGCAAAATCATCGCCGATGCGCCGATTGATACAGAGCGGGGCCCGTTGAACATTACGATCAGCATAGGCGTCGTTGCTCTCACGCCGGACTATTTGGACTTTGCCAGCTTACTCAACCAGGCGGATGCAGCTCTTTACACGGCCAAAAACGCAGGCCGGAACCGGGTAGAGGCATCAAGTTGAGCCGGATATTAAACTGATGCGAGGCGAAGTGAAGGGGAAGGGGTTATGACCGGCACCTTCCTCAACATTATCGCCGTCCTGATCGGCGGAAGCCTGGGGACGTTGTTCGGCGCCCGCCTGCCGGAACGCATCCGCGAGTCAGTCCTGTGGGCGCTGGGACTGTTCACGATTGCGCTGGGTGCAAAAATGACGTTCGACTCGCACAATGCGCTCATCACATTGGGGAGTGTGCTGCTGGGCGGCTTGCTCGGCGAGTGGTGGCGCATTGACGAGGGGTTGAAGCGCTTTGGCGGCTGGCTGGAGGCGCGGTTCAACCGCAGCGCCAGCGCCGAGAGCACGGCCCGCTTCATCCGCGGCTACGTCTCCGCCAGCCTGATCTTTTGCGTGGGGCCGATGACGATCCTCGGCGCGATCCAAGACGGACTGAAGGGCGACTTTCAACTGCTGGCGATCAAGTCGGTGCTGGACGGCTTCGCGGCGCTGGCGTTCTCCGCGTCGCTCGGCATCGGCGTGATGTTCTCGGTCATCACGATCTTTCTGTATCAAGGCGCTTTGAGCCTGCTGGCGGGGCAGGCCGACCGGCTGTTGACCACGCCGATGATTGACGAGATGACGGCCGTGGGCGGATTGCTGGTGATGGGAATCGGGTTCAGCGCCCTGCTCGAACTGCGCCCCATCCGGGTGGCGAACTACCTTCCGGCTCTTGTGGTCGCGCCCGTCGTCGTGGCAGTTTTGCGCCAATTGGGCGTGGCGGGTTTCTGAACCACAGACGGGCGCAGGTGGCTGAGGCTGCGTCATACGCGATGCGCATTACGCAGCGTCCTCTTGAACAACCACCGCCTGCTCCGTCTTCAACCACTCTAAAAACCCCTCCGGCCCTAACGCCTGTGCGGGGGCCAGCACGCCCGCTTTTGAATAACCAGCGCGTATCATCTCTTGGGCTGCATACGCGGCGATCTCGCCCGTCAGGCCATAAGCGTCGCGCCCCGACCAGACCTGTGATCGCCTCTTTCCACTGTCGTTCAATTCAATCTTGATGGCAAACCGGCTCTGGGCGCGCACAGCCTCGCCCGGCGGCGGGGTGATACGCGAGATGATCTGGGCGGCCAACCAGCCGAGTGGGGTGCGCAGCAGGAGGCTGATGGTCGGGATGATCGCCGAGGCCAGCCCGGCGCTGCGCCGCGAGATGGCCATCCAGGCATGGACGTTCCGCACCCGGCTGTGCGCCGGGATGGTGACGACCTCGGCGCTGGGGAAATAGATCGCGCCATACGAACGGCCGTTAATTACGCCCCGCTTGACGAGGGACCCCGGCGCCCGGCCTTTGAGTTTGCCGTCCTCGTAGGCCAGCCAGGAAGTCGCGAAGGTCCTCAACCCGGACAGGCGCGTGCCGATGCTCATGCCCGAGCCGCCCAGAGAATAGACGACCGAGACCTCTTCGATAGAGCCAAGAAAGCGGCGCGCGAGGAGCGCCACGGCGCAGTCGGCGATGGCGACCTCGAAGCCGCAGGCTGGCACGATGGCCGCGCCGGTTTGCTGCGCCAGTTTGGCGTATTGCCGCAGGCGGTACACATACGCAAGCTCGTTGGTAATGTCCAGATAGTGCGCGCCGTGCGCCGCCGCCAGCCTCACGACCGGCTCGCCCAGGTCGGTGAACGGGCCGACGCAGTTGATCAACAGGCGCGCACCGCTGAACAGCGCCGGAAGCGACTCGGGCGTGCGGACATCCGCGATGAGCGTGGAGGGACGGGAGGCCAGCGACTGAGATAAGGCCTGTAATTTCCCCGCCGAGCGCCCGGCGATGCGGAAGGGAAGGCCCCGGCGGTCGAGGGCGCGCGCGATGAGGTGGCCGGTGTAGCCCGTCGCGCCGAAGAGGGTGATCATGTGGGAATGGCTCAGGCGCGCTGGTCGAGCCAGTCGAGCATGTCCTGGAAGACCTTCTCCCGCTCGGTCTCGTTGTGGACCTCGTGGTACAGCCCGGCGTAGCGCTTCAAAGTCTTGTCGGTTGACCGGGCCTGCGCGCAGAACTGCTCCGAGCCGCCGATGCCTATGACCCCGTCGGCCTCTCCGTGCAGGATGAGCAGCGGC
>Ga0209321_10003015_pt1 | contig 11316 bp, 8 predicted proteins | sample Rifsed16ft4_FD_184012 | JGI IMG/M metagenome (GOLD analysis project Ga0209321, IMG submission 184012) | Soil microbial communities from Rifle, Colorado, USA - sediment 16ft 4 - CSP-I_5_4 (version 2) | ecosystem: Environmental > Terrestrial > Deep subsurface > Rock core/Sediment | place: Rifle... | reverse complement strand
CACGTGTGCACCAACGGAGGGATTGCCAGCTTCGGACCCGCGGCTGGCGTGGCGCCTCGCTGGGCGTGCAGACCAGTACCCAGCCAAGCCAGGGCCAGGAGCGCCGGCAGGGCCCAAACCAGGGACAGTCCGAGGCGGGTCACGCCCCCAAGCAGGCTCAGGCCTTCGGTTGCCAGGACCATGTATGCGCCCAATGCCAGCGACGACCGCAAGAATGCCCGGCGCCACCCCCATCCAGGCATTGCGACTGCAGAGGCGAAGGCTGCGGTCAAGATAGAGATCGGAGGCAAGAGCCCAAGCATGACCGTCTCCCCGGGCGAACGGACGGATCAATCACAAACCCCAGCCGGCGGCCCCGTCGGAAGGGGGGATAGATCTTGTCGAGCGCAAGGTTCATGGCGCGGGTCGCCTGCGTTGCTCGTGCAAACGGATATTCGAAGTTGTCGCGTCGAGCCACGGTGCGAGGGACGGATGCGGTCCTCCCGTGATCAGTCGTATCCAGGCACCACCGCTTGACCAAGATCGGGATGAGCACTCGGCCTTGAGCGACATTGACTGGAGGGCTCGCAGACACCGACGGCACGGTCCGGCACCCTGGCCTCTGTCTGCTAAGAGGCTTAGAAGCAATCCCCGTCTGGCGGCATTATAGAGATGCAGCGTCACGGGCGACGATCCGAAGGCGAGCTCCTCAAGCCTATCCGAATGCAGGCAAGAACGCTCGGGCGCCTATTCTAACTCAAGGTGAGTGGGCACCTACCGCTTCACGGATTCCGCCTCGATCTTGATCTGGGGTAATATTGCCAAACCCACGCCGTGAATCCGACGGGGGCATTGCTTGATCGACTGATCGCCCGCCCATCCTGGCCGAACCCACGGCGTAGGAGGGAGTTGGCCCGTTGAACGTTTCAGCCGGAACGCCGCGAACTGCCCGCTTCGGGATTCTGGCCATGGCGGCCTTCCTGATCGCTTTGGCGTTCCAGTTCCACACGACGAACGTTGGCTTTGCCGGCCCTATGGCTCAACGACTTTGGGAACTCAGATTCAAGCCTGACTGGGAACGCTCAGCCCTGCTCCAAGGGGGTGATGTTGCCGGCTTCGTGACATTCCTTCGCCAACAAGTCCCTGAGGACGGTAAGCTCATCCTTCCGCCAAACTTCCCTTTGCGGCCCTTTGCGCATGTGGGCTACATGCAATACTACCTCTTCCCTCGAGACATCCAGAATTGCGGACGGGACGAAGTCGAGGCCTGCGTGCGCCGCATCGGGGGAGCCAAGACGTTTATCATGGCTCTACCAGACTTCCCTCCACGGGCGTTGGCAGAGAAAACACTGCGGTTCATCCCGTACAAAGACGGCATGGGGGTCTTCGCCCCGCGCTGAGTTGAGAACAATGCCGAGATGATCACGTCGCTGCTTATAGGCCTGGCCATTCTCGCAGGCCTCATCACAATTGGCTGGAAGATCACCGATTTGCTGATTGGCCGCACCTCCTGGGCACTGCAATTCGCCCTGGCGTTCCCCTTGGGGGCGGGCTCGTTCACCTACGTCCTGTTCCTGCTTTCCTGGGCCGGGGTCCCCTTGACCCCGGCGAGTGTATCCCTGATCTACTTGGTGGCCGTCGCCGGGCTGTTTGGGCTGAGTGCCCTCCATGGACCTTCTCATGAAAACTGGAAATCGGAGGCTACCAAGGGGACCACGCTTTTCCACTCCCCCCTTCCCCAGGGACTACTCATCGCCCTGTTGGCCCTCGTGCTTCTATTCGACTGCGTAATCTCGGTTGGGCAGGCATACGCTGCATGGGACGCGGTGGCGATGTGGGGGATCAAGGGTTACGGAATCGCGTTGGAGGGATCAGTCTTCGCCGGGCGGTCTTGGGGCGCCCATGGGCTGGCCTATCCGTTCAACATCCATCTGCTCGTCGCGCTGTTCAAGATGCTCAGCGGCGACCCTCTCCCAGCCTCGAAACTGATCTTCCCATTCTTCCTGATCTCAACCGTCCTCGGATCGTTCGCGTTTTGGACGCGCCGGGGCGTGCCCAGAGAGTGGGCGAGCGCCGGTTGTCTGCTCCTGGCCTCTGTCCCGGTGTTCTTTGTCCACGCCACAAACGGCTACGCCAATCTCGCCACCGCATGCTACTTGGTCCTGGCGACCTTCGTCGGAGCGGAGGCGGTCGCCTCTGGCAGTCGCGGCGGACAGGTCCTCGCCGGTCTACTCCTTGGGCTGGCCTGCTGGACAATCGTCGAGGGGATGTTCTTCGCCGCAGCCGTGTTGGTCAGCCTGGTCCTGGCGCGGTATCTGGGCTCGAAGGGCGAGATCCACTGGCTCCACCTCTCACTGCCTCTCGCTGCGCTGGGAGGGATCTGGTTGTTGTTCTACGGACGTTACGGCGCCAGCGGTAGCCAGGCCATGGGCGCCGCCCACGCGATGTTCGCCTCGATAAGAGCTGGAGAACTGAACCTGTACGCCTTTCGAATGATCCTCGGCTATTTGCGGAGGTTCGTATTCGATCCTTCCACCTGGGGCGTTCTCTTCTCCGCAGGGTTCCTCATGGCCATCTTCGGGTTCAGGAAGCTGGTTTTCGCCCGCGACACCGTGTTGACGGCGGCTTACCTAGTCATCCTTTCAACAGGAGTCGTGTCATCGCTGTTGTTCTACTTGCGCTCCTTCGTCTCCGAGGACTTCTACGCCTACCTCATCCGCGGTTTTCCGAGGGAATCGTTCCAGACGGCCTTTCTCTTTGCCGGCGTGGTGGTCTGGGCAAGTGGGGCCCAACTGGCGGGCTGGTTGAAGGGACCAAGTGCAGAAGTGTGAGACAGGATCGATCTCGGAGCTTCGCGCCGAACACATGCCATGTGGTCAGGACGGACGAGGAGGCCGGGTCGATTTCAACAAGGCGCTCTGGCCACGGTAACTGCGGTTGTGTAAGTCCTCGAGGGGAGGCCCAGAATCAGGGGGCGGTTGTCTTCGGTGGTTGCATGAATAGTCGGTAGCCTGAGGCGTCCGAGATCAAGGGAAGACCGCGAACCGTGACCAAAGCCTGCTCACAACTTATGTCACAGATCACGGCGCAAGGTTCGAAGGCTGGGTCTTCATAGCGAGCGGAGGGTGTTCCGCCGACGATCCACTCTATCTCGAGGTCGCTCCGGGGAGCCCCAAGCATCACCCAGAGCACGTACTCTGCCGAGTTCCCGGAGATCATCACTCCAACCGTCGAACACCGGGCGCCGAGGATGGCGTCCGTCATCGTCTCGTAGGCTTGCAGCGGTCCTCCGATGAGATACATTTCACGTCTCGAAGTCTCCAGGATGCTCGGCGAAGCCCTCCTGGACATCGGGACCAGCGGCCGCTGATCGATCCCGAATACCCATTGCCGCGAAGCGAGGATCAACCCCAGCCCGATCAAAGCGACCAGGCTGCGCGGGAACACTCGCCAGATCACATATCCAGCCAGGGGGGCGTACAAGACGAAGAACCCCATATGGTACCGACTGCCGTAAATGGTGAACTTGAACATGGTACTCAGAACCACGAAGCTGAGAGCGATGACGATGGAATAGACTGCCGCGATCGGCCCGACTTTGCGCCAGAACACGATCGCCAGGACAAAACTGACAATGATCAGCAACGCGTGCAGCGGATTCCCTGCCCGCGTTTCGCTCATCGACGGACGCGTGATACGGAACTCCGAGTGGGTCGAGGTGCGCGGCTCGGTCAGATCCAATCCTAGCTTAAAGTGCACTTTGGCCAAACTGAGGTAAATCCAATCATTGATCCGATCATCCGGTGTCCCGGCGTGCAGGCTGGCGTTGCGCAGGGTGTTCGAGATGACGACGCGCCAGTCGAGGATCTTGTTCGAATGCTGTGATACGGTCCGCTCTCGCCCGAGGAGGTTGCCGTAGACTGCCATGTTCCTCGAAAGATAGCCTGCGTTCAGGATCCCTACCACTCCCACCGCCACGATTGTCCAGACGGCAGCCTCCCGCAGTCCGCGGCGACGCACCAGGCCCGCTCCGATGAACACGGCCAGCGGCAGGAGGTAGGCGAACCCGGTCGGCTTAGAGCCTATCGTCAGGCCTGCGGCCAGGCAGGCAGAGATGACCGGCGCCCTGCCCCGGGCACCCTGAGCGATCAACACGCTCTCGCAGGCAACATCCACGGCCCAAACTGCGACGACGTAATCGGTCATCGTGCTCGAAGCCTGGGCGATGCCCATGGGCAGTGTACTGACAAACACGGCCGAGAACAGCTGACCGAGCCGACCAGCGCCGAGGTCCTTGGCCAGAAGGGTGACGGCCACTATCGAAACAAGCATCGCGAACCACTCGACGAAGTTCACCAATCGATCGCCCGAGCCCAGGACATATACCTGCAGCATTCCGATCTCCGCCACCGGGCTCATGAAAATCTGTCTCTCGATCCCCGTGGCGTACGGGCGCAAAGATCCCTCTTGGGCCCAATGAGCCACACGGCTCATATGATAGGTGAGCGAGTCCCAGGTATTCGGCGGGGCGATCCAGGCCACGACGGCCGTGATCACGACAATTGCCCCTACCCCAACCACCAGGATCCACTCTGTCAGCGTGAGATCGTTGCCCCAGGCCGGCACCCTGACCGGGGTGCCCCGGAGCCGCCGGCGGACGCCCCAGATCCCGGCAGCCAGGATCGGCAAGATCCACACAATGGCCAGGCCGGCGATTGTGATCCCCCGGATGAGACTCAATCCTTCGTTGGCCAGAATCGTATAGCCGCCGACGCCGACAAATGACCGGACGAACGCCCGGCGCCAACCCCATCCGGGAAAGATATTTCCGGCGGCGATGCAAATACACAAGAATGCGATCAGAGGTAGAAGAGCTAACACGATACTCTCGATACCGATCCGGTTGGCCACCTAGCCATCTTCATCGGGGACGTAATTCGGGCCGACGAACACAGAGACCTTGCCATAGTTGGCCGTGAGGTGGAGACCGTTCAGCCGGACTCGGTCCCCACAAATCGTGCAAATAATGGCGCAAGGCTTGAACGTCAGATCTCGATAGCGCTCCAGGTACGAAAAGGTGTAAATCGTCTCGAGGTAGACTCCGCTTTGCGGCGCGTCTAGAAGCCACCAGAATGCATACTCAAGGTCGCTAGAGTTCAATCGGAGGCCGACGTCCATGCATCCCGAGGCCTTGACCGCCTCAGCGCCCTCGGCATAGGTGTGCCTGGATGAGCTATCGACCGCCAACAAAATGTCTTCCGGTGCTGCCGTAAACACGCTATCGATCCTGGTGGGCCATGGAGCCAGGCCGATGATCGGACGCGTGTTGTTGAGGAATACCCAGGGGAGGCTCGAAACGAGGAACGCTCCCGCGACAGCGGGGGCGATCCATCGAATTCTCGGCAGAGAGAAGGCCATCGCAATGGTAGGGGCCAACAAGATGAAGAACGGCAGTTGGTAGCGCAGCCCCCAGATGGAATTCCCGTGGCCGATGACAACTGGGACTAGCGTGTACGTCGCCAGCGAGACCAGCGTGTAGTAGATAGGAAGGGCCGATTCCATCCTCCGGCCATACACGATCAGCCCGGCCAACGCCCACGGAACAAGGAACAGGTGGACCGGATTCCCGGCCGTGTCCTCGTGGTTCCAAGCCGCCTGGCTCAGCTCCGCTTGAAAGTCCGGCCCCAGCCCAAAGACGGGTGGAAGGGCCTGCATCCCGCGCACCAGAAGGGAGTTAACCGCGCTCGAAGGAGTAACCAGGTTCCAGGCTATCGTCTGAGTCATCTTCCGGATCCACCAAGCCGCGCCATCGCTCAATTGGCTGACTGGGGAGAACCAGCGCGTCGCTTCCCTCGGGGGAGCAGGGATAAATCCTTGCAGGGTGTCGCTCGTCGCCCGGTTCGGGTTCGCGTACGCGGCGAGGGCCGGCGAAAGCGCCGCCAACCCCCGGACGGAGGAGGCCTCAACTCCTCCCGCGTCGTTGGCGAGGCCCGGCGCGCCCCCGGCCTCCACGCGTGTGTGGTCAGTTGTACGAAAGGACGACGGGAGTGGGATCGTCTCCGCCTGGGAGATCTTAATGCCGAGGTTTTGACGGAGCCAGTCACTCGTACCATAGGGGCCACCGTATGTGACTATATTCCGTGACCAGAACCCTGCATTGAGCAAGACCGTTAGACCCGCCAGGACAATCCCTTCGAACAGCACACGGCGGAAGCTACCCCGCCTGAGCTCCGAAAGGAAGAACCACACCATCAGGGGTGGAGCGTAGACAAAGAACGGTCCCTTGGTCAGCACTCCAATCCCCAAGGCCAGGCCGAGACCCACCGTCTCGAAGCGTATCAACGGGCGCTTCCGACTTAAAACTACAAGGTATGCCAGGCACGTTACCCAGAAGGCTGTGACGTAATCGTTTTGCGTGCCGCTCGCTTGCAGGATTCCCATTGGGACGCTGATCGCGGCTGCCGCCGCCAAGATCTGGCCTTTCCGGCTCGCTCCGAGCAAGCCGGCAATTGCCGAGACCCCGATCAGAGATCCCAGCATGCTAAACCATTGGACCAGGCTTGCAGGGCGGTCATTTCCCCAGAGTACCCGGAGATTCAAGATCGCCGTCTCCGCCCAGATTGGTTTGAGCAGTTGGTGGTTGTAGGCCGTCGGGTAGTGGCGAAGACTGTAGTGTTCCGCCCAATGCACGACCCGGCTCATGTGATAAAGGAGCGCGTCGACGTTGTTCGGAGGTGAGACCCAACCAATCATGAGCAGCAGGAGGCCGATGACAGCCATTCCGGAAAGGAGCAATCGATCAGCCCTGTCGAAGGAGTACGTCTTGCGCCTGAGGAGCCGCAACCCCGAGGCGATAGATCCTTGCCGCAACCCTGCCAGGCCAGCGACAAGAACGACGACAAGCCACATCACCGCCAACCAGAGACGATCGATTGCCTGGAACAGGCTCAGGGACTCCGAAATCAAAGTCACCAGCCCACCCCAAACGGCGGCTGAGAGCAGGAAGGCCCTTCGCCAAGATGCGCCCAGGCCATCGTCCTCGCTTCGTCCGAGGATGGAAAGGAAGACGACGACAAGAGCACACAACGGGAGCAGGATCAACACCGCATTCTCACTCCGCAGCCCGACCCCTGTCCGAGATGGTCGGAGCTGTCATCCGGGGGAGGGTTCAAGCTCTTGCTGGCTGCAAGACGCGGCAATCCCCTCCACTGCCGGATCATTCGGTACTCAGGCGCGCGGTGGCTCCGCCGTCGACGATCATAGCCTGACCCGTCATGAAGGACGATTGATCATCGTCAACCAGGAACTGAATGGCACGGGCGATTTCAAGGGGTTGTCCAACGCGACCCAATGCGGTCCTTTTCCCGAGTGCTTTCAAGCGATCGTCCATCGACAGACCGGTCACGTGACCTCGCCCCAGGCCGTCGCGCAACATCTGCGTATCTACGGCTCCCGGGAGAATCGCATTCACCCTTATCCCGTCCGGAGCGAACTCGAGGGCCATTGCCCGTGTCAGGGCCATCAGCGCCCCCTTGCTGGCCGCGTAGGCAGCCAGGTCGACCGAAGTCGCCAGGGCGTGGACCGAGCTCACATTGACGATCGAGCCTCGAGCCTTCCTCAAGAGCGGATAGCCTCTCCGAGCCGTGAGGTAGACCGAGCGCAGGTTAGAAGCCATGACAGCGTCCCACTCATGGGGTTCCATCTCAATCAGCGGCTTGCATATCTGGATTGCGGCATTGTTGATGAGTGCCTCTAGACTTTCGGTCTTTCCGCTCAATCGGTCGAACAGTTCATCGACGGAATCGGGCAGGGATACGTCGGCCTCAAAGACTTCGACGTCCTTCGAGGAGCTCGTCGGGGCTTTGCGGTCGACGGCGATCACTTCCCAGCCGGCAGCCTGGAAGGCTTCAACCGTAGCCCGACCGATGCCCCCCGCCGCCCCGGTGACTAGCACCTTCTTCTTCATAGAGATCCTCCACAGGAAGGAGAGGGTTCGGCACGACCACTCAATCCGCGGCCTCGGTCGGGGGCGGCTGAATGCCAAGCCCGGCAAACAAGTTCCGAATGGTGTTCCAATGTACCCTCTCCCAGGCCGAAGGGCTGCCGTTGGCGTTGTGAGGTCCCAACAAGACATTGTCCATGCGTCTGAGTTCGCTGTCCGCCGGTAACGGCTCTACTTCGAAGACATCCAGCGCGGCTCCGGCAATCCGGCCGTCTCGCAGGGCATCGACCAAAGAGACCTGGTCAACGATCGCACCTCTGGCTGTGTTGACCAGGACGGCCCCGTGCCTCATCAAGCCAAGGCGGGACCGATCAAGAAGGTGGTGTGAGGATGGATTGAGGTCGCAATTCAGGCTGACGAAGTCCGACTGACGGAGCAGCTCTTCCAGCGCCAGCATTTCCACACCGACCATCGCTACGAATGCCGGATCGATCTCGAGGATATCGTTGCCCAGGAGGTGGGCGCCGAATGGGCTCGCCCGGCGCAGCACGGCCTTGCCGATCCTGCCCACCCCGATCACCCCGATCGTGGTCTCGTGCAGGGCGCGGATAGGGACCTTGTCCCATTCGCCCGATTTCGTCGATCGATCCATCCAGGGCAGCTTGCGGGAAAAACTCAGAATATAGCCGATGACGGTGTCGGCGACTGCTTCTGTGAAGGCCCCCGGAGTGTTGCAGACTTGTATGCCCAGGGTTTTGGCCGACTCGCGATCGATCGAATCAATGCCCGTGCCCCACTTGGAGATGACCTTGAGGCGCGGTCGGCAGGCGGCCAGCACCTCGGCGGTGAAGCGGTCATCCCCGCAAATGGCGCCGTCAAACTGCCCGGCAAACTTCAGCAGCTCGGCGGCTTCAAGGCGCTCATGCACTTCGGGGATGAGTAATTGGATGCCATAGCGGGCAAAAAGCGGTTCGTACCGCTCGGGTTTGTCCAGCATATATGGTGCGGAGAGCAAGACGACAAGTGGCATGGGGGTATTAGACAGCCGGGCGTTGGCGCATGAGGAAATCGGCTATCTGAAAATCAAGCTCCTCATCGATATCCAGCGCCTCATCGCGTGGCACGGGAAACATGAGCGGGGCCTGGCCGATGCGGTGGCCGTATTTCAGCAAATTTTCCCGCGTGAAAATATAGAGGCAGGAGTTTTCCTCATACACGGGAGCAAGATCCTGGGTGCGCAACAATTCGCGCGGATCGTGATTGAGGGAGCGGCCGTCCTGATCGTAGAGGCGGGTGCGCAACTCAGTGACGCCAAACAGGGAATCCCTGGTGGCGAGGTTGGCAATGAAAGCCAAGATGGCAGCAGAGATGGTTTGAGGGCGAAGCAGCGGATTGGTGCTATGGGTTTGTAAATAGAAATCGGCGGGCACCAGTTCCGTATCGTGGAGCAAGATGGCATTCATGGGAACTTCACCGCTGCGCAGAGATTCGGGGCGGTCTAATATCAATACGCGTGGGAAATGTTCGGCCAAGCCCTGTTTGATGGTCGGGCTGTCGGTGTCCACCACGATATCCGCAAGCTCGGGGCAGGCCTGCAGGGCGAGCAGGATGTGATGGAACAATGGCCAGCCGGCCAGCGGGCGGTAGTTCTTGCCGCGCACGCGCTCGGAATAATCGCGCATGGGCACCAGGGCAACGATGCGGGGAGGGCTCGCGATCATGCCTTGGCCGACTTGCGGCTGGCCTCCTCAATGGATTTGGCGTTCTTTTTTTGCAAACGGTCTTCCAGGGAACCCGGAGGATAGTAGAAGACCTGCTTCAACTTTGCGCTGGGATCCACCACATCGTGGTAGCCGAGGTAAGTTCCCAGATATTGCAAAAACCGAAAGGGGATGATCCCGAAGACGTGGCGAAAAAAGGCGCGCTGGCGCCAGGCGGCTGCGAAATCGGAAGACACGGAGCGCAGGAACAAGCTGGCGAAATGCCACAGGGCGAAGCGACTGGCGGGCAGGATGCGTTTGAGGGCAATGGCTTCACGGCGATGGCGGTTCACTATCTGGGCCGCACTTTCCTCGTGCAGGTGAGCGACACCGGCCTTGGCCACGTAGACCACCTTGTAGCCGCGTTCACGCCAGGCTGAAGCCCAAGCCAGGTCCTCAAGGCCAGTCAGGGTTTCGTCGAAGGGTTGCTTTTTCCACAGGGTCAGGCGCAGCGCCAGGTTGGCGTTGTTGCAATAGGCATTGGGCTGATCCAGGTTGGATCGCTCCGGGAACCAGCGCAAAAAATGCTGGGCTTCGGAAAAGCGACTACCGGTGCCGCCGCGCTGTTTGCCGTAGGCCACGGCGACCTTGAGGTCTTCGAAAGGGGCAATCAGCTGCTTGAGCCAGTCCCGACTAAGGGGTAAGACGTGGGCGCTGGCAACCACTGCCAGGCTGCCGCGCGCCGCTTGCAAACCGAGATTCAACGAACGGCCGAAAGTAAATTCGGCGGGCTTGATATGCAGGACCTTGACCGGATAGCGGGCGGCAATAGCCAGGGTGCGGTCGGTAGAGCCGGAATCCACCAGAATGAGTTCATAGTTGCGAAAAGTCTGCTGCGCGATGGCTTCCAGTAGCTGACCGAGGTGCTTTTCCTCATTAAAGGCGCGAATAATGACGGAAATTTGCGGTCTTTTAGAGCTCTTGGCAGGCATGTTTGAATCTTACCAGTTCTGATTTTGCTCGTAACCCAGCCGGATCAAGAGGTCGCCGCCCACCTGCTTGAAGAGATGCTTGTGCTGGATGGTGAAATGCTGCTGCCAGCCGCCAGCCTGGCCGCTGCGGAAGGTGGGCGATTCTTGAGGTTTGATGCTTTGGGTCAAGGACTCGATGGCTGTGGAGCGGTCGCCGCGGTAAATGAAACCCCGGCTCAAGGCATGATCAAAGATGCGACCTAGCTCAAGCTGGGTGTTTTGAAGTAGTGCCTCGTAACGCAACGTGAGCACTTCATGGCGTTCCAGCCAAGGCAAATAGGGTTCGAACCGGGCGCGGATATCCAGGAAGGGATGCTCGAATTCGGGCCGGCCAAGGATGCTGACTTCCAAGCGCTGGTCGAAATCTTTCAGTTGGTTGACGTAGTAATCGTGGTGGACGTGATGGTTGTTGAGTTCGGTGACATAGAACACATGCGAAACCACCACATCACGCGGATCGCGGTAGATGAAATACGGCGCCACGCCATCTCGGCATAATGCCTGGAGCACTTCGCGAATAGCATGCACATGACCATAGCCAATATCGCCGGGCAGTAGCCGCGCCAAGTCAGTGAGAATGGCATTCAGCGTTCGCGGGCGGCCACTTTCTCCTTCGAAGGTGAGCACAGGCGGCAAGCCGCTTTCAGCCACGGGTCCCAGCCGG
>Ga0209321_10003014_pt1 | contig 11316 bp, 10 predicted proteins | sample Rifsed16ft4_FD_184012 | JGI IMG/M metagenome (GOLD analysis project Ga0209321, IMG submission 184012) | Soil microbial communities from Rifle, Colorado, USA - sediment 16ft 4 - CSP-I_5_4 (version 2) | ecosystem: Environmental > Terrestrial > Deep subsurface > Rock core/Sediment | place: Rifle... | reverse complement strand
TCTGCACCTCCCGGGGCCCGTCGACCCTGGGCGCGCCGTCAAAGGGTCATCGCCCGATCATCCTCGGCTCCGGGACTCCGCTGGGATCCGACGATCCCGCCCTCGAATTCGGGACCGCTTCGCCGAACATGTTCGGACGCCCGCATCTGGCGCGTCTGGGCCGATGGTAGCGCCCACCAAGCCACGCGGCGAGTCGAATCTGCAGGCTGTCGGGTCGTCCAGCCGGACGCCTCAGCGGTTCAGTCCTCGGCGGGTTCCAGGCCCAGGAGTTCCATCTGGACGAAGCCCGACGTGTCGAACGCGAGCTGGTGCGGTTCGAATGGGGACCGTCCGATGGCCTCGCCGACCGGCGCGAACTCCAGGACGACCCGCTCGTCCCCCTGGACGAGGCTGTATTCGAGCATCTGGTCGGGCCGTGTCTGGAACTCGAGGTGCTCAAACGAGTCCACGTTGAGCGTCACCGCGATCGGCGTGAAGAACGTCGAGACCTCGGGCTGGTCCACGACGATCCGCTCCACCCAACCCGTGCCGTGCGAAACCAGCTCGCGGCTCCGGAAGTAGCGATAGGTCACCGCCTGCTTGAGGAGCGGTCGGAGGAGGTTGAGCATGTCCTCGCGGGTTGAGACCACGCCCTGGTTGACGAAGAACTTCGCCGGCGGCTCGCTGGACACGGGCGGCTCCTCCGGGTGGGCACGGGGCGGACGGGACGACGCCGATCGTACCGCACTGCCATGCCCGCAAACAAGGGTCGTGGAGCCAGACGTGGGTATGATCGCGCCATGCTCCTCGCCGTCGACATCGGGAACTCGAATCTCACGCTCGGCTGGTTCCGGGGCGGCACGCTGGTCGGAACTCGGCGCGCCGCGACCGCAGCACGGGCGACGACGGACGAGCTGGACCTTCTCCTGACCGGCCTTCTCGGGCTGGACGGGCTCGGCTTCGCCGACATCGGGGCGCTCGCAGTCGCGTCTGTTGTGCCCGAGCTCACGGCTCGCCTCGAGGACGTTGCGCTGCGTCGCGGTCTGCCCCTCATCGTGGCCGGGGTCGGGACGGTCCCGATCCCCGTTCGCGTGGAGCGGCCCGCGGAGGTCGGCGCGGATCGTCTCGTGAATGCCCTCGCAGCCGCACGCCTTCACGGGACGCCGGCGGTCGTGGCCGACTTCGGGACCGCCACGACAGTCGACGCCGTGGCCGCGGACGGCGCGTTCATCGGGGGCGCGATTGCGCCAGGCCTGGAACTCGGCCTCGAGGCGCTCGCCGCTCGAACGGCCAAGCTGCCCAGAATCGAGCTGCGGTCGCCGGATCGGGCGATCGGACGAGACACGGTCTCGGCGATGCAGGCCGGGACGGTGTTCGGGTACCAAGCACTCGCGACGGGTCTTCTCGACCGGATCCGGAGGGAGCTGGCCGAGCAATCCAATGTCCCGCTCGAGGCCGTCCGGACGATCCTGACCGGCGGCCTGAGTGCCGCACCGTGGGCGGCAGCCATCGACGGGGTCGACGTCATCGACCCGGATCTCACGCTCAAGGGCCTCGCGATCCTCCATGCGGAGATCGCCGGCGGCGAGCCGCTGGCCCTCGGACTGGGACTCGGACTCGGATGAGCACGAAGCCGGCGGACACGACCCCGGGGGTCAGCACGACGGGCCGGCTCGCAGGCCGGCTCGTCGCCCTCGGCGTGACCGGCTCGATCGCTGCGTACAAGGCGGTCGAACTGCTCCGACTCCTGACCGCGGAGGGCGCGGATGTCGTCGTCCTGCTGTCGCCGTCGGCGACGCGCTTCGTCGGGCCGCTCTCGTTCGCCGCGCTCTCACGCCACCCGGTCGAGGCCGAGCTCATGGAGTTGCTGCCGGACGGGCGGATCGGCCACATCGTCATCGCCGACAGCGCCGACGCGGTCGTCGTCGCGCCCGCCACGGCGCATTTCCTCGGGGCGATGGCCAACGGGCTGGCCGGGGACGTCGTCACCGCAGCCTGCCTGGCAACGTCGGCCCCGGTGGTCGTGGCGCCGGCGATGGACGGCGACATGTGGACGCACCCGGCGACGCAGACGAACGTGCGCCGGCTACGGGACGACTTTGGCTACGCGGTCGTGGCGCCGGACTCCGGCCCGCTCGCGTCCGGACAGTCAGGAGTGGGTCGCCTGGCTGAGCTGCCCTCGATCGTCGACGCGGTGGTTGCGGCGGTCGATGGCCGGCCGGTCCGGCAACCGGACACGACGGCGCGACCGCCGCTGGCCGAGGAGCCGGTGCGCGAGGCGGATCTCGCCGGGCGCCATCTCGTCGTCACGGCCGGTGGCACCCGCGAGCCGATCGACCCGGTCCGGTTCATCGGCAATCGTTCCTCCGGGAAGATGGGCGTGGCCATCGCCGAAGCGGCGCTGGACCGCGGCGCTACCGTGACCCTGATCGCCGCGGATGTGAGCGTCCCGCTGCCGCAAGATCGGGCGCGCGTCGTCCGGGTCGAGACGACCGGAGAGCTCCGTGGCGCACTCCTGGACGCGCTGTTCGGTGGCTCCGGCGCCCCCGTTGACGCACGGTTCGACACGCTGATCATGGCGGCAGCCGTGGCCGACTTCACGCCCTCTCGCCCCGCCGCCCTCAAGCTCGCCCGCGCCGATGGGCTGACGCTGGAGCTCGAGCCAACGCCTGACCTGCTCGCCGAGGTCGCGCGCATCGCCCACGGCCTGGACAGCTCGGGCGCCGCCACCCGACAGGCCACGACACCGCGGCCGGTGCTCGTCGGGTTCGCCGCGGAAACCGGGTCGTTGGCCAGGGCCTCGGACAAGCTCCGGCAGAAGGGCGTCGACCTCCTCGTGGCGAACGACGTGACCGAGGCGGGCTCGGGATTCGGCACGGATACCAACCGCGTGGTCATCCTCGACGCCGACGGCGGTGAGACGGCCCTCCCACTCCTCTCGAAGCGGGCGGTTGCAGATCGATTGCTCGACCGAGTCGCCGCGACGTTGGACGCACGTGACAGCGGGGTGCAGACTGCCGCCATGCAGGAGCCAGCGCGATGAGTGCCTCGACCGGATCCGTCCGCCGCCTGACCGTCGCGGACATCCTTCGGATGCATGCCGACGGCGAACGCCTGCCCATGCTCACCGCGTATGACTACCCGACTGCCCGAATCCTCGATGCGGCCGGGATCCCGATGCTCCTCGTGGGTGATTCGCTCGGCCAGGTGCTCCTTGGCTACGACTCCACGGTTCGGGTGACCATGACCGAGATGCTTCACCACACGGCGGCCGTGGTTCGCGGGTCGAGCCGAGCGCTCGTGATCGGGGATATGCCGTTCCTGTCCTACTCCTCGGCTGACGAGGCGCTCGAGAACGCAGGACGGTTCCTGCGCGAGGCAGGCGCCACGGCCGTGAAGGTCGAGGGCGGCGTGCGCAGCGCCCGCACGGTCGAGGCGCTCGTCCGGGCCGGGATCCCGGTCATGGGCCACATCGGCTGGACGCCCCAGTCGCAACACGGCATGGGCGGCAAGGTTCGCGTCCAGGGCAAGAGCCGGGAGACGGCGCGGGCACTCCTCGCAGACGCCCTCGCGATCCAGGAGGCGGGCGCGTTCGCCATGGTCCTTGAGCTCGTGCCGGAGCAGCTGGCCGCGGTCATCACGTCGCGCCTCCGCATCCCGACGATCGGGATCGGCGCCGGGGCCGGCTGCAGCGGTCAGGTCCAGGTGGTCACCGACCTGCTTGGCCTCGGCGACTTCACGCCCCGCCATGCCCGGAAGTACGCGGACCTCGAGGGCACCATTCGGGCCGCGGTGGAAGCATGGGCCGCCGATGTCCTGGCCGGCACGTTCCCCGGCCCGGCCGAGACGGTGCGCATGGACGAGACAACGCTGGACGAAGTCCTGGGCAGGACGCCAGACGATCGCGCCGTGGCCGGTGGAGCGAGTGGTGCGGCTGAAGCGGCCGGCGGACTCGGCGCCGGGATCCCGCTCGACCGCGACCTCTGATTTCTCGTTGACGACGGTCGTCCGAACGCGCGAGGCGCTGCGCACGGCGCTCGAGAGCAGCACCCATCCGGTCGGGCTCGTACCGACGATGGGCTGGCTCCATGACGGCCACCGGGCGCTCATGCGGCGCGCCCGCGCGGAGAGCGCAACGACGGTCGTGTCGATCTTCGTCAACCCGCGCCAGTTCGGCGACCCCCGAGATCTCGCCCAGTACCCGCGCAAGGAAGAGAGCGACGTGAGCATCTGCCGGGACGAGGGGGTGGACCTGGTCTTCGCGCCGTCGGTCGAGGACGTCTATCCGCTGGGCTTCGACACCACGGTTTCCGTCGGAGCGATCGCCCTCCCCCTGGAGGGCGCGGCGCGCCCCGGTCATTTCGACGGCGTGGCGACGGTGGTCGCGATCCTGTTCGGGCTCGTCCGCGCGGACCGCGCCTATTTCGGCCAGAAGGACGCACAGCAGATCGCGGTCATTCGGCGCATGGCGATCGACCTCGCGATCCCGACCGAGGTCGTCCTGTGTCCGACGGTTCGGGAACCTGACGGCCTCGCGATATCGTCGCGCAACGTCCACCTGTCCCCCGAGGAGCGAACTGCCGCGCCGGTCCTCCATCGAGCCCTGCTCGCGGGCCGCGCGGCCTGGGAGGCGGGCGAGCGGAGCGCGGAGGTCCTGCGGGCCCGGATGCGCGCCGAGCTCTCCACCGAACCTCTGGCAAACCTGGACTACGTTTCGTGCGCCGATCGCTCGGACCTGACCGAGCTCGATCGCATCGAGGGTCCCGCGCTGCTGTCCCTGGCCGTTCGCTTCGGTTCGACCCGCCTCATCGACAACGAACCCCTGGGCTGAGCCGCTGCCTCAGCCTCCAGTCGGGCGGACCACAGCGCTGACCTCCAGGATCCGGTCCACATCCAGGTTGTCCGCCACGAGCTGCTTGATGAGCTCGATCTTCAGGCGGTCCGCGGCGTGCGTCTTGACCAGGAGGTCATGGACCTCGGACGCCACCGCGTAGGTGTCCTCGGAGACGAGTGTCGCGAAGAGGTCTGCCCGGCGAATTGCGTCCACGACGGCCGGGCGCGGCCGATAGCCGCCGGTCAGGACGAGTCCGATCGCGGCCCCCTCGGTGCCCAGCATGGCAGGCGTGCCGTGTCTCGCCGTGAACTCGGCCCGGTCGTCGCGTTCCGACTGACCCAGCAGGTGGGCAGTGGCCAGCGTCAGGATCACGTCCTCGCGGTCGCCTGGAACGATGACCAGCGTCCCGGGGCCCACCCGCTCGAGCATGTGCCTGGGCTCCATGGCCCCGACGGCGACATCGTCGATGACCTGGTCGAGGTCCGGCCCTTCGTGGATCACCTCACCGCGGACGCCCTCGAGGATCATCTCGAGCGTGGGATTGGACAGGATCGGGCGGATCGGCAGCACACCCAGGAGCGGGATCCGATACGGCGCGAGGCCGCGCTCGATGACCGCCGCGATACCCGGCTGCGCTTCGGCGTCCACCTTGTTCACGATCGCGCCCGCGACCTCCACGCCGTGTGCCCGGAACATCGCCGCGTTGAGCACGATCTCGTCGATCGGCCGGCCGACACCGCCTCCGCTGACGATGATCGTCGGTGTCCCGAGCATCGCCGCGACCCGGGCATTCGAGAGGCCGATGACGGCGCCGACGCCGGCATGTCCGGTGCCTTCGACAAGGAGCATGTCGTGCTCGCCGAAGGACGCCTGGGCAGCGAGGACCCGCGCGCCCAGGTCCTCGACGACCGTTCCGGCGATGTACGCCTTGGTAAAACCGCGCGGGATGTGCACCGGACTCATCGCGCTGTACGGGTCCGTCAGCTCAAACACCTCGTGCATGAGGACGGCGTCCTCGTCGGCCGCCTCGCCGTGGTCGATGACCGTCCGCTGTCCAACCGGCTTCATGAACCCGGCCCGCAGGCCGCGCGCAAGGAATCCGTTGAACAGGCCGAGCGACACCGTGGTCTTGCCGCGGTTCTGGCCGGTCGCGGCGAGGTAGAGCTGGCGCATCGCGGTGGCGGGCGGGTGACTCGGTCCCGCGCTACGAGCGGGAAGAGGTCTTGCGCTCGATGAGCTGGACTCCGTCGCGGAGCCGTGACAGGGTGTCGGCGTCCACGGCCTCAGGCTCCAGGTACGGCCCGAGGCGATCCATGATGTCGGCGACGAGGCCGAGGAAGACCACTGCGTCGGCGACGAAGAACTGGGGCTCGTTGTTGTAGCGGACCAGGGTCAGCCGGCCCTGCAGGACCCGCCGCTCCTCCACATGCGCTATCTGGGTCGCGAAGTTGTGGCCCTGGATCCCGTCCGGGTTGTTGAGGAAGTTGAGAGCGTTATCGATCGCCAGGCCGAAGCGTGCCCGCCAGGCCACGAGGCGCTCGTGAATCTCGGGCGGGATCCTGACCTCGGCGACCTCGTCGAAGACCTCCGGTTCCACCGTGAGGAGGCCCACGAGCGTGGTCCCGGCGCGGGCCCCGAGCATGACCTGGAGACTGCGCTCGAGGGTGAACACCTCGGAATCGAAGCGCGGGCTGGTGATCACGTCGGTGAGGAGGTCCTCGACGTTGTCGAGGGTCCCCGGCTCGGCCACCGCGTTCGCGAGGTGGGCGATCTCTTCCTTGAACAGGAACTTCTCTTCGTGGTCGAGCATGGGCGCGATGGTAGCACCCGGAATCGCGAGGCCCCGGCCGGGCGGCCGGGGCCTCGCAGGATGAACTGCTGCGTAACTCGACCCGCCTCAGCTAAGGTCAGCCCAAGGCGGCGACGAGGCGATCGAGCGAGCGCACCCTGGCGTGCGTGAGCGAGAGCGCAGAAGGCTCCAACGCCGGGATGAGCCCGATCAGGCGGGTATCACGGGTACAGCCCGCGCAGGGCCATGACATCCGCAACCCGGGCGACGGCGAGCAGGTAGGCCGCCGTCCGCATGTCGCACTGCTCGCGACGTGCGATGGCGAGGGTCTCGCTGAACGCCTTGACCATGATCTCCCGGAGCTTCTCGTTGACGACCCGCTCGCTCCAGTGGTCACGATTGAGGTCCTGGACCCATTCGAAGTAGGACACCGTGACGCCGCCGGCGTTGCACAGGATGTCCGGGATCATGAACTTCGAGTTCTTCCAGAGGATTCGGTCCGCCTCCGGCGTTGTCGGGCCGTTCGCAGCCTCGGCAATGAGCCGGGCCTTGATGTTGCCCGCGTTGGCCTCGGTGATCTGGTTCTCGAGCGCAGCCGGGATGAGGATGTCGCACTCGACTTCAAGCAGCTGAGCGTTGGAGATGTCCGTGGCGCCGGGGAAACCCTGGACCGTGCCGTGCTCCTGCTTCCAGGCCACGACCTTCGCGATCTCCAGGCCGGCCGGGTTGTGGATCCCGCCCGTGGAATCGGACACGGCGACGACCGTCGATCCCTCCTCGGCGATAAGGCGGGCCGCGATGGATCCGGCGTTGCCGAAGCCCTGGACGGCGACGCGTGCCTTCTTGAGTTCGATGCCCAGATGGCGGGCCGCCTCGATGATGCAGTAGACCGTGCCCCGGGCCGTCGCCTCGTTGCGCCCCTCCGAGCCGCCGAGGCTGATCGGCTTGCCCGTCACGACGCCCGGAACCGTGTAACCGGCGTGCATCGAGTAGGTGTCCATCATCCAGGCCATGACCTGGGAGTTCGTGTTGACGTCCGGGGCCGGGATGTCCTTCTCGGGACCAACGAGGACCTCGATCTCGGTGAAGAACCGACGAGTCAGCGCCTCAAGCTCCCGCAGTGAGAGTTGCTTCGGATCGACGATGACGCCGCCCTTGCCACCGCCGTACGGGATCCCCACCACGGCGCACTTCCAGGTCATCCACATGGCGAGGGCCTTCACCTCGTCACGCGAGACATCCTGGTGGTAGCGAATGCCGCCCTTGGCCGGGCCGCGGCCGAGGTTGTGCTGGACCCGGTAGCCCGTGAAGACACGGACAGAACCGTCATCCATGTGGACGGGGAAGTGGACGGTCAACTCACGGCGCGGTTCGCGCAGGACGGCGCGCATGCCATCGTCCAGTCCAAGCCGCTCGGCGGCCAGGTCGAACTGCTGCTGCGCCACCGTCCAGGGATTGATCGGGGCGATTGCGGGCTCGGTGGTCATGTGTTCGGAGTTCCTCCGGATCGGGACGGTGATCGCCGGCCCGAATGCTGAGCCGTCTCCCGGACGACCCCACGGTGCGTGACGCGGGCCCGACGGGCGGGACGCCTCACGCGCGGGATGCGCCCGGAGTATAGCCGGGGCCATGAGCGCCTGACACCTGCCGGAATCCCGTTCGCAACCGTGCCGCAACCTTGCACACGGAGTGCCGAATGGCCTGCCTCGCCGGTGCCTTACTCGTGCTTGTAGAGCGCGACCGCCCCCACGCAACCCGGACCCAGGTGCGGGCCGACCGATGGTCCGACGAGATCGATCGTCACATTGGCCGGGTCGATCCCGCCTGGGATCCGGGCCACGATCTCGTCCCGGAAAGCCTCGACCTCCGCGTTTGTCGTGTGCAGGACAGACAGCCGTTCGATCGGTCGCGTGCACACCAGGTCGATGACCCGCGCGCGCGCCTTGCCGCGGGTACGGACTTTGTCGACGGTCTCCACCTTGCCGTCCTTGACCTCGATGACGGGCTTGAGCGACAGGAGGGTCCCGATCGCGGCCTGTGCGCCGCTGATCCGTCCGCCGCGCTTGAGGTACTCGATGGTGTCCAGGGTCAGGAACGTCGCCACGTCAAGCCGCCGCGCCTCGCACACCCGCGCAATCTCGGCGGCCTGGACACCGGCGACTGCCATCTTGACCGCGAGCTCGGCGAGCAATCCCTGGACCATCGACACGCCCAGCGTGTCCACGATGTGGATCTCCCGATCAGGGAGCATGCCCCTGGCGATCTCCGCGCTCTTGATCGTGCCGGACAGGGTGCCCGCGACGTGGATGGACACGATCGCGTCGGCACCGGCGGCAAACGCGTCCTCATAGGCGGCCTTGAAGTCGCCGGGAGAGCAGGCCGCCGTGGTCGGGAATGGCGCGTCGGGTGCGGTGATGCGGGTCCAGAAGTCCGCCGTGGACAGTTCGACACCGGACTTGAAGGTCTCGGCTCCGAAGGTCACCACAAGCGGGACAACGGCGATCCCGAGCGATGCGGCGCGGTCGAGATCCATATCGGACGCGGAGTCCGTGACGATGGCGACGTGGCTCACTGAGTCTCCTCCCGGAAGCGCCGCACAGGTGGCAGGCACGTCCACTTCTGGCCCGGATTGTACGGGCGCGGTCATCGCTGGTGCGCGTGATTCGGGCGAGGTTCTCCCGCGCCGCGGCGACCCGCTACGCTTCTCCGGATGGACCGATCCCTGCGCGCCGTGTTGTTCGGAACGTTCACGCTCCGCTTCAGCACCGGCCTGACCGGGGCCATGCTCGCCTTCTATCTGGCCGACCTCGCCGACGCCGGAACGGCGGGGATCGACGGCAAGGTGGTGGGCGCCCTGGCCGCGCTGTTCTTCCTGGCCGAGCTGGTGCTGTCGCCGCTGTTCGGGATCCTCGCCGACCGGATCGGTCACCATCGGGTGATGCTCTACGGGCCCGCGTTCGGGGGCATTGCCGTGATCATCACGGCATTCACGACGAACGTCCCGATCCTGGGCGGGACGCGAATCCTCGAGGGCGCGTCCACGGCCGCGTCCGTGCCCTCGATCCTGGGCTTCATCGCCCTGGCGACGGCCGGCAACGAGGGCCTGCGGGGGCGCGCGGCGGCGCGCTTCGAAGGTGCCACGCTGGCCGGATTGGGCGCCGGGTTCATCGTCGCGCCACTCCTGTTCGAGGCCATCGGGTCGACCGCGTTCCTGCTCAACGCCGTCTTCTACCTCGGGTCCTTCCTGATCTACCGACTCGGTGTCAAGGACCCGAAGGGTGAGCAGGAGGCGCTCCGTGCCGCGCACACGGGCGTGCGCCAGTACCTGGGCCTCGTCAGCCACTCGCACGTGCTGCTCCTGGCGCCCACGTGGATCGCCGTCAACGCGTCGATCGGCCTGTGGTTCAGCCAGTCGCTCTTCCAGTTCGCGAAGAGCAACCCGGCGTTTCCCGACCAGTGGCTGCTCCAGGGGTTTTCGCCCGTCGAGATCACGCTCGGGGCCATCGCCATCGCGATCGTCTTCGGCTCCGGCATCTTCTGGTGGGGCGATCGATTCAACCGCTTCCGCCGGACGACGATCATCCTGTTCGGCCTCGTCGGCGGACTTGGACTGGTGGCCGCGGGGCTGATCGTGAACCACGCGGGCTTCGCCGCCGGCGGTAGCTTCCTGATCGGCGCCGCAGTGGCCGGGTCCGTGGTCGTGGTCGTTGCCGGCCTGTTCGTGCTGGCCGGGGCCACGCCGGCCGCCGTCGGGCTCCTCGCCGATGTGAGTGAGCGCTTCCCGGGTGATCGCGGGGCGATCATGGGCCTGTACTCGGTGTTCCTCGCCCTGGGGCAGATCGGGGGCAGCCTCATCGGTGGTGTCGTGGCCGACGCCCTCGGCATGGATGGGCTGCTCCTCGCCACCGGCGGGCTGCTGCTCGTGGCGCTCGTCCCACTGTCGCGCCTGCGCGGCATGGAGCACCACCTGGACCCGGCGGTCCCGACAAGCTTCGACGAGCCGTCGTGAGCGACGCCCTGGTGCCGGTTCCGCTCGTGCGTGGCGCGCGCGGCGCGGTCGTCGCGCCGCACCATCTCGCGACCGCAGCTGGACTTGGCATCCTGCGGGCAGGCGGCCACGCGGTGGACGCGGCCATCGCCACGAACGCGGTCCTGGCGGTCGTGATGCCGAGCGGTTGTGGCCTCGGCGGGGACGCGTTCTGGTTGATCTGGGACGCGGCGGCGAGCCGGCAGCTCGCGCTCAACGGTTCGGGTCGCGCGCCGTCCGGCGCGGATGCCGCGGCACTCCGGGCGCAGGGCCTGCGGGCGATGCCGATCCGTGGCCCGCTCACGGTGACGGTGCCCGGCGCGGTTCGCTCGTGGGGCGATGCACACGCACGGTTCGGCCGACTGTCACGCGACGCCATCCTGGCACCGGCGATCGAGCTTGCCGCGGGTGGCTTCCCGGCCTGGGACGGGTTCATCGACGCCGTCGAGCGGATGACGCCGATCGTCGCGGATGCCATCGGGCCGACCGCCGCGTTCGCCTCGGTCTACCGGCCCAGTGGTCGGCCGTGGCGACCCGGCGAGCGGGTCCGCTTCCCGGCCCTGGCGAGAACCCTGGAGAGCCTGGCGGTCGAGGGCTTCGACGCGTTCTACGACGGCGACCTCGGGGAGCGACAGGCACAGGCGCTGGCGACCCTCGGTGGCGCTCATGGAGTCGCCGACTTTCGCG
>Ga0209321_10003012_pt1 | contig 11318 bp, 8 predicted proteins | sample Rifsed16ft4_FD_184012 | JGI IMG/M metagenome (GOLD analysis project Ga0209321, IMG submission 184012) | Soil microbial communities from Rifle, Colorado, USA - sediment 16ft 4 - CSP-I_5_4 (version 2) | ecosystem: Environmental > Terrestrial > Deep subsurface > Rock core/Sediment | place: Rifle... | reverse complement strand
TCCATATCATTTTCATAGTCGAATTTTTTTAATGATATACGCAAATCTTCATCGAACACGTATATGAAATTATCATCAAATATATCAATTGAAAAATCAGTAATGGGTATTATATAGTGTTGTAATTTGTCTATAGGTTCTGCAATCATAAATTCTTCTTCACCCATTCTTCCAATCCCCCATCAACAATTAATTCTTGGGCGGCTTCACCAACGGGATCAATTAAATATTTTTGATTATTGAAATAAATTATGGAGTTAACGAAATCGATTATAGCATTCATACCGGAAGCCACGGTTAGTTTTTCCGTTCCAAATTTTTTCTTGAGATCATTTACAAGCTGAGGACATTCAATTATCAAGAATCCATTATTCAAAGCATTCCGTTTATAAGTTTCATTTAGTGAACCCGCAATAACGCATCTTATTCCTTTATACTTAAGAGCAGTTGCAGCTTGTTCGCGAGAACTTCCTGTTCCAAAGTTAAAACCACCAACAAGAATATCACCTTCTTTAGCTATCTTCACAAATTCGGGATCATAATTTTCCATTACAACCTGAGCTTGCTGCTGGGGAGTAAAATCATCTATGTAAGTGTACTTGCCGGGATAAATTCCATCAGTATTCAGATTGTCTTGGTGGCAAAATATAAGTTCACCTTCAAACTTTTCTGGAAAACCTTCTATGATATTTACCCTTAGTGCTTTAAAATCTTTCTTTCTATTAGTAATAATTTTGGTTGCTACAGGATTAGAAGTATAATTTTGAACGAAATCAATTTGTCCAGATATTGCTGATGAAGCCACAACAGCCGGAGATGCAAGATAAGCTTGAGCTTTGGATGATCCCATTCTACCTTTAAAGTTTCGATTGGTTGCCGATATACCAACTTCATTGTCTTCTAATAATCCGGTTCCAAGCCCAATGCAAGGTCCACAACCAGGAGGAAGTGGAATTGCTCCAGCTTCGATGAGAGTCTGCCAATCTCCTCGTTTTTCACTTTCGGCTTGGACTTCACTTGATGCAGCGGCGATATAAAATTTAACTCTGTCCGCAACTTTTTTCCCTTTAACAATTGCAGCAGCTTCAGCGATATCATCGACACGGCTATTTACACACGATAAAAGATATGCTTTATGGATTTTTATCGTTTTCGATTTTAACTCTTGTACCGAAGTTACAACCTTTACTGTGTTTGGTCCGGAAACGAACGGTTGAATTGTTCCCAAATCCAGCAACAATGTTTTTGCATAATAGGCGCCTTCATCTGCAATGATGATTTCTTGTTCTAGTTTTGCAATCCTCTTTTCATTAATTCTTGGGTGTATACTGTTTCCATCAATATCAGAAGCAACATTTTCCAATCCGCGTTTCGAAATAAACTCATTTCTTTTACGAAGCCATTTGATGGTGATTTCATCAATTGGGAATACACCTGCTAAAGCTCCCCATTCGGTTGTCATGTTCGCAATTGTCAGACGATCATCAATCATCAAATTTTTAATTCCATCACCGACAAATTCTATTGCATGATTTAATACTTCATCATGATTGAAAAAACCACAGAGAGCAATTATTACATCTTTGCCTGTAACTCCAGTTTGCAATTTACTGGTGAGTCCTACTTTTGCAATTGGCGGAACTTGCCACCATGTTCTTCCTGTCGCCCAGATTGCGGCTGCGTCAGTTCGTACAATTGGAGTACCGAGACAACCTAAACCGCCATACATATTTGAATGGCTGTCGGAAGCGACTGCCATTGTTCCAGGCCAGGCATATCCTTCTTCACACATTATCTGGTGACCAATTCCTCTGCCGGCTGGATAAAAGTCCGCACACATACTTTTTGAGAACTCTTCAATCTTTTTGTACTTCTCTAAATTCTTTTCGCTTTTATTCTGAATGTCATGATCTAATGTGTGAACAACCTGCCGTGGATTAAACAGCTTTGTGGCTCCGATGGATCTGAATTTTGGAATTACTGCACCTGTATTATCATGTGTCATCACATAAGCCGGTTTGATGGACAAATAATCTCCAGCATGAACTTCGTGTTCGGGTGAAAGTCCTACTGCATATTTTTGTGCTATTTTTTCTATAAGTGTTTGGGGCATCTTCACTCCTTGTTTATAGACGTTGTCAAATGTCAGATGTCAAAAGTCAAATGAAGAATATTATCTGTCTTTATCGATAAAGTTTGACAGTTTAGCAAATAATTCATTTAAATCATTTTCCAGTTCGGGTAATAAATTTTTATCTAAATATTCTAATTCTTTTGCAATTTCAATATGTGTATCAAGCTCGACTAATGACGATCTTGATATTTCGAAAAACCTTTTTCGTTCCGTCAGACTTTTCCTGGATGCCCCTTCAGCGATATTAGCGGGAATTGAAGTTGCAGCTCTTCTTGTCTGACTTGTCAAACCGAATAATTCTTCTTTGGGATATTTCGAAGTAATCTTATAAATCTTAGAAACGAATTTTATAGATAGCTGCCAAACGTCTAATTTTTTGTGGTTTAATTTTAACATGATGACTCCTTATAATTTGTTAATGATAGTTAGTTAAAATCATTTTCATTTGACGTTTGACTTTTGACATTTCACGCTTTAAACGGATCGAATGAAACAAAATCCGCATGATGAACAATTATCGCTTCCACACTGCGCTTCGCTAAATCACCTTCTTTAGCATGATAAGCAATTATGTGCTGAACCTCGTGTGGAATTCCGAAGCGATCTGCAATCGAAACGCCACTGAAAGGATGACGAAGTAATTTTCCAGCTTTGCTTGTAGTTAATTGTCCATTAACTTTATCATACTCAAAAAGTTTTCCAACATCAATGAGGATTGCTCCGGCAATCAACATATCCATATCTATTTGAATTTCATCCCCAAAATTCTGTTTCATTCTTTTTGCAATATCTACAGACAATTGTACGGCAGTTCGCTTATGATTCATGAAGGAAATTTTACAATCTTTTATCAGTAAGGAGAATGGAATTGTCTCCAAATCTTCGATAGAAAGGACGCTGTTCTCAACTGCATAAACCCAGCAATCAAGAACCTTCTCTCTAAGTTCTTTATTTTCTATCCAATTTATTTCAGGCCAAATTTTTAAAACTTTATTTCTCATAACTTTCTTAATTTTAATTGTCATGCTGAACTTGTTTCAGCATCTGTTGTTTAATTAAAAAGATCCCGAAACAAGTTCGGGATGACTCGCTACAATTTTTTTATAATTTCATCAGTCATTTGTTGAGTTGTAGATGCTCCATACTTAAATACATCAGGACCACCTTTAAGCTTCATCATATCATAAGTTTTCACTTTCCCTTCTTCAATAACATTGGCAATCGCAGTGCGTACTCTTTTTGCTTTTTCAGTTTCACCAATATAATCTAACATCATACACGCACTTAAAATCATTGCAATTGGATTTACGATAGAAGGATTAAGCTTTTGATACTTAGGCGCAGAACCATGCGTCGGTTCAAACACAGCGTATTCTTTTCCAATATTTGCACTGCAGGCAAATCCGAGTCCGCCCACCAAACCTGCGAAAGCATCGCTAATTATATCACCAAACAAATTCTCTGCGACTATCACTCCATAAATTTCTGGATTTTTAGTCAGCCACATCATTTGGGCATCAATATTTGTATCCCAAAGTTCAATACCAGGATAATCTTTTGCAATTAATTTTGCCTCACTCCACATCATTCCAGAAGTTTCGCGTAGAACATTCGGCTTCTCACAAACAGTAACATTTTTATAACCATATTTTTTTGCATATTCAAAAGCTTCACGAATTAATCTTTGGGTCGCCTTCCTTGTTACGATTCTTGTTGAAATTGCGAGATCTTCACCTGGAACATTTTTAAAATTTTTCATCTTAGGATGTGTTTCAAACGCATCACGAACAACTTTTGGAGGATTTGTCCATTCAACACCTGAGTAAAGACCTTCCGTGCCTTGACGAAAGATTACTGTATCTACAACCGGTTCATCAAATTTTCCATCGGAAGTTTTTTTAATAAAGTTCAGAGGATTACCTTTAAATGATTTGCAAGGTCTTACGCATAAATCTAAATCGAAATACTGTCTTAGCCCAACTATAGGACTAAAATATTGAAGTCCTTTTTCCTTCAATGAAGGATCAAGTTCTTTTTCGGCAGCATCTTTTGGTTTGCTGGTAATGGCACCGAATAATCCAATCTTATGCTCTTTAATAAGATCAATTGTTCGCTGCGGAAGTGCATTTCCTTCCTTACACCAAAAATCCCAGCCGATATCCGCATAAACATAATCAGCATTAAATCCGACAGCATCTAAAACTCTAATTGATTCTGGAAGAACGGTTTTTCCGATGCCATCACCGGGCATGGCAACAATGGTTCTATTCATGGTAAACGCCTAAGATTTTTAATTAAATATATTTCAAAATTAGAGAATAAACCCTCTGTAATCAAGGAAAGTTTTAATTTGAAATTCGTATGAATATTACTTGTTTGGAATAGAGGCATCGCCATAAATGCTTGTTATCTAATAATTTCAAATAGAGATCGGTGGAATAATATTTGCTTAAATTGTGATGAATTAGAATTGAACAAGCAACTTACGTTTTGACTATCAACCTATAACATTACAAGTTTCATGGAAATTTCTTTTGAAGAAAAAATAGTTAACTCAGAAAACACATTCAAAATTATTTGGGAAAAGTCATCCGATGGAATGCGCTTGACCGATGATCAAGGGATTATCGTGATGTGTAATAATGCTTATGCGGAAATGGTTGGAAAACCTAAAAGCGAACTTGAAGGGTCCCCTCTATCAGCTATGTATTCAATAGATTCGTCCGACCATGTAATTAGTAAATATTTAGAAAATTTTAGGAAAGATACTTTCAAACAAAAAATAGAAACAAACGTCACTCTTTGGAATAAAAGGGAAATCAATTTCGAAATTTCAAATTCTCGTTTTGATGATTTGCATGGAAACAAATACTTGCTTACAATATTTAGAGATATAACCGAAAGAAAAGCTAACGAACAATTGCTGAGTAAAAAGGATAAACTGCTCCAAGGAATTTCAGAGGCAACGAAGTCTTTAATAAGCACATTAGATTATGAATCAGGTTACCTTGATGCATTAGAAATTCTTGGTAAATCTGCGGAGGTTGACAGAGTTTATATTTATGAGCATAAAACGGATATTGAAAATGGGGAGTTGTATTTTTCTCTTCGCTATGAATGGGCAGCCGATCCATCAATTTCACAACTGAATGACAAAACATTAAAGCGACTTTCATACAGCAGATTTAAACCATTAGACTTTTATGATTATTTCACTAATGGTTTGACCATGAAATATGTGGTTAAGGATCTTAGTGAAAATGTAAAGAGAGTATTTATAGATAGAAATATAAAATCAATTATTCTTGTCCCAATAATGGTGGACGAACAGTATTGGGGATTCATCGGTTTTGATGAATGCCATCAAGACAGAATTTGGACTGATAGCGAAGAATCATTACTAATTACAATGGCTTCTACGCTTGGTGCTGTAATAAAAAGAGATAAATTTAAAGAGGAGCTGCTTAAGAAGAATAAGGAATTAGATGAAGCCGTAATCCAAGCGGAGAATGCTGTAAAAGCGCGAAGTGAATTTTTAGCGCTTATGAGTCACGAGATTAGAACTCCGATGAATGGAGTTATTGGTATGACCGGGCTGCTGCTTGACACAGAATTAAATGAAGAACAAAAAGAATTTGTAGAAACGATTAGACTCAGCGGTGACCAACTGCTTGTAATTATAAATGATATTCTTGATTTTTCTAAAATTGAGTCCGGCAAACTTGAACTCGAAACTCAGCCATTTGATTTAAGAGATTGCATTGAGGATTCACTTGACTTGCTTGCATCTAAAGCTTCTGAGAAAGGATTAGATTTAGCTTATTTAATCGAAAATAATACACCGGTCACAATAAACGGCGATGTAACACGTTTGAGACAAATCCTGACAAATCTTATCAGCAATGCTATAAAATTTACAGAACATGGTGAAGTGCTTGTAAAAGCTTCGGCTGTTAAAACGGAAAATGAAAAATATAAAATTCAATTTTCTGTCTCCGATACAGGTATCGGAATTCCATCGGATAAAATGGGAAAACTATTTCAGTCGTTCAGTCAAGTGGATGCATCAACCACCAGGAATTACGGCGGTACCGGTTTAGGTTTAGCAATAAGCCGCCGACTTGTGGAAATGATGGATGGTACTGTTTGGGTTGAAAGTAAAGAGAACGAGGGAACAACATTTTACTTTACAATTTGTGCAGAAGTAGTTACTTCAAAATCTAAAATTTATTTCAGAGGGTTGAACCCTGAGCTTAATGATAAGAAAGTTTTAATTGTCGATGATAATTTAACTAACAGGAAAATTCTTAGTGCACAAACTGAACTTTGGGGAATGAAATCAGTCGTAACCGGTGACCCGAAAGAGGCAATTAGTCTAATTAAGAGCGGCGAGTCATTCAATTTAGCACTCATTGATTATTTGATGCCTGAAATTGATGGATTTATGCTCGCGAAGGAAATCAGAAGCTTATATTCAGCGGCATCACTGCCAATTATCATGCTTACATCAGTTGGTAAAAAGGATTACCCAGCGGAAGTCGAATCCTTAAACATATCAGCGTTTTTGACTAAACCTATAAGGCATAATCAATTGTACGACACTATTTTGTCGGTACTAAGTGATAGAGCGAAACTGAGGTATAATCGAAAATTAAACCCATTCCAAATGGCCGATAATCTTGCTGAAAAATATCCGCTTAAAATATTAGTTGCAGAAGACAATGTTGTTAACCAAAAAGTGGCACAAAGAATTCTTGAACGAATGGGTTATAGAGTTGATGTTGTATCCAATGGTTATGAAGCTGTTGAAGTGGTTAAAAAAATCCGATATGATATTATCTTTATGGATTTGCTTATGCCTGAAATGGATGGATTTACCGCTTCAAAAATCATTCGTGAGAAATGCAATACGGAAAATTGCCCGAAAATAATAGCGATGACTGCGAATGCCATGAAAGAAGACAAGGATAAGTGCCTGGCTGCAGGTTTGGATGATTTTATTAGTAAACCAATTAGGGTGGAAGAGCTTCAAACAATTTTAATGCATTGGGGCGCGGCAATAAATAAAATTCAAAACAATCAAACTAAACCCGGCAATAAAAAAGTACAGAATAATCTTGTTCCGGAATCAGACCTTTTATTTATTAAAGATATTAATTCAGAGAGTGATGCAGTATTTTTTGCTGAATTACTAAGCGTCTATATCAGTGAATTGCCAACGACAATTAATCTTATTAAAGCTGCATGCGAATCAAACGATTACAAGAGCTTATACTTTTACTCGCATAAATTAAAAGGCAGCAGCATGACTTTAGGTATTAACTCGATTGCAGCTACATGTGAAGAGCTTGAAGCTTCTGCCAAAGAGCAAAATTTGAACGGCAGAGCTAATGATTTATCAGAAGAATTAATAAAAAAAATCAAACAAGTAATACAAGAATTGGAGGTAATAAAAGAAAAATACAGTAAATTTCCCCTATGAAATTAGGACATGATAAAAAACAAATTCCAGCAAAAAAAACCAACCGCAATAAAACGCTTACACTTACTAAACTAGAGATTAAAAAATTTTCCAGCCGATTACTTATACCAACTGCTAATCTTTCTGTCCAGGATTTAGAAAATAAAATTATCCATGATGATTTGCTTGAAATATCAGACTATTTGCCAAATCAATTTGTTGATCTACTTTTCATTGATCCGCCTTACAATATAACCAAGAACTTTAATGAACGCACTTTCAGGGAAAGAAAACACGAGGAATATGAATCTTGGTTAGATAATTGGCTTAAAAAACTTGTAAGAATACTTAAACCCAATTCATCAATCTACATTTGCGGAGATTGGAAATCTTCTTCGGCAATATTTAATGCAGCAAGAAAATATTTCATTCCCCAAAACAGAATTACATGGGAAAGAGAAAAGGGAAGAGGAGCAAAATCAAACTGGAAGAATTGCTCGGAGGATATTTGGTTCTTCACAAAATCCAAAAGATTTACTTTTAATGTTGAGGATGTTAAGCTTAAAAGAAAGGTGATTGCGCCATACCGCGATGAGAAGGGAACACCGAAGGACTGGGAAAAACACGAGAGTGGAAATTTCAGAATAACACATCCGTCAAATGTTTGGACCGACATTACAATTCCATTCTGGTCTATGCCGGAGAATACCGCTCACCCAACTCAAAAACCTGAAAAGTTGCTTGCTAAAATAATTTTGGCAAGCTCAAATAAAGGTGATTTTGTTTTTGATCCGTTTCTTGGTTCTGGAACTACGGCAGTAGCGGCAAAAAAATTAGGACGAAAATATTGTGGTGTTGAAGTAGATGAATATTACTGCTGCTTAGCTGAAAAACGATTAGCCAATATTAAGAATGATAAATCCATTCAAGGTTACAGCGATGGCGTCTTTTGGGAAAGAAATACACTTAGCGAACAAGTTAGTTCAGCGCGAAGTCAAAAGTCTCCGCCAAAGGCGGATCAGCCTCTGGCTGAAAAGGTCAAAAGTAAATTAACGGGGGATTTATTTCTATTTCCGTAAAGTAATTGTTATAATTATTGGTTTTGTAATCTTCCTTTCTTAGTTTATATCCAGATTTCAGAGGGGTTTTTGAAAGAAACATCTTTACAAACAAAACCTAAACTGCTCGACCAAGTGAAGATAACGATGAGAGCAGCCCACTACTCGAAGAGCACAGAAGAAAGCTACGTCTCGTGGATTAAAAGGTTTATTCTTTTTCATAACAAGCGTCACCCAGATGATATGGGCGCTGAAGAAATAAAAGCGTTCATTAATAATCTTGCAACAAATCGACACGTTTCTTCCTCAACGCAGAATCAAGCATTAAGTGCTATTTTGTATTTATACAAAAATGTTTTAAGAAAAGAGGTTGGTTGGCTGGAGAATATTATTAGAGCACACAGCAGTAAAAGATTGCCTGTTGTTTTCACTAAGAGTGAAGTTAAAGAAATATTTAATTACTTAGACGGAATTCCAAGGTTAGTTTGTTCATTACTTTATGGTTCCGGTTTAAGATTAGGTGAGGCATTAAGACTTAGAATAAAGGATATTAACTTTGAGTACAAACAAATAATTGTAAGAGAATCCAAGGGAGAAAAAGATAGAATAACGACTCTTCCGGAATCGTTAATTCCCGATTTAAAACAACATTTGAATAAAGTTTATTTGCTTCATAAAAACGACTTGAAAAAGGGGAAAGGAAAGACAGAACTTCCCCATGCTTTAGCAGAAAAATATCCAAATGCTGATAAAGATTTCTATTGGCAATATGCATTCCCGGCTGATAAATTTATTAAGGATAATGAAACAGGACTTATTTATAGATATCATATACATGAAAGTACAATCCAGAAATCTATTAAAGAAGCGATAAAAAAAGCTAAGCTATTAAAGCCTGGTTCTTCTCATACATTTAGACATTCATTCGCTACGCATCTATTAGAAAACGGTTACGATATTCGTACAATCCAGGAATTACTCGGGCATAATAGTGTTAAGACTACGATGATTTATACACATGTAGCAAATTTGGGAGGAGGAGTAAAGAGTCCATTAGACGGATGATAACAAAGATTATTAGGCGGAAAGATTATCCCTCTAAAAACTGAAATAAATTGACAGAAAATTTAGTAATTTATTATAGTTAAATTAGTTACAGCGATTAAACCGAAATGACGAAGGATTATTAGACAGAAATTATTTCTTGCTAACAATCTAAATGACACTGGTCTTAATCGGCTCAATTAATAGTTATGCCTCAAAAATATTAAATTGAATAATAAGAAGAAGAGGTAAAGACTGATGATTTGTTTCAACAAGTGTTGAATAAAAATGACGGATATATAATGCCACGAAATATTCTCCATTATAATATATTTAAAATAAATAGGAGAAATGAATTATGAAAAAAAAATTATTTATAATATCATTTTCGGTATTAATTCTGTCCCTGCTATTAGCATCCTGTTCACTAGAAAAGAAGAAAACAATCGAAATAAAGAGTGGTTTTGTAGGTATGATTGGATATGGCACTTTAATGTCAGTGAAAAGTTTGGAGCAAACATTAAAACATAAATATAATGACTCATTATATCAGGTTCATTTGATCAATTATATTAGAGGGTGGACATATTTTGTTCCAATTAATGATCCCCCTAAAAAATCAACTGAAGATTCGAGATATTATGGCTTTATTTTACAGGGAAATGATAGTATCGCATTTGATGGAATGGTAAATCTAAATATTGAGCCTAAAGAAAAAAGCAAAATAAACTGTATTCTATATATTATTTCTGAAGAAGATTTACTCAAGTTTGATAAAAGAGAATTTGGTTATCAAAAAGTAGATGTTACTAATCAAATTGAGGAGTACAATTTTATTGGGGGCAAAGTTTATGTTTATGAACACTTCCCTGAAACTAAAGAAATATCTAAAATTGATACTAATAAATATATACTTGTAAAAAATTATGTTGACTTTATTACTAATGCTTGCGACAGCATAGGTAAAATATTTAGGAACGAATTTGATGAATCTACAAATCCTCCAACCACACAAATTGTACCCTATGACAAGATAGTCTGGAAAAAAGGTAGGTAATTAATGTTTGTCAACATAATAGTATGATTTATTCTATATACGTTAAGAATCAAAAAAATCAACTTGACATTGAAGTGGTTGTAGAAAGTATGAAGTAAAAATGATTTGTAATAGACTCAAAAATAAATTCAAGGCATAACCCGTTCTTCAAGCCGACCGCTTTAACTGTGCGGCATTTGTTTGACAAAATTGTTTCGTTGTAAATTTATGTTGCTCTTTGAATGTAGTTAACAAAATAAATTAATAAATAATTATTAGCATTGGTTTTCAAAGTTGCATAGCTGTTATGGGCGGCGGCTTAAAAACAACACCGTTATACGTTAATCAATTTGGAGGGAATATGAAAAGTACAGTTGCTTTTCTTTTTGTTATTTCTTCACTCTGTTTTTCCCAAGACTTTTGGGAACAAACAAATGGACCTTATGGTGGAGATATAAGGTTTTTATCGAACATTCCAAATGGATATATATTTGCTTCATCTGGAGGAAGAAATTTTCGTTCTACAGATAATGGAAATTATTGGATTGAATTAAATAATAACGGATTACCTTATGGTTATGGAAT
>Ga0209321_10003006_pt1 | contig 11328 bp, 7 predicted proteins | sample Rifsed16ft4_FD_184012 | JGI IMG/M metagenome (GOLD analysis project Ga0209321, IMG submission 184012) | Soil microbial communities from Rifle, Colorado, USA - sediment 16ft 4 - CSP-I_5_4 (version 2) | ecosystem: Environmental > Terrestrial > Deep subsurface > Rock core/Sediment | place: Rifle... | reverse complement strand
TTCCTTGTCACAATCTGGATCTTGAACGCCACCTTCCTGCCGAGGATGCGGGAAGCGAGCGAGTCCCTTCAGGGCGCCTCGACGGCCATCGAGAGCCCACTCGCGGCGAACCTCCCCTCGGTGATTTTCAACATCAAGGTCGCGTTCTTCATTGCCGTCTTCGTGCACGGCCTCGGGGACGGGATCCTCGCAGGTGTGCTCGACAACGGCAGGATCCCGAACGGCCTCAAGCACTCCTTCATCATGCTCCTGATCGCCGTCATCGGCTTTCAGTTCATCTAGAGGTGACCTATGGCGACCACGGGAAAGGAATACCAACAGGAGCTCGAGGAACTCGCGAAACGGGAGTCCCATCTTCGCGCCCGGACGGCGACGCTCGCCGCTGAGGAGGCCGAGACGAGGAAGGCACTCGAGGCGGTCTCGGAGGAGAAGCGCTCGAAGCTCGGCAATGCCCTCGACGCCATGAAGAAGCGGTACTTCCAACGGCTCCTCAGGGGACGCGGCGTAAAGGTCCTTGCGCCCCGCCTCGTCGGTGTCGAAGAGCGGACGCTCGGCAAGGTCACGACGATTCCCAAGATCGTCCAGCGGAACCTGAACGAGATTGAGATCCAGCCCGCCCAGAAGAACTACTCGTACGTCCGGATCCTGTACGACACGTTCGCAAACCAATACTTCTACGAGGTCATCGAGCCGAAGCTCCTTGAAGAGGAGGCGGAAGTGCTCGAGGTCCTCAAGGAAATCCTCGTGGAGTCCCTGGAGCTGCTCGAGGACGCCGCGCCCGCCGCGAAGGAACGCTACCTCCGCCGCGTCGTCGACGGGCTATTGCGGGAGCTGAACGTCGATCTCCACCCCGTCTCAAAGGAACGGATCCTGTACTACATCATGAGGGACTTCATCCGGTTCGGGCCGATCGACGCGACGATGATCGACACGCAGGTCGAGGACATTTCATGCGACGGCGTCAACATCCCCTTCTACATCTACCATCGGAAGTACGGAAGCATCCCGAGCAATCTCAAGTTCGACACCGCCGAGGAGCTCGACTCGTTCGTCGTCTGGCTCGCCCAGAGGTGCGGGAAGCACATCTCCGTCGCCCAGCCGATGCTCGACGCGACCGTGCCGGACGGATCCCGTCTCCAGGCGACACTCGGCATGCACGTCACGAAGCGAGGCTCCTCGTTTACGATCCGGCGATTCCGGGAGAACCCCTTCACACCGCTGGACCTCGTCCGGTTCAAGACGATGTCTACGGAGATGATGGCCTACCTTTGGCTCGCGATGGAGAACGGCCAGTCGATGCTGATTTGCGGGGGCACGGCGAGCGGCAAGACGACGACGCTGAACGCGATTCTGTTGTTCATCCCGCCCCAGATGAAGATCGTTTCGATCGAGGACACCCGGGAGCTGAACCTCCCGCACGAGAACTGGGTCCCGCTCCTGACGCGCGCAGGGTTTGGCGGGAGGTCCGTCTCGACGGGTAAGGCCGCGGGCGAGATCGACATGTTCGACCTTCTCACGGCGGCACTCCGCCAACGGCCCCAGTACCTGATGGTCGGTGAGGTTCGAGGTCCCGAAGCGTTCGTCGTGTTCCAGGCGATGGCGACGGGAAAGTCCGCGTACACAACGTTCCATGCAGACGACGTGCAGGCGATGGTCCACCGGCTCGAGAACGACCCAATCAACCTGCCACGTGCGCTCGTTGCGGCGCTCGACATCGTCCTCCTCCAGGCCCAGGTGAAGGTCGGGACAGACATGACGCGCCGCGTAAAGGCACTCATCGAGGTCGTCGGCACGGACCCGGAGAGCAACGAACTGATCACGAACTCGGCCTATACGTGGAACCCCGCGGACGACACGTTCAACTACAGCGGCCACTCGTACGTGTACGAGAAGGTGTCCCTCGCCCGGAACTGGACCCAGAAGCGGATGGAGCAGGAAGTCAAACGCCGGCTCGACATCTTCGAATACATGCGTCGGACGAACGTGCAGAACTACCGGGACGTCGCAAAGATCGTGTCCTCATATTACAAGGACTCCGAGGGCATGATCAAGATCGTCCGCGAGACGCTGCAGGCCCAGGGCGTCGTGACCTCGGGCTAGTGGTAGGCGATTTGGCGACAGATGGCGTTAATTTCCGCTTCGCGAGCACGAACAGGTGTCTGGAGCCTGGCGACGTGTCGTCGGGGACGATCTCGGAGTGCAGTGTCTGGAACCCGGCGTCCCTAACAATCCCGAGGTTCGTCTCCGCGTCGAAATGGCTCCAATACATCGGGGCGCCATAGTAGTCGTCCTGGAAGTCTTCGCGAACGTCGTCCGCGCCCATGCATGCCAGGAGGAGCCCACCGGGCCGGAGAACTCGACGGAAGCCCTCCAGCAGACCAGGATGCTCGTCCCGCGGCACATGAATAATTGCATAGTAGGAGCAGATTGCATCGAAGGCGCCCTCGCGGAACGGGAGACGTGTCATGTCTGCGCATAGGAACTCCGCGTCAGGGACAAGGCGATGGGCAAGGTGCAACTGCGAGATCGCGAAGTCCACGCCAAGCACGCGGAACATCGGGCTGAGGAGCCTCGCGATGGGGATTCCGGAACCGCATCCTGCGTCGAGGATCGTCGCTCGTGGCGGCAAACGCCTGGTGAAGTCCCCGAGCAGGTTCACGTCCTCGCTGTCTCGAAGGCGTGCGCCGAGGTACGTTTCGGAGATCGAGTTGTAGCCGGCCTGGACGATGTCCTTCGGCTCCATCCACGCCGGGATTCCGGCAAAGGAGTCATGCTTTTTGGCCGCGCTGAGGTGCCGCGGACGTCCCAAGGCCCGCCCGCCAGCCGAAGAAGCCCGAAATGGCGAGGAACGCTGCGAGAAGGAGGAAGAGGAGTCCCGGTGCATCCCGCGAGAGCAAGTAACCTGCAAGGATGGCCCCGACGGACCCCACACCGAACACGCTGAGGAACGTCATGCCGAAGGCCACGCCGCGGGACTCCCCCCGCACCGCGTTCGTGACAAGTGTGTTATGGAGGGGCTCGAGCGAGAACAGGACGAACCCAAAGGCCCACGCGCTCGCAAACAAGAGTGCCGAGGAGCCGATCGCGAGGGCCACGAGGAGGAGAGCTCCGACACAACTGAGGATGAACAAGGTGCGCCCGGGCATCGGACGGTCGGCGAGATGGCCTGCCACCACCTGTCCGATTGCCCCCAGTCCGAGGAGGAACGCGTAGGATCCAGCGCCAACGAAGGAAGGGAGGAAGGTGAGGCTCCCCCAGTATGCGATGCCGGCGAACATGTACACAAGGAGGACGAGCATAAATGGGGGACTTAGCGCACGTCGGATCGCGACCGGCAAGCTCACCGGGTTTCCGGTGGGAACGATCGGGTCTTCGAGTGGCTTCGCAATCACCAGGACAATCGCAGCGAGGGACGGCGCGACGAGGACGGCCGCCACCGGGCGCCACGGCAGGCCGAGGGCGAGAAGCGCGCCCACGACGGCGGGCCCGAGAGCGATGCCGAGGCTTCCGCCCAACCCGTGCCATCCCATCCCGCGTCCCTGCGCCCGCACGCGCCGGGAGATGTACGAGAGGCCGGTCGGGTGATAGATCCCCGAGAACACTCCGAGGGATCCAAGGGCCGCGGCGAGGAGAGGAAGCGTGGGACTGATCGACACCGCGGTCAACGAGAGCGCGATTCCGGAAACACACGTGAGGAGCAGCGACGGTGAGCCCCGTCGGTCCGCGAGATAGCCGAACGGGACCGAACCGATCCCGAACCCGACATAGGCCGTTGCGGCGAGGATGCCTAGGGTCAGGTCGTTCGTCTGGAACTCGTCTCGCCACGCGAGGGCGAGGAAGATGGGGATGGCGAGGATATTGCTGTGGACCAGACCATGGAGGAACGCCAGGAGGGCGATCTCGCGGCGCTCCTCTTGATCCATGGCGCGATGGATACGTTCGGGCCCTTAAGCACCTTAGCTGGGGCGATCGTTCGTCGCGTCAAAGAGGGAAGGGGAGGAGTTCGCTCAGAACTCCTCTGCCGATGTGGGCTGCGAATCCGATTCGCCCTGCTGCGTGTCCGACGGCCGCTTGATCACCTTCTTCTGAACGATCGGCGTCTGAACGGGCCTGCGGACGATCCGTTGCGCCGCAGGTTCTGAGGGTGGTGCACCGCCCGGTGGGGCGCCCGTCGGAGGCTTTCCCTCCTTCAGGTACGTCCCGCACTTGTGGCACACAGTCGCGGTCACGGAGTTAAGGGTGCCGCACGACGGGCACGGCTTCGAACCCATCTTGCGCATTTCCTCTTCCTCACGCAGCCAGTCCTCGAACGTGACGAAGGTGGGCTGCTTCCGCCACCAATCTTCGAACTCCGGCAACGTGAGAGCCCGGCCAAGGGTGCGCTGTGCTTCCTCGCGGAACTTCCGCACGACCTCGTCGTACTGCATCTTCATCTTCTCGCGGTAGTCCGCCATCTCGACCTTGCCGGTCGCGAATTCGACACCGCACTCCGGACATTGCTTCACGTCGATTGGGATCCAGGCCTGGCAGTTCGAGCACTTCGCCATGTCCTTCTCGAATTCCACGCCGCACTTCGGGCACTTCGCGGAGTCCTCCGGAATGAAAGAACCGCACTCGCCGCATTCCACCATCTTGCCGAGACCATAGGCCCGGAAGTACACGGTGACTCCGACCACGATTGCTGCGGCGACGACCGCGATGATGAGCCAGATGAGCAGCGGCAGGCCCAGGAAGGGCGTGAACAGGAAGCTCTTTGGCCGTTCGATGAGAACCGATCTCGACACAGCGGAGATTGCGCTGCCGGGCACGCTCACGCGGATCGTGTACGTCCCGTCCGGAAGGTTCTCGGGTAGGTCGAGGGTGACTCGCCACAGCCCGCTTTCCTCAGAGGTCGTCGTTCTCGCGGGCACGACGAGCTGACCGCCCGCGTTGAGAAGTTCTACGGTAACCGGGAGGGCCGCGAGGGCGTTCCCGCTCTGGTCTGTGATGAATCCTTGAACGTTCAGTGCGGTGGCCGGTGCGAATGGGCCTGCGGTCGCGGGCGAATTAATCAGAAGGGTGCCAGAGGGAGGCTCGAAGAACGCGCTCACATTCGCCCAGTTGTTCGCCTCGCTCCCCTCGATGATGCGACCGGAACCGATGGCGAGGGCGCCATCGAACGTATGGGAGTCCGCGTAAATCGTCAGGTTGTGCGATCCCACGGCACTCACCGTGGCGATGATGTTCACCGTCGCCTGGCCCCGGCCGACAACCCCGACGCCATCCGAGCGACCCACGAGGGCCGAACTGTTACCGTCCAGGAACACACTGAGTGTGAAGTTCGACGCGATGGTGTCGCCGCGATTGTAGACGGTCACGGCCAGGGTAAATGGGACGCCTCGGGTCTTCGTGATTGGAGCGTAGTCCGAACTCCGAACCTCGAGGTCCGGCTGTGTCTGGACGCCCTGAACGATCGACGCACGGTTGTTCGCCGTATCATAGTCCGTGTTTCGGATCGTGTCGTTCCTCGCGGATACGAGAATCTGGATTGTTTGATTTCCCGCCGTCCTCGGCGTCCACATCACACGAACAACGGTCGACCCACTGCGGACGACGCTGAACGTGACGGGCTGGCTCACCGCGGTCCCGCCCTCATAGACGGCCGCTGATGCCTCGACGGCGTCCCCGGTGCCGAAGTTGCGGACCCGAACGTCAATCGGAGTCGGGTTCGACACAATCGGCGTCCCTGCGGGGAAGGACACCTCCTGGCGGTCCACGCTGAGGTCGGGCCAGGGGTGCACGATGACGTCCCGCGTCTGAATGTTATTCGTCTCCACGAGCTCGCTGACCGCGCCGACACCGAGAGGGTCCCCGGCCGGCGTATCCACGACCGCGGAGATCGACCGGCTGACCTCGGAATCTCCAATGGGGGTCCACGTCACCCATGCGAGCGCCGTTGAAATTGGTCCAACGACTGGAATCGTGTAGTCCCCGATCCACTGTCCCGCCAAATCGTAGTCGGACTTCGGTGCGTCCATCCGGCCATCGTCGTCTGCGTCTACGTCTGCGAGGAAGAAACTGACCACGACGTTCTGAGCTCCAACGGAGCCCGAGTTGTTGACGACCGCAGTCACGTTGATTGCCACGTTCACAGGCACTTGTGAGAGCTCCGATGTGCCGCGGTAGAATCGGATCGCGTCAATGGTGAGTTCCGGTCGCGGCAGGGTCAGTCCCGTCAGCTGGACGGTCGAGGACTCTGTGTTCGATGCATTCGTGATAATCGGGTAGGAGTCAAACGAAACGCCTCCCTGCGACGTATACGGGTCGAAGCGCGCCGTGAGGCCAAAGTTGCCGAAGGACTCCGCATTCGGCATCGTCGACGTGTCGATTTGCTCCGTGAATAACGGGATCAACGCACGCCCGTTTGATGCGGTGACGTTGAAATCCGAACATGACTTCTGCATGTAGCCTAGGATCTTCGTGCCGGGACAGATGGACGGCGGTACTGGGTTGTCCGGGTAGGAGGCTGTGAGGGCCGATGGGCTCCTGCGAGACCAGATCGAGGCTTCACCAACGGGGAGACCTGTGCTGTCCGTGACCAAGCCGTCGAGCCAGCGATAGATGTACATCGTACCGCTCGAGCTCGCCACATACGCGGGAATCCACTGCGCAGGGGACACGAAGTTGGACTGGGTCTGGTCAAGCGTGACGCCTAGAAGGAATGCGCGCGAGGTCCCCGTCGCAATCAGCTGGTTGTGGAGCTTCGCGACATCCGGATGGAAGTCGACACCAATGGTGGAATTGATTGCAGTGAGCGTCGTCGAGCCGGACAGCGTGATGTCCATGCGGGGGCTTGGCGAGATTGACGAGGCGTTCTCGTAGAGGCGGGCAATCGTTGAATCGTAAATGTCGACTGTGCTCGAACTCCACGTCAGCTGGGGCGCGTCGTCGTTGTCGTCGACCGCAAGGGCGCCGAACCACGGCAGGATATCCGCGGTGTCCCATCCGGTGATGGTCGATTCAGTGATCGTCACTGTCGCGCTCGTCGTGTTGAACCATCCGGGGAACTTCAGGGTCGCTCCATTTCTCATCGTCAGGGCGCCATTCACAGTCAGGGGGAGCTTCAGGAACGCGTCGATGGATCGTGGTTCTGTGGTGACAACGCTGTTGTCTAGGATGAGTACGCCACCGGCGTCAACGGTAAGGGAGTACCGGTGCGTGCCGTCCTGAACGAACTTCAGCCCGCCGTTCAGGAGCGTGAGGCTGCCCGTCGAAGCAACGGTAATGCTTCCGTCGACGACATACAAGATGCCCGAGCACACCTGCGCGTTGCTGATGACCCAATCGCCGGTGATGACCCCGCTGACCTGATCGCAGGGGCCGGCGCTCGTCGGCACGGCAAGCAGCGAGAGGGTGCTCACGAAGCCTGCGAACGCCACGAGGGCAACGATTAGAACGCTCGAAACTTTGCTCACGAGGGGGGCCCGGTCTTGCATAGATTAACCTCCAACGGCCGCTGCGCGATCAGGCACGCAACCTTAGGGGGCGCGGCTGTGGGGACATTTCTTGGCGCCGATGCCGGGCCGATTTATATAAGGGTATCCGCCCAATTATCTTTCGCGAGAGCCATGAAATCCCAGATTTGAGAACGTCGAATTTTCTCCATAGAGCCGAGTTGTATAAACCCTTGTGAATGAAAATCACGCGCGGGACGAGAATTGGTTCGAAATTCCTCTCAGCGACCGCCAGGAGACGAGAAGTCCGTTCAGATCACGCGCTTCTTCAGAATCTTCTTTACGGGAGTGGCGAGGGGGGCTCTTTTCGCGCCCTTTTGTTCGTCCTCGGCTAGTCGGTGTCCACACGCGTAGCACATGATCGCGTCACCCGAGATCATCGTGCCGCACGCTGGGCATGGGATTTCGCTCGCGCCGCCCTCCGGCGCCTCCTTCTGGAGTCGGTGCCCGCACGCATAGCACATGATTGCATCGTTTGAGATCATCGTGCCACACGCCGGGCACGGAATTTCGCCCGTCTCGGATATCGCGGTATCCGTGGCTGTCGTTGCGGGGGTAACGTGCACCGTCGGGACTCCAACGACCTGGGCAGGCACGGAGGGACGCGGTCCGGACGGCGACGGCGTCGAGACGGAGGGCATCGGAGCCGTTGCCGGGATGGCGCGACTTCCCTGTTCTCGCGCAAGCAAGGTCCTCTCGCGTTCCGCCAGTCGTTTCTTTTCCTCCACGATTCGGTCCATCTCCGTCGCGATCGAGCCCTCTTCTTTCGCGATGTGCTCCTCACGAGCGAGTAGCTCCTGTCCGCGTTTGATGTGCTGTTCGATGATCGCTTTCTGCTCGGCGAGGAGCTTCATGACCTCTTGCTGTCGTGTTATGATTTCGGTCTTTCGCGCCGCAATCTCGCGACTCGCCGCCGCATGCTCGGCGTCGCGCTGGGAGAGGTCCTCCTCGCGCTTTACGAGCGCTCCCGTTTGGCGAGCGATTTCCTCCTCGCGGCCTGCGAACTCCTGTTCCCTCGCGAGCAGTTTCTGTTTCGCGCCGTTGACCTCCTGTTCACGTTGTGACAGGCTCGCCTCCATCGCCTCGAGTTCCTTTTCACGGGCTCGAAGACCTTTTTCCCGGCCGACGATGGAGTCGCGCTCCTCGGCGAAGGCTGCTTTTTCTTGGTCCTGTCTCTGCCGTTCGGACTCCAGGTTCTTTCGGAGTTCGGCGAGCGCAGCCTCCTGCTTCGCAACGTCGACCTCCCGAGTCTTGATGGCTTCCTCCATCTCGCGGACGAGGTCAGCGATCGATTTTCCGGCCGCCATTGGGCTCATGCTCCCCGGGAGATGCGTCGATTTCTGCGTCGGTTAATAACCTCTTCCTCCTGAAAATCCATTCTTAGACTGATGACGTGTCGAAGATGGGGCCTAGGACCGCGAGTCCGCCGGGCCGCGGCTCGATAGCATGTCGTTCCATCGAGTGTTCGACGGCGCGCATTTTCTCGACCTGAAGGTACCGGACGAGTCGCCCGCGGGATCGATCGATGCCGAGCGTGATGATGCCGTCGACGAGAAATCCCTCGTTGCCAAGGAGCATCGCATCGGTGCCGGCGGTCCGCTCCATCACGATGAGGGCGATGAGATTATTGTCCCGAAGCATCTTGAAGAAATAGAACATCCGCTTCCGCATGTCGTCGTGATTCGACACGAGTGAATAGAGCGCTCCGAGGGAGTCGAGGGCGAAGATGCGAAACCGCTCTCCATGGACCTTCTTGTAGTGGACAATCATCCGCTCGATAAACGCGACATAGTCCGTTTCGTCTTCCGGTCCCACGACCTGGTCGATTTCGCGTAGGTCCGTAAAGTCCGAGATCTGCATGTTCAAGGCCACATCGACGCCGAGGGACCCCATGTTCCGTATGTGGCTCTGCACGGTTTCCTCAAGAGTGGCGTAGAGCCCGAACTGGCCCGTGAAACGGAGATAACGGGACATCAAGGAATAACAGAACGCCGTTTTCAATGACCCCGGCGGCCCCGTGACGAGGATCACTTTCGGGGCCTCCACATCGGTCTTCAGGACTCGATCGAGGCCTTCGATTGCATTGCGGAACACCATCGCCGAGGCTCCGGTACGCGCGTTCGGTCCCATGCGGCGGGGGGCGACTTAACGTTATCCACTTCAGTATTCACGGTGCGAAAAATGATGGAATGTTTCGCGCGCGCGAGAGGGGGGTCGATACCATTATATCAATCGTAACAGTAGATTCGCGCTTGTCTAGGGGTGTACCGTTACGGTCAGCGGGCAGGCGAAGCAGTGCCCCGTCTGCGATTCCGAGATTGATGCCTCACTTCGAAAGTGCCCAAACTGCGAGACAGACCTTCGGCTCTTTGACGTGTCTTCAGAGGCACAGGACAAGGCGAGACCGCAGGCGAGCGCATACATCGACGACCTCATCGCGTCCATCGCCGAGGGAGGCGAGGTGAAGGCGGACATCTTTGAAACCCTAAAGAAGGTCGCCCGAAGCACAAGCCCGGCAGTGCAGGTTGTCGCTCCCGCCGCAGGCCACACCCCTCGTGCCGCCACCCCGGTGGTCCGGGAGACAGTCAAGTTTGAATGCCCGGTCTGCGGAATTGCGGTCGACGAGGATGCGACGGCGTGTCCCGGGTGCGGAGCGAAGTTTGCGGAAGAGGCGAACGAAGACCTTGAGTGTCCTGTCTGCGGGGCCTCGATCGTTCCATCGGCGACGTCGTGCTCTTCGTGTGGTGTTCAGTTCGCGGGCGAAGCAGACACCGCCGCGAAGAGGACACTCGTGAGCGGCTCCACTTCGCCACTGAAATCCCCACCCTCGAGTTTGCGCGAACGACTGGCCATCGTCAGAACGTCTCGGTCCCAGGCGTCAGCGCCAGCTCCCCCTAAGGACCGTCGCGCCCTCTACAAGGAACTCCCGTTCCTTGTGAACGAAGTGAAGCCGATGCTGTTGAGCGCGAAGGAGATGGGCGTCGACATCGAGGAACCGAAACGTCTGATCAACGACGCGATCGCGGCGGGCAAGCGTCGGGAAATCGAGCAAGCGGTGCGACTCGTCGCCGGGGCGAAACACCGCCTCGAAAACGCCTTCGCAATCCACAGCGCGAACGGCATCGAAACACTGCTCGTCGAGGTCGAACGGGCGAAGAACTCCCGGTCTGGCGATGTGCGCGGTGTAGAGCAGCTGCTTGAATCGTCCGTCGGCCACCTGGAGAACGGTAATTTCGCCAGTGCGTTCACGGAACTCAGTAAGGCGCGCGATGAGTTCGACAAACACGCGGGGGGCTACCATCGCGCGAAGGAGGCTCTTCTTGCCGCAGAGTCACTCGTCGAGAACAGTCGCGCGTTTGGCATCCCCGCCGGTCCCGCGGAGGCGCTCATCCGCCAAGGCCGTGAAGCCCTTGGGCGTCGGGAGTATGACCGGGCTGCGGAACTCGGCGACAAGGCACGTACGACACTGATGGGCGTGCTGCCAGACGTCCTGGGAACGGCCCTAAAGAACGCCCGGAATAGGCTCCTCGACCTGAAGCTGCGCGGGGGCGACCTCACGCGTGCGATCGGTCTCCTCAAACAGGCCTCGATCCACCTGAAGCGCGAGGAATATGGCGATGCGATGCGCTTCGTCCGCGCTTTCAGACAAGAAACCGGGGCGGTGTAGGGGGCCACACGCCCTCAGAGCGTGAGCGCCTCCACCTCGCGCTCAAGCACTCGGGCCTCCTGTTCGCTTAGGGTACCGTGGCTGAGGGACAGGAGGAGCGTGTGCCCGCTCTCTGAAACCTGGTCAACGAGGTTGCGCACGAATTTGAGGACCGGCTCGAATGAGTTG
>Ga0209321_10002998_pt1 | contig 11346 bp, 13 predicted proteins | sample Rifsed16ft4_FD_184012 | JGI IMG/M metagenome (GOLD analysis project Ga0209321, IMG submission 184012) | Soil microbial communities from Rifle, Colorado, USA - sediment 16ft 4 - CSP-I_5_4 (version 2) | ecosystem: Environmental > Terrestrial > Deep subsurface > Rock core/Sediment | place: Rifle... | reverse complement strand
CCGCCAGCGCCCACGACTCGAACCGGGATCGAAGAAGCGGCGCACGGCGGCCACGACCGTGGAGGCAATGACGATGGCGCCGTTGAACTTCGCGGACGCGGCGAGCCCGGCGGACGCCCCGCCGAGGGATGCGAAGAGCAGCGCTGCGAACAGGATCGACTTGGCCCGGCCCACGAGAGTCCCATTGCTATTCGTCCCCCGGTCTTTGAACTTTTGATGCGGTTATCGAATGCGTCCGTTCTCCCGCTAAGGAGGCGTGCCCGAAGTTTTATATGGCGATGTCCTCTTCGCACACTTCCGCCAGGGCGACTGTCTGCGAGGGTTTCGTTGCTGGATGAGTTGCAGCTGAAGCGCGAGCACGAGAACCAGGAGGCGGAGCGACACCGCCGACGGCGGGACGACCTGAACGACAAGACGCGGGAATGGGTCGAGAAGCGCGACGCGCTGAACGCGCAGGTCCGCGCCCTCATCGACGAGGCGACCCAACACCGGATCCTCCGGGACGAGCTGAACGCCCAGGTGAAGGCCGCGAAGGAGGAGCGGGACACGTGGAACCGCCGGGTCAACGACCTGCAGGACCAGCTGAGCGACCTGAAGCGGCGGAAGCTCCCGCGCGGGGCGATCCCCCTCGGGAAGCTCCAGCAGGAGCTCAAGCGGCTCGAGTTCAAACAGATGACGTCCGTCCTGTCCGTCGACAAGGAGCGCGCCCTCATCGAGGAGATTCAGAAGCTCCAGGCCGAGGTCCGGAGGCTCGAGAAGGCCCTCGAGGAGAACGAGGACGTCCGGAAGATGAAGGAGGAGCTGAAGGCGGCCCGCGACAAGGCGGAGGACGCCCACCGCCGCGTCTCCGAGCTCGCGGAGAAGGCGCAGGCGGAACACGACCTCATGACCCGGCTCTACGAGCAGAGCGACGAGCTCCGACGACAGGCGGACCACGCGCAGGAGGAGTTCATCAAGACGAAGATGCTCGCGGACGAGGAGCACCGCAAGCACATCGAGCACATCCGCCAGGTCCACGACTACGACAAGATCATCCACGGGATCTGGATGAAGAGCCGCGGCATGCCGGCCGAGGCGACGGTCCAGGTCGAGGCGAAGCGGGAGGCGGAAGAGATCTTCGAGCGGTTCAAGAAGGGCGAGAAGCTGTCGACGGAGGACCTCCTCACCCTGCAGAAGTCCGGGTACCTTTGATCCCTCCGCGGGGGCGACGAGCCACCGGATCGGCCGCTCATCTGATATACTAAGTATAGCTTCGGAGGCCCCCAGGAAAGCGCCGTCGACCGGTGTTGGTATGCCTCGCGAACCTCGTCCCGGCCCCTCGGAGCCGATCCTGCCCCGCATCCCGTTCGCCTTCTGCCCGATCCGCGCGAGCCTCGGCTCCCTCGGGCGCAAGTGGGCCCTCCTCGTCCTGCGGGACGTCGCGTTCTTCCGGGACGTGACGTTCAGCCAGGTCCTCCGGAACAACCCCGGACTCACGCCTCGCGTCCTGTCCATGCGGTTGAAGGAACTACGCGAGGAACAACTCGTCGAGGGGGTCGTGGACCCGAACGACGGTCGGAACATCCGATATCGCCTCACGACGAAGGGGGACGACATCATCCCGATCCTGACGGCCTTCATCCAGTACGGGATCCGACACCACGCGGATCGCGTGTTCGAGGACGAGAGGCCCCGCAAGCTCGGGCAAGTCTTCCCGGAAACCCGTGAGGTCCTCCTGGGGGACCTCGGCCCGTACGCCCGAGGGAAGCGCTGGCCGCCTCGTACGGCTCGGACGAGGGTCGTGCGGGTTCGTCAACGCGAGAAATCCCCCTCGGAGGTGGGTCCCCGCCCAAGCGGACGGATGGCGGGCAAAGGAGCCGCGTCTCCGGGCGAAGGCGGTTTTACAAAGTCTTAAATATCGTTTTAGGAATACAATCTCGGGGGAATTTTGGGCTAGTTCGTTAGAGTGCATCCCATCCCTTCTGACAAGGCTAGCCCTCCCTTCTCTTTTTGGTCCGATGCGTTGCCCATGCGGCGTCGAGCCTCGGCCACGAACCTTTACGTTTCGGTGCTCCTTCGTGGCGTGCCATGGTCCTTGAGAAGCTCGGCGATTCCCTCCGCGCCGCGCTGCGGAAGATTGCGGGCGCGAGCTACATCGACGAGGCCCTCATCAAGGAAATCGTCCGGGACATCCAGCGCGCGCTCATCCAAGCGGACGTGAGCGTCCAGCTCGCCCTGTCGATCACGAAGGAGCTGCAGCGGCGGGCCCTCGAGGAGAAGCCGCCCGGGGGGATGAGCCCCCGTGAGCACGTCGTCCGCATCATCTACGAGGAGCTCGTGAAGATCCTCGGCCAGACGCGGGAGATCCCGCTCCAAAAGCAGAGGATCCTCCTCGTCGGGTTGTACGGCCAGGGGAAGACGACGACGGCCGGGAAGCTCGGGAAGTTCTTCCAGAAGAAGGGCCTCTCCGTCGGACTCATCGCGGCGGATGTCCACCGCCCCGCGGCGTACGATCAGCTCAAGCAGCTCGCGGAACAGATCAACGCGGGCTTCCACGGCGATCCCGCGCAGAAGGACGCCGTGAAGATCGCGAAAGCGGGCGTGAAGGCCCTCGCCTCCCTCGACGTCCTGATCGTCGATTCGTCCGGACGTCACGCGCTCGAGCCCGACCTCATCAAGGAGATCGAGGCCGTCGCGAAGGCGATTGCGGCGGACGAGAGGCTCCTCGTGCTCGACGCCACGGTCGGGCAGCAGGCCGGGCCGCAGGCGAAGGCATTTCACGACGCGGTCGGGATCACCGGCGTCATCGTCACGAAGCTCGATGGCACGGCGAAAGGCGGCGGCGCCCTCTCCGCAGTCGCGGAGGTCAAGGCGCCGATCCTCTTCGTCGGCGTCGGGGAGAAGATCGACGACCTCGAGAAGTTCGAGCCGCCGCGGTTCATCTCCCGTCTCCTGGGAATGGGGGACCTCGAGACCCTCCTGGAGAAGGCCCAGGAGGCGATCGACGAGGAACGCGCGGAGGAGCTCACGAAGAAAATCATGGCGGGCAAGTTCACCCTCCACGAGATGTACGACCAGATCGAGATGCTCACGGACATGGGCCCGATGCGGAAGCTCGCGTCCCTGATCCCCGGCGTCGCGGGAAAGATGAAGGACGAGGACATGGAGGGGACCCAGACACGCCTCCGTCGCTTCAAGATCATCATGGACTCCATGACGGACGAGGAAATGACGGACCCGAAGATCGTGAAGTCGTCCCGCGTGCAGCGGATCGCGCACGGCGCCGGCGTCTCGCCCCGGGAGGTGAAGGAGCTCCTCCGGAACTACGAGATGTCCCGGAAGGCGATCAAGGGGTTCGCAGGAAACCGGAAGATGCGGAAACAGCTCCTCCAGCAGCTCGAGGCGTCCGGCGTGAACCTCGACGCCGACGAATGACGACCGCGCGGGACCCCAAGGCAACGTTCATGAGGCATCGTCCGCTACCCGCGGGCGCGGAGTGGTCGAATGGGGCTGAAGGGGTGGCTGATCCCGCAGGAGCGTCAGTTCTTCGACCTCCTCGAGCAGATCGCGGCCACCGTCGAGGAGGGCGCGAAGGCGCTGAAGGACTTGCTGCAGGATTTCCGCAACGTGCCCGCGAAGCAGAAGCACATGAAGGACATCGAACACCGGGGCGACGAGATCGTCCATACGGTCTTCGAGAATCTGAACAAGACGTTCATCACACCGATTGACCGGGAGGACATCGTCGCCCTGGCGAGCTCCCTCGACAGCACGCTCGACATGATCGACGCGGCGACGAACCGGGTCGCGCTGTTCGAGATCGACGAGCCGAGCCGGGCGATGGTCGATCTGGGAGAGGTGATCGTCCTTGCGACGTCGGAGCTCCACCGGGCCGTTGGCATGATCGGGAACATGAAGAGAGCGGACGAGGTCGAGGCGATCGCGGTCGAGGTGAACCGGCTGGAGAACGTGGCGGACGACTTGATGAACAACGCGGTCGCCGCGCTCTTCAAGGAGAAGGATCCGATCCGCATCATCAAGTTCAAGGAAATCCTCGAGCGGCTCGAGGAGGCGACGGACTACTGCGAGGACGTCGCCAACATCCTCAGCGACGTCGTCGCGAAGAACCGCTGAGGCGCCACCATGGCCTCCGAAATCCTCTTCGCGGGGCTCGGCGCGGCCCTGTTCTTCGCCTTCTGGAACGGGTTCACGGACGCCGCCAACGCAATCTCCACGATCGTCGCGACGCGGGTGCTCACGCCCCTTCGCGCGGTCACCCTGTCCGCCGGGGGGAACTTCCTGGGCCTGTACTTCGGCGGCGCAGTGGCGCTCACAATCTGGAAGGGAATCATCGACGATTCCGTCGTGAACCCGGGACCTGTCCTCGTGATCGCGGCGATCCTGGGCGGGCTCGTCTATGACGTCATCACGTGGTACTTCGGCCTCCCGGTTAGCGAGACGCACGTCCTCATCGGTAGTCTCGTCGGCGCGGGCCTCTTCTACGGCGGCGCGAACGCGATCTTCTACGACAGCGTCGTGAACCGGGTGGTCCTGCCCATGGTCTACTCGCCGATCATCGCCTTCGCGGCGGCCTTCTTCTTCGCCTCCCTCATCATCCGCGCCTTCCGACGCGCGCCTGCTTCGATCGCGAACCGCTATTTCCGGAACCTCCAGCTCGTGTCGTCCTTCTTCTTCTCCTTCTCCCATGGCTCCCAGGACGGGCAGAAAACGGTCGGGATCATCCTGCTCATGCTCGCCTTCGAGGGCCTCATCAGCCGCGACGTGACGAGCGCGCCTTTGTGGGTCATCACGGCGGTCCAGATCGCCCTGTCCCTCGGCACCCTGCTCGGCGGCTGGCGAATCGTGCGGACGATGGCGATGAAAATCACCAAGCTCCGGCCCTATCAGGGCTTCTCCGCGGAGACGAGCGGCGCCCTCGTCCTCGTGACGATGGCCCAGTTCGGTGCGCCGATCAGCACGACGCACGCGATATCGACGTCCATCATGGGCGTCGGGGCGACCCAGCGGGTGTCCGCGGTGCGATGGGGAGTCGCGCGCCGGATTGTCGTCGCGTGGATCCTCACCTTGCCCGCGGCGGCGCTCTTCGCCTACCTTGTGTCCGCACTGTTTTCTCTGCTCTAGGACCCCGTGTCCTCTCCTTTGATCTTTTCGCTTGGGGCCGCAAGGCCTTTTAGCGATTCACCGAGAACGGCGTTCGAGGCGGTCGAATGGCGAGACTACCAGCCCCGGGTGCTGCTCAGGCCGTGACTCGTCCGAGGATCGAAGCATCCGTACATCAAGATGCAGCCGACAGCTGTATTATAGTTATCAATCGGATTCGATCCGAGGCGCGAGCAGATACTTCACGTCGCCCTTCCCGGCCGCGATCTTGAATTCCATTTTCACCGGATAGTCGGATCCGAGATACAGGGTCACGTTCGGCGCGGAGCTGATGGCCTTCACCATGTTCGAGAAGTAGTCGAGTGGGAACAGGGAGCGGACCGCGTCCTTCGCCTGGAGCTCCTCAAGGAGATCCTTCGGCACAGTGTGGGATACCGTGTCCGTGTCCCCTTCCGCGACCACCTCGAAGCCCTCCGCGGATGCCTTGAGGGCGATGTGGTCGCTGATGCTCTCCGACGCCCGGATCGCCTGCCGCAGTTCGTCCGTCCGCACGGTCAGTTTCGCGGGTAGATTCAGGCTCGGCACCTTCGGATCGCTCATCCCCGCCGTGTCGACGAGGGCCATGCGGCGCGTCGTGTTCCCCACGGTGACGACGAGTCGGTTCTTGTCCTCGTCGTGGCTGATTGAAATCGTCTCCCCGGCCTTCGCGAGCCTCAGGATCTCCTTCATCTTGTCCATGTCCACGCCGAGCTCCCCTTCGTCCGCCTTGAACGACTCGAAGGCGCTCCGGTCGACCGAAAGGTCTACCATCGCGACGTGCGCCGGATCGACCGCCTTGACGGTGATGGAATCCTTCCCGATGTTGAACTTCGCCTCGTCGACCAGGGTCGAGACGACGTCGACGAGTTCCTTGAGAACATCCGCCTTGACCTTGGCTTCGAACAAACCTTGCTCCCCCAGAATCGGCGGGAAATCCGGTCAACGATTATAAAGGTTCCCGGCGGCCGCGGCCGTTCAGTACTCCCGCCACGTGTGACCGCACTTCACGCACCGGTAGATGCGCGTCGTGGGCTCGTCCGCGGCGCGGGTCTGCCGCATGACCCAGAACGCCTCATAGTGACCGCACTTCGGGCATTCGACCCGCGTCTTCGGAAGGGTCTCCGTGATCTCGTCCAGGACGAGGGTGTCCGCAGGCTTCTCCTTCCCCGATCGTGAGACCTTCGTGACGGTCGTGTCCTTTCCGGAGAAGGATCGCTCAAAGCCGCACGAATTGCAGCGCAGCTTCCCTTTCGTCGGAAACATGAGGGAGCTGCACTTCGGACAGAACATGGGGAAGTACGCCACAATTGGGCCTGTGATAAAAAGATTACGCGGCGCGGTGCGTCAAAGCTTCGAGTGATCGTAGTTCCGGAGGGCCCGTTCGACGAATCGTTGGATTGCCCGCTCCTCCTCGTGGGTGCGGGTTTTCAGGGGACGAGACTCTCGGGCCGGGCGGCGTTCCGGCTCTTCTTCGTCCTCGTCCTCTTCGTCCTCCTCGACGTCTCTCGTTCTCGCCGGACGATGCCGCTCCCGCCGGGGCTCCGACTCGCCTCTCGAGAGACGTCTCGTGGGCGCGACGACGGCCTCCTCGTCGTCCTCCTCGTCGTCCTCGTCCGCGCGATGGCGGGACCGCGTAGATCGACGACGCCCATCCGTCTCGAGGACCTCCGCGGGCACCGTACGGTAGCGGTCGAAGGATCGTTCGCGCCGACCATGACGTCGCCTCTCCAGGCCAACGGGCACGGGTCGACCGTGGGCCCTCACCCGTGTCGGATGGCGGCGACGGCGAGGCGCCTCCTCTTCGTCCTCGTAGGCCTCGTCGTCCTCGTCCTCCGCCTGGGCGCGCGCCCCGAAGATCGGCTGGACGAGGTTCACACCAAGGGACGAGCCGCGGCCTGAGCGGTAGTGGAGCTCGCGGCGGGCCTGGTCCGCGATGAGCCCTCCGATGTACGCGAAGATGATCACCATGAGGTATCCGTTCGTTCCCATCCCGAACGTCGTCGAGAGGGCCGCGACGAAGCCCTGCATGTACTGGACCATGAACTCCCGGTAGGGCCCGAGGAACGGCAGGATGCTCGCGAGGGCGTCGCTCACGACCATCGGGAGGGACGCCACGAAGTCGATCTCCCGCGCGGCGACGCTGCGGGCGTAGAAGGCGTTCGCGACGAAGATCGCGAAGACCGGCAGGAGGGCCGCGACGACGGCCTTGATCGGCGAGCCGGCGCGGCGGCCTCCGACATAGCCGGCGATCATGGGCCCCGCGGGCTGGATCCACCAGAGGAGGAAGGAGAGGATCAGGATGATCCTCGAGGAGGACCAGAAGGAGAAGGGCGGGCCGTCCCCATGGAAGCGCCCCATCTCCGAGTCGACCTCGATCCGATACACGCCGGGATGATGGGACTTCGTGGCCTTGCGCTGGCCCCTGCGCTTGCGCGGGGGTTCCTCGTCTTCGTCGTCCCTGGCCCTCCGAGGCCAGAGGAGCGCGCGGAAGATCCTGCCAACGAACCCCATGCCCATCCCGTCGAGGTCAGTCGGACCTTTGTCTGACGCCCTCGCATCGGCCCCAACGATATTAATAGATTTGGCCCGAGCGACGTCTTGACAAACGCGCGCGTCACGCACGCGGGCGATAGCGGTCCGGATCGTCGAAGAAGTCGATCACGCGCGTCCCGGCGCGGAGCGTCGCGCCGTGCGGCGTTCCCGCCGGGATGACGTACTCGTCCCCACGCCGGTAGGTGCGGGCGGCCCCACCGATCGTGAGGTCCATCTGTCCGTCGACGACGATCCCCCACTGCGCGCCGTGGGAATGGACCGGCACCTCGGATTCCTCCAGGGCCTCGACGAAGATCGCGGAGGCCGTCGGGCCTCGCAGGAGCCGGATCCGGATCCCTGGGAAGTCTGCGTCGGCCTCGGGCAGGGCGGCGACGACCGCCGGAAAGCGCGACATGCGGCCGGCATCGCACAGGGACCCTTGAACTTTCACGCCCGGTCGGCGCGCTGCGCCACCACGAGGGGCCTAGCCGCCGTAGTGCCATCCGAGGGCGTCGAGGGACAGGAGCTTCCCGTCGCCCAGGCCGACGTCGACGACCTCCGCGAGGGCGATGTGGTGGTCTCCCTTCTCCAATAGGTCCAGGAGGCGGCACTCGATCCAGGCGGAAGACCCCGCGACGAGAGGCAGGCCCGACGGCGTGCGATCCCTCTTCACCTTCTCCAAGGAGCCATCGACGACGCTCCCAGCCACCTTCTCCATGCCTTGGTTGAGGAAGGAGACCACGAACGCCTTCGTCCGGCGGACGTTCGCGAGGGTCCGAGCATCCTCCGAGAAGGCGAAGGCGACGAGGGACGGTTTGAACGACGTCTGCATGAGCCATGTGCCGAACATCAGGTGGTCCTTGCCGTCGTCCATCTGCGTGCCGACGACATACGCTCCGTACGGGATCATCTGGAGGACTTTCTTCTTCGCTTTCTTGTCCATCGTCCGACCGGCGCGGCCATGGCGTCCGCGGTAGATGAAGTTCGGCCGCTCATGCCACGGGAACTCGTCGCACGGACGCGATGCTCTCCAGGGTCGACGGTGACCCGGAGCGCGCCCCGAATCCGCCTAGTAGGGATCGTGGCCCCGCACCCGGACGGACTCCCGGCCGTCTTTCGCGTCCGCAAACGGAGAGGATAAACCCGATTCGCAGACCGCGGAGACTACCCGGGTGCGCGTCGAACATCCTCCTTGCCAATCGAAACCCTTCGGACCGCAAGTTCAAGGGGAGTCGCCCGATGGCGGAGAGCGGGAGGAATGCGGGGTGGACGCGGACGCATCCTACACTTGGACGGCTCGCAACCTTCGAGACCTCGAGGCGAACTACCTCGACGAGCGGTCGAGCCGTTGGATGTACCTCGCCCTTGCGGAACGCGATCGGGAACCTGAACGAGCCGAACTCCTCCGGGAACTCGCAGGGTTCGAGGAGAAGCACGCGGGCCACTGGGAGAGGCTCCTGCGGAAGCTCGGCTCGAAGGTCCCCCGGGACATGCGGCTCTGGGAACACCGAATCCTCGTGGCCCTGGCGAGGGTCTTCGGCGTCGGGGCCGTGCTGCCCGTCCTCCACAAGGGCGAGGTCGACGGGATCCAGAAGTACCTCGACCAGGCGGCCCGCTGGAAGGACCCGGATGCCCAGGAGGTCCTCCGGGAAATCCTACCGGACGAGGTTGCCCACGAGGTCGACCTCTTCCGCTCGATGCGGCGCATCACGGAGGCCCGCGGCCGGCTTCGGAGCGCGATCCTCGGGGCGAACGATGGGCTCGGGAGCGTTCTCGCCCTCGCGGCGGGCGTGGCGGGGGCCACGAGCTCTAGTCCCGCCGTCGTCATCGCGGGGGTCGCGGGCCTCGTCGCGGGGGCCGTCTCGATGGGCGCCTCGAACTACGTGTCCGTGAAGGCGGAGCAGGAGGTCGACGCGTCCCAACGTCGTCTGCAGCGCCAGGCAATCGAGGTCGCGCCGGAGACGAAGCGCAACGAGCTCATCCGCATCTACGAGGCGAAGGGACTCACCCGGGCGGAAGCCGAGAGCGTGGCGGCACGGATCTCGGAAAGGCCCGAGGAATTCCTCAAGGCCCTCCTCGCGGAGGAGCAGGCCGCCCCGCAAGATTCGGCCGAGGGACCGGCAATGCAGGCCGCGTACACGGCCTTCGCGTTCGCAGGAGCGGGCGTCGTTCCGATCCTCCCCTTCCTCGCGCTCCCCGCGATCGAGGCCGTCCTCGCCTCCGTCGTCCTGACGGGGGTCGCCCTTTTCATCGCGGGCGTCGTCCGCGCTCTCTCCACCCTGAATCCGTTCCTGCGGAGCGGCCTCGAGATGGTCTTGATCGGGATGGGAGCGGCTGCTGCGACGTATCTCGTCGGACTCGCGTTGGGCGTCATCGTGGATTGACGTCGCCGCGGTCGACCCTGCGTGACGAAAAGGAATCCCGCCTGCTTTGCAAGACAGTCTGGACCCATCGCGAACGTCCTCGAGTATTTGAGACTGCCCGAGAAACCCCGGTCGGACGCACGCGTGCGGCTATCGATATCCGAACATTCGATCGTATTCCTTGTGCGAGAGAATCTCGAGGATCAACACCACGGGGCCAACTCCCGGAGCGGACTGGACCGTGTAGACGCCACGGTGCGCGAGTGGAAGCTCGAAGCGCCACGCATTGGTGAGAGGCGAAGGAAGGCCGCTACGCGTCGCGAGTTGAAGGGGAATCCGATCCTTCGGAACTTGGTCTCCCGCGAAGACGTCTTGCTTCAGGCGCGCAATCCACCACTCAAGCCTTTTCCGCTGTTTGGCCTGAAGCTCCGCTTCGGCGGAAAGTGCACGAGGTCCCATTCGGACCTCGCTTGCGGTGAACCGAGACAGGTCAGCGGGCCCCCCACGTCTCCACGACCTTCCAGAACTCAGGCTCGACGTTCAGCGTCCACATGACGCCTCTGGAACCTTCGGCAACGCAGCCCAGACGCTTGTAATGGTCAATGGCCTGCCTAAGTGCAGCGTGCATCATCTTTCGCGGCAGAAGGCCCTTGATCCGGTTCAGGCTGAGCGGTCCGTCGAACTTCCGAAGGACGGACTCCACCATGTGGAGCGTTTCCAGAGTTGGCCCCTTATGCTCCAGCTTCGGGGGCATGGCCGGCGCCCGCATCGGTGTCAGGTATGAGTCCATATAGTATATGAACCTATACCTGGGTTTGCGAAAGCGCGATCCAGGCGAATTGGAAAAGGGATCCCGCCTTCCGGATTTGAACCGGAGACCTGATGATGGCAGCGGGCACCGCGCATGACGCACGGGAGCACTCTACAGTCACCCGCTCTGACCAGGCTGAGCTAAGGCGGGACACGCGACGAACGGTTCTTCCGATAAAAAGCTTGTCGAGAACGTTCGTCGAGTTTCGAGACTATATACGGGCTCGCGGTTCACGTGCCATGGCCCTTCCGCGCAAGCTCCGTGGCTGGCTTCTGGCCAAGGACGCCGATCCGAGCGTTCGACACAGAGTCCTCCGGGAGCTTCTCGACAGAGCCGAGGACCACCCCGAGGTCGTCCGCGCCCGGAAGCAGGTCGGAAAGAAGGGATGGGCGGCGGAGATCTTACGCCTCCAGCATCCCGGAGGCCAATGGGACACCGCGGGGACATCGGCTCGGGAGCTGTACCGTCCTAAGTACGTCGCCACGAACTGGCGCCTCCTCG
>Ga0209321_10002997_pt1 | contig 11354 bp, 10 predicted proteins | sample Rifsed16ft4_FD_184012 | JGI IMG/M metagenome (GOLD analysis project Ga0209321, IMG submission 184012) | Soil microbial communities from Rifle, Colorado, USA - sediment 16ft 4 - CSP-I_5_4 (version 2) | ecosystem: Environmental > Terrestrial > Deep subsurface > Rock core/Sediment | place: Rifle... | reverse complement strand
CGCACCACTATCGGGGCAACCTGCCGCTCTGGGCATACAAGCATCGCGGGCTGCCGGGGCAGGGGCGGGCGGTACTCTTGCAGGGCGACAGCCGCCATCTGCGCGACGTGCTGCGCGAAGCATGCGCGGGAGTGGACTTGTGCTGTTCATCACCACCGTATGCATACAGTTTGCAATCACAAGATATTGATTTTGAAAATGAACGCCAATTAAAGCGTGGAAGAAATATAAAAGGGTATGGTCATTTAGGTAGTCTATCAGAATACGGCGCAACCCCCGGCCAGCTGGCCGCGCTGCCGCCGGGCGACCTGCAAGCCGCGCTCTCTCTATCGTCGCCCCCCTTCCGCCAAACGTCCGGCGGCGTCAACGTCACCCAAGAATCCGGCGCGCTCGCCGACCCCGCGCTCATGGCCCGCCACGCCGCCGGGAACGCCGCCGCGCATGGATACGGCGAAGCGGACGGCAATATCGCCAACCTGCCGGAAGGGGAGTTGAGCATCGCTATCAGTTCGCCGCCTTTTGTAAAATCTCTCCTGACAATTGACGAAAAATTCATGGCTCAAGTTGAAAGGGATAAACGGAATGGGAGTCGTCTTCAACCTGGATTAGGGACTTATGGTGATTCCCCCGCGCAACTGGCGCGGCTGCCGGAAGGCAAAGCGCCCGCGCCCGACGGCGCGGCGTTGGCGGTTTCGTCGCCGCCCTATGAAGAAAATGACCAACGCGGCGGACATACTCAAGTCGCACTAGAAAAAAAAGTAGCCACCTACGGCTATGGTGAAACCCCCGGCAATATCGGCAACGACTCTGGCGAAACTTTCTGGTCGGCTTCGGCGCTCATCGCCGCCGAGACGTTCGCCGCGCTCACGCCGGGCGCTCACGCCTGCTGGGTGCTCAAGGCATTCGTGAGAGACGGCGCGCTGGTGGACTTCCCGGCGCAGTGGCGCGCGCTGACGGAGTCGGTCGGCTTCGTCACGCTGCACAAGCATCACGCGCTGCTCGTCGAGGAGCACGGGGAGCAGATGGCGCTCGATAACGGGAATGGCAGAAAGCGCGGCAAGGCCAGGCGGTCGTTCTTTCGCACGCTCCAGGTGACGCGCGACAAGGCGCGCGCCTTCTGGCCGGAGCTCCCCGAACAGGAGCAGGCGCATTGGCTGGCACAGGCGCATACCGAGAAGTGGGCGCAATACGAGAAGGCACAGACCGGGCGCTATGCCAGGCGCAAGCCGCCTACGGAAAAGGCGATACTCGCGCACGCGCAGAAACTGGCCTACGCCGCGCACGAGCAACCGGAGATGACCATTGAGACGGATATTCAGTGGGAGTGTGTATTGTGCCAAGTCAAGCCGCTCTAGCCGGTCAACCCATTCGCTGCCGCTTCTGCGGCCGGCCGCGCCTGACGCTGGATTATCATTATGCTGTCTGCCCCCGGCTGGAAGCGTGCCTGCCCATACGCCGCACCCGGGCCCGGCCCAAGCCGCCCGCCGTCCTGAGCGATAGCCGAAGGATGGGCCGCGCTTACTCGCTCGCCCGCCGCTGCCCGGAGTGCGGCCAATGGATTACCGCCCCTGCGCGCGCCTGCAAGCGACACATGACGCTGGGCAAGGGGCGCGGGCGCGCGCTGACGGTGAAAGTTGCCAGAAAAACAAATCCGGGCGCGTAGGTTGCCCGCCAGCGCATCAGGAAGCGTTACAAAATGAAAACACGCCGAGTCCACCCCGGCATACCTGAGAATCTAAAACGCCCGCCATCGCAATTTTCGGGCATTCCTAGCCTGATTGCATTTATGCGGGATTGCAGGGAACGCGGTCAATCCTGGCGCGAGATTGCCAGCCGTTTTGAACAGATAGCCCCGGCGACTCTTCTGCGGATCTACCGGGACAGATATGAGCCGAAGCGCAATAAGACCCGAGCCCGCCTGGGCCTGCCCGCGCTGGCCACGGCCCCCCTCTGCCCTAAATGTGGCGTGGTGCATTCCCGGACGTGCCGCATCCTGCCGGAGTGGGTCAACCAGGCCGCCGACTGGCTGGCGATGCGGCAAAGGGAAATACAACATGGCTGAAATGGTAAGAAAATACACAGCCGGAGAACTGAGGGCCTGGCATCGCGGCTATGCAGCGATGCGTAGGGGGCGGCCCTGCGAATGCGCCAGCAAGAATCCGGATTATCACGCGGCCTGGCGCGCTGGTTGGCTCGCCTCTAAGAAGAATATCGAGCGGCCGGCAGTATCATGGCCTGGGCGGAGCAGGAGACGAATGCGATGGGGTGACTAACGGCAAACGCCGCGCACGCCGGGGAACTGGCGGCGAGCGTGGAGTGGGCGGAACAGATGAGTAACAGACATGAAAACTAAATATAAATTCATTCACTTCTCTAAAACCGGGATGGAAAATGGACGGATGGTCTGGGATTGCCTGACCAACAAAACCGGAGACAAGCTCGGTGAGGTGGCCTATTATCCGCCCTGGAGGAGATATTGCTATTCCCCTGACTCGCCTGCTGTTTACGATGTGGGCTGCCTGGAGACAATCATAGAATTCATGCGCCAAATAGAATGATTCCACGCAACGGCAAGCGCCAGCGTCGTTACGCCCCGCGCCGGGCGCATCAGCGAAGTGACCCGCGCCGGATCGCGCGCGCGCGCCAGGAGCTGGCGGAGAAGTCGCCCGCACCCGCACCCGCATCCCAGGCCACAGCCTTGCTCCCCAAATATTGCGCCCACTGCCGCGTGATCCGGCTATCCAGTGAGGACTGGGGCGGGCTGTGTATGTATTGTCGGGAAGATTTGGAGCAGCAGGGGGATCGCGGCACGCATCGCGTCATCTAATAAATCTTATATTACACGACTTGCGCCGCCCCAAATCCCCCTAACCCGCCAGCACGTCGGCCAACCTGACCCAGTATTCCAGTTTCACCACGCCGTCCACGACGTTCCGATACACCAAGAGCCAGCCGTCCCCGCGCATCCCCACCACGTCAAACTCCGTATCCAGGCGCGGCTTTTGCATCCGCAGTGCGGGCCGCCGTAAGTCCGGCGCGGTGTAGACCGCGACCGGGTGACTGGCCGAGATATGCCAACGGAAACTCGCCACGTCAAGCAGCAGGGCCGGCGGGCCGAGCGCGGCCTGCTCCCCGCGCCTGGCTAGTTCCATGACGACAATCGCCAATTGAATGATTGGCTCCAGCGTCGTCACAATCTCCGTCTGCGCCCGCGCGCGGCAGGTTTCGGCCAGCGCGCGCAACTGCGGGACAGTCAGGCCGGATAGGTCGGATTCGATGCCGGTCATTTCGCCACGCCTTTAGCGAGTTGAGCGATCAGCACGGCCAGATCATCGGAAACGCCGCACTCTAATATACAAGTCTCGGTCGCATCCTGGTAACTCGTGCGCGTGACGACAAACGTCAGCCCGGCGGCCGAGACCCCTACCTCATCGGTCAGGTAATTCTCGACCTTGACCCGCTTTCCGGCGCGCAGTTGCGAGGCCTGGATGACCTGCCCCTGCTTGCCGCGCAGATAGCCCACAACCGGGATGCCGCCGCTGACGTAAAACTTTTCGTCCTTGTTACTTGCCAGAAACCGCCGCGCGAAGTTCGTGGCGACCGCGCTCGACGTAAAACTGGAACTGAGTATTTTCTCACGCTGGCCGTAGGTCGTGATGCTGGTCGTGTCCTTGAGATTGGCGTCATCCTCCGGCGTCAGCCACTGCGTGCGCCCCTCGCCGTCGCGGTAGGAGACCGCCATCCAATTCCAAACTTCGGTTTTTCGTAATTCTAATCCCGCCAGCACCGCGTCGTCAATCCGCAGCGCGTACTCGTAATCGGTGAGCGCGGGCTGCTGCTTGAACGCCAAGACCGGCTGGCCGTTAGGCGTCGCGGCGCTATCCGACTCGACGACGTAAGCCGCCCAGGGGTTGAAACTCGCGTCGCCCAGCGCCGCCAGCCGCGCGAGATTATCCGCCGCCGTCTCGAAGTCCACAGCGCCGCCCGTTACCCAGGGTTCGAGCGTGAGCGTATTTGAGTCGATCTGCGTCTCGTCTGCATTCATATCCCCCAGGCCCGCGCGCCAGTCCTTCGTGATCTCGGTCGGGTTGATCGCGCCGGTCTCGGTGTACATCTTGACGTTGGTGATCTGCCCGTACACGCTACCGTCCTCCACTGGCGTTTGCGTCGCGTCCGACATGAGTTCCAGATCGAGCGTCTGACGCGGCGTGCCGAGCGTTACGTCCTGGCTGCCGGTACTCGACCCGGCGGCCACCCGGCTGATTGTCCACACGTCCGCCGCGCCGGTATTGTCGCGCAGCCGCAGCGTCCAGGCCGCTGCCGCCGCGGAGGTCGTCAGGTCATAGTCCATCGTGACGCGCTTAATCGTGTGGCTGGTGGGTACGCTGTAGCGCACGCGGTAGAGTTCGTTGGCGACCCAGGCAACGCCCTTAGGCGTAATACGGATACGATTAAGCCGGTCATCAGTTGCCTGTGGTTCGTCCGTGACGGCCTGGCTAATCCAGGCGTCGTTATCAATGCGCGTATCGCACCAGGGTTTACGCCAGGTGCGCACGCCCAGCCGCTGCCCCCAATAGCCGGCCGCCACGAGCCAGCGCCCGCTGCGCTGCGCCTGGGCCGAGTAGCCCGGCGAGATGAGCACGCCTTCATAAACGACGCTCAAGCCGTTGCGGACGACGAGCCGCTGCCCGGCTTTGAACGGCCACCAGGCGTCCGGGTCGCGCGGGATAAAGCAGGCGAATTGCCCGAATAAGCCGCCGGGATAGAAAGTGTCAAAAGAGATTTGTTCGGCGCGTCTCAGTTCCAAGAGCGGATCAACGGCTTCGGTCGTCCCGCTGGAATAGAGATAGAGCCTTAGATGATTGCCCTTATTCATGGGTAGGGCGCGGGATAAGGCACGGGCGTAGGGTCAGGCAGGGGCGGCGGTAAGACTGGCACTTCAAACCGATAAACTTGTTTCCAGCATTCGGACGTATTGAAAAAGCGTCCATACCCCGGTGGACAGAACAAGCCGCCGGGCCGCCCCAGAGATTTCCAACAATTGAGCGCGCGGCGGATTTCGAGCGCGTCGGCACTGCCATCTTCCGGCAGGTCGTAACTACAATCCGCTTCGGCGGCCTCCGGTACAAGCGACTCAGACGACGCGGGAACAGGCGTCGGGACGATCTCAGCCGTTGGCATGGAAGCCAACGACAGGCGCAGCGCCTGAAGAATGAGAGAAACTAAAAGCGCGGAACGTATCATAGCAGGGCGTACCTCGGCGTGATCGTCAGAGAATCAATCTGCAAAGTCATCGTCGCCGGTACAACGGCGAATTGCAGGAGCAGGAGATTATAACGCCCCGGCTCGACTTCGAGAATGTCCCCGACGGCTGGCGTCGGCAGGAGGAAATCATTATTGCTCGTATTCCACAGGGCCGCTCCGACTTCGCTATCGTAGGCCAGGCCGGAGATGGATTCGGCGTTCGTCAGTTTGATGAGCGGCGAGGGCATCAGCGCCAGGTAATCCGTATGCACGTCGGCGGATCCCGCGCTGCGCTTGCAGCGCAGTTGAATGCCCAGCGTATCCAGTTCCAGGCCGAGTGCGGTGAAGAAAAAATCGTAAACCGGAAAGGCAATCGGCTGACAAATCTGGATGGCAAATGAGCCGGTCAACGCAGTATAGGCGTCGCTGAAAATTGCATTCGCACTCCCGCCAAAGCGCGCGCGAATGGACGCGCCGCTCCCGGCGTCTTTGATGCGCGTGAAGAAGGTATATTCCCGACCGGCGAGCTGCTTGAAAATATATGGCGCAATCGCGTTGATGGTCAATAAACCCGTTTCGCTGGTCGTGACGGTCGTCGCCTGGTAGGCGTCGTCCGACGAATTTCCGACGTCGGCGGTGCCGTCGCCTTCCTTCCACAAAATGCCATCCGGGTAAAAGAATTCTGTCTGCGGGAGCAGACTCAAGTAAAAGTTGGTCGTGGAGACGCTCTCCTGCATTTTGATCTGAGTCCGCGACGGAATTGATCCGGGAATGCCGCCCACCACGCCCCAGTGATCTTTTTCGGCGCTGCTGAGCGTTCCATCGACTGCATCCAAAATGCCGTCGCCATCTTTCACCCAGAACCAGGGCAGCGCGCCTACCCGCTCCACGTCGGCGGCGACCTGCGTCAGGTTGGTATAATCGTCGCTAACCTGCGCGCTCGTCAATTCCACGCCGAATATCGTGAAGTCCATTGCCGTCCCGACCGCCTGCTGCGCGCTGGAACTATTGCACAGGAGATAGAGCGTCGCCGCCGTCACCGGGTCGAAATTTGCGCTCGAAGCGGCTGACGCGCTATCCTTGTAAATCGCGATCCCGCTCGGGCCCCAGACGAAATGCAGGATCAGGCGATCAAAGGCGGCGAAGGTCTGCGCCGCCGTGCTGATGGTCGTCGTGCCATCGGTAAAATAGAACTTGTCGTCACTGGCCTGGTAGTAGGCGTTCAATGCGGACGCGCCGCTGGAGAATAGGTATTGCGTCGTCAGGCTGGCGGTGTTAGCCAGGAACGGACGCCAGATGACGCGTACACAGCCCTGCGCCTCGCGCAGCGTGTCATCGGTCGCGGTGATCGTGAGTACGGTTGCCGTCTGCGTGCTGGTGCTGGCGTGCGCCGTGCCCGACCAGGCGCAGCCGAGTTGGTCGCCATAGAAGAAAGGCCGCTGGTCGGCGACGGCCAGCACCTGAAAACCGTCCACGTAAATCTGGCGCGGATACTGGACGGAGACACCCGTCGCCGCCGCGCCACCCGTGCCGGTCACGCTGGCTTGCAGGAGATACCAGCCATTGCCAACGGATATGAAAGTCGTTGTCTGCTCAATGGCGTTGTAAATAATTTTCAAGTCGCTGGCCGTCGCCGCCGCGCCGTCTTCACGCCTGGCATAGCAGCTCAGCACGTGCGTCGACGCGGCCAGCGTCAGGCTCTGCGTGAATGCGCCGGTGGCCGACGTAATGCAATAAAGCCGCGCCGAAGCCGCGCCAAACAGGATGAATTTTCCGTCGGTATTTTTTTCGCTGACTAGCGCCGCCGCCGTCGTCCAGCCATTGTCATAAGTGGAATGACCAAAGATGGGATTGGTGAACAGATTGGTCAACGCGCCGTCCTGGACGACCAACCCGCGCGAGAAATTCGCGCCGACCGTATCTTCCCGCGCCGCGCCTTTGGCCGAGACGAGCCGCTGCTTGCGCCCCAAAGCCACGCCTTTGACGATGAGCCGCACGGCGCATTGGGGGAGCGCGGCGTCGCGCGTCTGCCCGTAAAGTTCCGAGACGCCGGCCCAGCCATGTAGGATTTCGTAAAAAATCGTTCCGTCCTGCCCCCACAGCGGCGCGGGTGTATCTGAGTTCGGCTTGAATTCCAGGTAGAGCGGCTCGGACTCGTCCCCAGCCAGCGAGAGAAAGGCTTGCACGTCGGCGATCCCGCGCCGGTTTTCCCATTCCGAAGCGCCCAGGACGTGTACGCCAAAAGTAAAATCGCGCTCGTCTACATTCACCCCTACGACGCGCGTCTGCCCAAAGCGGTTGGCGCTCGACCCGCGTGCCAGCGTGGGCCGCGTGGCCGGGGCGGGCGGGACGAAATCTTCCGCCACCAAATACCGTCCGGCCATCAGGTCGAGAGATTTAACGCCCTTGACGAGCTTGATCGTCGCCGTCGTCATTTAGCCGCCTTGCGTCCCGAGGCCGCTCCGCAAGGCCGAGCGCAGTTCGCGGCCCAGAAGCGTGACGGCTGCGCGCGCGATCTCGGCGGCGTCCTGCCCTGGTGCGGCGTTAACCACGACCGCGCCCGGCATAATCGTCACGTTGCCGGAATTCGCCAGAGCCGCCATCGCATCCTGGCGCGTCAGGACATAGCCGCCAGTCTGCGGCGTCACGACGACCTCCGGCCGCGTCGCCCAGGCTTCGTTATAGGCAATCGTCTGCCCGGCCATGAAAGCGCCGCCGTGTTGCTCCTGCGTAATGCCGCTCGTTGTTCGTCGGGTAGTCGTCGTGGTCGGCGGTGTACCGCCGCCGCCACCGCCACCGCCACCGCCATCGTCATCATCCGGCGGGATGACGGGTTCATTCCGTGCGGCTTCAGTGGCTACATAGGTCGTATGAATTCTGACCCGGATCTCGGTCGGGATTTCTAGCAGTGCGCCGGTAATATCGTCAATTTCCTGCATCCAGTCATCCCAATTCCCGGATTTGGCAACGTCGCCAACCGCGCCGATGATTTTCTTCGTCGCGTCGGCGGTCTTCTCGTCAATCAGTCCCCACTGCCGCGCCAGTTCGGTCAGGTGCACCGCGCCCTCGGTCGTCAGGCCGGCATTTGCCAACTGCTGCGCGACGATGTTGAAAATGATCTTGCGCGTGGCTTCAGTATGCGCGGCTTCATTCTCGGCGTATTTCGTTTCGAGCGTCTCTAAGTTCTCCGCCTCCCTGGCCGCCGTTTCACTGTGTATTCCAGCCAATTCGTTCAAGCGGTCTTTGGTCTGATTTATTTCTTCCTGGATACGATCACGCCGCTCGATATAGCGTTCATCTTCTTCGCGGATCGGGCCGGAAATGAGAAAGTTCAAATCCTTGAGCGCGTCGTTGTAGGCTTTGAGCGATTCTTTGGCCGTCTGCTCCGCCGCTTCCTGCGCCTGCAGCGTTGGGCGCAAGTCCAGAAGCGCCTGATTATTCGCCTCGAGCAGGGTGATATTTTCGCGACGCTCGTCGCCTAGCACGGCCAGATTGCGCACGTTGGCGCGCTCGGTCTCGGTCAGCATCCCAGTCAGATGGTCAACGTCCAGAACGGCATTACCCCAATCATCATATAGAAACGTGACTCGGCCTAGTTCCTCATTGACGCGGACGACTTCGGCGCGATATTCCGCATACGTCACGCCCGATTCGGCTACTTTGCGTAAGTGCTCATCAGCCGCTTTGGTAATGTTCGTCCAAAAACCGCCGCCGCCGGTGACGGAAATGAAAGTCTTGAAGCCCTCGGTGAGTTCGGTCAGCGTGACGAACGTTTCGCGCAATTGCGGATTCAGGTCTTCGCCCAATGCCGTCCCGGTCGCCTCCAGCACGTCAATCAAGTTGGAGAGCGCCCCGCCCGCCGTCTGCATCTGCGCCGCCATCAAGCCGCCAAAATCTTGACGCATCCCGGCCAGGATCGCCTGGATGCCCTGCTCGGCGGGGATCAGTCCCTTCTCAACAAGTTTCTGGACTTCGGCGGTGGAGACGCCCATGCTCTCGGCTAGCAAGCGCCAGGCGGGAATGCCGGCCTCGGTGAGTTGTAGCATTTCCTGGCTGGCGATCTTGCCGCGCGTTTGCATCTGGCCCAGCGCGCGCGTGATGCGATCAATCCCAAATGCGCCCGTTCCCAGCGCGGCGGTAGCGTCGCCCACGTCGCGCAGTATCGGGATGATCTCCGAGGCGGTGAAGCCGTAGGCCATCAGGCGCTTACTAGCTTCGGTCAGGTCGGTGAATTGAAAGGGGGTTTTGGCGGCGAAGTCGCGCAACTCTTCCAGATGCCGCTGCGCTTCGGCGGACGAGCCGGTGAGCGTCGTGAAAGCAATCCGCGTCTGTTCCATATTCATGCCCAGGCGGATAATCTCTTTGCCCAGGCCGACGACGCCGGCCGTGATGGCCGTCACGGAGATAAAGCCCCCTAATGTTTTGAGCATACTCTCGGACTGGGCTTGCGCCTGGCGCGTGCTCTGCCCCAGGTGGGTCACGCCCTTTTCGCCTTCGTCCAGGGCGCGGGCGAAGGCGCGCAATTGCGCGGAGAAGTTATCGGCGACCGAGAGCCGGATGGTAACATCGCGCGTCGCCATTTAATCGCTCATCCTTCGACTTCGCTCAGGAGAATTAGGAATTGCGCCAGCGTGCCGATTTCGTTCTTCAGCCGGACGGCCTGTTCCAGGAGTTCGGCGCGTTGCTCGGAACGCCAGCGTTCGTAAGCCAGCATTTCGGCCCGCTCAATTCTCGGCAATCTGCGCCACTGGCCCGGTGTCAATCCCCGGCGCGTCATCGCCTTGTGCGCCAGCAGCGTCGGCGGGTCGAAAGGAGCGCAGGATATTTCCCATCTCCTCCTCCGTCACCGCATTCAGGCGGTTGCTGACCTGTAAGAGTGCACGCCAGGCCCAGCCGCCCATGCCAGTTTTTAGCGCGTTGATTTTTTCTTCTTCCGTTTCGCCGGGGATGGCGATCTGCACCGCCGCGAGCAGGACGCGGTGCGCCAGCAGCCGGTCAGCCTCCTGGACGCCGCGCACATAGTCCAGGTTGTCGTAGTCGAAAACTTCCGTCACCCGCCCGTTGACCTTCTGTAAATCTTTGAGCGGCGGCTTGGGCCAGGTGATCGTCCGCCGCAGTTGCCAGAGTTCTTCCTCTGAAAGCGGCTTGACGGCGACTCGGATGATTTTCCCGTCCGGGCGTGTCAACGTCACCAGTACCGGCGTCGTCCCCAGGTCGTCTAGTGTAGTTGCAACCATTGGCTCATTCATTGGCTCTCCTAATTCCCAAAGGCGCTCCAGGCGTTGGCGGCCATCGCGTAACGACCGCGCATCACATCTCCGGCGGCCTGTCCGAAGTTCGCTTCGGAGACCGCGCCGGAATACAAAATAAATTGCGCACTCTGCGTCACGCCGCTGCTAATCAGCCCTTCAAATTTGGCATTGACGGCGGCTGAGGCATTCGCCAGCCGGAATAGAGTCAAATCGGCCAGCAGTGTTTCAATCGCCAATTCCACGCGCCGCCCGGTCAGGACACGCCGGTAAACCTGCCCGAAGCCGCGAAACTCCTGCCAGCCATAGATAAATCTCAGGCTGGCATTCTGCGCGAAGCCAATGCCGCTGCCGCTGGCCGTCCCGCTGGCCGAAGCGTAAAGATATAGTTTCCCCTCGGCAAATGAAAAAACTTCACCCGTCGCGATGCCGGGCATGGCTCACGCAATGTAACCGCTGCCGGTCGGCCCGATCATCGAAAGCGCGCGCCAGGTCTCCTGCCATTGGTTGCCGTTTTCGCCTTCTGTCCAGCCCTCAGTCACCTTGACGCAGTTGTGGAACTGGAAATACTGCGCCGTCACGCTCGGCAGCTCGGTATCCGTGATCTTCAATTCCAGGTGGACTTGGGGGGTCGAAGCGCCCGAGGCGGTTGCCGGCGCGGCCTTGTTGCCGGTCACGGCCTGCAGATAGATGAACTGAAACTCTTGCGCATTAACGGTCGTGACTTTGTGGTGGTGGGCCGTGCCGCGTTCCATGACGGTTACCACGCCACGCGCGCTGTTGTAAGTCATCCCGGCCTGGACAAACCCAACCAGCGCGGTGTCCGCGGCGGAGGCCGTCGCCCAACCGCCAGTGCCCGAG
>Ga0209321_10002995_pt1 | contig 11355 bp, 9 predicted proteins | sample Rifsed16ft4_FD_184012 | JGI IMG/M metagenome (GOLD analysis project Ga0209321, IMG submission 184012) | Soil microbial communities from Rifle, Colorado, USA - sediment 16ft 4 - CSP-I_5_4 (version 2) | ecosystem: Environmental > Terrestrial > Deep subsurface > Rock core/Sediment | place: Rifle... | reverse complement strand
CTCTGAAACTCCTGCGAGCATTCTTGCAGGCGTGGACTGAAAACAAGGCAGAGCTCTTCGAAGAAATTTTTGAGGAAGCGTCATCTACGGCAACGGTAAGAACAAAGATTCTTACGTTTCTGCAGGGGAGCAAAAAACCCACAGTAATAGTTCCTGAAATACATCCCGGACCTTTCTACCCAATAGGCAGCAGCAACCTTCCTTATGAATTGCAGGAGTGGTTCTCCAGCAACGGCTACGCCCCTTTGGTTCTGCATGGCGTTTCAGGCCACGATCTAAACCTTCCATCAAGGACTACCGTTGATAAATTCATCGTATCCCTTCAGGATTTGAAGACTCTCGGCGTAGGCAACACTTGCACTCTACCTCTAAAAGCTACGGTAGGGAAAGCCACTGTAACAGGGATGGCGTTTGGCGACTTTGCATTTATCATAATAACGCTTGCACCGCACGGGATGGAGGATTTCCCGCAGTCCGTTAAGGAAACTGTGGAGAGGAAGGCTCTGGAATTGGGATACAGGGGAGCTTTTGTTGTTGATGCGCACAATTCTCTTGGCAAACCTCCCACCGAAGACGAATGTAATTCAACAATCGAAGCTGCAGGTGCAGTGCTTCAAAAGTTAAAACGTACAAAGCAGAAACCGTTCAAGATAGGCTACGCACATTCTTCTGAACTCCATATTGGTTTGAAGTCAGATATCGGGCCCGCAGGGATTTGCCTCATCGTCTTTGAAATTGACGGCATTTCACATTCACTGATAAGTTTCGATTCGAACAACGCATCTATGGGCTTCAGGGAGAAGCTGCTGGAGCAGATTAAAGATGTCAATATCATAGAAGTGTGTACAACGGACACTCATTTCAATGCAGCAAAGGTCATGAATGAGAACGGGTATGATGCACTAGGCGAGGTAACAAAGGCTGACGAAACCGCATCTACTTTGAACGCATTGATCAAGGCTGCATCGTCGAGAATGGTTGAAAGCGACTTCAGGATAAGCGGCATAGAAACAGAGGTGAAGGTCGTTGGAGGAAAATTGCTGTCAGATTTTTCGGTAGCGCTGGACAAGGTCACTGGCATAGCAAGAAAGGGTGGAATAACTCTTGCATCAATAGCCATTCTGATGTTCCTGCTTGCCGCTATAATGTGAGGTAATGATTTTAAACTGACTTGCTTTGAGTTGCCTATGCCGGGGCGCAGCCGGGGTTCTAACTGCTCGAAAGCTCAGCCTGGTTAGAGCGCCAGCCTCCACAAAATTGGGCGTAACTCATAATCTGGAGGTCGTGGGTTCGAAATCTGAAGGACGAAATACCCACCCCCGGCACTATCAAATTTGATAATCAGCTCTGAAAACTGTCTTCAGGGTTTATATTGGAATTGTATTTACAAGACTGCACTGACATAGGACGATTGCCGTGCTATAGTCGAGTGAGGGATCACCGAGGGCTTGGGGAGGCCCTCGGTGACATTCTTAACTAATGCTTTCTTTTCAGAATCTGGAACCTGCATGGAAGTAAATCCGCTTCGTTGAATTCGTACTTGCCAGTTTCGTACCTGCTGCCGAATTTTCCTGCCAGAGCACCGTCAATTATCCCCTTGACCAAAAAGCAGAGAGGTCCTCCAATATCTCTGGTTTCGTAGGAGTCCATGCAGTTGTGCAGATACACTGCAGGTCTGTAGCCTCTTTCAGCAGACACCTGCAACTCTCCCATCTGGTTGTCGATCCAGAATTTCTTTAGGTTTTCAAGCGTATCCTTTACAGAACCTCCTTCAATTCTTTTGCTTACGATATCGAGCCCTATGGAGAAACCGTGCTTATACAAAACGTCGCTGTGCCTGTTGAAAGAAACCTTGGCTAGCAGCTTGAAGGCATGGTAGAGTATCTCTTTCAGTTGAGGGCCTAAAGGCTCGTTCCCTCCAAGCGTCAATTGGAGTTTCTTCCTTTCAAAGAGGTAAGAAAGTGTTTGAAGGTACTGTTCATCAGTTTCGGGGTTTGACGAAACGAATAGAGTTCCAGGTTTTAGAGCATAGTATTTACTCAATACTCCCGTCTTGCCTACTTGTACCTGTGCAACGATAATTGATCCTCTTCGAGTCAGTTCGTTTATGTGATAGTTTATCGTCGGCTTGGAAACTCTGAGAATTCTTGAAAGCTCGCTCACCGTATGCGGTTCTTGAGAGAGAGCCTTGACTATGGCCTCCCTGACCTGCCCTTTCTTTGTACTGTGCCGTCTTGAGGGCTCATCGTAAATTGAACGAGGTTGCTCTGCCAAATTACTCGACAGTGTTAGAATGATTCTAATTGATGGTCTATATGTTGTTTTCTGTCTTCTCTGATCTATAGCGCTGAACTATTCTCAATCTAGCATATTTGTCGTCTGGAGAGAACTTTGGAGGATGAGGAGAAACCGTCTTGGTACTGCATTTAGGACATGTATCCTGAAACGTGTAAGTGCTGCAACTAGGGCATTTCCTAAGAAGTCTGCTCAACGCCCTTCTTCCTGTCTATCCTGCTAAAAGCAAACTGACCTTTCTTCTGTATAACGTCTCTAGCTTTCTCTATGGCCTGCTCGAGGGCCCTCTCGGCAATCTTGTAATTCTCCGCTTCGACCACAATCCTGTACTTTGGCGCTCCCATGTACGTTATGGCAACCTTCGACCCTCCAGTCTTGACTGACTGCGCAGCAGTAAGAGAGTCTTTGATGATGTTTATCCCTGCAGGCTGATCAGTTTTGATTTCCATGACGCCTTTCACCTCGACCGTTGGAAAGACTATTTTCTCTTTCGCAGTTTCGGCTAAGATTTCAACATATTTTGAAGGCAGGCTAATCTTCTTGAGAGCATCAACACCAGTCCTTGCGAGCTGCTCAAGGGCGTCGTAGGTAGAGCCAAACTCTTCCTCGAGCATCTCCGTGCACTTCAAACTTTCAGCATCGCTCAGCTGGGCCTTGTTCTTCACTATTTCGAGAATTCCTCGTGCCTTTTCATGTTTCTTAACTTGGATGAGCTTCTCCTTTCTCTCCTCTCCAGAGACCTGCCTGAGCGACAGATCGACTTGCCTTCTGGCCTTGTTTATCCTTACAACCTTGAGGACTGCCTTCTGGCCTACATTGACATACCGTTCTATGTGCTTGACCCATCCAGTAGTAATTTCAGACTTGTGCAAAAATGCTGGAAGGTTTCCGTATTCATCGAGGGTAACATAAGCGCCGTGATCGGTAATCTCCTTCACAGACGCGATTACGACTTCTCCCTCTTCGGGGATCTCCTGCTGTGCTGCCTCGGCGCTCATTCGCTTTGGAGCGAATGCCGTAATTAATTAGCCTTTAAACCCTAAACAAGAATCAGCCACAAGCTCAAGACAGCGATATTAACGAAGGTTACAATCGAGCCTATCTTGAAGAATTCGTAGAAGCTAAAAGTATGGCCCTTTTCTTCAGCTACTTCGAGTATTATTATCGTGCTCGCAGCGCCAAGTATTGTCAGGTTTCCCGCAAGGGTGGAAGCTCCAGCCAAAGCAACCCATGCCTCTACATCCAGAGAGTTGAAGCCCAAACTCTTCATCAGGTTAATATAAACTGCAACGAATGGAACGTTACTCATTAATTGACTGAGCAGAATACTTGTACCAACGATATTCAATATTGTCAGAGGAGAGCCTACATGAGTAAGCTGGGGGAGGAAAGACGCAAAGAATTGTATCAGCCCGATATTCCAGACGCTTTGCATTACAATGAACATAGAAATGAAGAATATTATTATGCTCCAGTTCACTCCTCTGATGATATCCCGTCTCTTCGGGCTTATTGCGTAGAGTATTGCCGAGCCCAATAGAGCAACTGTGCCAAAGTTCAATTCTGTTTCAAATCCCAGATTCTTTGCAATGCTCAATACTAAAAATCCCGTGATCGTAAAAAGAGTAACTATTCCCGAAGCCCTAGCAAGGTTCATGTCGGTTATGGTTTGAGCAAGAGAGAGGTCAGCAGGTTTTGAAGCACTTCGGAGATCATTCCTGTAGTAGAATTTGAGAATAAGGTATGTCAGAAAGTAGTTTATGACTGTGGGGATAGTAAGTAGCCTAACAAAGTCAAAGAACGGTCGTTTAATCCCACTATCCAATGCAATTAACAGGTTTTGTGGATTACCCATAGGCGTCATTGTGCTGCCTATGCTAACGGCAAAAGCAAGTGTGATGAGAAAGGGAGAGGACCTTACCTTCATAGCCCTAGCAAGGCCGATCATGATAGGTGTTGCAACTACAGCAATGGTATCATTCATTAGAAATGCTGACATCGTTCCTAGCACAACAAGGATGAATAGCAGTAATCTTTGCGGAGATCCTGCAAACGAAAGTATGCGTATCGTGAAGTATTGCAACAGACCTGAAGCCTCTAGTCCTGAAACGATGGAGAACATCCCTATCAGGAAGAAAATCACGTCAAGGTTTATCGCTGCGTAGGCGTCTTTGAGGGAAATTCCGTTGAGGAATATTGTCGCAACTGCACCCGCAAACATTATGGCCCATACTGGCAGTTTTATTCGCTTGAGATTTCTGAATACGATTAACGCATATACTACAAAGAATATTACTGATGCAGAATTGAATAGTTCGCTTGCCATGGATGATGCCTTGAATTGCTCAAATAGACTAAAACATAGTTTCTCCGCCGTCAATTATTATGGTCTGACCAGTAATGAAATCGGAATCATTGCTTGCCAAGAATGCTGCCAATTTAGCCACGTCTTCGGGCTTCCCAAGCCTCTTCAACGGTATTGCTGACATTATTTCTGTTAATTCCTTCTTGTCGAGCCAGTCTATCCATCCCGTCTTGATGCTTCCTAGAACCATCGCGTTGACCTGAATTTTTGGTGCGAACATCCTTGCTAGAGCCTTTGTAAGGCCGAGTATTCCAGCCTTTGCGACTGTATAAACTAATCCTCTTTCATCGCCGACAAGCGCGGGTATTGATGAAACGTTGACTATCTTTCCAGAACCCTGCTTCAGCATTATCTTCGATGCGGCCCTCGAGCAGAGGAATGTCCCCTTCAGATCAATGTTAAGCGCTGAATACCACAGCGCATCATCTATATCATCAAGCTCGGCTAGCCACGCCTTATCTGAAGAATGGCCAGCATTGTTTACAAGTATGTCAAGCCTTCCGAATTTCTTTACTGCAACCTTCATCAACGTTTCAACATCTTCCTTCCTTGAAACATCGGCTTTAACAGCTATAGCTTTGCTTCCTATTTCCTTGACAGTCTCTTCAGCAGCAGTTTCGGATTTGGCATAATTCACTACTACCGATGCACCCTCTTTTGCAAACTCCAGCGCGGTAGCTCTGCCTATCCCCTTTGCTGAGCCAGTTATGACGGCAACCTTGCCCTTAAGCCGCATTTAGAGTATCGTTTTTTATGGTGAATATAACCTAATTGCAGATTAAACGATAAATAATTTAAGATCTAACTGACTCTGTGAATTACGTAGATTCAGTCATAAAGCGTATGAAGACCATAGCAGTAGTAGGGCTTTCGAAAGACCCGTCAAAAGAGAGCCATTCAGTTTCGATGTACTTGAAGGAACACCACTACGAGATAATTCCCGTCAATCCTACCGCAGACGAAATTATGGGTTTGAAGTCATATCCATCATTATCGGCAATACCTAATGATATGAAGAAGAGGATAGATGTTGTTGACATATTCAGAAGGGCTGAGGATGTTCCTCCCGTTGTAGATGATGCAATAAAGCTGAAGAATTTTGCAAAAAAACCTCTTGCCGTATGGATGCAGTTAGGAATTGTCAATGAAGAGGCAGCTAAGAAGGCTAGGGCTGCGGGTATTGATGTCGTTATGGATGCGTGTATTAGGACTGAGCACAGGAAGAGACTCTAGCTGCTTGGAGCAGGCTTCTTGGCCTTTTCGGCGTATTTTTCTATTTCCTTCTCAGTAAGCCTTCGCATCTTCTTCGTATCGGCGTCTATGACCGCCATCTTGATGTGCTTGGTTCCTACCTTCTCCTCGCTAACCAAGTAAATTGCTTCTATTGCAAGTATGCACGCATTGTCTACACTTACGTCATCATTATACTTCTGCTCGAAGAACTCTGTAACTTGGTCACTTCCAGCACCGATTGCAACGGCATTATAGCCAACATAGTTGCCGCTGGGGTCTGTTAGAAAGAGCTGTGGGCCGCTTCTGTCAACGCCTGAAATTATTAGTGATACGCCAAACGGTCTTACACCTGCGAACTGTGTAAATTGCTGGGACAAATCGGCAATCTTTTTGGCTAATACCTCAACATCCACGGCTTCATCGTAAATGAGCCTGTTGCTCTGTGCAACGACTCTTGCCTGGTCAACTTGAATTCTGGCATCGGGAATGTATCCCGCTGCAGCAACGCCAAGATGGTCATCAACCTGAAATATCTTCTGAGTAACTCCCAAGGTTTGTAATTTCCGTGGCTTTTCATCTACTCCTAGCACCACACCTTCTTTTGTCTTTATGCCCACAGCCAGGCTACCTCTCCTAACGGTTTCTATAGCATACTCTACCTGATAGAGCCTCCCGTCGGGAGAGAATACGGTAATAGCTCTGTCATAACCTGCAGCTGCTGGAAACATATCTTATCCTAATGACGACCCTTTTGGCATTGATTTAAATCTTTTAATTGATGTTGGAGTGATGATTAAGATTTCGTTTTGCCATTCCTGCCCATCCAAGCAGAAATGCGATGTAATCTTAGACGAATTGAGGAAAATGGGGCAGTATTACAATGGCTTTGAAATGATCAAGGTCTTCTTATGCTGTTCGAAATTGACAAGAAATGACAAGATTTGGGGGAGTAGCCAAGCAAGGATATTGGACAGCGCTAGGAGGGAGATGCAAAGGTCCGGTTGAACCTCATAGCACCAAACTGTCCATAATAGCACCAACATCAATTGCATCAGAGCGACAAGATAATATGATCATGGGGGCTCTGTAGGAGGTTATGAAGGAGTGTGCCTTGTTATGAGCAAGGACGCTGAGCTCATACCTTCTTTCTTCTACCAAAAAGAACTCGAGCTATCACTTTTAGTACAACTCCTGCCTATGACAGCATAAGATATTGAGCCGACGGTTTCCAAGTGACTTATTAAATGACTCGACACCTAAAGCAGGTTAACTGGACATAAATATATGGAGGCCCTTGGGTCAGCCAGTCTGGTGTAAATGGGTTTGGTCGAGGAATTCATACTTCCCTCACTAACCGTTGCCGCATATATAATAGCGGCAGGGGTTGCGTGGATATTAGCCAAGACCCTTCTATCAAGGGTAGCTGCATCGGAGACTACCCGCACTATTATTTTGTCCCTTGTGTCAGGTCCGATAGCTGCTGGCATCATTAGCTACGGTATACTGCAAGGAGTCATCCAGGTTCAAACAATTTCCCCTACGATCATTCCAGCTTTCCTTGAACCTGAAAACGTTTCAACCACGCTACAACTCCTAGTATTGGCATTCGTGCTTCGCACAGCAGTATCAGACATTAAGATCGTGCTGCCTCAAGATATCGCCCGTGGACCAGCGGGTAGATTAGTATTATACAGCATTTACACGCTAGGTCTCATAGCGCTTTTTCGCATTCTCCTGACCTCACCGTTATCGCCCGGCGTCGCCGAGAATGTTTGGATTGGTGTAAACTTCTTCACAGGACTTTTCGTCGTCTACTTGGTCACCTATATTCTCGACCTCCTCATCAGGCGTTACCTCACTATCTTCGCAGAAAGAGAACCGGGATTAAGGACGACCTTCAGCTTCTTCAGGAGGCTACTGCTCGCGGCCGTTGTCTTGGTTGGGGTTTCTGCCGTTACCTTCAGCAGTTTTCCAGCCGTAGGTGGCGTCATATCATCCCTATTCATCGCAGCAGGATTTGCATCAATAGTCATCGGCTTGGCAGCACAGTCAAGCATCTCCAACATCATATCAGGGATGGTAGTCTCGGTATTTCAACCATTCAAGATCGGTGACGGACTAATGTTCAGGAATGACTTCTGCTTCGTCGAGGACGTAAAGCTTGTCCATACGGTGCTGCGCACATGGGATAACAGACGGCTCATGGTACCAAACTCCGTCCTCATGTCAGAGGTTATCGTAAACTACACAACAGTTGACCCGACCATGCTCGCGCCGCTGCTAATTCAGATCAGCTACGAATCAGATGTAGACAAGGCGATGAAGGTCATGAGAGAGGTTGCTCTAGGGCATCCGAACTGCCTGCCCATAGGCGATCTCCCCAACGTTGTCATAATGGATTATGGAGAATCAGGCGTTAACCTGAGGCTTCTAACGAGGGCGAAGGATCAACCTACGGCGTTTATGATGATTAGAGATCTGCTGTACCAAATCAAGAAGGAATTTGATGAAAACGGAATCGAAATACCCTATCCTCGAAGACAGTTGGTACTAGGCAAAGATGCAGAGGCCGTCTTGGACAGACTAATAGGGAAGCTAGATGGGGGAGCTACTAAAAAATCGAAAAAAGTAAGCTAGTGTTGTTAACCTCTTCATGGAGATTGTCATCTCACGTCGGTACACGAACATAGTTAAGTGATTCACAAAAGTTTTTGGCTAGTTCTATGTCCTGCATAAACTGTTTAACGGTGCGCATCGAATGGAGGTCTTTCTGACACATTGCCTAAAGATTTCGTGTGTTGTAAGGATAGCCTCGGGCGGGATTTGAATCTCAGGTAGAAAAGCACCTATTCGGCGTGTCACTGACCCGTAGCTCAGATTGGGCATATCCGAATGTGTCCAGCCTCCCGCGATTGCCGCCAAACGCTTAACACTGAGCTAATGAGGAGGAAGGCTAAGGGTGTTTCATGACTCTACAGATTACAGTTGCGTAGCAGGATCTCCCTGCTCACCATGCTCCTAGCCTCCTTTCCCTGATCAACACAAGGCTTCCAAAAAATTAGAGTGGTGGTTTAGAGGGCAGGGTGCTTCGACCTATCTGTCCATGGCGCGCGCTTAAGCATTACAATATTAAATACGTCCAGTTCATAGAAGTCCAAATTCTATCATAGGTGGTTTCTAGCGCGCGCTAATATCTGGGTGTTTGTGGCCTATTTGAAGGCAGGTAGACGCGCGCTTGACCTGTCTACTGGCAAGACGATATCTAGAATTCCCACCATTAATTTGAGTCTGAGACAGTCGACTCCACGAATTTCAGATAGCTTTCTAGGAATTTCTCTTCAGAAAACAAGTTGAGCACTTTCTCCCTTCCAAGCATTCCCATTGCTCTTCTATCCGCAGTGGATAGTTCACAAGCTTTTCTGAGTGTGTCTGCCAAATCATGTTTGTCGCCAGTCCGGAAAGATAATCCAATTTTGGAGTCAACGATTTTAGGCAGCTCGCCGGCAGTTGAAGTTATGACAGGTGTCTCGCAAGAAAGGGACTCTACCGTTACAAACGAAAAACTTTCCCAGAACGAAGGTATTACGGTAAAGTCGACTTTAGAGTAGTGCTCCGGGAGTTCAGTATAGTCCTTCCACGCAACAAACTCGACATTGTGCGAAATACCAAGCTTTTTCACTTCTCTCTTTAGCGGAGTAGTGTCATCTGTGACAATTTGAAGTTTGAAGTCATCGACATGAAATCGACTTTTCAATTCCTTTGCTGCTTCCAAAAGTAGAATTGTGCCCTTCTCCGGATCACTTCTACCGACGTATGAGAAAATAGTCTTGCCAAGGGTTTGAGAATTATCAACCGGTCTAAATAGAGATGTATCCACGCCGTTATGTATTACGAGAACATCATCCCGCGACAGCCCATAACGCGTAACCAGCTCGTTCTTGCATGCCTCACCTACGGCGAGAATCCTGTGTGAACTACTAATCGCTTTGGCTTCCAACTCACAATCTTTACCGAATGTATCGGTGGCCCCCCGACCGAAACCCGCGCGCTCTGCAATTACTCTGTGTAGGAACTCAGGTCTATGACAGACGTATGAGATGTTATCATGACTATTCGCTCTTGATATGAGTTCGCCAAATGCGAAGCTGCTCGCAAGTAGCAAATCAAACTGCTTCAAGAATCGCGGTTCATCATTAAGCAACCTATCGGCAATTCGATCACACGAGGGATAGAGAACAACTCTATCGTAAGGATTTTTTCTGCAAAACCCGCTGATCTCCAATAAGCGAACACTGTACCCATCTTCCTGCAGAAGCATATCTCTCTCCCATGGTACTACAAACGTGAGCTCCAATTCACACCCCCTCCTTCTTGCGAAATTCCCAAGACCCGATAGATACCTCAAGTATATGCCTACCCCAGTGAGAGCCTTACCAGCGTTTGGTCTTTCCCAAGCTAAGACAGCCACTTTTACAATTTCGCATATCACTGCCCTTGAGTGACCCTTAAACTTGAGTGCATAAAACTCTGCTGATTACCCTTTGTCGCTTAAGTTTGATTAAGAGCTTATCCGAAAAATGTCGACTGAATTTCACAATACCGTCTAGCTTCGTATCCTCAACAGGATAGAGGCGGTATCGTGTACCTCGCCTTCGGGGTGATGCAATCGCAGACATCGATTATAGAGCGCGCGCTGTTGCTTGCATACTGGTAGTATTTGTAGTACGAACGATAGCTAACCTGAATGCTTCGTTCTTTTATTATAGGAAACTTGGAGAGGCCAAAGGGGTTCCTCTTGCTTGGGTTCGACTATCGGCTCTAGTGGTTCCTCGAACTCTACGTTCCCCCAATAGTCAAGATACTGTACAACCTTTACGCCATTGACTTCCTTCATCCTCATCGAGTGACACATGGCAATCGAATACAGTCTTGATGAGCTTAAAAGCCTTTTGAATAGCTAGTTTCCAGATTTGGATCACAAATAGTTTATTGCGGGCCATAACATTCTTCAAGGTCTTGGCTTAGCCTTGCATAAAGATTGTCTTGAGGTATCGAACTAGGATCTATCGAAATGGCCGAAGATCAAACTAACACGATGGTCGCTGCAGAATTGGTCATAGTAAGGGTACCAACAAAGGAGAGCAGTAGCAGGTTGCCTAACTCGAAATTTTCACCATTTACGTCTGTCGCCTTCTAGAAGGCCGCTACCTGCATGGACTCTATCGATATGCTTGGAGAGCTCAGTGCCATCAGAGAATTCTGTACCACACCATGGACACTTTACCTTTTCAGACAATCTGTACACTTGCGATCCGAGCAAAGATATAACCTTTAGCAGCTTCATCCTTTGTGCTATAAGATTTTAAGTTGTGTAGCTCGCATTAAACTCGTGGTTGTGTATACCAATAGCTAGTAGGTGCGCGCGCTCGCTACCAGCACAGTCTTAATATCGATCAGCATTT
>Ga0209321_10002989_pt1 | contig 11363 bp, 9 predicted proteins | sample Rifsed16ft4_FD_184012 | JGI IMG/M metagenome (GOLD analysis project Ga0209321, IMG submission 184012) | Soil microbial communities from Rifle, Colorado, USA - sediment 16ft 4 - CSP-I_5_4 (version 2) | ecosystem: Environmental > Terrestrial > Deep subsurface > Rock core/Sediment | place: Rifle... | reverse complement strand
AAGCCGATGGAGCCGGGCATGCTCAAGATCACCTTCCTGGATACCCACGGCGGCAAGTACGAGGGGACCGCCGAGATCAAGTTCTCCTGAGGAGGCCGCCCTCATGCTTCGACCAGGCATTTTCTACACCGGTAGCCTCCTTCTTTCAGCGCTCCTGAGCGCCGCGTGCGCCCAGACGGACAAGCCGAACACGGCCGGGCTTCCTCCCGCTCCCTGGGTCTCGCGCGCGACGGCCGAGGCCAAAGGGGAGATGAAAACGCTGCCCGACGGCAAGAAGATCCAGGTCCGCTACAAGGGGTGGACCACCACCGATTTTGGCGAGTTTCGCACCTACGCCTACGACGATAGCCGCCCCGAGCCGCGCATCGGCAAGATCCCCCTGCCGGCGGCCAAGGGCGATCCCAAGGAGGGGCGGAAGCTCTTCATGGCCCGCGCCAAAGGGCCGTGCACCGGCTGCCACCTGATTCCCGGCGACGACGTCTGGCCCGCCGGCAACGTGGGGCCCGACGTGTCGCTCTACGGCGATCGGAACCTCCCCGACGACTTCATCTTCACCCAGGTGTACGATTCGCGGAACTTCTTCCCCAACACGACGATGCCGCCGTGGGGCACCACCGGGGTCTTCAAGCCCGAGGAACTTGTCCACGTCGTGGCGTTCCTGAAGACTTTGAAAGGGCCGGTCCTGCCGGAGAAGGACCCGAACCGGAACCCGGACACCCGCGCCAAGCCGGTGGGCTTCGGCGACAACCTCGATCCGACGAACAATCCGGCCATCCTCCTGGCCGAGGGCGCGCTGGCCCTCTGGAACAAGAAGGGCCCGGCGGGGAAGGCCTGCGCCGACTGCCACGCGGGAGGGCCCGAGAAGTCTATGAGGGGCGCGGCCACGCGCTGGCCGAAGTATGTCAAGGCCCACCAGCGCGTGATGAGCGTCGAGGACTTTCTGGCAGTCCACGCGCCCGAGACCACCGGGTTGCAGATGCTCGCGCAGAGCGACGACAACCTGAACATGACGATGCTCGTCAAGATGCAGTCCAACGGCATGCCGGTCAGGGTGGACATCGCAAGCCGGGAGGCCAAGGCGGCCTACGAGCGCGGGCGCGCGGGCTTCTTCAAGAAGGTCGGCCAGCGGAACCACGCCTGCGCCGACTGCCACACCAAGGGGGCGGGGCGCGGCGCCGACAAGTTCCTGGGCGGCCGGCTCCTGGGCGATGCCGAGGCCGGGTACACCAAGCACTTTCCCCTCTGGCGGACCAGCCAGGCAGCCGTCTGGGACATGCGCAAGCGCATGCAGTGGTGCATGACGCCGCTGGGGATGAACATGCTGCCGGCCGACGCCGTGGAGTACGCCGAGCTGGAACTCTTCCTCACCGCCTTCGACAACGGCAAGGAGATGAGCGTCCCGGGCATTAGGCATTAGGGGCCCCCCTCACCTTTATCCTCTCCCCCCTCACCCTACCTCTCCCCAGTGGGGAGAGGAGAAGAGGTGAGGGGCATTTGAGTAGGGCAGGGTGAGGGGGAGAGAGCAGCGGGGGGATCGAGTAGGACGGTGGAAGTTACGCGGCGGGATTTTCTGAGGCTGATCGCCATTGCGGGGGGTGTCGGGCTCGGCTCCCGCGCGCTGGCCGCCGCGCTCACGCCCGAGCGGCTCCTTGAGTTCCAGCCCCTCGGCAACGTGACCCTCCTCCATATGACCGACCCCCACGCGACGCTCCTCCCCGTCTACTACCGCGAGCCTGACACCCTCCTGGGCTTTGGCGCGGAAGCGGGGAAGCCCCCGTACGTGACCGGCGAGGCCTTCCTCCGCGCCTACGGACTCCAGCGGGGCACGCTCGAGGCCTACGCTTATACATACCTGGACTTCCCGGCACTCGCCGCCCAGTTCGGAAAGATGGGCGGCTACGCCCACTTGGCCACCCTCATCAAGCGGATCCGCCAGGAGCGCGCCGGCCGGACGCTCCTCCTCGACGGCGGCGATACGCTCCAGGGCTCCGCGACTTCGCTCTGGAGCCGGGGCGAGGACATGGTCCTGGCGCAGAACCAGCTCGGCGTGGACGTGTTCACGCCCCACTGGGAGTTCACGTACGGGATCGACCGGGTGAAGGAGCTCTTCGGCGACCGGGAAAACCGCGGCATGTTCAAGGGCGACTTCGTCGCCCACAACGTGTCGGACATCTCGTGGGGCCCCCCCGGCGACCCGGTCTTCCACCCCTACACGATTCGCGAGGTCGGGGGAGTCAAGGTCGGCGTGATCGGCCAGGCGTTTCCCTACGTCCCGATCTCCCATCCGCTCCGCTTCGTTCCCAACCTCTCATTCGGGATCAGGGAGGAGCAGGTCCAGCGGCTTGTGGACGAGCTCCGCTCCGCCAAGAAGGTGGACCTGGTCGTGCTCCTGACCCACAACGGCGTGTCGGTGGACCTGAAGCTCGCCTCCCGGGTCCGCGGCCTCGACGTCGTCCTGGGCGGCCACACCCACGACCCTCTGGTCAAGCCGATCCTGGTCGGCAAGACCCTCGTCATCAACTCGGGCGCCCACGGGAAGTTCTTGAGCCGCTTGGACCTCGACGTGCGGGGCGGCCGGGTGGTGGATTACCGCTACAAGCTGATCCCGGTCGTGTCCCGGTATATCCCCGAGGATCCCGAGATGGCGGTTCTGATCCGGAAGATCCGCGGGCCGTACGAGGCGAAGCTCGGCGAAACCCTCGCGGTCTCGGAGACGCTCCTCTACCGCCGGGGGAACTTCAACGGGTCCTTCGACGAGATCATCCTCGACGCCCTCTTGAAGCGGGCCGACGCCGAGGTGGCCTTCTCCCCCGGGTTCCGCTGGGGGGTGACCATCCTGCCCGGCCAGACGATCACCCTGGAGGACGTCTTCAGCCATACCAGCGTGACGTACCCGAACACTTGGGCCCGGGAGATGACGGGAGAAGAGATCAAGACGCTCATGGAGGACGTGGCCGACAACCTCTTCAACAGGGACCCGTACTATCACCAGGGCGGGGACATGGTCAGGGTCGGCGGGGTGACGTACGCCATCGACATCCAGAAGGACATGGGGAAGCGGATCTCCGACATCCGGGTGACCGGCAGGCCGCTTGGCCCGGCGAAGCGGTACAAGGCGACGGGCTGGGCGGCCGTGAGGGACGTGGATGGTCCGCCGGCCTTCGACGTGGTGGCCGACCATCTTCGTTCCATCAAACGGGTGAAGCTCGATCCGCGCCCGCGCGTGAAGGTCCTCTGAGCATGAGCACGGGCCGGGTCTGGGTCGGCGCCCTCTTGGTGGCCTGTCTCGCGGTCTCGGTCGGGGCCCAGGCGGCGGACGTGGAGGACCTCCTCTTCGACCTCCAGGTCATCCCGCTGCTGGGCCAGGACCCGCCCGCCTTCAGGCTCGAGAGCCTGGACGGCAAGAAGGTCTCGCTCGACGAATACCGGGGCAAGCCCGTCTTCCTCTACTTCTGGGCCACCTGGTGACCGTTCTGCACGAGGGAGTTGCCCTCGACGATCGAGCAGGTGCAGAAGGAGTTCAGCCCGCGGGGACTCAGCATCCTCCTCATCAACATCCAGGAGAGCCGGGAGACGGCGGGCAGGTGGGTCAAGGCGAACAAGATCACGCCTCGCGTCCTCCTCGATCTCGACGGATCCGTCACGGCCGCCTACCGCGTCACGGCGACCCCGACCGTGGTGCTCATCGGGCGCGACGGCAAGATGGTCGGCCGCGCCATCGGGAACCGGGGGTGGACCTCGCCCGCCGGCCGCGCCCTCCTGGAGGCCCTGCTCCAGCCTGCCGGCCGTTAGGCCCGCCCCCTCCGTGCTATAGTTTTCCCTCAAAGGAGGGGGCTCTGACGACCATCACGCTGGACGACCGGTACCTCCGCGAAGAAGGCCTCGTGTACCTGAGCGGGCTCCAGGCCCTCGTGCGCCTCCCGCTCGACCAGAGCCGGCGGGACCGCAAGGCCGGCATCCGCACCGGCACCTTCATCAGCGGCTATCCGGGCTCCCCGCTCGGCGGCTATGACCTGGCGCTCCAGCACGCGAGCCCGCTGCTCCAGCAGCACGACATCGTCCACGTCCCGGCCGGGAACGAGGAGCTGGCGGCCACGGCCATCAGCGGGACCCAGATGCTGGACGCCTACCCGCACTCCCGCGTGGACGGCGTGGTCGCGCTCTGGTACGGCAAGGGGCCCGGCGTGGACCGGAGCGGCGACGCGCTGAAGCACGGCAACTTCGCGGGCACGAGCCGGCACGGCGCCGTCGTCGTCCTGAGCGGCGAGGACCATGAGGCCAAGAGCTCCACCATGCCGTACCAGGACGACTACGCGTTCCTGTCCGCCGGGATCCCCGTCCTCTACCCGGCTTCCACGGGCGAGTTCCTGACGCTCGGGCTCCACGCCATCGCGATGTCCCGCCTGAGCGGCTGCTGGGTGGCGCTGAAGCTGGTCGGGGCCCTCGCCGACGGCGGCGAGACGGTGGAGGTGGGGCCCGACCGGCCGTCCATCGTGATCCCCGAGGTGACGGTCGACGGGCGGCCCTTCAGGAAATCGACGGACTTCACCTTCTTTCCCGGGCTGAACATCGAGACGGAGCGCCAGCTCTTCTACGAGCGTCATCAAGCCGTCCTCGCCTACGCGCGCGCCAACCGCCTCGATCGCGTCGAGGTGCGCTCCGCGCGGGACCGCGTCGGTATCATCACCGCCGGCAAGAGCTACGCCGACACGCTGCAGGCGCTGGGGGACTTCGGGCTCGCCGCCGCCGCCCTCGGGCGGGCCGGCGTCCGTCTCCTCCGCGTCGGCCTGATCTACCCCCTCGACGCCGAGATCATCCGGGAGTTCGCGCGCGACCTGGAGGAGGTCGTCGTCGTCGAGGAGAAGCGCGGCTTTCTGGAAGCTCAGGTCAAGGAAGCGCTCTGCGGCCTCCCACGCGGCGTCCGGGTCGTGGGGAAGTTCGACGAGCGCGGCGTCCCGCTCTTCCCCATCCAGAGCGGGATGGATAGCGATGTCGTGGCCGAGCGCCTGGGGCCCCGCCTCCTCGCATACGCCCCGGAGCACCCCGGGATTCTGAAGCGCCTCGCGGAACTGGGGGCGATCCGCTCCCGCCGCTACGAGGCGCTGCCGGGGCGGACCCCCAACTACTGCTCGGGCTGCCCCCACAACATCTCGACCCGCCTGCTGGAAGGCGAGCTGGCCTGGGGGAGCCCCGGCTGCCACTCCTTCGCCTCCATCATCGAGCAGCCGGAGCGTCACATCGTGTCCATGACGCAGCTCGGCGGCGAGGGGCTCCCCTGGATCGGGCTCGCGCCGTTCACCGACCGCCGCCACATCGTCCAGAACGTGGGCGACGGGTCGCTCTTCCATTCCAGCTACCTGAACATCCGCTTCTGCGTCGCGGCCGGCGCCAACATCACCTTCAAGATCCTCTACAACGGCTACGTCGCCAACACGGGCGCCCAGGAGCTGGTCGGGGGCAAGCCGATCCCCGAGCTGACCCGCCTCCTGGAGACCGAGGGCGTGAAGCGGATCGCCGTGGTGACCAAGGATCCCAAGGAGTACCGGACCGCCGATCTCGCCACCGCGGCGCGCGTGTACCCGGTGGAGGAGCAGGACCGGGTCCTGAAGGAGCTGGCCGAGACGCCGGGCGTCTCCGTTTATATCTACGACGGCGTGTGCGCCAACGAGCGCCGGCGGCGCCAGAAGCGCGGCCTGCTGCCGACGCCGAACAGATTCGTGGTCATCAACGAGGAGGTCTGCGAGAACTGCGGTCACTGCGGCGCCCTGACCAACTGCATGTCGCTCCAGAAGGTGGACACGGAGTTCGGCCCGAAGACCCAGATCCACGCCTCCTCGTGCAACCAGGACTATTCCTGCCTCAAGGGCGACTGCCCCTCCTTTGTGACCGTGGAGACCCGGGAGGGGACGGGCTATCGCCGGCCGGTGCCTCCGGCCCTCGACGCTGACGCGATCCCAGAGCCGCAGCACAAGGCGGGGCTGGATCGCCCCTACCACGTGTATATCCCGGGCGTCGGGGGGACCGGCGTCATCACCATCAACGCTCTGCTCTGTTACGCGGCGCTCATTGATGGTAAACGTGTCCTCTCCTACGATCAGACCGGCGCGGCCCAGAAGTGGGGGCCCGTCCTCTCGAGCCTCGTGATCGCCGCCCCCGGCCAGCCCGTGGCGGCGAACAAGGTCGGCGCGGGCCAGGCCGACCTGTACCTCGCCTTCGACCTGATGGCGGCGGCGACGCCCGCGAACCTGGACCGTTGCGATCCGGGCCGGACGGCGGCCGTGATCAACACGACGCTCTTGCCGAGCGGTGAGATGATCCGGCAGGTGACCTTCACCCCGCCGGTGGAGGCGATGAAGGAGGCGATCGCCCGGTTCACGATGGCCGGGCGCAACGTCTCGGTCGAGGCGCGCCGCCTCGCGGAGGCGCTCTTCGGCGACTACATGACCACCAACCTCTTTGCCCTCGGCGTGGCCTATCAAGCCGGGCTCCTGCCGCTCACGGCGGAGAGCCTCGAGGGCGCGATCCGCCTGAACCGCGTCCAGGTGGACCAGAACCTCCAGGCGTTCCGGTACGGCCGCCTCTACGTCGCCGACCCGAAGCGAGTGGCCGCCCTGGCAGAACCGCCCCGGCGGGCGTTCGAGGAGGAGCAGGCCGCCGTGCTGGCGCGTCTCTCCGGCGCTGACGCCAGGGCCTACGTCTCCTTCCTGGACCGCTGCGCCCATCTGGACGAGGAGTCGCGCCGGCTCGTGGCGATCCGCGTCGGCGAGCTGATCGACTACCAGGACGCGCGGTATCCCGAGCCGTACGTGGAGTTCGTCCTCTGGGTGGCCGCCTGCGAGCGGAGGGTTGCGGAGGGACGGTCGGAGATCACCCGGGCGGTGATCCGCTCCCTTTACAAGCTCATGGCCTACAAGGACGAGTACGAGGTCGCGCGCCTTCACCTGAAGCCGGCGTTCCGGGCCGGAGCGCTCGGCCTCTTCGCCGAGCCGCGGCGCCTCGTGCACCACTTCCATCCGCCGCTGCTCCGGGCGCTGGGTGTCAAGCGAAAGCTGGCGCTCGGCCCCTGGTTCATCCCGGTTCTCCGCCTGCTCCGCGCGGGGCGGCGCTTCCGGGGCACGCCGTGGGACATCTTCGGCTACGCCGCCGTTCGCCGGGAGGAGCGGCGCCTCATCTCCTGGTACACGGCCCTGCTCGAGGCGGCGTTCGAGCACCTCGACCGCGAGACCTATCCCCTCGTTCTCGAGATCACCGGCCTCCCCGATGGTATCCGGGGGTACGAGGAGATCAAGCTCAACAACGTGAAGGCGGTCAAGGAGCGCGCCTGGACCCTGCTGAAGCGCCTGCGCGAGGCGCGGGTGCCGGTGACCGCCCGGCCCTGAAGGCGTCCGGCGCGGTCGGGATCGTGCCCGTTTCCCTCATCAGCCGCGCTTCCAGCTTTGGCGCTGCCTCCAGGAAGGGAGACACTCTCATGCCCGCACTCAAGCCTGAAGAGATGCACCGCCTCTTTGCCGAGGCGCTGAATGCCGGAAAGATGGACGCGCTCCTGGCCCTCTACGAGCCCGTGGCCAGCCTGATCCCCCAGCCCGGGCAACTGGTCACCGGCACCGAGGGGATCCGCCAGGCCCTGGGCGCCTTCCTCGGGATGAAGCCGACGATCGCGCTCGAAACGCGGAAGATCGTCCAGGCCGGAGACATCGCGCTCCTGTACGGGAAATGGACGCTCAAGGGCACGGGACCCGACGGCAAGCCGGTCAGCATGGCCGGCCAGAGCACGGAGGTGGTGCGGCGCCAGCTCGACGGGACCTGGCGCTACGTGGTTGACAACCCCTACGCGGTGGAATGAGAGGCATGATTCTCCGGAGCGTCCCTCTCATACTCACTGTCGCCCTCGGCATCGCGGGAGCGCTAGGCGCTTCCAGCGCTCAGCAGCCGGGGAAGGTTTACCGGATCGGCGTGTTGTGTCCAACGCGGTGTGCCCCCGACCACCCATACTTCGTGGCGTTCCACCAGGGGCTGAGAGATTTCGGCTGGGTGGAGGGTCAGAACATCGTGATGGAGTACCGAAACGCGCTGGAACAGGCCGATCGGCTTCCAGGTCTTGCGGCCGAGCTGGTCAATCTGAAGGTGGACGTCATTGTTGCGCCGAGCCAGGGAGCGGCCGAGGTCCTGAAGAAAGCCACGCAGACGATTCCTGTCGTGTTCGCTGGAATCGGTGATGCCGTCCAGACCGGTCTTGTCGCCAGCCTCGCGCGTCCCGGCAGGAACGTGACCGGACTGACCGCCCTCGCCGGCGAGGAGCTGGACGCAAAGCGACTGGAGTTCCTCGCTCAGGCGGTCCCCAACCTCTCGCGCGTCGCGATCCTCTGGACGCCGGACGAGCCATACAACCATCGAGCGCTGAAGGTGCTCGCCACCGCAGCGCAGTCGTTGCAGCTGAAGCTCCAGCCGGTGGAGGCGCGCGGGCCGGGTGATTTCGAGCGCGCGTTCTCGATCACGAAAATGGAGCGCACGGGCGCCATGTTGGTCCTAGGTTCGCCCATGAGCCATCGTTACGCTGCACGTATCGCAGAACTGGCTGTGACGAACCGCGTCCCCGCCCTGTTCCCTACCCGGGAATCCGTGGATGCCGGATATCTCCTGAGCTACGGGCCGAACTTGCCCGCGTTGTACCGGCGGGCTGCCTACTACATCGACAGGATCCTGAAAGGCGCTAAGCCGGCCGATTTGCCGGTGGAACAGCCCACGAAGTTCGAGTTGGTCGTCAACCTCAAGACGGCCAAGGCGTTGGGAATCGAGATCCCCCGGTCGGTCCTCGTCCGGGCGGACGAGGTCATCCAGTGAGATACCCCCTCACCCTGCCCTCTCCCCCTGTGGGGGAGAGGTAATAGATTCGATGGAGACGTTGGAGACAGATCTTCTGATCCTCGGCGCGGGCGGGGCGGGGCTCTGCGCCGCCCTCCACGCTGCAGACCGCGCGCCGGGGCTCAGCATCGCGGTTGTCGTCAAGGGGCTCCTGGGGCGCGCGGGCTGCACGCGGATGGTCCAGGGCGGCTACAACGCCGTCCTCGCTCCGCCCGATTCCCTCGAGGCCCACTTCCTGGACACCCTCCGGGGCGGCGGCTGGATCAACGACCAGGAGCTGGTCTGGACGCTGGTCAACGAGGCGCCGCGGCGCGTCCTGGAGCTCGAGGCGCGCTACGGCTGCTTCTTCGACCGGACCCAGGAGGGGAAGATCCATCAGAAGCCGTTCGCCGGGCAATCCCACGACAGGACGATCCACAAGGGCGACCTGACCGGCATCGAGATCATGAACCGGCTGACCGAGCAGGTGTGGGCGCGCCCCTCTATCCGAGCGCTCGAAGAACATCGAGCCGTCGAGTTCCTCCAGGACGATGCCGGGCGCGTGGGCGGCGCGCTCCTCCTCGACATGCGGGGCGGCTCCTTTGTGCTTGCGCGGAGCCGGGCCACGCTCCTGGCCATGGGGGGCGGCCCAACGATGTACAAGGTGATCGCGTGCTCTGCCGACAAGGCCGCCGACGGGATCGCGCTGGCCTACCGCGCGGGAGCGCCGCTCACGGATATGGAGATGGTCCAGTTCCATCCCACTGGGCTCGTGATCCCCAACTCGCTGATGACGGGCGCGCTTCTCGAGGAGGGGTTGCGCGGTGCCGGCGGCAGGCTCTTGAACGGGGCCGGGGAACGCTTCATGGCGCGCTACGACCCGGAGCGGCTGGAGCGCTCGACGCGCGACCTGGTCTCGCGGGCTGCGTTCACCGAGGTCCAGGACGGGCGCGGGACGGCCAACGGCGGGGTCTGGATCGACGTCTCCCACCTGGGGGCGAAGTTTGTCGAGGAGAACTTCCGGGGGATGGTCAAGCGCTGCCGCGACTTCGGCAAGGACCTGGCGCGGGAGCCGGTGGAGGTGGGCCCCACGGCCCACTTCATGATGGGCGGCGTGGTGATCGATCCTGAATGCCGGACGGCCCTCGAGGGGCTTTTCGCCGCCGGGGAGGACGCCGGTGGGGTCCACGGCGCCAACCGCCTCGGGGGCAACGGGGTCGGGGACTCAACAGTCTTCGGCGGGATCGCGGGCGACGTGATGGCCGAGTGGGTGGCGGGGCGATCGCTTCCTTCCGTCTCGGCGGCGCGCGCCGAGGAGACGGCGAAGCGACTCACCGCGCCTCTCGGCGCCGGCGGGACGCCGGTCTATCCGCTCCTGGCCCGGCTCCGCTCGCTCATGTGGGAGCGGGTCGGGCTGATCCGGGACCGGACGGGGCTCGAATCGGCCCTGGCCGAGATCGCCGAGATCGAGGAGCGCGGCGCGGCGGTTGCCGTCCCGGGCGGCCCGGAGTATAACCTTGCCTGGCAGGACTGGCTCAACCTCCAGAGCATGACGACGGCGGCGAGGCTGATCGCGCGAAGCGCGCTCGAGAGGACGGAGAGCCGTGGCTCCCACTACCGGCGGGACTTTCCCGAGGGCGACCCCCGGTGGCTCGTCAACGTGCTCCTGCAGGCAAAGGACGGGGAGGTCAGCGTGAGGACCGAGCCGGTTCGCTTCAAACGGGCCCGGCCCGATTCGCGGGAGCCGCAGACGGCCGCCGTCGAGATCGGCGACTGACCCCCTCACCTTTGATTCCTCTCCCCCACGGGGGGAGAGGGCAGGGTGAGGGGAATGGGGAGAAGGGTGAGGGGGCGTCGAGATCAGGGACTGAGATGACAGACACGCAGCGGAAGGAGGGGAAGGTGGTGGGCGGGGCTCTGTTCCTCCTGGGGATCCTCTCCCTGTGGGAGGGATGGCGGCTCCACGCCCTCAGGACCCAGATGGTGGCCGGTGCCGTCGTCGGGGACGACACCTTCCCGTTGATCGTCGGGGTCGTGCTGCTCCTCCTGGGGGCGGGCATCCTCTTCGTGGCCAGGCTGCCGCAGGTGAAGGTCGCCCGGCCGTACGGGGAGCCCCGCAAGCGGATGATTCTTGGGGCGGGCGTTCTCGTGGCCTACTGGGTGATCCTTCCCTACCTCGGCTACACGGGGAGCACCGCCCTCGTCTCCACCGGGCTCTTCCGCGCGATGGGCGGCTACCGCTGGCCGCTCGCGCTCCTGCTCGGGGGTGTCACCACCGGCCTGCTCTACCTCATGTTCCGGGTGTGGCTCCTCCAGCCTCTCCCGACGGGCCTCCTGGGATTCTGATGGACGTCCTGGGCCACCTCGCCAGCGGCTTCGCGGCCGCGCTCTCCCCCACTAACCTCATGATGGCCGTCCTCGGCTCGCTCCTGGGGACGTTCGTCGGCGTCCTGCCGGGGCTCGGCCCGACGGCGGCGATCGCCATCCTTTTCCCGCTGACGACGGTCCTCGCGCCGGTGCCC
>Ga0209321_10002986_pt1 | contig 11369 bp, 7 predicted proteins | sample Rifsed16ft4_FD_184012 | JGI IMG/M metagenome (GOLD analysis project Ga0209321, IMG submission 184012) | Soil microbial communities from Rifle, Colorado, USA - sediment 16ft 4 - CSP-I_5_4 (version 2) | ecosystem: Environmental > Terrestrial > Deep subsurface > Rock core/Sediment | place: Rifle... | reverse complement strand
GGATCGAAAAGATATATTTTTCCCCCATCCCAACCGGATATGGATTTACAACATGTGAACACGGCACGTTCCCGGTTCCAGCCCCTGCAACGGCAGAACTCCTGAAAACACATTTATTGAAAAAATTACGGCATCAGCAGAATATATACACACTATCTATGATGAATACATAAATAATTATAATGGTTCCGATGATATCACGGTTTCAGCGGGGTACAGCATATTAAAAGACCTCAATATTCTTGGATCGCTTTATTACAGCATAACTCCAAGATATACGCAGGAGATCCAGGGCAGTGTTTTCATAACTTATCTGTTTGGGACAACTTTTTAGGAGGGGAACAATGAAGAAAGGATGCTTTATTAGATTTATTTATTTAGTGCCGGTGGTTCTTATAATTTCTGCTGGTTGCACAAAGATAGGCAGGGAGGAGAAGGACAATTTCGCTTTTTCCCATAAATTTCACATTGAGCAGGGAGTACAGTGTTTGAATTGCCACGAGGGCATTCAGACATCAGAGTCTTCCGGCTTTGAATTGCCAACAGAGGATACTTGCGCTCAATGCCATAATGAAACCCAGGAGAGTCCAGGGTGTGAAAAATGCCACACCAATCCTGCGGCCGCAGAAAAATTCCTTCCAAAAAAGACCAACCTTATTTTCTCCCACAAGAACCATATCCCACGAGTTAAAAATGACTGCACAGCCTGTCATATCTCGGTATCGTCATCAAGAAGCATAAAAGATAACCTGTTACCTCCAATGGATTCATGCGTTAATTGTCATTCTGACAGTGTGAAAAATCTTAAGTGTTCACAGTGTCATACAGATCTTGGTTCCTACGATCTGAAACCTATTACGCATCTTTCCCACAAGGGTAATTTTCTGAAGGAGCACCAGGATTTTGCAAGAGCGGATGTCTCTGTTTGTAGCCAGTGCCATCGGGAGTCGTTCTGTTCGGACTGCCACAGCAGGACAGAGGGGGTGAAACCCAGCATAAAGTTTCCTGAATTAGAACACCGCTCGTTCATTCACAGGGGGGACTGGATTTCAAGGCATCCGCTGGAAGCAAGGGCTGACCAGAACAGCTGTTTGAAATGCCACGATGTTAAGATGTGCAGTAAATGCCATGAGATTTCCGGGGCAAAACCCTCAAGGTTGGAGCAACCAGGCCATCCATCGGATTGGCTGGTCCCTGGTTCGCGGAATTTCCACGGCAGGATTGCGCGGAGGGATATAACCCTGTGCGCGAGCTGTCATGATGCAGGTCCCAATACAAACTGCATTGCCTGCCATCGGGCGGGAAAGGGCGTTAAAATTCATCCTCCGGGATTCAAAAGTTCGCTGGATAAGGATGAGCATCCTACATGTAAACTCTGCCATTAGGGAGATATGGACGATGATTAACCTGCTCTAAATATTATGGTATTTTGTCAATAATGAAGGGAATCAGTCTTGATGCAGGATTTATGATGGAGGCATTGAAAGAAGCAATTCGTGCCGAAGAAGAGGGGGAAGTGCCTGTAGGTGCGGTTCTTGTGCAGGAAGGAAAGGTTATTGCCAGAGAGCATAACAGGTGCATACAGAAAAACGATCCTACTGCTCATGCAGAGATTCTCGCGTTGAGGTATGCCGGGGAAAAAATTAAAAATTACCGTCTGCCCGGTATAACCCTTTTTGCTACCATAGAGCCATGCCCAATGTGTGCAGGAGCAATTCTCAATTCCCGCATAAAACGTGTTGTTTATGGTGCGCGGGATCCCAAATCAGGATCTGACGGTTCAGTCGTGAATATTCTGAGAAACAGAAAATTCAATCACATGCTTGAGGTGGTCCGGGGGATTAAGGAGGACGAATGTATCGCGGTTCTGAGGGATTTTTTCCTTAAAAAACGAAAAAAGAATAAAAATTAGTTGTTTCCTGATATAGAATGAGTTATCTAAAGGTATCATCTCGATTACACTTGCATTTAATTGGCAAAAAATATAAAATAAAACGATAAAATGCCAGAAGATTTAAATTCCGTATACAACCGCATTAAAGAAAAGCAAAGAAGGCGAAGGGATACTGTAATAATTATTTTGACAGCCGGTATCCTTGTGTTTCTTACCTATTTCATGAGAAAGCTTACATCATTTTCAAGTGCAATACCGCTTTCTAACAATATAGCATTATTTGGATTGATAAATCTCAATATAATCCTGTTGACATTGCTGTTGTTTTTTCTTATCAGGAATATAACCAAGGTGGTAATGGGAAGACGGCAGAGGATTACGGCATCAACCCTGAGGACAAAGCTTATACTTACTATGATCGGGTTCTCAATTCTTCCAGCGCTTATCTTCTTTGCAGTTGCTACAAATTTTATTACAAAGAGCATTGATAACTGGTTTGGTGTGCAGATAGAATCTTCGCTGCAAAGAGCAAAAGATATAGTGGATACTTATTACAAAAACATGGGGGATCTCTCCCTGAGTTTTGCAAGGAACATGAGGGATGAAATTATTGTCCAGGGGATGCTTGATAATCCTGCGGTTCTGAAACGGTATATAAAGCGGAGAATCAAAGAGAATAATCTGAGCGTGGTCGAGATTTTTGATACAAAAGGTAAAGTTTTTGCGACTATTGTAAATGAAAATGCTGAATTTGGCAGTCTTGTTTCAGAAAATGCTGATATCCTTATAAATGCTTACCAGGGTAAGGAGGACATCTCAGTTGCATCTCTGGAATCAGGAGATATTGTCTGGGCAGTTCTGCCTGTTTTTGACAGCAACAAAAAGATAAACGGTGTAATAGCGGTAAATTATTTTCTGCCCAGAAGTCTTGTGGATAAAATGGCTTCGGTTGTGAGGGATTATGATAATTTTAAATCTACCGAAATAATGAAAACGACGATCAAAGGAACATATATAGTCTTCCTTCTTGTAATTACATTGCTCGTAATATTCTCGGCATCGTGGCTTGGCGTTCAGATTGCTAATTCCATTACCGTGCCAATAAGGGAGGTTGCTGTCGCCGCTTCAAGAATAGCCAGGGGGGAACTTAATGTTCACATAACGCCCCCGCAGGAGGAGGAGATAAGGAATCTTGTGGATTCCTTTAACAAGATGACAAAGGATCTGAAATTAAATCAGACGCAATTGGGGTCAGCATATCAAAAACTTGAGCAAAGCAACTTGGAACTTGAGCAGAGGAAAAAATATATGGAGGCTGTGCTTAAAAATGTCGCTTCCGGGGTTGTCTCTCTTGATGCAGAAGGGATTATCACCATGGTAAACAGCAGGGCTGAAAACATACTCAGGCTGAATGCGATTGATGTTATAGGGAAAAAATACAAGAATGTTTTTGGTTCCAACCACATGACCATAGTAAAGACTATGATGGATAAGGTAGAGCGATTGAACAGGGATTCTGTTCAGGGTGAAATGGAATTTGATAATGGGGAATCCATCGTGTCTCTGCTCCTGAACCTTACTATTCTCAGGGATGATAATAAATACATGGGTGTTGTTGTTGTGTTTGAGGATATTACAGAATTGTTGAAAGTTCAGAAGCTTGCGGCATGGAAGGATGTTGCGAAAAGAGTAACTCATGAAATAAAAAACCCGTTAACCCCCATTCAGTTGTCAGCACAGCGTCTTAAGAGAAAATATTCAAAATATATTACCGAAGATTTCCAGATTTTTGAAGATTGTATTCATACCATAATCAGGCAAACAGAAACATTGAAGACCCTTGTAAATGAATTTTCAAATTTTGAAAGATTGCCCATCTTAAAACCCACACTTGGCAATCTTAATGAAACAGTAAATAATGTGATTGCTCTGTACAAAACAGCACACAAAAATATTAATTTTACCGTGTTTCCAGACAGCAGTCTGCCTTTTTTTGAGTTTGATAAAGATCAGATAAACAGGCTTTTGATTAACCTTCTGGACAACGCGGTTAACGCTGTCAACGAGAAGGGAGAAATAATGGTTCGAACGCTGTTTAACGGAAAGGAAGATTGTGCTGTTCTTGAGGTTGCGGATACAGGTTGCGGAGTGTCCAAAGATATAAAGCCCCATCTCTTTGAACCATATTTCTCTTCAAGAAAGGGCGGAATGGGTCTTGGCCTTGCTATTGTTCACAGCATTGTGCGGGAACATAATGGCAGAATCAGGATAGAGGATAATTCCCCTGTCGGAGCGAAATTTATTGTGGAATTACCACGGCATAGAGAGGGAAAAAACGTGGTATTATTTGAGAGGAATGTTGTTTAGCGATGAATGAGATTGTGCTTATAGTTGATGATGCGATCGATATTAGAAGCAGTTTGAGCGGAATTCTTTCTGACGAGGGGTATGGCATTGTTTCTGCAGGAAGTTGCATTGAAGCGGAAAAATTATTGAGCGACAAGCAGCCGGATATAATTTTACTTGATGTATGGCTTCCAGATGGCGATGGTGTCAATTTTATCAAAAAAGTTAAGGAAAAATCCCCCGAGAGTCAGATAATAATGATCTCCGGACATGGCAGTATTGAGACCGCTGTCAGAGCGATAAAATTAGGGGCGAATGATTTTCTTGAAAAGCCATTGTCCATTGAAAAAGTTCTGGTTGCAATAAACAGGGCAGCGGAAATTTCGGCCCTTAAGGTTGAGAATACACTATTGAGGGGACAGATAGAAGAAAATATTAAACTTCAGGGGAGCAGTAGTCTGCTTGAGGAAGTTAAAAAGAAGATTGATATATTTTCCCAGTCCGGCAGTCCTGTTATTATTTATGGTGAGAGCGGCACAGGCAAGGAAGTGGCTGCAAGGCTGATACACTATAAAAGCCCAAGGAGCAGCAAGCCCTTTGTGCCTGTGAATTGTGCGGCAATACCAGAGGAACTTATAGAGAGCGAACTCTTTGGATATGAAAAGGGAGCCTTTACAGGCGCTATGGGAAGGAAAAAGGGTAAATTTGACCTTGCGCACAATGGTACTCTGTTCCTTGATGAAATTGGAGACATGAGCCTCAGGACCCAAGCAAAAATATTAAGAATCCTGCAGGAACAAACTTTTGAACGGGTGGGGGGCACGGAACCAATAAGTGTTAATGTGAGGATAATTGCGGCGACGAACAAAAATCTTGAAGAGGAAATACAGAATGAACATTTCCGCCGGGACCTGTATTTTCGTCTTAAGGTTCTTCCAATTGAGATGCCCCCGCTCAGGGCGAGGAAGGACGACATTCCTATTTTGATAAATCATTTCCTTGCCCAGTTTTCAAAGATATACAAAAAACCCGTAAAGCAGTGCTCTGCTGAAGCAATAGAAGCCATGAAGGCTTATGCTTGGCAGGGTAATGTCCGCGAGTTAAAGAATGTTATGGAAAGGCTTGTAATAATGAGCGAAGGTATTACAATAGAGGTTGATGATCTGTTTTCTGAGTTTAAAAGCAGTCCGGCGACAGGCGTGGATGATGTAAAGATTTACAATGGCTCATTGGAAAAGGCAAGACAGGAATTTGAAAAGTATTATATAATGAATAAATTGGTTGAATGCGGCTTGAATATTACAAGGACGGCAGAACTGCTTGAGATTTCCCGTGAAAACCTTTCCAGGAAAATAAAACACCTTGGCATAAAAATAAATAAATAGATAGAGAGAAACCCGATGTATCTTGACCTGTTTAAAAAATATTTCTGGATAATCACCTTAATTTTACTGATGTTCGCTGCGCTGATATCCGCTGATATAGTTAACAATATTATCAGGGGGGCAATAGAATTGCCGCTGAATAGCATATCCGTTGCGGAAAATGGAAAAACATCGCGCCAGCGCAATGATTTTCCGGAGGTTAGAGACATAGGCTATTATTCAATCATATACGAAAGAAATATATTTAATTCCAAAGCGTCGCCTTTCTCCGGGATTAAACCGGGCGAGGGACCTGCTCCGTTAAGCGAGCTGAGAGCCAAGCTCATAGGCACTGTTGTTGGATCCGAAGATGTATCGTTTGCAGTAATTATTAATTCAGATTCTCAGGATGTCGGGATCTATAAAGTGAATGATATGCTGATGAACGAGGCGCGCATAATGAAAATAGAAAGGAGCAGGGTTATTCTTTACAGAAATGGCAAACAGGAATCCCTCGTGATCTACGAGGCTGAATATGCTTCTTCGGGGGAATCAGTATCGGAGGCAGCGTTACATTCCGACTATAATATCAAACAGATTACGGAGAACAGGTTTACCATTGCAAAGGAAGAAATGGAACGGTCAACCCAGAACCTCGGGAAACTTATGACAGAAGCCCGCCTTATTCCTAACCTTGATGGCGGATCAATTAAAGGATACAAAATCTTTGCAATAAAACCGGACAGTCTGTATACTAAAATCGGGTTGCAGAATGGAGATGTTATACAGAGGATTAATGGAATAGATATAAGCGATCCGGAAAAAGCGCTTCAATTGTTTCAGCAGTTGAAAAATGAAAAATATTTTCAGGTTGAGATCGTAAGGAGTAATGCAAGACAGACGCTGGTTTACAATGTTCAGTAAAGATCGCAGAATTACAGGCAGAGGAGTCTGATATGGTGAATGTGGTTTTCAGGGGATTTATTTCGTTAATCATTGTGTTGTTCGTTGGCAGCGCAGGGCTGTCTCAGGAGGAAGCGCCACAGAAGGTGAAGACTCTGAAACTTGAATCCGGGACGGTCAGCATGGATTTCAACAATATAGAGTTGAAAGACCTTGTTAAAACAGTCAGTGAACTTACAAAGAAAAATTTTATACTTGATGAAAAGGTCAGGGGCAAGGTTACCATTATTTCTCCTACAAAGGTTACTGTTGATGAAGCATACAAAATATTTCTTTCCGTGCTTGCAGCAAATGAGTTGACCATTCTTCAGGCGGGCAAGGTTTACAGAATTATCCCGCAGAGGGACGCAAAAGAACAGAATATATCAACTATTGTGACCAGCGAAAGGGCTCCTTCAGGCGACCTGTTCATAACCAGACTGATAAGGCTCAGATATATTGATGCTCAGGACATTTCCGAGGTTATTAAGAATCTTATGTCAAAGTTTGGAAATCTGCAGCTTTATCAGCCTACAAATACTATTATTGTTACGGATACCGCATCAAATATTTCAAGATTGATAAAAATTATAGACGAACTGGATATAGATATTTATAAAGAGACTGTTGAGGTTATAAAATTAAAAAATGCAAGCGCTGTATCTGTTGCCAGCATACTGACAAATCTTTATCAGAGCGCCGGAGGATCGTTGCGGCGGATAAGGACGCCAAAGGCTGCTGTGCCAGCGGGGCAGGCACAACCAGCAATTTCCAAGATTATACCGGATGAGAGGACAAATTCCATTATCGTGGTGGCAAACCGGCCGGAGTTACATGACCTTAAGGATCTTATTGAAAAACTGGATATAAAACTTCCCGGGACTGGACAGATCCATGTTCATTATCTCAAAAATGCAAAGGCTGAAGATATTGCCCAGACACTTGCCAACCTCACCAGCGGTGCTGGTGGTGCAAGGAAGGCTGCTGTTCCTATGCCTCCAGGGCAGCCATCGGTTCAGCCTGCGGTGTCAGCAGTTGCCGAGTTTGAAAGCGGAATAAAAATTGCAGCGGATAAAAATGTAAATGCTCTCGTAATAATTTCGTCATACCAGGATTATCTTACCATGAAGGATATAATTGATAAATTGGATATTCCAAGAAGACAGGTATTTGTGGAGGCTGCGATTATAGAGGTATCGCTCACAAAGTTAAGGGATTTGGGAATTTCCCTGCATGGCGGGCAGGTAATGAAAGAGGGGGGGGTCGGATTTGAGGGTATGACCCTTGGTCCTGTGAGTACATTTGTTCTTGATCCAACTGCGATTGCAGCGCTCTCAGGACTCTTTGGCGGAGTGGTAGGAAAACCTGTAGAGATGAAGACTGCTGCCGGGACAACCATCCAGGTTCCGAGTTTTGGCGCTTTTATACGCGCACTTCAGACCACAACCGATATAAATGTGCTTTCCACCCCGCACCTTCTTACGACCGATAACGAAGAGGCGCAGATAACCGTTGGACAGAATATTCCCCTGCCGACGGGTCAGGTTACCGGTATTGGCGGGACTGTCCAGACCTCAGTGGACAGACGGGATGTTGGAATTGCTCTTAAGGTTACTCCGCAGATTAATGAGAGCGATTATATTACTATGAAAATTCACACTGAGATTTCAGATGTGGCACAGGGGCCGCAGGGAATAGATGTGAATGTCCTTGGGGTTACTACTTCCAAACGCTCTGCAGATACCACTATTGTTGTAAAAGACAAGCAGACAGCAGTGATAGGCGGATTAATCAGGGATGATATCAAAGAGGTTCAGTCCAAAGTGCCAATTTTGGGGGATATTCCTGTGCTGGGAATGCTTTTCCGCTCCACCTCAAAGAGGAATGAAAAAACCGATCTTATTATATTCCTTACACCGTATATTGTAAGATCGGATAAGGATATGGAGGATGTAAAGGAACAGAAGAAAAAAGAATGGGAAAAATTTGAAGAAGAAAATCTCGGATACGAAAGCAACGCTCGTAAATGGATGGATAATTCACTCAAAGGCAAAAAGACGGAATCTCCGTCAGAGACGGTTACTCCCCAGCCTTCAGAGGGAATAAAAGAAATGCTTCCTGAAAAAGAAGCGCAACCTGTTGAGAAGAAAAAAGAGGAACCCGAACCGGAAAATATTCCACAGATAGAGAAATCTCCGCAGGAAAACGCCGTCCCTGCCGATAAACCAACGGAGACAAAGATAGAAGAAACTCCTGAGATAATATCACCGCGTGAAGCAGAACCACCCTTGCCTGCGGACAAAACCGGAGAAGAAAAGGTTGAATCCGAACAACCAGTAGAGTCGTACGATATTCCGGATGTTGTTCCAGAGCCGCAGCCCTGAAATCTTGCTCTTTTTTGTGCAGATGATATAATAAAACCATGCAGAACAAAGAAAACTCGGGCAAATTGCTTCTGGGGGAAATTTTAGGCAAATTGCTCCTTGGAGAAATTTTAGTTAAAAGCGGAATTGTTACAAAGGAACAAATTGAAGAGGCAATTCTTTATCAGAAAGAAAAGAAATTGAAAATAGGCGAGAGCCTTTTAAGGTTAAAGTTTGCAAAAGAAAAGGATATTTATCGTGCCCTTGCTGAACAATGGGGAATTCCCTTTATTGAAAGTATTCCTTCCGATGAGATTGATGAAACAATTGTAGGAAAAATTTCAATAAATTATGCTAAAAAAAACTATGTGCTTCCATTTAGATCCGAAGACCATTCAGTTATAGTTGCAACGGTTGATCCGTTTAATGTCTCTGTTTTGGATGATTTGTCCGCAATGCTCGGTAAACCCCTGAAACCGGTGCTCTCTACTTCAAAGGCTATTGAGGATGCTATAAACAGGGTTTATGACAAAACCGTGGTAACTGCTGAAAAGATGATGGACAATCTTGATGAGAATCTTAATCAGATTGCTCATGAACTTGAAGAGCCAACGGACATTCTTGAATCAACGGATGAAGCACCCATTATCAGACTGGTGAACTCCCTGTTCTCCCAGGCATTGAAGGAGCGGGTAAGCGATATACATATTGAACCATCTGAAAAGGATCTGTCTGTAAGGTTCCGGGTTGATGGTATACTTCATGAGATCATTCGTCCGCCAAAGAGGGTGCAAAACAGCATTATTTCAAGGATTAAGATTATGTCCAAATTGAATATTGCCGAAAAGAGATTGCCGCAGGATGGGAGAATTCGTCTGAAGATTGCCGGCAAGGACATAGATATCAGAATATCGGTTGTTCCGACTACGCACGGAGAACGAGTGGTTATGCGTCTCCTGGACAGAACGAATGTTCTACTCGGGCTTAATGAGATTGGGCTAAGCGGGGAAAAGATTGCTACAATGGAGCGGTTGATCCAAAGGAATGACGGCATTGTTCTTGTGACCGGGCCTACCGGAAGCGGAAAAACTACCACCCTTTATGGGTGCATCAGCAAGATTAATTCTCCGGATATAAATATTATAACGATTGAGGATCCGGTGGAATACCAGTTGAAGGGGATAAGCCAGATACAGGTTAATCCGAAGATTGCTCTCACCTTTGCTAACGGCCTCCGCTCAATACTGAGACAGGATCCGGATGTTATTCTTGTGGGAGAGATCAGGGATGTGGAGACCGCTGATATCGCAATTCATGCCTCGCTTACCGGCCACCTTGTCTTTTCCACGCTTCACACCAATGATGCTGCTGGCGCTGTAACCAGGCTTATTGATATGGGTATAGAGTCGTTCCTTATTTCATCCTCCCTGGTTGCAGTGGTTGCTCAGAGGCTTGTAAGGGTTATTTGCCCCAATTGCAAGGAGGAATACATCCCCGGTCAGGAGGAGTTGTTAAAAATTTTACCACCGGCAGATGTCAAAAAACATATTAAAATTGCAAAGGGGCGTGGCTGCGAAGAATGCATGCATACCGGTTACAAAGGACGGTCTGGAATTTATGAGATACTTACCATTGACGATGATATCAGAGATCAAATCATGAAAAGAGGTGATTCTAACGCTATAAAGAATCTTGCCATTAAACATGGAATGGATACGCTTAAATTGGATGGCATTAACAAAGTAATGGCTGGAGTGACAACGGTAGAGGAGGTATTAAGGGTTACGCAGGAAGAGGTAATCTGAGGAGTATAGATCTATGGCAGTTTTTGAATACAAAGGGTTTAATCTTCGGGGAAAAAATATAAAGGGTGTTGTTGATGCAGAGAACATAAGGACTGCAAGGGCAAAGCTGAAAAAGGATGGCATAATTGCTGTTGACCTTGTCTCTGGTGAGGATATAGCAGCTAAACCCCAGGCGTCAAGCGAATTGAACATTTCCGATTTTTTAAAAAGGATTACCATTCAGGACATCTCAATTTTCACAAGACAACTTGGAACGCTTCTGAATTCGGGCCTGCCCTTACTGGAATCCATAACCGCGATTATAGAACAACAGGATAATCTCAAGTTTAAAAAGATATTAACTCAGGCAAAAGAAAAATTAAATGAGGGTATGACCCTTGCTGATTCGCTTAAGAGTGTGTCAGAGGTGTTCAATCCTCTCTATGTTAATATGATCAGTGCAGGTGAGGCAGGAGGGGTGCTTGAGGTTGTCCTGATGAGGCTTGCAGAATACCTTGATGGGCAGGTTAAATTGAAAAATAAATTGATTTCTACCATGGTCTATCCCGCAATCATGATCCTTCTGTCAATAGGCGTAATTTCTTTTTTGATGATAAATGTCATTCCAAAGGTTGCTCTTATTTTCAGCGATATTGGCAAAGCCCTGCCGATTTAT
>Ga0209321_10002983_pt1 | contig 11371 bp, 16 predicted proteins | sample Rifsed16ft4_FD_184012 | JGI IMG/M metagenome (GOLD analysis project Ga0209321, IMG submission 184012) | Soil microbial communities from Rifle, Colorado, USA - sediment 16ft 4 - CSP-I_5_4 (version 2) | ecosystem: Environmental > Terrestrial > Deep subsurface > Rock core/Sediment | place: Rifle... | reverse complement strand
GCCCTCGTACCGCCGCAAGCCCCGGCCGGGCATGCTGCGCGAGCTCATGCGCGCGGCGGGCACGTCGCCCGCCGAGACGCTCATGGTCGGCGACCAGGAGAGCGATCGCCAGGCCGCCACGGCGGCCGGGTGCAGCTTCGAACTGGCCGCCCACTTTTTTCAATGGAGATAGCCATGCCCGTCCAAATCCAGATCTCCGCAGAGCGCCACGAGCGCTTCAAGAAAGCCGCCCGGCGCGCCGGCTTCGACCTCGCCAAGCGCGGCGCAGGCGGCGAGACCGGCGCCTTCCTCGATTGGCTGCTCGACCACGCGCCGCAGCCGCTCGAGGGCAAGGATGCTTTCGAGTGCTGGGCCGCCTTCGGCCGGCGACTGACACCGCTGCTCGACGAGCTCATGCAGGCGCTCGCCAGGCACGGCCAAAGCATTGAATCGTCCTTCTCGCTCGAGCAGATGAGCGTGAGGGTCGTCCGCCGCCCGATGGATGCCGAAGAATGAAACGACGACCTAGAACAAAGAGACTTGGCAGGCCCAAGCTCTACGCCGAGGCCCAGAAATCGACTGGCGTGAGCATCGATCCGCTTCCGGTGGAACTGGTGCGCTGGTTCGATGACTACGCCGATAAGCTCAAGCCGTCAGCCAGCCGCTCTGCGGTCATGCGGCAGGCGCTGCAGGAGTTCAGGGACCGACACAAATAACGAAGGGAGAAACCAACATGCAGCGACAGGGACAAGACTTGCTGCTGAATCCATCGGAGGTACAAGCAGCAAAGTCAATCAACTCGTTCAACTTCCACCTCGATGACCATCCCAACGGATGGCACAAGGTGCTCCGCTGCGCAAGCGACAGGCAGGCTGACTACTGGACAGAGGTCATCATGCAACGAGTAGCAGCCGAGGAGGCAGACATCGAAACAGCCGGCCAAAACAGCAGCCTGAGCAGGGTAGGGGGCTGAAGAATAGAGCGGGCCGGGCTGCCTGCGGACATTTCCTGGAAGATCACTTAATTTGACAAATGTTCAAAAGTATATTAGGATTGCGGCATGGATAAAAAACACGGATGGAATAATCCCCCCGCCCTACCAGCGTATGCCGACAGTTTCTTGAATGCTCTTATGGCAAAGCCCGGCACGATCCTGACTTATCGTTATGCGCTGCGCCGTCTATCGGATTTCATGAGCGTCGCAGGGATACGCGCAGATCGACCTTTGGACTGGAGCGATGATTTGCTTGTGCGATTCAATAAGTGGCTTTTGAGGACAGGACGCAAATCTCCAACCTGTGCAATCTATATGTGCGCCACCCATAAGTTTCTGAGATGGCTGGCAACTGATGATAGATTGGCTAAATCGTTCAGTATAGATAAAGCCTTCAGCCGATGGTACATCGCACGAGGAGGCAGACGCTACGGAGCGCGAGCGGCTGTCCGCAAGCCCGATCCGAATCTGCCGCGAATCGTGACGTTCTATGATGCTCTTACGTTGCCAGATAGGAATGAGCCACATGCCAGACTCAAACGGCTTGAGATTCTTCGGGCGCGTGCGGTAGTTCACACGCTTTATGCTTCCGCTGGTCGAGCGAGCGAAGTTGCATCTCTTACACGTGAGATGGTCAGAGATGGACGAGCTTCAGAATTTCTCATTACCGGCAAGGGCGATAGGGAACGGGTGATGCTGCTGACTAAAGAGGCACAGTCCGCGATTGCGGCGTATTGCAAAGAACGTGGGGCAGATAAGTATCCTTACCTGTTTGTGTCTTATGGCCGTGGGGCCGGAAAGCCTATAGGCCGGGGGACGATCTGGAGCATCGTTAAGATTGCCGCACATGAACTCGGTATGGGTCAAGGTGCATCGCCGCACGCTTTCCGGCACTACCGAGCACAGCAACTTTTGGATGACGGTATGGCAATCGAGGTCCTGCAGGCGTTTCTCGGTCACGCCGACATTAGCCTGACTCGTCGAGTGTATGCACCGGAGACACCTCGCGCAAAGCTCAGAAAGCAAGTTGAGCTATTTGGAAAGAGCGCAAGCGAAGCCGCAGCCGACCTAGAGCACGCTGAGAAGTGATGGCGGGAAGCCATCCCCCTGCCCTATCGCGCTTGCCGGCCGGAGGAAGATTAAACACAAGGACTACCAGTCCCTCGCCTCCGCCGCGCGACACGCGCACAGCGCAGTCCGCGACGGGGGCTTTTTGTGCCTCAATGTGAAATGGACGGGCCGCGCTTATCGATGAAGCGCGGCCCATTTGCGCATAGGGGTTGAGTAGAATCACGGAGGCGGTCGCGCCCAGGCATTGCCACGAGTGCTGCCGCGTGAGATGTATCGGAATCCCGTCATGTCCTCCCCCAAGACGAACACGGAGCCGATGATCACGATCACTATATCACACGTGTCAATTTGAGATCGGTTGGTCGATTCAATCAATCATCCCCCTACCCCCCCCTTCGGGCGGTAGCCATGACAATTGCCCATGCCGCGCGTGAATCTCCTTATCGAGATACACGGCATAGAATGTCGTCGTCGTGACGATGCTCTCGTGACCGAGAATCTCCTGGACTTCCTTCAACGATGCTCCGCGCTTGATCGCTTGGCGTGCCCAGGCATGGCGCATCGAGTGCGGATTGTACCGGCCTCGGACGCCGGCCTTGCGGGCCAGGCGCTTGAGGATTTGATAGACGCCGCCAGTGGTGAGCGGGCCGCGCATTCCGATGAGGACGCGCGAGCCGGAATCGTCTGGCCGCTCCTCATCGAGGTAACGGCGCAGCGCATTCGATGTGCGCTCCTCAAAGTGAGCGTATCTCGCCTTATCGCCTTTCTCCCTGACCCTCGCACGGCGCTCGTCGAGATCGAGATCGGCAAGTGTCAAGCCGACCAGGCCACCGACGCGACAGGCCGTGTCGGCAAGGAAACAGATGATGGCGTAGTCGCGTGCGCTTTTGCCCTGTGCGGCAGTGAGTAGCCTTTCCAGATCATCAGGCGTCATGTCCTTCGGCGGATTTTGGGGCAACTTTGGTCTGCGAATCTTGCGCGCGGGATCGCGCTGAAGCACATCCTCATCGACAAGCCAGCGGAAGAACCGCTTCCATACCCTCACATGCTTATGCAGCGTGTAGACGGAGAGACCCTGTTTCACCGGCGGGCGCAGGGGATGATCGGTGTAACGCGATCGACGATCGCGCAAGCGGGCGTAGGCCAGGCGCAGATCGTCGGTAGTGATTTCGCCGATGGGCTTGTCGAGCGCGCGCAGGGGGCGCAGGCAGAGCGCATAGCTTTTGATCGTCGCCGGTTTCACGTCGAGCGCGATGACAAGCAGAAACTTGTCGATAGCCTCTGAGACGTGCGCCGTTGCGGCGATCACCCCGATCATGTTGTCGTTCTATCAAAGTCCCGGTGTGCTGTCAATCGTGCCTGTTCTTCAGGCCGACATATCGAATCGATGCAAAGCAGTTCAAGCGTCACCGAAAGCGGTGTGCGGATGGTATGAATTTCATAACAAAATCGTCAGAGGTGCTTGACAAGGCTAAGTGTATTTCGTACACTCTCTGGCAGGAGCCACCGGCATTGGACAGTGCTCAACGACTAACCACCGCTAAAGACGACAACTCGTCAACATTCACGCAATTTGACCAGCGGTTTTGGTCGGAATATCGTGAGAGCTTGATCGCCGAGGTGCGTGCTTTGCAAAGGCGGATCAAGGCGATAGAGCATGGCATGCGGAATTCTCCGACTATTGACACGAAAAAGGAAAAGCAGTAGACTGAACGGCGTAATGGAATAGCCGCGTCGAGCCGAGTGCTCGATCAGGCTTATCACGGAGCGCCGCAAAAACGCGCAGCCCGTTATGGGTTGCGCGTTTTTTGTTATCCGCTTCCTCATCCGCAAAGGAGAATCATGACCGCCGAACAGATCGCCGCAGTCGCCGCAGTTATTCTCTCACTCCTCATGTCTTACGTGCCGGGCCTGAATGCCTGGTACGGCAATCTCGATAGCACGGTCAAACGTCTCATCATGGCCTTCTTGCTGCTGGTCGTCACCGGCGGCGCGCTGGGACTGTCATGCGCCGGACTCGATAAGGGCTTCGAGTGCAGTCAGGCCGGACTGTGGCAGGCTGTGCAGGTGTTCATCGCCGCGCTTGTGGCGAATCAAGCGGCGTACATGCTGACACCCAGGCCAAGCATACAACCACTTGCAAAAGGATAACGCGCGGGCAAGGGCCGCGCGTTGCGCGTTATCCGGGGCGATTACGCGGTGTCGCCCTTCTCTCCTCCGCGCGCGGCCCAAGCGCTTCCGATGATCTCGCATGACGCGACCACCCACACCGACCACCCTGACCGGATGGCTGCCGGACTTTCAGCGTCATGCCGCTGCCGCTGAGTTCTTTAACATTCAAACCGATCTGCTTGCCGTCATCCGCGAGAATGGCCGGTTCTTTCACGTCAATCCGGCCTGGATGGCCTTGCTGGGCTACGATGAAGCCGAGTTGATCGATCGGCTCTTCGCCGAGGTCGTCGCGCACAACGGCATGGCGCTCAGCATCGAGCAGTTGCGCCAGATGTATGCCAACGGCGAAAAGATGCTGCTGCGGCTGATCGACAAAAAGCGCGAAGAGATTCCCGTCGGCCTGGTCGCCGCGCACGAGCGGTCGAATTCGACCTATGTGATTCTCCGGCCGCTCGGCGACACGGATGAAATGTGCGCGCAGTGCGGGCGCGTCGTCGAGGCGCAGAACATCGCGGCTGCATCACAGCGGCGGATGCGGTTAGTGCTGGAGCATATCCCGATTGGCGTGGTCATCCTGGACGAGAACGCGCATATCCGGTACATGAATCGCGACATGCTAATGGCGATCGGGCATGAGCCGGGCGAACTTGACGGCCTCAACTTATTCGAGCTGGCGCATCCCGATGAGGTCAAATTGCGTCTTGACCTATTTCGTCTTGCGCTGAATCGTCCAGGGGAAGCTATTTACAACGGCGTGATGCGCCTGCGCGACAAATGGCAGCAATGGAAGAGGTTCGAGGTTTCTGTACTCAATCTGCTCGGAGACGCCATCATGAAAAGCGTCGTCATGTATTGCAAGCACATTGAGGATTGACGTGTGTCTCAGCCAGAGCCGGGCGGAATGGAATTCATCAAGTACGTCGAGACGTACATCCGGCCTCTTTTTGTCCAGCTTAGCGAGGCGCTGGATGGACTCCGGGACAGCCGAGACGACTGGGAGCGCGAGCAGGAACACAAGCGGATCGAGTTCGAGCAGCGAGTAAACGCCAAGCTGGAGATGATTGGCCGAGATGCAGAGGAAGCAAAGGCGGCCGGCCAGGCGCATCTCAACTCGCACAGGCTGAAGGACAAAGAACATTTTGATCGAGTCGAAGCATTGCAGCAAGAGCGCATCAAGGCACGTACCGCGCTGTGGGTGCAAATTCTCATCCTCATCGGCGCGACGATTGTAGCCGCGATCAACATCCTGCCGCACCTGTTGAAGTGAGCATATGGATCGAGATTTCGTCATCACGATTTCGCGCAATGCAAATGGAGACGGCTACGAATGCCGCGACAACCGGACATCGGCGATCGGCGTCGATCCATCGCAGCAAGGCGCGCTCGTCGAATGGGTCGCCGAGGCGACGAAGGCCGGCGCCTTCGCCGACGACTCCACCCCCCTACTCCGCCCGCCGCGCCTGCTGTGGCCGACCGAGACCAGGTATTACACTCAGCGTTTCGGGATGAATCCGGCGCTTTACGCAAAATACAACTTGCCCGGACACGAAGGCGTGGATATGCGCGCGCCGCATGGCTCGGCGATCATCGCGGCGGCAAGTGGCATCGTGAGCGATGTCGGTTGGCGCAAGCCTGGACACCCCTACGGGTACGCAATTCGCATCCGGCACTCATTCAACGATGGCGAATACGAGAGCATCTACGCGCATATGCTAGAAAAGTCCGCGAAGGTGAACGTAGGAGACTCGGTCAAGGCAGGTGACTTGATCGGGTTCGCGGATGAGACGGGCAACGTCCTGCCGCCCGACAGGCGCGGGGCGCATTTGCATTTCGGCCTGAAGAAGATCGGATTCAAGAACGGCGGCTATGGGGAGCTGATCAACCCTGAGCCATTCTTCATCGATGGGCCGCCGAAGTAGCGTGATCCGGTTTCTGCTATGGTCGATCTGGATGCGTGTTTGGCGCTGGTTCTCTGAGCGCATGAGGCCGGTGCGATGAGCAAGATCGGAATTCACTCAATCATCGGCCCGCGCACTGGATTCGGCGAGTTTTGCAGGAGCATCGCGCAGGCGGGACAACGGCTTGCGCTCGTGAAGGGCGTTGATGACTTCGGCGCGTGCGGAACGGCGAAACAGTACGACGCGCGGACTTTAACAATCGGACGTCTCAATAGCATCGACAATATCGACCTACAAGGGCTGGACGATGCCGCGCAGCGCAATCAAGACCCGCTGGATACGGCGCGCTGGTATTACGGCCACGTGCGCCCGCGATGGGAATTGAATCGAAGCCGGGTCGACGTGTGGGAATGCTTCAATGAGTGGTCGGGATACTGGGAATACCAGAGCGATGTCCTGATCCATCTGATGGGGCTGGCAGAGTTGGACGGATTCAGGCTCGGCCTATTCGGGACTTCGACAGGCAATCCGCCGGATAGTTCCTATCCCGCCATCGCGCGAGCGTGCCTGCGTGCCAAGGGGCACGGGCATGTGATGTGCGTTCACGAGTACGGCGGAGTCGGCACCGGAATGCCTGGGACGCTGAAAGGTACGCAGCCATTCCACGCGCTGCGCTATCGGCGGCTGTATGACTATCTGCGATCTGTCAATGCGGTTGTGCCACTGGTAATCAGTGAGGCCGGCCAGGAAGGCGGCGGAGAGTTCATTGGCACGCAGCCATTCATCGACGACCTGGCCTGGTACGACGCCGAACTCATGCAGGATGACTATGTGATCGGCGCGTGCGCCTGGACATTGGGGCGTTGGGCAGGCGCGAATTTCCAAGAGGCGCTGCCCGCGCTGGCGGACTATATCATTGCGCATCCCAATCAGGAACAGCCCGGCCCCCTACCCTATCGCGCATACCTGCCGCTGGTCGTGCGCGGCGCTCCGCAGGCGGAGTCTGTATCGCTGGGCGCGCTCTTGGCGACGCTGGCGCTCGGCGCGGGTGCGTGGCTGATCGGGCGGCGGATGAGGACGAGGCGACAACGATAGATGCAGATGAGCATTAAGACGCTAGAGACTGGCAAGATCAGAATTGATGGCGGCACACAGCCACGCGCACAGATCGATATGATGACAGTGGCCGAGTATGCCGAAGCGATACGGGCTGGCGCGAAGTTTCCGCCCATCATAGTGTTCTTTGATGGCACTGAGTATTGGTTGGCCGACGGATTCCACAGGTATCATGCCGCCGCCCAGGTTAACGGCGCTAAAGCGACCTGTGATGTGCGCAAAGGTATGTTGCGCGACGCGATCTTGTTTAGCGTCGGGGCGAACGCGACACACGGGATGAGGCGCACCAACGAGGATAAGCGGCGCGCGGTGATGAAGCTGTTGCAGGATAAGGAGTGGCGCAAGTGGCCTCAGACCAAAATAGCCGAAACCTGCAATGTATCGAAGGACTATGTATCTCGCGTCAAATTGGGTCTATCTATAGATCGATCTATAGATAGCGTTACTGTCCAGCGCGGTGATACTGTCTACGAGATGCATACCGAGAACATTGGCAGGCTTGAAAATCACCAACTGATCAACCAAAGTACAAATAACGAGTGGTACACGCCGCCTCAATACATCGAAGCCGTGCACGAAGTCATGGGCGGTATCGATCTTGATCCGGCCAGTTGCGCCGCAGCCAACAAAACGGTGCGGGCGATGAAGTTCTACACAATTGAGGATGACGGCTTTATAAGGCCGTGGCATGGGCGCGTATTTCTCAATCCACCCTATGGGCGCGAGGATGGCGAGGGATCGAATCAAGCGCGATGGAGTGCCCGACTTATCGAGCAGTATCACGCTGAAGTGACCACGGAAGCGATCCTTTTGGTTAATGCTGTGCCTAGCAACAAATGGTTTGCTCCCTTATGGAATTTCCCGATCTGCTTCACCGATCATCGTATCCATTTCTACGGTGAGGATGGAGAGCTTGGGCAGCCCACACATAGCAGTTGCTTTGTGTACCTGGGGACGCAAATCGACACATTTGCTTCAGTGTTTTCACGCTTCGGTGTGGTTGCCGTCCGCTATCAGGTTCGGATGGGAATGCCGGAGGTGATGCTTGAATCTTAAGGCCCTGGCAGGGCGCACTATTGAGCAGCATATCGGCAGACAGATTCAGGGTCGCTATGCTGTGATCATGACGGCCAATATCGAAACAGACGGCAAGCATGGGCCGCGAATGGAAGGCGGGAATGGCAATGATAAGATTGTTCTTGCCGACATGCAAATCTATGGTGTTCGGCGCGGCTGGCTTGAAGTTAAGGCGAAAAGTCACCCTATGCTATTTCAGAACTGGAATCGATTTGAACATGGCATAGATGAGGATAAGTTCTTAGCCTATTGCAGTCTGCAAGAGCGAACATGTCTCCCTGTATATCTAATGATTTGCGATGTTGGCAGCGGAGAAATTCTCATGGCTGATCTGGACACATTGCAGACTACGGGGAGCCCGAGGGTTGGCACATGGCCGGATAACGGGAAGCCATCAGTGAATTGGGATCGGAAGGCATTTACAAAAGTTGGCACATTCTCCGTTCCGAATGATGACTTGACAAGATTGGTGGCCGTTTGGGATTGGAAATCACTCGATACATTCTTCAGTCAACTCGAATTGCCAGTGAGGAGATCAGATGAAACCCGTAGCAATGCCCGGACTGCAGCAGGCACTCGACGCCGAATCCTATGAATGGTTGGCGGCGAATTCACCGATCATTCTTCAGGCGGTCGAGCGCGAAGTAACGGGCGGGCGCACGCCGGATCAGATCCGCTTGTTCGTGCTGTTGCATACGGGCCGGATGGAAATTGCAATGCGCTGTGAGCAGGTGGCGCGCCATGTTTTGGCGGCACAGGGATGAGAAGGCCGAGGAGCATGCGCGGCGTGGTAGTCGGCGTTTTCGTTCTGCTGCTAACGGCTTGGCTCGGATGCACGCCAACGCCCACGCCGACCATCTCGCCGTTGACGCCGACACCAACTATCACGTCGCCAATCTCGCCAGTGGAGACGCCGACACTAGAGCCTTGAGCGCTTTTGATATGTTCACAACGACCACACTTCCGCCAATCTTTCAACACACGGCGGTGTCATCGACGATGGCGCTGCATGTGCCGGCGACCGGCTACGGCCGGCCTGTTGCATTGGTGCGCACGCTGCGCGATGGGGCGATCACGCGCGAGTACATGCCGCAGCACCTGGCCGAGTTGGTTATCGCCATGATCCCGTTTGGCGAGCCGTTGGTGGCCTCGGCGCGCATCGCTTATTCGGAGATTTAGTCACCGCATTGAACCGCTGTGTGTCGCAACGACCCTTCAGCGCATGGCCGACGCCTTCCCCAGCATCGAAATCGAGCGAATCGAGCATGGCGAAACGAAGCGCAAAGCGCGCGGCAACGTCAAAGCCAAATAAGCCTCAGATCAGGCTAAAGAAGGTTCGCAATCCAAACCCTCCACCGCCGCCGAAAGAATATCAGTTCAAGCCGGGTGAGTCGGGCAATCCCGGCGGCAGGCCGAAGCTACTCAGCGATGCCTACCGCGCACAACTCGCCAAGCCAATGCCAGGCGATGCGGAAGGCCGAACCTATGCAGAGGTCATCGCGTGGGGGATGGCGCTGGCGGCATCGAAAGACAATGTGCCCGCCGCGCGCGAGATGCGCCAAGCGACGGAGGGTGAGCGCATCCGCACCTGGCGCGATGATGTAATCGATCTGTTGAGGAAGGGCGAGATAACACCCGATGACGTTATCGCAGAGTTTGGTGCCGACGAAGCTCAGCCGCTTATTGTCGCCGCAGGCATACGCCGAGATGAAAGCGGATCGGCTGAAGGCAAGAGCGGCGAAGCGGGCGACAAGTAGCGCATCATTGCCCAAAGCGCCCGACCTGGCCGCCTGGATTGAGTCCGAGGTCACCATCGAAGACCCCCAGGCGACGATGGGCATCGGCGCGATTATTCCCTTCGCTCTGTGGCCTGCGCAGCGCGAGGCGCTGGCGTCCATCGCGGGCGAAAGACAGGTGATCATTCTCAAGGCTCGGCAGCTTGGCCTATCCTGGCTGGTCGTGTCCTACGCGCTATGGCTATGCCTGTTCCACCCTGGACGATCGGTATTGGTGTTCAGCCGCGATCTCGACTCGGCGACCGAGATGGTGCGCCGGTCCGTCGGCATCTACAAGCGTCTGCGCCGCAAGCTGGCGCGGGTGACCATCGACAACACGAAGATGATCGCCTGGGACAATGGCAGCCGGATCAAGTCATTCGCCGCGACCGAGGATGCCGGATCGTCGTTCACCGCGTCGCTGACCATCCTGGACGAGTTCGCCAAGATGCACTACGCCGAATCGCTGTACACATCGGTCAAACCGACGATCGACGACGGTGGGCGCATCGTGATCATCTCGACGGCGAAGGGCGAGGGCAACCCGTTTCATCGGATGTGGCAGGGCGCCGTCGCCAAGACGAACAACCTCAAGCCGTTGTTTATCCCGTGGAACGCCCGCCCGGATCGGGATGCGGCATGGTACTCACGGGTAGAGTCTGACGCGATTAGCCCAGCACATCACCGGCAGGAATTCCCCGACAATCCTATTGAGGCTTTTACGACGGTCGGTGAAGAGCTATTCCTGCCATCGCCGTTATGGTGGGATGCTTGCCGTGAAGACCTACCTGTGTTGGGCCGCGAGTCGATCATGCTGGCGGCTGATGCCGCGACGGTCTCCGACTCGTTCGGCCTGGTGGGCGTGTCGGGACATCCAGCGCGCGCTGGTGATTACGCGGTGCGTTACGCGCGCGAATGGAAGCCGATCGGCGGGATGATCGACTTCTACGCGCCCGACGGACCCTATGCCGAGGTATGCCGCCTGTGCCGCGAGTACAGCGTAGCGCAGTTGGTGTACGACCCGACCGAGATGCGGCAATTCGCGCTACGCCTGTCCAATGAAGGCGTAGTCTACTGCCATGAGTTCAGCCAGCAAGGGCAGCGTCTGGAGGCGGACAAGAACCTGTACGATATGATCCTGGCGCGCCGGCTGGCTCACGACGGGAATGAGGCGCTTCGGGTGCACATCTTGAACGCGAATCGCAAGCCAGAGAAGGACGAGAAGTCGGACCTACAACGATTGCGCATTGTCAAGCGCAGCGCAGAGAAGAAAATCGACCTGGCCGTGG
>Ga0209321_10002976_pt1 | contig 11381 bp, 7 predicted proteins | sample Rifsed16ft4_FD_184012 | JGI IMG/M metagenome (GOLD analysis project Ga0209321, IMG submission 184012) | Soil microbial communities from Rifle, Colorado, USA - sediment 16ft 4 - CSP-I_5_4 (version 2) | ecosystem: Environmental > Terrestrial > Deep subsurface > Rock core/Sediment | place: Rifle... | reverse complement strand
CCTATATCTCAATGTATCTTCCGTTATCTTAAGAAATCTCGAAGCGCGACTCTGATTGAAATCGAATTTCTTCAAGACGCGCTCCAGAATTCTCCTTTCGATCAGTTCCATTGACCGGTCAAGGGCAAACTCAATCCCATCATCAATTCGCTGGAGCATGTTCGCCAACTCTGATTGTTCATCCACGAGACTTTCAGGAAGCGTGAATGTCTCCTTGTCTTCAGAAAGCATCAGCGCCTGCCCGATGAAACTCTTCAGCTCCTCGACGTTTCCCTTCCATTCCTTCCGTGCCAGAAGACTCACCGCGTTGATATCAATAATCACCTCTCCAAGCCCCAAGTCGTCTGCTGCATTTCGCACGAAGTAGTCGACCAGATCGGGGATATCGTCGCGCCGTTCACGCAATGGCGGAATGGCTATTTTCTCCCACCCCCTTAGTGCATCCTTAAATCGGCCCGTCAATTTCCCCTGTTTCAAAAGGTCCGAAGGATCTAAGGTGAGGAGCAACATCAGACGAATACCATGGGACTTCTTCTCCAAGTCCACGAGAAAATCTGCAATAGTGTTTTGCGCCGCAGCACTTGTTCTTTCGACCTTGTCGATAATGAGAGAGACACCATCCGGTAGCTGAATGTTCCCGTGTTCCGACACCTTTGGATTGGCAAATTCACGCTTTGTCAGAATCGTCTGAATAATCGACCGAAGCTTGAGTTCTTCAATAGATGTGACGTCGATATAGACAAAGGGATTCGCGGATTGAGTGGAGTGTTGATGAATGCTCTTTGCGACAATGCTTTTTCCAGCACCCTGTTCACCCGTAACGATGACGTTCTTCCCCGTTTTTGCGAGTTGTTGGATTTTTCGGCGGGCTTGTTGGATAGGCTTACTTTGACCGATGAGTTCTTCCACGGTTAGATTCCTGGCGGATCGTTAGTCGTTGTTGGTCCCCACATTAAGGAGAGGTCCCCCGAGGCAAAGTTAGATTAATTCACTGTTATTGTCAAGAAGGTTCAAAGATCACTGTCACTGGGAGAACGCAGAGGAAGAAACAGTGGGGATATTCAAAAAGAAGATACGGAGATATTCCTACTCCACTTTCTCAGCCCCAAGTTCGCGCTTGAGGGCTTCGATGACCGGGTGATTCTCACCGTTGCTCGCTTTGCCCGGTGAGGCCTTCTTTCCGTTTCCCCCGTTGGACGGAACCGAGGCTGTTGATGAAGATGAGGTTGAGAGCTCGGGGGAGATAAACTGCACCACGGGCTCGATGTGGACGCTGTACCCCGTGAGCTTGCGGAAGGATTCTACCAGATATTCTTTGTGCCGCCTGAGGGCCGAGAGATGATAGTCGTCCGGACAGGCAATGCGGATCGCACCATTGGTTACCTCGAGGATCCTGCTCTCGTCGAGAATGGACCCGACCGAGATCTTCTCCTTCCTGACGGTGCCTATCCACTCCTGCCAACGCGCGTACGCCTCATCAGCCGAAAGGGACTTGAGGCTGCCGTTTCCTGAAAGCACGGAAGTGACCTGGGCGGTGGGGATTGCCGACAACGAGGGGACTGCGGAACGTAATGGTGCCGAGAACGAGGCTACATCCCGGCTTACGGCGATCGCGGCGGAGCTTCTCAGGTGCCCTGCGCTGACGGTCCCTACAACCTTTACGTCTGCTTTTTGGGGTCGCCCTAGGGATTCCTGCCCGGCAACCCCTGCCGGAGCACCTGTGGGGAGTCCTGCTGAATTACCGAGTCTTTTTTTTAAATCGTCGATCTGCTTGAGAAGATCCTGCACGCGCACGGAACTCTCCATGGTAATCATCTGCAGAAGGGCTGCTTCCAGCTTATACCGAGGCTGAGAGGCCCAACGAAGCGACTGTTCCAGCTCATTTGCTTGTTTAATCAAACGTAGTAAGTCGCCGTCTGTAAATCGTTTAGCCTCCTGCACGTACTTCTGTCTGTAATGATCCGTTGTTTCAACCAGATCGCCTGCTCCGGTGGAGAGAACCACCAGGAGATTCCGGAAATGCTCCGCGAGCCCTCCCACAAACTCCCGAAGGTCATAGCCGAGCTTAATGATCTCTTCCACCAGCTCGATCCCCCCCCGCTGGCTCTTTTCCCGAATCAGCCCCGTCACCTTGAAGTAAACATCCAGATCGACCGCATTCAGGGTCTTGAGAGCGTCGGTGTGGGTAATGGTGTTTCCGCAGAACGACCGGACCTGGTCGAAAATACTCTGGGAGTCGCGCAGTGAGCCGTCACCCTTCTTCGCGATCACCATCAAGGCGTCTTCGTCGATCGTTACCTTCTCCTCGCCGGCAATGAACCGCAGGCGCGTCATGATCTCCTCAATGGAGATGCGACGGAAGTCGAATCTCTGACACCTTGAGAGAATTGTAGCGGGGACCTTGTGAACCTCGGTGGTGGCAAAAATGAACATCACGTGCGGCGGGGGCTCTTCAAGCGTCTTCAGAAGGGCGTTGAAGGCCTCCTTGGTGAGCATGTGCACTTCATCGATGATGTACACTTTGTATTTCCCCCGGGTGGGGGCATACCGGACCGCTTCGCGCAGGTTCCGTATCTCTTCGACCCCCCTGTTCGAGGCTCCGTCGATCTCGATGACATCAAGACTGCGTCCTTCTGTGATCTCTTTGCACGATTCGCAGTTGTTGTCCGGATTGAAGTCTTTGGGCTTTTCGCAGTTTACCGCCTTGGCAAGGATCCGGGCGGTGGTTGTCTTTCCGCATCCCCGCTGGCCGCTGAAAATGTAGGCGTGGGCAACCCTTTTGGATGAAAGGGCATTCCGAAGCGTGGTCGTGACATGCGACTGCCCCACCACGTCTTCGAAGACCATGGGACGCCATTTGCGAGCGGTGACCTGGTAGGACATGAGGGAATGAAAAGTTAAAAGTTAAAAGTTAAAAGTTAAAAACGAAGATTGTGCCCTGAAAGAAAGTTAACAGGGAATTGTTAAGAAGCAATTCCGAAACTAGAAGATGTATTTCATCGCCTCTTCGATCGATTCGACAGGGATGATCTTTACTCCCTCTTTGACCTTGGCCTGAATCTCGGCAAGGTCTTTGACGTTCTCTTTGGGAATCAGAACCGTCTTGATGCCGCTTCTTTGGGCGGCAAGGAGCTTCTCGTTCAGGCCGCCGATGGGAAGTACGTTGCCACGCAGGGTGATTTCACCTGTCATCGCCACATCGTTCCTGGCCTTCCTCCCGCTTGCCGCCGAGACGATCGCCATGGCCATGGTGATGCCGGCCGACGGCCCGTCCTTCGGAATGGCTCCTTCGGGGAGGTGAATGTGGATCTCCTTCCCCTTGTAGAAGTCTGCGGGGACCTTCAGTTTCTTCACATTCGACCGGATATAGCTCAGGGCCGCCTGTGCGGATTCTTTCATCACGTCTCCCAGCTGGCCGGTCAGCGTCAACTTTTCGGATCCGCGCATGATGGTGACGTCAACATTCAAAATGTCCCCTCCCACACTCGTCCACGCCAGGCCTGTGACCGAGCCGACCCTGCGTTCGCGTTCGGCCGCTTTCTTGCGGAACTTCGGCACGCCAAGATAGTCTTCGATCTTCTCCGGCTTCACGATCACCGATTTTTTCAGCTTCTTGGCCGATCCATTCTTTGCCAGGACAATCTCTTTTGCCACTTTTCGGCAGATGGACGCGATCTCCCGTTCCAGATTCCTGACGCCTGCTTCCCTCGTGTATTCCGTGATCACCCTTTGAATCGTCTTTGTTTCAAACGTCACGTTCTTTTCACCAAGGCCATGTGCCAGAAGCTGTTTCGGGATGATATGCCGTTGAGCAATTTCGGTCTTGTCGTGATCGAGATATCCGGGAAGCTCGATGATCTCCATTCTGTCCTGCAGGGGGAGCGGAATATTGTACCGCACATTTGCCGTCGTGATAAACATGACCTTCGAGAGGTCGTAGTCGACATCGAGGTAGTGGTCGTTGAATGTGTTGTTCTGTTCGGGATCGAGCACTTCCAGCATTGCCGCAGAGGGATCTCCGCGGAAGTCCATGCTCATCTTGTCCACTTCGTCGAGGAGCATAACGGGATTGACAACCCCTGCACGCTTCATCGACTGAACGATCTTTCCGGGCATCGAGCCGATGTACGTTCTGCGGTGGCCTCTGATCTCAGCCTCATCGCGAACACCGCCGAGTGAGATGCGGACAAACTTGCGGCCAAGCGCGCGGGCGATCCCCTTGGCCAATGACGTCTTCCCGACGCCGGGGGGACCCACGAAGCAGAGGATCTGTCCTTTCATCGACTTGACGAGATTCAAGACCGCAATGTATTCGAGGATGCGATCCTTCGGCTTCTCCAACCCAAAGTGATCTTCGTCGAGCGTTTTCTTTACGTGAGCGACGTCGAGGTTGTCCTTCGTCTTCTTCGCCCAAGGAACGGTCACCAGCCAGTCAAGATAATTGCGCGTGACGGTGAACTCGGGAGACATCGCAGGAGTCTTCTTCAGCTTGTTGAACTCCTCCATTGCCTTCTCCTGCACCTCCTTCGGCATCTTCGCCTGAACGATCTGCTCTTTCAGCTTCGCGAGCTCGGGCGACGCCTCTTCGTCACCCAGTTCGTCCTGGAGGATGCGTATCTGCTCCTGGATGAAGAACTTCCTCTGTGACTTCTGAATATTGTCCTGAACCTTGTTGTCGATCTCCTTCTCGATCTTCAGAATGTCGATTTCCGCCGTGAGAATTTTCGAAAGCTCGTAGAGCTGCTCCCGAAGGTTCTGGATCTGCAGAAGCCTCTGCTTGACATCGACGGCCTGAACGATATTCGATGCCATGTAATAGAACTTCCGCTGGGGGTCCTTGATCCCTTCGAACGCGATCATCACTTCGGGGGTGATGTTGCGGCTCAGACGGACATAGTCGGTAAAGAGGGTTGCTGTGTGGCGGACAAGGGCGTCGACCTCGCGGCCGGCGGGAAGCTCCGTCCGATTGATCTCGATTTCAGCTTCGAGGAAGACGGTGTTCGGAATGAACCGCTTCACTGAGGCCTGAACCACGCCGTCCACCAGGATCTTCATCAGCCCGTTTGGAAGTTTCAGCATTTGGATGATCTTCGCCACGGTGCCGTGGTGGTAGACATCCTCAGAGGTAGGCTCATCGACTCCCGCGCTCTTCTGGGCAACCAGGAAGATATTCTTGCCTCTCTCGAGGGCCTCGTTTGCCGCCTTCAGAGAGCTTTCACGGCCCACAAGAACGGGGAAGATCATGTACGGATAGACGACGACATCCCGAAGCGGAAGCACAGGGAGGATCGCCGGGATATTGTCTATCGTTTCGATCGGGTGATTGCTAAGTTTTGGGGTCTTTTCAGTCATCTTCAGTCGTTTATCAAAACAAAAAAGGGAGGCTTCTCGTTCGAGTTGAGCCACCCAGTCCGTGCTTCAAATGTACCCACAAAAAGAGGGAGAATCAAGGAGTCCATGGCTCACCGCAACGACGGGGCGAGGGTGCTATTTCACGGCCTCGTTGAGAAAGCGCACGAGCGGGGCGGCTGTTTCGAATGCCCGGGCAACGTCGGCCGTGAAGCCCGCTTTGAAGCACTTTCCTTCAGGCCACGATGTACCGACAAAGAACTGTTTATACTTCAGCCATTCTCCCATGGGGTGATCCGGCGGGTATCCTTTGGGGATACGCTGAAGCCTTTCCCCCTCGAGGACTCCGAACACCCTTTTCATTTTGGGGTCTTTGACAATCGAGAGAAAGTCGGCCGATTGCTCTGCTATCTTTTTCCGAATCTTCTTCAACTGTTCGCCGTCAGGCATGTAGATCCCCCCTCCCACAAACACCTCTCCCGGCTCAATGTGAACATAGTAGCCTGATCCCTCGGTCCCCTTGGGTTTCCCCCTGAGGACGAAATGAGCAGCCACATGTGTCTTATAGGGCCTCTTGTCCTTGCTGAAGCGCACATCGCGATGGATCCGAAAGAGCGAGCGTTTGGGGTTGACCTCGAACTCGGGCGCGAACGATTGAAAGTGGGGCCGGAGGGCGGCAATCAGCGATTGCATCGGAAGCTTGACAAACGACTCATAATCGGGTTTGTTCTTCTCGAACCAGTCGCGCCGGTTGTTCTTCCTGAGCTGCTTGAGGAAGGCTATGCCTCTTCGGGGAAAGCCCTCAAATGGGGGATAGAAGTCAAGATCGATAACCTGGTGTGCCGACATGTTCAATTCTTCGATTTGTGAGTCCGGCCGGCGATAGCATCCCGAACAAAGCCTCCGGCCTTCCGCAGTCTTTGCTCCGCCTCTTCCCGATCAACATTGGACTTGATCATCACCAGGGCCGTTTTGACGTGCCCGCCTGCCTTCTCGAGAAACGCGGCCGCTTCGTCGTATCCAATCCCGGTAATCGTCATCACGACCTTCTTTGCCCTTTCCTTCAGCTTCAGGTTTGTCATCTGAAGGTCAATCATCATGTTTTCGTACACTTTCCCCGTCTGGATCATTACGGTCGTGGTCAGCATGTTGAGCACGAGCTTCTGGGCCGTTCCGGACTTCATCCTCGTCGAACCCATGATCACCTCGGGGCCAACCTCCGGACAGATCGCCACATCAATGACCTTCGATAGCGCGTTGAATTCTTGCGAATATAGCACCGTTCGGGGATTCGTGGTCACATAGAGTGTAGCGGCTCCCAACTCCTTCGCTCTCTTCACCGCTCCGATGACATAGGGGGTTCTGAGGCTTGCAGCAATTCCACAGACGACATCGTTCGGGCCGACCTTCTTCGCGTCGACATCATTCGCACCGTTCTCCTCCTTGTCTTCGGCCCCCTCCTGCGCTTTGAACATTGCCTTGTCGCCGCCGGCGATCATTCCCTGGATCATCTCGGGATCTGTTCCGTATGTCGGGGGGCATTCGACCGCGTCCAACACGCCCAGGCGTCCGCTTGTTCCCGCCCCCGCGTAGATGAGCCTCCCTCCCGCTTTGAGTGCATTCACCACAGCGTGCACTGCTTTAACAATGTATGGAAGCTCCTTTTCGATGGCAACGGCGACTCTTTGATCCTCCTTGTTGATTATCGAAAGGATCTCGGCGGTCGACCTCGCATCGATATCCATCGTTGCAGGATTCCGCATCTCGGTGGTAAGGTTCTTGAGTTGGTCAAAGAGCGATTTGGTGTTTGTCACATCGGGTCCTTTGTGAATTTCACAATAACGAGTTTTTTATCGGTCAGGCCGGTCTCGCTCGAACCGTCAAATGCGACTAAAAGCACTTCAACCGATTCCACTCCTTTTGAGCGCCGCGTTCGGTTGAGCTCCTCTTCGATCTCTCCGCCTTTGAACACAAGGAGCGACCGGGTTTCCGGTGCAGGTCTCTTGCCCGAAGTCGTCCCCATCTTTCGGTTCGCCAGAAACGGTTCCGCAATTCTCGCAAGCTCGTAAAGCGGGCCTACCGCCCGCGCGACGACATAATCGTATTTCCCACGGAACCGCTCCGACCTTCCCAGCTCTTCAGCCCTTCCCCACACCGCGTCCGCATGGGAAAGCCCAAGCTCGCCGATCATTGATTGAACCGCGTTAACCTTCTTCTGCGTAGCATCGATCATCGTGATGGAGATCGAGGGAAGCAGAATTCTCCACGGAATCCCCGGGAGCCCGCCCCCGGTGCCAAGATCGAGCACTGCCGCATCATCAGGAATATCGATCCTGAAGAGCGGCGAGATCGAATGAGCTATGTGGCTCTCCCAGATGTTCTCAACATCCCGCCTGGAGATGAGATTGATCTTGGAATTCCACTCCAGGAGTAGCGAGACATATTTTTCAAGCAGGGGGATCTGATCGTCCGTCAGCTCGCGGCCGTTCTTTTTGCAGACGGTTCTGATCCAAACAGACGGGTCAATCGTCAATCTCTTAACTCGTTTTCCGATAATACGTTATGCGTGTTCCACGTGAAACTACCCTTTGAGAAACACCATCAGCACGGAGATGTCTGACGGCGTCACCCCGCTGATCCGTGATGCCTGCCCGATTGAGACGGGCCTCACCTTTGCAAGCTTTTCTTTTCCTTCGCTTGAGAGAGACCGGATTTTCGAAAAGTCGAACCCCTGCGGAATTTCCTGCGTTTCATACGAATCCATTTTTTCCACCTGCTCGCGCTGGCGATCGATATACCCCTCGTATTTCAGTTCGATCTCCGCCTGTTCGACGATCTCTGACCTGAGCCTCTCGTCCGCCGTACCGTTCAAGAGCGACCTTAGTTCTCTCCCGATGGACGGAATATCGAAAAGCTCCGCCAGGTTCACCCGGGGACGTTTCAGGACTTTGGAAAGTTTCTCTTTCTCCCCAAGGGTCTCGCTTCCCTTCCTTTCCAAATAGGCATTGATCTCTTTCGGGTCCACAGAGAATCGGGAGGCAAACGAGATCAGATCTGACACGGCGCGTTCCTTTCGCTCCAGCCTGCGGCAGATCCCGTTCGGAATCAGGCCGAGCTGATGTCCCTTCTTCATCAGCCTCCGATCAGCGTTGTCCTGCCTCAGAAGAAGCCGGTGCTCGGCGCGGGAGGTAAACATCCTGTATGGCTCCTCGGTACTTTTATTCACCAAATCGTCGACAAGGACGCCAATATACGCCTCGGACCTTTTGACCACAAAGGGATCCTTGCCCTGAACACACAGAGCCGCGTTGATTCCTGCAACAAGTCCCTGCCCTGCCGCCTCCTCGTATCCGGAGGTGCCGTTTACCTGACCGGCAAAGAAGAGGCCATCGACCAATTTGGTCTCGAGCGTAAGTTTTACCTGGTGCGGGGGAAAGAAATCGTACTCGACAGCATACCCCGGCCGCAACAGTTGTACGTTCTCAAGGGCCGGGATTGTTCGAAGACCTTCCAACTGAATCTCTTCGGGCAGACTTGTCGAGAATCCGTTGACATATACCGTGGTGGTATCGTACCCTTCCGGCTCCAGAAAGACCTGGTGGCGCTCCTTCTCCGCAAACCTGTTGATTTTATCCTCAATGGAGGGACAGTAGCGGGGACCTACCGCCTTGATCCTGCCGGTAAACATCGGAGATCGATCGAACCCTTTCCGCAGCGCTGCGTGTGTGCGGGGATTTGTATAGGTCAGATACATCGGAATGAGCCGATTTGTGATTTTTTCGGTCTGGAACGAAAACGGTTGGGGCGGTTGGTCGCTTCCCTGCTCTTCGGTCTTGGCAAGATCAATGGAGCCAAGGTCTATCCGGGGCGGCGTACCTGTCTTTAGCCGGCCACTGACAAAACCAAGCTTCTCGAGTTGTTCCGTGATTCCGTTTGACGCCGCTTCGCCAAACCGGCCCCCGGGTGTATGTGTAAGGCCCGTGTGCATGATCGCGCGCATAAACGTTCCGGCACAGAGAACCAGGGCCTGACACCCGAGCCTGAGTCCCGAACCGGTCGTAATACCGACGATCCGTCTTTTTCCCCCATCCTTTTTCGAATCTGTATGAATGCGGGCAACGGTATTCTCAATCACGGTCAGACCCTCAAGCCCCAGGACTCTCGTTTGGGCCTCCCGGGAATACCACTCGCGGTCGTTTTGACATCTTGGCGACCAGACAGCCGGCCCCTTCGAGCGGTTCAGCATCCGAAACTGAATCCCCGTGGCATCCGCAATCTTCCCCATCTCACCGCCAAGCGCGTCGATCTCCCTGACAAGGTGCCCCTTGGCCGTTCCCCCAATGGCGGGGTTGCACGACATTCGGCCAATAGCCTCTTTCTTCATCGTCACCATCAGCACAGAACAGCCCATTCGTGCCGCAGCCATCGCGGCCTCGATGCCTGCGTGTCCGCCGCCGACTACAACCGCGTCATATGTGGGCCGAATTTGCGTCATGAACTCAAGTGTGTTTCACGTGAAACATTTCTATTTGCCGATGCAGAATTTGGCAAAGATCTCATTGAGAATATCGTCCGTTGTAACAGCTCCGGTAATCTCCCCCAAGCTATCCAAGGCTCCTCGCAGGTCGACGGCCAGAAACTCGCTGCTCTGACCCGCCTTTAAAGACTCCAGCGTGAGGCCGAGCCTTTCCTTTGCTCTTTGGAGAGAATCAAAATGCCGCGCGTTGGTAACCGTTACCGACGCCTCCCCGAGCCCGGCCCCGGAGCCAACGGTTGTATCGACAAGCATTCTTCGCAGTCCGTCCAAACCATCCCCGGTAAGGGCCGACACTTCAACGGCATGAGGCATTTCAAGCGCTTCGGCCAGCTTTCCGGACTTCCCGTTCTTCACAAGGTCAATCTTGTTCAAGACCAGGATGACGGGCGCTGATTTCTTCTTGAGGTCCTGAACAAGCCTCTTGGCAAGATCAAGCTCTTCCCGACGCGGTTCTTTGGAGGTATCCAGAACCAGGAGAAGAACGTCGCCCGATTTGACCTGATCGTGCGAACGCCGAACTCCCTCCGCTTCAACGCTGTCTATTGTTTCCCTCAATCCCGCCGTATCGACAATCCGGAACAGGACGCCGTCGATAACCAGGTTTTCTTCAATGGTGTCGCGCGTGGTTCCCGGGATCTCTGTTACGATAGCCCTGTTTTGTCTCAGGAGGGCATTCAGAAGACTTGATTTCCCCACGTTCGGCATCCCGGCCAGAACGATCTTAACTCCATCCCTGTAGACGCGCCCCCTTTGATATGAAGCCAGCAGCTCGCCGATGTGGGTAATCGCCCCTTCCAGCTGATTTTTCACCCGTTCCCTGTCGGCAAACTCGTAGTCGTCTTCGGCAAAATCCAGCTCCAGTTCCAGCATGCCGCTTGTCTGTATCAGGTTCTGCCGCAGGTGCTCAATGCGCACCGAAAGACTTCCCGCCAGCTGTTGAAGTGAAGCCTCCCTGGAGCGCTCCGTACGGGCATGAATCAGGTCGGCAACCGCTTCCGCCTGGCTTAGGTCCATTTTGCCGTTGAGAAAGGCCCGCTTCGTAAATTCGCCCGGCTCGGCATGCCGGCAACCATACTCGATGAGCGCTTCGACAATTCGCCGGGTGACATAGAGACCGCCGTGGCAGCTCACTTCGACCGTGTCTTCTCCCGTGTACGAGTTAGGCCCGCGGTAAACGACTGCTACCACATCGTCCAGGTGAGTGTTGTCGGGTGAAACGAATCTCCCAAAGTGTGCAGTGTGGGATTCCGCTTTACCCAGGTCGATCTTCCCCCTGAAACCCTTTGCCACAAGAGGATGGGCCTCGGGTCCGCTTACCCTGATGACGGAAATGCCCCCTTCGCCGATGGGTGTAGCGATTGCAGTAATTGTATCGGACGAATGGCCGGCCATCGCGGTGTGGCTTCCTCGGGTGTGGGGAGCAAATGTACAAAAACGCGGGGGGAGAAACAACGATGCCTCCGGCGGGGGGAACAAAAAACCCCGCCGTTGGGCG
>Ga0209321_10002975_pt1 | contig 11383 bp, 10 predicted proteins | sample Rifsed16ft4_FD_184012 | JGI IMG/M metagenome (GOLD analysis project Ga0209321, IMG submission 184012) | Soil microbial communities from Rifle, Colorado, USA - sediment 16ft 4 - CSP-I_5_4 (version 2) | ecosystem: Environmental > Terrestrial > Deep subsurface > Rock core/Sediment | place: Rifle... | reverse complement strand
GGGCCGGTCGGCGCATTGAGGTTCATGGTTTTTCCTCCAGGGCGGTCAGGCCTCTCTCCAACGCTTCCAGCCCGGCGAAGCTGCCCATGTCGTAAAACCGCTGCCGCGTGGGAAAGCCCGCCAGCTGATTGCGGTGGATGAGCATGGGGTACACCTCCTCCTCCAGCGACACCCGCAGGGCGGACGGGATGAACTGGAGGACGCGCTTGCTGAAGACACCCAGGCCGGCGTCCACGTGGGTCAACCCCGCCGGGTTGTGCCGGTGGTAGGCGGTGACCAGGCGGTCGGAACCCAGCGCCAGGTTGTTCTCGAGAGCCCGGTCCGGGTTCTCATAAGCCACCAACAGGCCCAGCTTCTGCGACTGCCGGTAGGTCTTCCAGAGCTCCTCGTAACCGAGCGGCAGCAAGGTGTCCCCGTTCAGCAGCAGGAAATCGTCGGGCAGCAACTCCTCGGCCTTGCGCAGGGCGCCGCCGGTGCCGAGGGGCATGTCTTCCGCGGAGTACCGGAGCCGGAGGCCCAGGCGGGCGTCGTCGCCGAAGGTTTCCTCAATCTGCCGGCCGCGGTAGCCGACCAGCAAGAGGACGTCCTGCACGCCGCCGCGCTGGAGTTGTTCGAGCTGGTGCTGGAGGAAAGGCTTTCCCTGGACCCGCACCAGAGCCTTGGGCTGGCGGTCGGTGAGCGGCCGCAAACGCGTGCCCAGCCCGCCCGCCAGAATGACCGCCGGAATCATCGCACCTTCTCCCACTCCCCCGCCGGTCGGGCCACGCGCGCTTCTGCTTGCGCAGGGGCGTTCCGGATGGAGGAGTCCGCCCGCGCCGGATACAACCGCCGGCCGAGCCCCAGGCGGAGAATCTCGCTCCACATCCCCGCCCCGTAAGCGGCGTGCATCAGGGGATAAACAAGCACCACCAGGGGGGCCAAGTAGAGTCCCCGCCTTCCCCCGGTCTTCAGAGCGAAAGCGAGAGCGATGGCGGCGTAGACCCCGGCGCCCAAACCGAGCGCTCCCCGGAGGCCAGCCGCGGCCACCCCGACGAGAGGCGCCACCGCCACCGCGGCGGCAAAGAGGAGTGGAAGAAGGTAGAGCGGCGACGGAACCCTCCGGTGCTTGCAGAAGAACCGCAGGCGCCAGCGGCCGTAGTTGGCGAACTGCCGGGCCAAGCTCCCCAGACGGCGGCGCGGAAAGTAACCGAAGCGCAACCGCGGGGTCACGAACAGCTCGTAGCCCGCCCGGCGCACCCGGTAATGAAAATCGCTGTCCTCGCATCCGATCCCTTCGTCAAATTCCCCCACCTCCTCGAAGACTCTCCGGGCATAGCTGGCATTCTGCACCGTGGGCACGCGGCCGGCGAAATCCGGGCGGCGAAACTCCACGTGACCCACGCCGAAGCGCGACTGCATGGCCAGCCCAATGGCGCGGGAGACGAAGCCTTCCGAGAGCATCCGGACCGGCCCTCCCACCACTCCCAGGTTCCGAACCGGAGGATCGCCGAACAGTTCCGCCACGGTCTCGAGATAGTCCGGAGCCACCACCGAATGAGCGTCGATGCGGGCGACAATGGCTCCCCGAGCCTGGCGCAGACAAAGGTTCAACCGGGACTCCCGGCTCGTCCCGGGAACCACCCACACACGAATCCTCGACCACGGCTCGACCTGCTGAAAGCCCCGGACGATCTCCCCCGTGCCGTCCGTGGACCCGCCGTCCGCCAGCAGGATCTCGTAGCGACCGGCCGGATAGGTTTGCTCGATCACGCTGCGCAGGAAACGACGGATGTAGCGCTCCTCATTCAGCACCGGGGTGATGACCGAGATGAACGGCAGTTGATGAATCATTCTCGCTGTTTCCCCCTTACCCGCCGGCATGCCCTCACACCCTTGCCAGAGAAGATTCCGCCTCCGGCTTTCCCTCGCATCGGAAGAAGTCCTGGTACCACCGGACGGTTTCCCTCAAACCTGCTTCCAGATCGTAGCGAGGCCACCATCCCAGGAGCGTCCGGGCCTTCTCCGAAGACAGGTACTGTTTGTCAATCTCTCCCCGGGCGGCGCCCAACACCTTGAGGTTGGCCGTCTTCCCTTGAAGCGCCATGATGGTCTTAACGAGATGCAGGACGCTCACCGGCTTCCCGCTGCCGAAGTTGACCGCCTCGCCTTTGACCTCCTCCAGGCGCTCCCCGAGCAGCAGATAGCCGGCCACCACGTCCTCGATGTACACGTAATCGCGCAGCGGAGTGCCGTCGCTCCGGATCACCACCTCTTCCCCGAAGTGCACCGACTTGATGGTCCCGGGGACAATCCGCGAATAGTTGAAGTCGCCGCCGCCGTAGATGTTGGCGAAACGCGTCACCGCCACCGGCAGGCCATAGGTGTGCGCGTAGCAGCGGCTCACTAGGTCCGCGCACGCCTTGGAGACGTCGTAGGGATGCCGGGCGTTGAGGCTGTGCGTCTCGGTGTAAGGCAAGGTGTCGTGCTGCCCGTAGGCCTTGTCACTGGACGCCACGATCACCGGCACGCCATTCTTGCGGCAGGCCTCCAGCAGGTTCCAGGTCCCGCGGGTATTCGACTCGAACGTCGCCAGCGGGGATTTGTGAGCGACCCCCACGATGGCCTCGGCCGCCAAGTGGAAGCAGAGGTCGATCTCGTAGGTCGCCAGGACCCTCTCCAGCAAGAGCAGGTCGGCCAACGAACCCCAGACGATATCGATTTTCTCGGACAGGCCGAAAAGCCGCAGCGTCGAGCGGGAGGGGAGGTCCCGGACCAAGACCGTCACGCTCGCCTTTCGCTCCACCAGCCCCTTGACCAGCCAGGAACCCACGAAGCCGTTGGCCCCGGTCACGAAGACGTTTCTTTGCTCCCAGGAGTTAGTCATGGTTCCACTTGGCCCATTCGGCCTCTCCTTTTTCCCAGAGTTCATTCAAGAGCCGGGTATCCTGATGCGTGTTCATGCAGGCCCAGAACCCTTCGTGCTTGTAGGCGTACACCAGCCCCTGTCCGGCCAGGCGGGGGAGCAGAACTCCCTCGAGATCTTCGCCGGGCGTCATGTGGTCGAAGATCCTCCGGGACAACACAAAAAAGCCGCCGTTGATCCACCGATTCAACCTGGGCTTCTCCACGAAGCGGGACACTTGGTTCCCTTGCGTTTCGATGATCCCGAACTGGCAGGTGGGATTGACCGTGGTGAGCGTGGCCAGTCCCTGATGGGACCGGTGGAAGGCCAGTAGCTTGGCCAAATCCACATCCGACAGGTCATCCCCATAGGCGAGGAAGAAGTCCGGGCCGTGAATACGGTCCCGCACCCGCCACACCCTTTCTCCCTTGTTGCTCCCCTCGCCGGTGTCCACGAAGCCGATGTTCCACGGGAGGCCGTTCTGGAAGGCCTCCCGGATCTTCTCCCCCTTGTATCCCAGGCAGAGAACGAAGTCGGTGTGGCCGTAGTGGGCGAAGTAGCGCATGATGTGTTCCAGGACCGGCGCGCCGCCGATTCTTATCAGCGGCTTGGGCACCGTGACGCTGTCCGGCCATAGCCGGATGCCCTTCCCCCCGCACAGGATCACGACCTGCATGGCGGCATCCTCCTCCCCGTTTTCGCCGGAACCGTTCTTCTAGAGATAGCCCAAGTCGCGCAGGCGGGCCTCCACCAGCGCCTCGTCCTCGGCGGATAACTTTTGCGCGCGGGCGGCATGGACGCCGCCGCGCCGGCGCTCGTACCATTTCTCGCGCAGCCGGTCGGCCACCTGCGGGTGGGCGGCGATCACGTTGCGACGCTCGCCCGGGTCGGCGCGCAAATCGTAGAGCTCTTCCCGCCCTGACCGCTCTTCTCCGATGAGCTTCCAGTCTTTTTCCCGCAGGCAGCCGAGGTAGTTCGGGATCAGCTCGGCCTCGCTCAAGCTGGCGCCGCCTGCCGCGGCGCCCGCGCCGGCCCGCCGCAGCCCCAGGCTGTCGCCCGCCAACCCGTCCGGCGGCGGCACCCCCGCCTCCTCGAGAACCGTGGGGACGACCTGCGCCAGCTCGACAACCTCTTCGACCCGGTGCGGGACTGCGCCGGGAGCGCGCACGACGAGCGGCACGTGAACCAGCTCGTCATAGAGCTTGTGGGTGTGGGTGTAGCCGCCGTGCTCGCCAAACTCGTCGCCGTGGTCGGCGGTGAGCGCCACCAGGCTTTTCTCCCAGAGGCCGCGCCGCGAGAATTCGGCGAAGAGCGCTCCCAGGTGCTCGTCCAGAGAGGCGATGCGGCGGCGGTAGCCCGTCCAGAGCTCGTCGCGCTCTTGGCCGCTGACCTCCTCCGGCCGGCGCGTGGCCTTGCGCCAGAGCCGCTCGGCGCGCAGCTTCCCGAGCGGCCCCCAGCCGCGGGCCGCAGCATAAGGCCCGTGCGGGTCCATGTAATGGACCCACAGGAAAAAAGGCTCCCGCGCCCTCTCCAGCCCGGCCACCACCACCCGATTCAGCGCTGCGGCGGGCAGGTAGGGGGTGGCCCGGCCCAGCCGGTGGGCGCGGTTCAGCAACAGCTTCCAGCGCGCCGGCAGGCGCGCGCCGTCCAGGAGCAGGTCGTCATGGAATTCGGCGAAGCCGCGGTCGAAACCGAAGACGCGCGACAGGAACGGGTTCGAGTGGAACCCGAGCGTGTGGTAGCCGGCCGCGGCGAGCAGCGTGGCCAGCGTGGGGACGCCCCGCACGCTCACCCCGCAGACGCCGTGAACTTCGATGGGCGCGAGCTGGCTCGGGTAGCGCCCGGTGAAGAGCGACGGCATGGACATGTTGGTGTAGGGCCCCTGGGAAAAGGCCGAGGAGAAGACGACGGCTTCGCGGGCGAAGCGGTCGAGGCTCGGGGTGAGGCCCGCCTCCACACAATCGGCCCGCAGCGAATCCACCGTCAGCAGAATCACGTTGCGTCGCTCGGGCTTCATGGGCGGCTCCTGAGAGGAGACAAAGTAAGAGCCGTCAGGGCGGCGCTCATTAGAGCCAGCTGCGCCAAGAATCCCGCGGTGTGAGTGGTGGGGGCGTCAATCATCCAAATGACGTACACCAGGGCGACCGAATAGAGGAGCACCGCGGATTTGTCGCGGCGCCGCAGCAGGTAGCTGTAGGCGGTCTTGCAGAAGACCCCGATGAAAAACAACCCGCCCAGAACCCCGGCCAGGCCGAAATTCCAGTAGAGCTCGCCCGGTAGCGTGGGCGACGCGCCTTCGGCGTCGGCCACGTCGTAGAGGAAAGAGCGGGCATAGGTCAGTCCGATGGGCGTGACCTTTTCTTTCCACAACGCGCGCGGGATGGGAAAGGTCAGCAGGGTCACGGCGGAGGGGACGCCGAAGGGATGGGTTTCGGTCCGTTCCACCACTAGGGCCAAGGTCTCGATGCCGGAGAAGCGCCGGAGAAAAGCCACGCTGGACTCCCGCCAGAATTCGGCCTCTTGGAGGTCGGCGACCACCTCGCGGGCGTGCAGGCGCTCGAGGGGAACTTCGCGGTAGACCGAGTAGACGCTAAGCACCATTGCGACGGCCAAGAGCGCCAGGAGGTAGCGCGGCCGGAGGCGAATGCGGGAGCGCAGGTAGTGGTGGACGCAAGCCAGTTGCAGGAGCGGAAAGATCACGAAAGCGCGGTAGCCGAGGGCAAACCCAATTCCCCCCGCGAGCAGCGCCAGGGCGCCCGCCAGGGCGTAGCGCTTCTTCGACCGGGTCTCGAGCGCCTCCGCATAGGTGGCCAGCAGCAGAACCGTGGGCCCGAACCAGGCCAGCAAGAGGTAGTAGCCTTTTTCGCGGATGCCGTGGGTGCGGTTGGCGGTCAGCTCGGCGACAAAGTCTCCCAGGCTGCCGGCCCCCACGACGATGATGTGGAACGACCACAAGGCCAGGGGCACCAGGATCAGTATCAACAGCCAGAGCCGCGGCTCCCGCCACCGTCCGGGGAAGTGCGGCAGGTAGGCGGCCAGCTTCTCTCCCAGGCGGCGCGAGTAGCCCAGGTGGAAAGCGGCCACGCCCAACAGGGCGCAGAGCAATGCCCGCTGCAGCGGCATCTGCCAGCGGTCGAGGTTGGCGATGAACTTGGTGTCGCCCGTGGCCAGGATCCACAGCGCCCACACTCCGAACTGCATCACGTAGTAGCCGAGGAAAGCGTTGCGCAAGTTCAACAGGTCAAGCTGGCCGCGCCTCCAGTCGCGGGCGATCGGCAGCAGCGCCGCCGCCACCACGGCGAGGGCCAGGGCCCAGGTCGCCGCCGAGTCCAGCCGGCGGCTCCCGAACACAATCGCCCCGCCGGCCGCGGCGGCTACCCCGCCGACGACCAGCAGAGGAACCCGTGTGCGCACGTCCCTCATTCCCTGGCTGCTCCTGCCACCAGCATCCGCAGGTGGGGCACTTTGAAAACGAAGTAGGCCAGGCCGGCAAACACCGCCAGGCCGGCCAGCCCGGAAAAGAAGAGCCCGGGAACCGCCCCCAGCCGCGGCTGCAACTGCCCGACCAGGCTCTCCGCCAGAAGCGCCCCCAGGAGCGCGCTTGTCCCCACCTGGAGCAGGAGCCGGAACATTTCCCCGTCGAGCAGCGGCCCGATGGCTTTCCCGAGAAAACGGGACTGCACCAGGAAGGTCACCGGCCAGACCACGGCATAGGCGGCCGCGATGCCCACGTAGGAGAAGCGCGGGACGAGGAGCGCGCAGAGCGCGGCGTAGAAGACCAGGGAGCCCAGCCCCAGCAGCGCCGGAGTGCGGTAGTGGCGCAGGGCGAAGAATCCCCGGCTGATGATGTTCATCGGGGCCATCCCCAGCATCCCCGCGAGGTACCAGGGCAGGACGCGCGCCACCGCCAGGGTGTCGGCCCGGTCGAAGCTCCCGCGCTCGAACAGCAGCTCGAGCAGCGGCACGCGCAGCGCCGCCGTCAGGGCCGCCACCGGCACAATCACCAGCAGGATGCTGCGGATCGCCTGCGCCACTTTCCGGCGGAACTCGTCCGTCTGCCCGGCGGCGCCGTCATCAGCGATGGCGGGGAACAGCACCACGGCGATGCCTTGCACCAGGATGGTGGTCAGGGCGATCCCGATGCGGCTGGCGTAGCCGAGCGCCGAGACGCTCCCGTGCGGCAGGCCCGAGGCCCAGAAGACGTCCACCACCGGCAGCACTGTGAAGGGCAGCAGCGCCACGCCCAGCGGCACGAGCGACATCCCCAGCTCGCGGTTGAGCGGATGGCCGAGCGTCCAGCGGAAGCTGAGCCCGCTCTCTTTCCAAATCCCCGCGGCCAGCACAACGGTCTTGACCAACGTGCCCGCCGTCCAGCCGTAGACCACGCTGCGGATGCCGAAGCCCGGAGACCACCCGAGGCCCCCGACAATCATCCCGAGGTAGGGCAGGCTCAACACCACCGCCGGAAGAGCGAACCGCCGGTGGAAGTGGTAGAGCCCCGTGAAGAAACTGCAGACGAAGTTCAGCCCCACCAGCAGCCAGATCCAGGGCGCCAGCGCGATGGCGAGCTTTAGTGTCGCCGCAGGGATCGCCGCGTGGGTGGTGAGCCGAAGAATCCACCCATGCCCCGCCACCCCGAGCAGGGCCACGCCCAACCCGGCAATCACCAGCAGGGTGAACAGGCGGCTCGCCGCCTCCGCTGCCCCGCCCGCGTCCCGGCGCTCCCGGGTCAGCAGCGGCACCAGCACGAAACCCAGCTCGCCGATCACCAGCCCGAGCACCGCCAGCGGCAGCGCCCCCGCGGCCAGGAAAGCGTCCATCTCCGCCGACACTCCGAACAAATAGGCGAGCACTACCTGGTTGAGGAAGCTCACCCCGAGATGAAAAGCCGTAAACAGGGTGACGACCGACTCCGGCCGGCCCGCCAGCGCGCGGGTAGCCCGCCAGCCGGTTGCGAGCCAGGCTTCGCGGGTGGAGTCCTGGCCTCGTTCGAGCAACGCGGCCTGGCCGACCTGGGAATCCGATGCCACGCTAGACTCCTCTGCTCCCGCTCTTTCCGGCCGTCATTTCCCCCACGCCCGCCGGGGCCGCCAGCACCGGCCCGAGAAAACCGCGGGCAGCGGCCAGCACCCGCTCGACCGAAATCCCGCGGATGCACTCCATCGTTCCCGTGGGACAGTGGCCTTCGGAAAAGCAGAACTCGCACGGGACGCGGTGGCGGAGGGCGAGGTTGCGCTCGCCCCACGGCTCCCACAGGCCCGGGAAAGTGACCCCGGAGAACAGCGTCACGCAGGGAATCCCCACGGCGGCCGCCAGGTGGGCGGCGCCGCTGTCATTGCCGATGAACAGGCAGCCGCGGCGCAGGACTTCCGCCGTCTCGGGGAGCGCAGTGTCCCCCGCCAGGTTGTGCACGCGCGCGGGTCTCGCGGCCGCCAGCGCCGCCCCCAGCTCGCGGTCTTCTCGGCCGCCGATGATGACGAGCGAGACGGGAAACTCTGCGAGCAGCCGCTCCGCGAGGGCGGCGAAGTTCTCGAGCGGCCAGCGCTTGTGCAGGAAGCGCGCCCCGGGCGAGAGCACGACCACCGGCCCGCTCCCGTCCAGGCCGCGCTGCGCCCAGAGCTCATCCACCCGGCGCACCGCGGCGGACGGCGTATCCAGGGCAAAGACCACGTCCGGCGCGGCGAGGGATTCCCGCCCGTCCACTGCCTGCAAGGCGGACACCACTTGGTGAGGGAAGTCGCCGCGGAGGAACTGTGCCCGGCGGAAGAGGCCCAGGCTGCTGCGCATGTCGTAGCCGTTGAGGTTCCACCGCACCCCGAGCAGGCGCAGGAACACAATCTTCTTGAGGCGGTTCAAGAAGGGCTCGCCGGAAAAAGGCAAGAGGTAGGCCATGTCGGGGGCTACCGCCTTCACGCGGCGCCGCAGCTCCAGGAACTGGCGCGGACGTTTCAGCTCGTGGGCGTAAAAGAAAATGACATCGTCCACCAGGTCTCGACCCGCGAGTAAGCGCCCGCCGGCCTCCGGCATTTGGTTCCAGTAGCGCGGGTTCCCCGTCGGGGTAGTCAGCAGCACGATGCGGCTCTGCGGGAACCGCCGCCGCAATCGCGCGAGCGCCGGCAGGGCGCAGATGAAGTCCCCGATGGCCGAGCTGCGGAACACCAGGATGCGCTGGGGCGTCCCCGGCCGCCGCCGGAAGCCGGCCCGCGCCAGCCAGCCGAGCAGCCGGTTCTCGACCGCGACCACCGCACGCGCCAGCGCGTATTCGACCCCGGCCCGCATCAGTCGGCCCTCTCCGAAAGATTCTTCTCCGCGATCACCTCCAGGTTGCCGCGGTTGAAGCCGAGGTAGGCAAGCAGCAGGCTCGGCGGCACGCCCGCCAGCCACACCGCGCGGCTCACCCAGCGCCGGGCGAAGAACCGCCGGTAGCGGCCCCCGCTCAAGCGGTTGGCCACATCGCGCGCCAGCGACGGCCAGGCCACGCGCGCCAGCTCGACCACCCGGAAGCCGGCGCGGGTTAGCAGCGCCGGCAGGGTTTCCGGGCTGAAGAAGTAAAGATGGCGAGGGGCTTCGACATAGGCGCAGTAGTGGCGGAAGAGGCGCGCCACCGGGCTCGTTATCGACGGCGCCGAGACGAAAACGACGCCGTCATCTTTCAGCACCCGCCGCACTTCCCGCAGCGTGGCCAGCGGGTGGTGCATGTTCTCGATGGTGTAGCGGAGGACGGCGAGGTCGAAGCAGTGGTCGGGGTAGGCGGCCTCGGCCAGCTCGCCGGGTGGGGCGACGTTCAGCCCGCGGGCGCGGGTGCGCGCGATGGCCACCGCGCTCGGGTCGGTGCCGCAGGTTTCCCAGCCCAGGTCGCGGAAGAAGGCCAGGTAGCGGCCGTCGCCGCAGCCGACGTCGAGCACGCGCCCCGGCGGCAGGGATTCGATCTTGCGGGCGATGCCTCCCGTCAAGCGATAGAGGACGCTCTTGAGCGCGCGCCGCGCGCCGGTGTGAGAAGCTCCGCCGCCGCCCAAGTCGTTGAAGTAATCGGCCGGGTAATGCTGCGCCATCGCCGCGCGGCTGGGGCGGGGGTTCAAATAGGCGAGGCCGCAGCGGCGGCACTGGACGACCGGGTAGCGCTCGGCGCGGCCAAGCAGGGTGTCCCGGGCGTGAAACAGCAGCCGGGTGTCGTCGGCGCCGCACAGCTCGCAGTTGACGCACTCCAGCTCCTCCGCCCGCCGGGCGGCTTCGGCCAGAGGCGGCGGCAATGTATCCGCGACGCTCATGCGCGCGTCTCCGCCGGCGAGGTCACCGCCGCCGCGGCGGCCCCGACCTCCACTGCCCGGTAGGCGGCCGTCAACGGCCCGGCATAGCACCAGAGCGATTCGTTCCATTCCATCGGCTGGTCGTCGGCGTTCTTGCGTCCCACCGCCTGCCGGTCGAAGTCGCGCGGCCCGAGCGCCGGGTAGCGGTCAGCCAGGTCGTAGAGGTAGACGTAGTCGTCGGGGGCCAGCTGCTCCACCAGGCGGTTGAGGAAGCGGGCTTCGGCAAAATGATTTCCGTCGTACGCGAGGCGCCCGTTGTGGGCGCGGACAGCTCCGGCCGGGATTCGAGTGTGCTCGAACTGTCCGGCGCGCAGCAGGCGCACCGCCGCGCGATAGAGCCAGTTCACCGTCCAGCCGCCGCGGAAGGGCGGCCCGTGGAAGTGCCGCACGCGGGCGTGCGGCGGCAGGATGTCGTGGATGTGCACCGGCACACGCGCCTCGAGCCGCGGCAGCAAGGTTTCGAGGTACCAGCGGGCGAAGGCTTCGGAATGCAGGCTGTCGAGAAAGAGCAAGCCGGTCTTCTCCAGGGGAATCTCCCTGACCGTCCGCCGGGCGTCGCCCACATGCAGGCGCACGCAGGCTTCGACTCCGAAGCGGCGAAAGTTTTCTTGAGCGCCTCGAGCGTTCTTGGCGGAAAGCTCGAAAGTCTCAAGCACGCCGGAGGCGTTCTCCCGCAGCGCCAGCGCCATGAAGAGCGACGAGTAGCCGTTGGCGCAGGAGATCTCGACTACCTGCCGCGGGCGCAGGTGGCGCACCAGGCAGTAGAGCGCCTGGCCGGAAAACCAGTCGTACTGCCCCTGGGCGGGAAACATCCGCCGGTTGTAGCGGTTCTCCGGCAGGACGCGCAGGAGCGCGGTCTCCTTCCCGTAGTTGCGCAAGGCCTCGTCCACGACGGCTGTCAGCATTTTCTGCTTTCCTTCAGGCCGCCAGGGCCCGCTCGAAGACCGCCTGCAACTTGCGGTTCTTCACCGCCAGGGAGAACTGGCCGTGCTCGACTTCCTCGCGCGCCGCCGCGCCCATCCGCCGGCGCAGGGCAGGCTGCTCGACGAGCAGCCGGGTCTTTTCGACCAGCTCGCCCACCAGCCCGGGGTCGGGCTCGCGCACGGCTTCAAGGACTTCCCGCGGCGAGGTGTCCCAAGACGGCAAGGCGCGCCCGTGGCGGGCGACGAACCCGGTGCGGCCGTCTTCGATGTAT
>Ga0209321_10002973_pt1 | contig 11386 bp, 16 predicted proteins | sample Rifsed16ft4_FD_184012 | JGI IMG/M metagenome (GOLD analysis project Ga0209321, IMG submission 184012) | Soil microbial communities from Rifle, Colorado, USA - sediment 16ft 4 - CSP-I_5_4 (version 2) | ecosystem: Environmental > Terrestrial > Deep subsurface > Rock core/Sediment | place: Rifle... | reverse complement strand
GTCGTCGACGGGGACTTGCTCTTTGGCGAGGCCGGGAACGACGTTCTGACGGGCGGCAACGACATGGTCGACGGGGGACCGGGCACCGACCAGCTCAACGGGGACATGATCGTCGGCGGACTCGGCGCGGACGCGTTAACCGGCGGGGACGACGCGGTCGAGGGCGGCCCAGGGGACGATGGCTTCTTCGGAACGGCCTCGGTGAACGGGGATGGCATCTTGGGAGGAGCGGGAGATGACGTCCTAGTCGGCGGTGACGACGTAGTGAGCGGCGGCCTGGGTCAGGACCGGCTGCTCGCGGACGGGCTCTTTGGTCTCGCCGGGAACGACCTCTTGGTTGGCGGCGACGACACAGTCAACGGCGGCCCCGACGACGACCTCGCCGTCAACGGAGACGCGCTCAACGGAGGGGACGGGAACGATGTCGGTATCGGCGGCGACGATGTCGTGATCGGCGGCGAAGGCGACGACGGGAACATCCGGGGGGACGGCGTCACCGGGGGCCCGGGCATCGACTCGATGGACTTCGGCGACGACCTCATGATCGGCGGATCCGGGGACGACCTCATCTGGTCGGACTTCCCCGCGGTCGATGTCGAATCCGTTGCTGGAGGCGATGACCGCATCAACTGCGGCCCCGGAGAGGACTTCGCGGACGGGGGACCCGGTTGGGACCGGGCTTGGAACTGCGAGTTGACCGTGGACGTGGAGGAGTCGTGAGATCCATGAGGCCCTGGTTGCTCCTGAGCGCTTTCGTTGTGACGGCCTTGCTGATGGCCCCCTTGGCTGCGGCGCCGAAGCCGCCTTCGCCTCCGCCTCCGGCTCCCGCGGACCCGGCCATTGCGTTTTGGTCCGCGGGCCTCAAGGTCATGAACGCGGACGGCGGCGCAGTGAAGACTGTGTACTCGGGCGGCTGGAGCCCGACATGGGCACCCGATCGGAGCGCGATTGGGTTCTTGGACGGTGCGTCGGTCGGCTCTCCGTTGGAGCTTTGGCGCATTGACGTGAGCGTGACGAACGGAGTGGTCCAGGGGACCAACCCCAGACTCCTCTATGCGAACGTCGCCCACCTCAACGCCTCCACCCCCGCATGGTCCCCCACGGGCACGGTCATCGCATTTACGGAGGCGGACACCGACCCCTGGACGGGGTACACACTCCCCAGGCTGCTGCGCACGATCCCGGCCGGTGGCGGCGCACCGACGACGCTCTACACGACGTATGGAGAGTCCCAAGTCCTGGACCCGACTTGGAATCCCGCGGGCACGAAGATTGCATGGGTTGAGTACTGGGTGGACATCTATGGCATCGACAGTTCCTGGTCCATCATGGTCCTTGACCTCACGACAGGCACCGTCCGCACGGCGTTCGAGTGGGTGAGCTACAGCCTCGCCGACCTCGACTGGTCGAGGACGCAGGACAAGATCGCGTTCTCCGCCAAGGGCGGGATCTACACGGTGGACGTCAGCCTGCCGAACCCCATCCCCCAGTTGGTCGTTGGCGGAGCCTCCCAGCCCACGTGGCAGCCCGATGACGGCAAGATCGCATTCCAGTCCTCCGGGCGGCGAGGTCCCGGGAAGGTCGTCAAGAGCACGAACATCTGGACGTACGACTTCTCGGACGGGAAGGAGGCCCTCCTCGGCCCCGGGTACGCGCCGGACTGGGTCCGGTGCAGTCCCTGCCCGTGACGAGACCTACACGAACAGCGTGACATTGGGGAACGGAGATCGGTGCGGCCGGTGACGAGGTTCGCCGCCGAGCCCGCGCGGGTCCGCGTCCAGAGGATTCATTGGCGGCGAGCGCAAGAACGCCTCCTTCACAGCCACCCAAGAGGAAGTCGGACAGTCAGGACTGGGCAAGAGCCGCCGGCGATTCGATTTCGCGCGTGGCCGACTCCTTGAGGGGACGAAGGGGGACCGAGCCGAAGGTTAGGAGATAGGCTTCCGCGGGACGAAGCGATTGCGCGCGAGCGTCCACTTCGAGCCCCATGCCCTCCAGGGCATGCGCCCCCAGGATCGGCGCATCTCCCGGTTCGCCGAAGATGATCCATGTCGGCGTCCCGAGTCCGGCGTATTCCACCTCGGCACGTCCCATCTCGCGTGCCGTTTTGGTCCCATCGGCAAGAGTGACGGTGATTGTGCGGCTTGGCACGATTCCGAGGGATTCCGCCAAGGGGCGTGGCACCACAGTGTAGGAGGCGCCCGTGTCGACGACCATCTCGATTTCACGGGCACGCCCGGGCTCGAGCAGGGGAAAAACCCGGACACGAACTCGGAACAAGCCCTCACCTTAGTCCGTAAACCGATGCACCGGTTTAAGGTTGCCCGTACGTGTGGCGACTGGGCTGGTTCCGAGGGGTGCCTCGCTCATTCGGCCGTCTCCACGATGACGTGCCGCGGCCATCGGCGACTTCGAGCCGGACTTCCGCATCACCTCCCGCGCGCGTGGAGGACGTTCGCCTCCGTCGTCCAGATCGTGAGCACGAGCTGTCCGGGCTTCACGCGCGCCGCGGCCCCGAGGGTATAATCGCCCGCGACGCCGCATCATGGGAGAGCAAGGCGATGCCCTCGGGCGTCTCGAAGGCGGCCGCCTACGGAACACAGGGGACCCACGGGCGGAGCTTCGTGTCGAAGGTGGCCACGCGGTCGAGGCCGAGCCGACGGACCTGTTCCACAATCGTCCAATCCGTGAAGCTCAGCGACGTCTCGTGGCGCAGGAAAGAAGCCCAGGCCGCGCGAACGAGCGCTTCGTCCACACGGAGGAGCACGACGAACGCCTCCTCGCCCCCCGGCGGGAGGAAGAAGTGGCCGACGGCCTTCGCGACGCGACGGTCCTTCGTCCGGACCAGGGCGAGGGTCACCGACTCGTCAAGGACGAAATCGGAGGAGAACGCGTTCCCGTGCTTCCCGTCGCGTACGTCTTCGAGCACCGCCAAAGCCCGCTCGTGGTTCGCGTCCCTCGCGTTGTGAGCCGCCACGACGACCGCGGTATCCAGGAAGACGCTCACCGTTCCTCTCCGTACAGGACCTCGTCCAAGTCTTCCTTGGAGGTGTCCACGCCCCAGTCGCGGATGGATCGCCGCAGGCGCCGCCAGGCCGCGTCCGGGATGGGCCTCCGACGCCCGAGGATTCGAGCGACCAGCGCGTCCTCGTTCTCCCCGCCAAGCTTCGCGAGGAGCGTGACCAGCTCCTGTTTCGAGACCTTCTTCCGGGTCTTGAGGAACAGGCGGGCGGCAAGGGCATCCAGGTCCCCGCTCGTGTCGTCGGTGACCTTGACCGTCGTGGCCATGTGGGTTTTATAGGTATACCAGGTATACAAAGATTCCCCTCACCGTGTCGCTTCCCGCCTCCCGCCGGTGACAGCGGTCGCCGCGCTGGTGCCCAGGGTCGAAACGGATAAACGGACTAAGTGCACTTAGAACACGGACATGGCGGTCAAGACGATCACAGTAACCGACCTCGCCTACATGCGGCTGCGGCGCCTCAAGCGGCCCGGGGAGAGCTTCTCGGACCTCGTGGTCCGGTTGACGGCGGGCCGAAAGAGCGTCATGCACCTGGCCGGCAGCTGGAAGGATATGCCCAAGGGGGAGTACGAGGACATGCTCCGGGCGCTCCGCGAGGAAGAAGCAATGAGCGAACGGAAGGCGCGACGCCGCGCGGAGGCCATGCTGAAGGAGGACAAATGACCTTGGTCGACGCGGGATTCCTCATCGACTTCCTGCGCGGGAACGCAGAGGCCCGTTCGCGCATGAAGGCCGCCGAGGAGGCGGGCGAGGTCCTGTACGTGACGCCCCTCGTCGCGTACGAGGTCCTCGTGGGCGCTTACACATTGGGGGGGAAGGCACTGCATCGCGCGCCGGAGTTGGTCCGATCGCTCACATTCATGCCCCTCGAGGTGGAAGCCGTGGAGGAGGCGGCAAGAACAGGGGCTGAGCTTCGACGAATCGGGAGGCCCATCGGCCCTGTGGACGCGCTGAACGCGGGGGCTGCCCTCCACAACCATGATCGGCTTCTAACCCAGGACGCGGACTATGCCAGGGTACGGGGACTTGTCGTGGAGTCGTACTGAAACCCGCGGTCGCATGCGGAGCACGGAGACGTGGTCTCGATTCGGCACGCGACGAGCTACTTCTTCTCGCCTCTCTCGACCACGAGGTGCCACGGCATCGGCAGCTTCGACCCCGCCTTCCGCATCGCCTCCCGCGCGTGGGCGACGTTCGCCTCCGTCGTCAAGATTGTGAGGACCTTCGTCCCCGGCTCGACGCGCGCCGCTGTGCCGAGGGGCGAACCGAACGCGCCCGCATCCATTCGAGATTCGGTCGGCCCCTGGCGCCCACGGCGATCTTGTGCTCCCGAGAGAGCTGATGGGGTACAGGCGGATCTCGGGCCGGTATGCGTTCCCCGCCATCTCCATGATGTTGGGTCTGGCATGTGAGATGTTAAATATTACATGCTACATGTAACATGCCATGGCCAAGGTCGTCCAGACGGAGCTCAACGAGACGGAATACTCCCTCCTCGCCGCCTATGCGAAGGCGAACCGAGTCACGATCAAGGACGCGACCCGGCTCGCGATCCGTCGGTTGACGGTACGGGAAGACGTGGACCCCAACGATCCGCTCTTCCGCATGTTTCCGCTGACCCGCAAGGGACGCTTCACGGACGGGTCCGATCGACACGACGCATACCTCTATGGGTCTGAAGAATGATTTTCTACGACACGGGTGCCTGGGTCGGGCTTTCGGTCGCGAACGACCGGAACGCTCCGGCCGCGCGGAAGCTGCACAGCGAGACATCGAGGGGTGCGCACGGTTCGATTGTGACGTCGGATTTCGTCCTGGACGAAGCTGCGACCCTGATCCGGATGTCGGCCGATGTGGAGACCGCGGCCCGCTTCCTGCGGGGCGTTATGGATGGGACCGCGACCCTCATCTGGATCGACCCGGAGCACTTTCGAAACGCGCTCGCGTTGCTCGAGAAGCATCGGGACAAGCGATGGAGCTTCACGGACTGCACGAGCTTCGTGGTCATGCGAGAGTTGGGGATCGACCGCGCGTTCTCATTCGATCGTAACTACGAGCAGGCGGGGTTCACGCGCCTACCGCGAACCTGACGGCAACGCAGGTTGGAGGAGATGAGGTTGAGGAGGGTCCAAAAGACGACGCGTCTCCGAGGAGGAGAAGGATCACTTCGCGTTCTCCATCACGAGGTGCCACGGCGTCGGCAGCTTCGACCCCGCCTTCCGCATCGCCTCCCGCGCGTGGGCGACGTTCGCCTCCGTCGTCAAGATCGTGAGGACCTTCATCCCCGGCTCGACCCGCGCGGCCGTCCCGACCGGAGAACCGAACGCGGCCCGCATCCCGCTCGAGATCCGGTCCGCCCCGGCGCCGACGGCGATCTTGTGCTCCCGCAGGACCTGGTGGGGGGACAGCCGGATCAAGAGCCGGTACGCGTTCCCCGCCATCTTCGAGATGTGGCGGTTCCCGCTGATGCGGGCGGACTCGAGCGCCTGGTCCCGGATCAGGCAGGGCTCCTCCGCGACCAGGTGGATGGCGACGGGGAACTTCGTCTTCAGGTCCCCGATCTGGAACTGGGAGATGCGCTGATTGGGGATCCCGCCCATGTACTCCTTCCGAGTGTAGGACCCCCGCATCTGCTGACGGAACATCCGGGCCGGCTTGCGCGTCATCGTTTCGGAGCGGCTTCGAGACACGGCGAGTTATATAATGATTCCTTCGTCGCCACCGTCCGCCAGCCCCGGACGACCGGGATCTGATTCCGCGAACATCCTTCCCGCGTGAGGCCGCCCCGCTCCTTCCATCGAGTTCAGATTTGTCCGGGTCCCGGTGACTGTGGATGCTGGAGGGGCTGCGGACCGTAAACGTCCCCCGCGCGTGGAACTCCGGGCTGCCATCGCCCCGCGCACGCAGGGTTGCGGCAGAACCATCCCGCCACCGTGTAGCCGAGCTTCCCGCCACAGAATTGGCAGGGGACCGGCTGGGAGATGTCCGTCGGCGTCCCGGGCACGAGCGGGATCCGCGGAGGCGCGAGGGCGTCGAACTGCCTCGGCGAACCGGGGGGGACCTCGCGAAGTGACACGAAGTGCTCCGTCATGCTCGCGGGGATGCCCGGTCGGAACGTTGGCGGTGGCGGCCCGGGAGGAACGGGGATCGGACCACCGGCGCCCCCTGGCGGTGGAGCTCCGCCGGGCAACGCCCCCGGGACTCGACGGTTCGCGACCCCGACCGCGGCCAGGCCGACGATCAGGCCCAGGAGCGCGGGCAGGAACACCGGCCCGGCGGGATCGAGGAGCCCCAGGGCCCCGCCCATGCCCACGTTCACGACCCGGTCGCCCGACGACGTTCCCCCAGAGCACCCCGGTGCGGTGGCGGTGATCGTGTATGTGCCCGCGTCCGCGTACGTGTGCGTCCAGTCGCGGGAGAAGGAACCCCCATACGTCTGCGTTTCCGGGGGCGATCCATCCCCCCAGTCCACGGTCACGGGATCACAGTCGTACAGGTCGACCCAGACCCGGATCTTCAGCTCGGCACCCACGGGGACCGAGGATCCGTCGGAGGGCGTGAAGATCCCGCCGCTCCGGTAGCCTTGGACGTTCACGGAGAGCGCGCGGGCGTCCCCCGCGACGAGGAGCGCGGCGAACAGCGCGCCGAGCACGAACAGGGGACCGAGGGTCGCGGGCCGCACGGTCTCCTACCTCGCGACGGCGGCTGGGAACGTGGCCTTCGCGGCCGGCACGGCGTCGGGGGTCCCGACGGGGGCGGCCACGTGGCACGTCGCGAAGCGCGGCATCGGCGTTCCGTTGATGCCGAGGACCAGCGCGGGATCCGTTCCTGGGCGGCGAGGCCCGAGCCCCGGCAGCGACGTGAGGACGAAGGCGATCGTGTTCATGCATCCATCCCCGATCAACGCGGCCTGAGGTCGGCGGAGCGTGAACCTCGTCGACCCGAGCTCGACTTCGACCGACGATGGAGGCCGGACCGTGCGGGTTCCGGGGACGCCCGACAGTTCGCGGACGGTCCCGCGGGAAAGGGCGACCGTCGCGCTCCCGCGCCGGACGAAGGACGCGGAGGCGAGGACGACCGCCACGATCGGGGCGACGATCAGGATGACGGTTGTAGGGAGGACTTCAAAGGGCGAGCCCGCGAAGCCCATGATCACGAAGAACAAGGGGATGAGGCCCAGGAGGGTGCCGAACGCCCGGCCGAGCGCCACGATTGGCGCGCGTTGAATCCGCTGGAGGGACGCACGCTCCGCCTCGGTGAGGGGCCGCTCGAATGACGAATCGTCGTCCCAACTCGGGGCCGCCGTCGCAGGTTGGAAGGCGGGCGGGGCGCCGGTCCAATCCGAGGGCGGGGGCGGAGAGGCGGGCGCGCTCATCGGAGTGCCGGGTCGTGATGCGGGGGAGGAACCGTCGCCGATAGGCGAGGGGAGGGCCCGCCCGCAACGGTGACAGAACGAATAGGCGTCCTCGTTCGATTGTCCGCAGAACGGACAAAACCGGGTCATCGTCCCATCCGGAACGCGCTGACGCGCGGACGCCGCTCATAAGCGTTTGGGCCTGGGAATCAAGCTCCAAGGGTTGTCGACGCCTCCTCGACGAGTCCTGAACGACGCCATCATGGGCTCGACTTGCGTGATGGGGATGCCGAAGGGCCGCCTCGACGATGCCGGAATCTCGGGAATGGAGACGCGAGGCCTCAAGGACCCCCCCGGCCGCCGTCCGATGATCCTGGCCCCGAGAGTCACCCGGGCAACGCCGCGCGGACCGCGACGATTCCCCCGAGCACGAGGAGGAGGATGCCCATCCCCTGCCTGACGGGGAACCGCTCGGATCCGAGCTTCTCCGCGAAGATGAAGAGGGACACCACGCCCATCCACGCGAGGCTCATCGCTCCGACGACGAACAGAACGATCATGAAGAGCCAACAGCACCCGATGCAGTACAGCGCATGGCGTGCTCCCATGCGGGCGGCCCCCAAGCGGCCGGAACGCCAGTGGTGCATCACGAAACGCATCGGGGACTCGCAGTGGCTCAGGCACACCTCTTTCGGCCGCGTGAACTGGTATGCGCCCGCCGCCAGGAAGACGAGCGCGGGAGCGAACGCGAGCGCGCCCGTGAAGGGGCCGAGCAGCCCCAGAGCCATGAGGCCGAGGAGCGCGACGACGGAGAACGCCCCCCACACGAGGAAGTACGGGAGCACAAACAGCACGGTCGCGACGTCGTCCGCCGGCCGGACGGGCTCGCCCCTCTCGAGGCGCGTCAGCCCGCGGTACGCAAGGATCATGGGGAGCGCGGACGGGAGCATCATCGCGACCATCATGACGATGAGGAGCGCGAAGAACGCCGACAGGCTCGCCGGCCCCATCGGCGTCATCATCGGGTCCATGAACGCCATCGCGAGGTCGGCGGTGGACCAGGTGACGTACCACGCCAGGACCGTGACGAGGCCGACCAGGAGAGCGACGGGGAGGGAGGCTTGCCGGAGGAGGTTCGGTGCCGTGGGCGCTTCCGCGGTCGACAACGCCGCCGCCAGCGCCGACGGGATTATGAAGATGCGCCGGGGACTAGGGTCCCTTGAACGAGAATGGGCAGTAGTAGCCGTTCTTCTCCGAGAGCTCCCAGTCGAGGCCATGGTCGTGGTAGCTCAGCTTCTTCGATTTGGCAACGATCACCGTCTGGTTCGGCACGGCGATGAAGGGGACGTTCTCGAGCGTCACGTCCTTCCCGCCCTGGCCCTTGAGGGCTTCGATGTCCATCTCGGCGAGTCGCGGGATCCGGAGGCGACGCCGCTTCCCCCGCACCTCGAGGTCGATCCTCGCGGCCTTTACGCCGAGCACCTTGCCGACGAACGGACCGAGGGCCGCGGGCTCGCCCCCGGCCCGGCCGCCGAAGATCGTCCCGAGCGCGTCCTGCTGCGCGCGCGTCGCCCGTTCGTCGAGGTACAGGGCGACATCCCACTTCGTCTTCAGCATCGGCCCGGGGGCATGGACGGCGAGGGCCACGTTGAGCCCGTCCAACGGCACTTTGCCGTACTTCCCGTGAGTGATGCGCCAGGCGAGCAGGAGCCTGCAGTCCCCGCTCGAGGGCGCGCTCATGAACACGCACGGACACGCGACGTCGCAGTTGCACGACTCGAAATAGTCACCCGACAAGGTCCACGTCTCCGGCATGGCGACCGCTGGCGCGAGCCCGCCTCCATCTATATCAGGATTCGGATAGTAGCGACCCCAAAGCCTATATTCCGACTCCCGCGTGCGAGCCGCACCGATGGACCTCGTGAAGCTGGGAGGGAGCGTCCTGACGGACAAGTCGCGGATCGCGACGCTGCGGCCCGCGACCCTTCGTCGGTTGGCGGCGGAACTCGCGCAGGCCGGGCGCGAAGTCGTGGTCGTCCACGGCGCGGGCTCGTTCGGGCACATCAAGGCGCGGAGACATCGCCTGCAGGAAGGGTACGTCGACGACACGCAGTTGGCGGCGGTCTCGGAGGTGCAGAGGGACGTGCGCGCCCTCAACTTGGCGGTGGTCGACGCGCTTCGGAAGGCGGGATTGCGCCCCGTCTCTCTGCCGCCAAGCGCGATCGCGAGGCTTGACGATGGGGCCCTGCGCTCCCTCGACCTCGACGTGTTCCGCCGATACCTCGACCTCGGATTCACGCCGGTCACGTTCGGCGACGTGGTCCTCGACTCGCGCCGCTGGTTCGCGATATGCTCTGGGGACCTCCTGATGCATGCCTTGGCGGAGGCGTTCCATCCGGATTCGGCGATTTTCGTCGCCGACGTCGACGGCGTCTACCCCGGCGACCCGAAACGGGTGAAGTCCGCGAGGCTCCTGCGCGAGGTGGGATCGGCCACCTTGGCGGCGATTGACACGGACGCCGCGACCGACGACGTGACGGGCGGACTCCGCGGGAAGCTGAACCGGATGCTCGCGGTCGCCGCGCTCGTGGAACGGTGCGTCCTCGTAAATGGCCTTAAGAAGGGGCGTCTCCTTCGGGCGCTCCGGAACCAGCGTGTCGTGTGCACGCGGGTGATCCCGTGACCGCGCCGGAGCCGAGCAAGACGGAGCAGCGGAAGGCGGAACACGTGAACATCATCCTGGAGCAGGACGTGTCCGCGGCCTACGACTACTGGAACGACGTCCGCCTCGTCCACGACGCGCTCCCCGAGGTCGACTTCGACGAGATCGACGTGTCCACGAAGCTGCTCGGCCGGAAGCTTGCGGCGCCGCTCGTGATCTCGTCGATGACTGGGGGCTTCGGCGGCGGTCGGGAGATCAACGCGAACCTCGCGAAAGCCGCCGCCGAGGTCGGGGTCGCCATGGGCGTGGGCTCCCAGCGGGCCGCGATCGAGAAGCCGGAGCTCGCGGACACGTACGCGGTCGTTCGGGAGTACGACATCCCGTTGCGCTTCGCGAACCTCGGCGCGCCGCAGCTCGTCGCGCAGGGGACGAAGCGGGCATACGGCGCGGAGGACGCCCAGCGCGCGATGGACATGATCGACGCGCACGTGCTGATCTGCCACCTCAACTTCCTTCAGGAGATCGTGCAGCCGGAAGGGGATCACGGCGCGAGGGGCGTCCTGGAGGGGATCCGGCGGTTGGCGGGCCGATTCCCCGTGATGGCGAAGGAGACGGGGGCGGGGATCTCGCGGGACGTTGCGCTGCGCCTGAAGCGGGCGGGCGTGAAGGCGATCGACGTCGGCGGTCTCGGCGGGACGAGCTTCTCCGCCGTGGAGTACTACCGCGCGAAGAAGGACCTGGCGACCCTGAAGGAACGGTTGGGCGCGACGTTCTGGAACTGGGGGATCCCGACCCCGGCGTCGGTGCAGCTCGCGAACGTCGGCCTTCCCGTGGTCGCGACCGGCGGCGTGCGGGACGGCCACCACGTCGCGAAGGCGATCGCACTCGGCGCGTCGGCGGCGGGGATGGCGAAGCCGATGCTCGAGGCCGCCAAGGAGTCCGCGGAGGCGGTCGTGCGGGAGCTCCGCGCGGTGATCGAGGAGCTCAGGGCGGCGATGTTCCTCACCGGCTCGCGGACGCTCAAGGACCTCTCCGAACGGACCGCGATCGTCACGCGACCGACGGCGGACTGGCTGGAGGCCGCGGCGTGAGCGACGTGAGCATGGGCGCGCTCGATGCAGCGCTCGCGCCGTACCGCCACCGATCGAATCACGAGATCGAGGCGCGCCTCGCTCAGTACGAAGCGGCGAGGGGGAAGACCGACTACCCCTCCGCGGGAACGATGCGGGCGAACCGGGCGCTGTTCGGCGGCGGCAAGCGGTACCGGTACGCGGTCGCGTGTCTCACGTACCAGGGGCTGACGGGGAGCGCGGGGTTCGAACGCCCCGCCGGCCCCGCGACGTGGCTC
>Ga0209321_10002965_pt1 | contig 11405 bp, 8 predicted proteins | sample Rifsed16ft4_FD_184012 | JGI IMG/M metagenome (GOLD analysis project Ga0209321, IMG submission 184012) | Soil microbial communities from Rifle, Colorado, USA - sediment 16ft 4 - CSP-I_5_4 (version 2) | ecosystem: Environmental > Terrestrial > Deep subsurface > Rock core/Sediment | place: Rifle... | reverse complement strand
ATTGTGAGAGACAGTCATGCTGAGGGTATTGATAGTGTGCTCACTGATGCGACAAATTATAACTTGGTGATTGTCCAAGCGAAAACTGTAGAGCACTTCGATCGTACCCGGGATCATTACCCCGAAAGTGATGTAAAAAAGACCTTAGAAGGATTAAGGCTACTTTTGAGGGGTGACTACAAAGGCAAAATAACTTCCGAGCTAGAGAATCTTATAGACGAATATCACGAATTGGACAAAACAGGAGACTATAAAACTGTCGTAATATTTATTAGTTTAAAGAAAGTACCAGCAGAAAACAAATTCATTGAGAATTTTAAGAAAGACTTCCCGCAGATTGAAGTTCGATTCTACGATTTTGATTGGCTGCTTAATTTTTATGTGAACACTTATCTCAAATCAAAAGCTTCGCCTCCAGAACGGATTTCTTTTGAAGTACTACACGATAAGGTACTAATAAAGGAGGCACCTACGAAATCTACGGTATTCACGTGTAGAGGTAAGGAGCTAGCAAGAATCTACAACGATAATAGAGAAAGAATATTTCAACAAAACGTAAGGTTCTCTTTAGGCTTAAAGTCAAAACGGATCAATAGCAAAATCCTGGAAACCGCTATCAATCCTTCACGAAGCAAGGATTTTTGGTACTTCAACAATGGTATAACCATAATTTGTAAACGTATTACCCTTTCGACATCGGGCAAAGTTATTAATCTTGATGGTGCTCAAATAGTCAACGGTGCACAAACTACGTATGCACTCCACGAAGCCTATCAGGACGGCACTCTTAAAGATGAAGTGGAAGTATTAATAAAGGCAATCGAAACAGAAGACAGTAACTTTGTTGAAAATGTCACGTTGTACACAAACTCCCAAAACGCGATAAGACTACGCGACCTCTCCTCTAACGACCCTATTCAGCTGGAAATACAGAAAATACTACTCGGCACTTACAATTTCTTCTATGAAATAAAGAGAGGAGAGTTTGACTCTCTATATCCGACCGTAGATTCAAAAAGAAATCTTCTCGGAGATGGTTATAGGGTAAAAGTAATCAGTAATGAGAATGCGGCTCAATCATTCTTGGCTATGTTCCTAAATAAACCTTCTCAGGCAAAGAGTGAAAAGGGGAGAATTTTTATGAAAGACGAAGCCGGATTTTATGATTCGATTTTCAACAATAATGATTCACTTGTTGCTGAGAAAATTCTGATGTCGTGGACCCTTCTTAAGAGATGTGAAGATGCCAAAAGGGTATACAGGAGAACATACTTTAAAATTGCTGAAGACCTTCCAGAAGCGGAGAAGACTAAAATCTACAAATATGATTTCGTGTTGCATGGTGAATATTTCATTATTAATCTCTTAAGAGATTTCCTAAGAAACGATGGTCTCGAAATCGATTCAAATAAAGACCATATAATTAAACTAATATTTTCGGACGAAGAGACGGAGAAAAAAATAAAGAAAAGCTATCAATTAGTGGTAGAAACTCTAGCAGACTTGCTAGAAGACATTAGAAAGGAGCCAGGTTATTACCACAACAAGTTTTTCAAGAACGAGAAGAGTATTGCATTGATACGGTACTTGTTCAAGAATAAATACAACTTTGTGGATACCGCTTAAATTAATTGCTTGTTTTGCTCATCTGGCATATAGTGAATTTGCGTAAGGAAAGAACTCTATGAAAGTCGCCCTTGCCATTGTCGGCTCAGACTCTTAGGATAACTTTTTATCCCCCTTTTCCCGCCCCAAGTCCCACACTTCTCCCTTGACTTCCTCCCTCAGCTTCCTTACTTTCGTCCGAAATATTTTGAGCAGAAGACCCCATACAATATGCCGCGGTAGCTCAGTAGGTAGAGCAACGGACTGAAAATCCGTGTGTCGCCAGTTCGATTCTGGCCTGCGGCATTTTCACTTTCCAAACCCGCTGCAGTACAACAGCTTGGAGGGGCTTATATTTAACTTGACAAAATCAGCCGATATACGTATATATAACATAAGAGATTAGTAGGTTATTTGTTAATACATAAAAGTCGCAATTTAAGCTTTAGGTTAACCCCCACCGCTTAAATTAAGAGGTGGGTTTTTTTAATGTGTAATCTTTGAAAGGTGGTGAATTCAGTTTGCCAGAAGGAAAAGTAAAATGGTTTAACGAATCCAAAGGTTTTGGGTTTATTGAACCGGAAGGCAGCGGCCAGGATGTTTTTGTGCACTACAGCTCAATTTCAGACAACGGCTTTAAGACCCTAAGAGAGGGAGATAAAGTTAGTTTTGAAGTTAGTCAAGGTAGCAAAGGACCCCAGGCTTCAAACGTGGTTAAGATATAAATAGTATCTGACTGCAACAAAGCCCCCCGATTGTTCATCGGGGGGCTTTTTATTTTGGCACTCTAGGCCTATTCGTCCGGTTTTTCTGAGGCATTTTTATAAATAATTAATTCATCCCCAAGAGGACAATTTTAGTTGTTTTTCTGGGAGGCTTTGAGTATATATTACATTATCATATACTACATAACTGCATCTACGTCCCCGCTGGAAGGCTCTCCTCCGCTCAAAATTAACGTTAATTCTTGACAAAGGAGAAAGATTGATGAATTCGCCTCTCGTCTCGCCATACTCAGAATACAATAATTCGGCAGTGCGCCAGACCCTGGCCAAGTATCACTCTCCCAGGTTAGGCAAAAGTCTCTGGCAGATAGTGAATTCAGTTGTCCCTTACCTGGTATTGTGGACCTTGGCTTATTTCAGCCTGGAAGTCTCTTATTTACTTACCCTGGTTCTGGCTATTCCCACGGCTGGCTTTTTGGTTCGCATCTTCATCATCTTCCACGACTGTGTCCACGGTTCTTTTTTCAAGTCACATAAAGCCAACGACCTGCTCGGCATAATTACCGGTATACTCACTTACACCCCTTATTACCAGTGGAAGAAGAATCACTCAATACATCATGATACTGCCGGGGATCTAGACCTACGAGGAGTGGGGGATGTCTGGACTATGACTGTTGATGAATATCTGACCTCCTCTCCCTGGAAACGTCTGGGTTACAGATTGTATCGGAACCCCTTGGTCATGTTTGTGCTAGGGCCCGTGTACATGGTTTTGATTGGCAATCGCCTGCCGCGTAAGAAAATGGACCGAAAGGAGCTCTTCAGCATTCATTTGACCAATCTGGCTCTGGTAGGCCTACTCATTCTTGCCGGTCAGACCATAGGGCTGAAGGACTTTCTATTGGTGCTGTTGCCGGTCAATGTTATTGGGTTTGGGGCCGGATTCTGGCTCTTCTACGTCCAGCATCAATTCGAAGGAGTTTACTGGGAGAAACATCAGGAGTGGGACTATGTCTCCTCGGCTTTGAAAGGGAGCTCCTTCTATAAACTACCCAAAATCTTGCAGTGGTTCACCGGCAGAATCGGGTACCATCACATACACCATTTATGCCCGCGCATCCCCAATTACTATCTGGCCAAGTGTTACGGGGAGTCTCCTTTATTCCAAGAAGTCCCGCCCATAACTTTATTCTCCAGCCTGCGGTCACTTACTTTTCGCTTATGGGACCAACAGAGTAACAGGTTGGTGGGATTTGGCCACATAAGGAACGTCAGGAAAGCTAAAGCGCTGGTTTCTCAAGCTTAAGAAGAACTGGTCCGAATATTGTCATAAACACGCCGGGGCTGGAAGTTTTTGAAAAATCTTTCTTGCCAATTATTGATTTTTGCCGCTTAATATAGAGACTAAAAAATTAATGCCACCGTAGCTCAGTTGGTAGAGCAACGGTTTCGTAAACCGTAGGTCGCCAGTTCGAGTCTGGCCGGTGGCTGTATGTTAATAAAAGCAGAGAATTTGTAACTTAAGAGAGGAGGCAGGCGATGAAAAAAAGAAGCCTGGGTTATCTGGGATTCCTTGGCTTGTTGGGGTTTTTGGGTGAGTTGAACCCGGCCTTGTATGGATTGTTCGGGTTGTATGGATTTTTTGGGTTCTTTGGATGTAGAGAGTAGTCGAAAAAGCACTACTAAAGATTTGGAGCAATGTATGCACAGGAGCTAATGATATGGAATCAAGACAGATAATTGGTTTGGTAGGCTCGGCAATTCTTTTTATTGGAGTCTTTATGCCCATTGTCAGTATACCAATTACGGGAAGTATTAATTACTTCCAAAACGGCAAAGGAGATGGTACAATCATAATTGCTTTAGCTGTGATTTCTCTCGTCTTAGTTTTTGGTAAGAAATTTAAAGCATTGGCAATTACGGGAGCAGGAGCTCTGGGTATGCTTCTGTACTCTTTTATCATTTTTCAGAGAAAGATCGCAATTACCAAATCGGAGATGGAGGGTGAACTTGCCGGGAATCCCTTTATGGGTTTGGCTGATGCTGCATTGGAATCTATCCAGCTGCAGTGGGGATGGGCTCTACTGGTAATTGGATGTGCCTTGCTAATTGGGTCTGCGTTTATGCAGAAAAATCTTCCAGACTCTCCGGGTCCTTAATTATGCTTCTCGTTGCCGGTGAGGGTATTCAATAAACCTCACATTCATTAGGAGGTAAAATGTTCTATCTCGTAGCAGGTTTAGGTTGGGAAGAGTTGATAGCGGTCTTATTTTTTCTGCTTCCCGTTTTGGGGGTCTTGGTTATTTTAGGACTTATTATTTATATCCTCTGGAAGCTGGTCAAGAAAGTATCGAAAGATTAATTTCTTAGTCCGCTGGCCTTACCGATAGCCCATTCAACTTTGACCTCAATATCGCCCATTCAGTAATCTGCTCCCTCAATCTAAGTTTGGCGTGATAACTAATAGTAATTGAAGGGGTTATAGCACAATGTTTATTAAGCAAATTCTCCATACTTTTTCCTTGACATCCCCCTATTATCATCCGTATATTACTTGCCGACAAAGGTCAGGGAGAGATCCCTAATCGGGTTCTTTAAAAGAGTGACAATTTGCACGCTCAAAAGGAGTTACAAATTATCTAGATTTTAACTTGACAAGTATCTAAGACAGCATATATTATTAGGCTGCCGCAAAAAGGATATTTGTCGGCGGCATTTTTGTTGAAAACCCTGAGCCTGTGGTTCGACTTTGCTCACCACCCCGAACTTGTTGAGGGGTCGAAGGGAAAAAAGCTTAGATAGAAAGTTCTTTGAAAAAGTAAGGATGTGCAACGGTTCCTGCAGTTTGTTTGAGTTTACCTTGCAACCTAACTATCCGAATACGCAAATGTCCTCTGTCCCGATAAATTGGGACATAGGGCGTTCGCTATGAGCTTTTAATTGGAGAGTTTGATCCTGGCTCAGAACGAACGCTGGCGGCGTGCCTCATACATGCAAGTCGAGCGCTATAAGCCCGGGCAACTGGGCCTGTAGAGCGGCAGACGGGTGCGTAACACGTGGATAACCTGCCTGGAAGTTGGGGATAAGCCCTCGAAAGGGGGTCTAATACCGAATGACACCTGAAGAAGGCATCTTCTTTGGATCAAAGCTGGCCTCTGCTTGCAAGCTAGCGCTACCAGATGGGTCCGCGTCCGATTAGCTAGTTGGCGGGATAACAGCCCACCAAGGCTACGATCGGTAGCCGACCTGAGAGGGTGTACGGCCACACTGGGACTGAGATACGGCCCAGACTCCTACGGGAGGCAGCAGTAGGGAATATTGGACAATGGAGGAAACTCTGATCCAGCAACGCCGCGTGGAGGATGAAGTCTTTCGGGATGTAAACTCCTGTCAGAGGGGACGAAACTTTTGCGACCTAATACGTCGTAGAATCGACGGTACCCTCAGAGGAAGCACCGGCTAACTCCGTGCCAGCAGCCGCGGTAATACGGGGGGTGCAAGCGTTGTTCGGAATCACTGGGTGTAAAGGGCAGGTAGGCGGGCCGATAAGTTGGATGTGAAAACCCTGTGGCTTAACCCAGGGCTGGCATCTGAAACTATTGGTCTTGAGTACGGGAGAGGGAGATGGAATTCCTGGTGTAACGGTGAAATGTGTAGATATCAGGAGGAACACCGGTGGCGAAGGCGGTCTCCTGGCCCGCTACTGACGCTGAGCTGCGAAAGCTAGGGGAGCAAACAGGATTAGATACCCTGGTAGTCCTAGCCGTAAACGTTGGTCACTAGGTGTTGAGCCCCTAATAAGGGCCCAGTGCCGCAGCTAACGCATTAAGTGACCCACCTGGGGACTACGGCCGCAAGGTTGAAACTCAAAGGAATTGACGGGGGCCCGCACAAGCGGTGGAGTATGTGGTTCAATTCGACGCAACGCGAAGAACCTTACCTGGGTTTGACATCCCGACGTAAGCCCAAGAGATTGGGTCCTCTCGCAAGAGACGCCGGGACAGGTGCTGCATGGCTGTCGTCAGCTCGTGCCGTGAGGTGTTGGGTTAAGTCCCGCAACGAGCGCAACCCCTGTTTCTAGTTGCCCTCTAGTCGTAAGGCTGGAGCACTCTAGAAAGACTGCCAGTTATAAGCTGGAGGAAGGCGGGGATGACGTCAAGTCCTCATGGCCCTTATGTCCAGGGCTACACACGTACTACAATGGCCGGTACAGCAGGATGCCAAACCGCGAGGTGGAGCTAATCCCCAAAACCGGCCTCAGTTCAGATTGCAGTCTGCAATTCGGCTGCATGAAGGAGGAATCGCTAGTAATCGCGGATCAGCAGGTCGCGGTGAATACGTTCCCGGGCCTTGTACACACCGCCCGTCAAGCCATGGAAGCCGGGAGTACCCAAAGTCGTCTGTCTAACTTGCAAGAGAGGACGGCGCCTAAGGTAAGACTGGTGACTGGGGCTAAGTCGTAACAAGGTAGCCGTAGCGGAAGCTGCGGCTGGATCACCTCCTTTCTAAGGAGTAATCTTAACCTCATTTGGTGTGTTTTTAAGCAAAGTAACTCAGACAGACCAAAGGCCGTTGCCCATCCGAAGTTTAAACAATAAAGTGGTCCCGTTTTAGATGGATTCTTCTTGGTCGGCATTTTCATCTTTAAGACGGGCGCCACTTAAAGTTTGGCTGGAAGGCGTTTCTGTTGAAAGAGTGGAGCTGGAGAAAATAATCCTGTAACCCCGGAATATACCAAGAGCTTTACAACCTGGGCCTATAGCTCAGTTGGTTAGAGCGTACGCCTGATAAGCGTAAGGTCAGTGGTTCGACTCCACTTAGGCCCATTAGTTGGCCCGGTGGAGTCATCCAAACTGGCAGGTAAAACTCTAAAGTTCAGCCAAAAAGAAGACATGCTGATTTCAGCAGAAAGGCTAAAGGGGATATAGCTCAACTGGGAGAGCGCCGGCTTTGCAAGCCGGAGGTTACCGGTTCGATCCCGGTTATCTCCACCAAGGTTGAAAGATAAATGGAATACGACTGCTATAATCAGGAGAATTTCTACAAACCCAAGGTAGCTGGCCGAGTTAGAAACATTCTCCACCGCCGAGTACTTAAAAACATTCCGGTCCCTAAAAAAGTGCTGGAAGTTGGAGTCGGATTTGGAGAGTTTGCCAGATACTGTAAAGGGGAAGAGATTGAATATCTGGGCCTGGAGCCAAACGACAATCTGCGGAAGCTGGTAGCCGGACAGGGATTTAAGGTTTATGATGGCAGGCTTCCAGACCAAATTAAGATTAGCGAAAATAATTTCGATTTAGCTTTTATCGGACACGTGCTAGAGCATTTGCCCAGCTACAAGGAAGTAACCAGTTCTTTGGAAAATATAAAGAAGCTTTTGAAGCCCGACGGGTACCTGGTAGTCCTGTATCCGGATGCGTCCCATTCCAAATGGCTTTTCTACCACGACTATACGCATCAGTATGTGACCACGCCCAGGCGGATGGAGACGATATTTCAGGAAGTTGGCCTAAGAGTGGTAGAGAGTAAGAACTATGTTAGTTGTTTGGTTAAATTGGCCAAGCCAGTTTTCTATCTCGGTAAGCTTTTTCCTTACTTCCTATTCCCTAAGAGAAAGGCTTATTTCTGGAGACTCTCTTTGTCGATGAATGGGTTCATTGTCGGGCAAGTGAGGAATCACTAAAAGTAAAACCGAGAATGTTTGAGAGTTAAAAAAAGTTTATATTGCCAGAACTAACAAAAGTTCGTATATTAAGAAGTTTAGAAATTTGTTCTTTGACAACTCTATAAGGTAAGGCGAGCATCTTCTAAAAGTCTTTAGGATATCTGAATCTTTCGGTCAAGTTACTAAGGGCACACGGTGGATGCCTTGGCACCTGTAGGCGATGAAGGACGTGGCTAGCTGCGATAAGCCACGGTGAGCTGCAAACAAGCATAGACCCGTGGATCTCCGAATGGGGCAACCCGACTCGGGTAATACCGAGTGATCCTTTTTGTGAATCCATAGCAGAAGGGAAGCAAACGAGGGGAAGTGAAACATCTCAGTACCCTCAGGAAGAGAAAACGAAGTGATTCCCCCAGTAGCGGCGAGCGAAAAGGGAACAGCCTAAACTGACTGGTATGTTAAAGCCTGCGGGCGTTGTACCAGCGGGGTAGCGGGAGCCGGCCGGTCCCAACCGCAATTGGGACAGAGAAGTTACAAATCTATTTTCTAGTCGAATAGCCCGGAAAGGCTAACCACAGACGGTGAAAGTCCAGTAGGCCAAAGGAAATAGACTTCTGGCTGGTTTCCCAAGTAACACGGGGCACGTGAAACCCTGTGCGAATCTGAGCCGACCACGGCTTAAGGCTAAATACTGACAGGTGACCGATAGCGAACCAGTACCGTGAGGGAAAGGTGAAAAGTACTCCTGACGGAGAGTGAAATAGTACCTGAAACCGTGTGCTTACAAGCTGTAGGAGCTTTAGACAGAAATCCCTTCGGGGAATTCTGTCGAGTGACTACGTGCCTATTGAATAATGATCCGGCGACTTACACGTAGGTAGCTAGGTTAAGCCAAACACTGGCGTAGCCGTAGCGAAAGCGAGTCCGAAAGGGCGACTTAAGTTGCCTGCGGTAGACCCGAAGTCAGATGATCTAGGCCTGGCCAGGATGAAACCCCGATAAAACGGGGTGGAGGTCCGAACCCACTTGCGTTGAAAAGCGAGGGGATGAGCTTGGCCTAGGGGTGAAAGGCTAATCAAATCTGAGGATAGCTGGTACTCCCCGAAATGTTTTTAGGAACAGCCTCGGGTAAGAAAGTGCTGGAGGTAGAGCACTGGATGGGCAAGGGGCCCTAAAAGGCTTCCAACCCCAACCAAACTCCGAATGCCGGCACTTGTTTCCCGGGAGTGAGCCCGTGAGGGATAAGCTTCACGGACAAAAGGAGAACAAACCAGACCACCAGCTAAGGTCCCCAAATATTGGCTAAGTGATAAAGGATGTAGAGCCACTAAAACAGCTAGGATGTTGGCTTAGAAGCAGCCATCATTTAAAGAGTGCGTAACAGCTCACTAGTCTAGTGATTCTGCGCCGATAATTCATGGGACTATAAGCCAGTTACCGAAGCTGTGGACTCCGATAGCAATATCGGAGTGGTAGGGGAGCATTCCCTGGTAGGTTGAAGCCTGGGCGCAAGCTCGGGTCGACGAAAGGGAAGAGATTATGCTGGAACGAGTAGCGATAAAGTCGGCGAGAAACCGACTCACCGAAAGCCTAAGGTTTCCTGAGCAAGGTTAATCCACTCAGGGTTAGTCGGTCCCTAAGCTGAGGCCGAAAGGCGTAGGCGATGGGTGTGCCGCAAATATTCGGCAACCACCTGGAAAACGTCTGAGCCCGAGGGGTGACGCAGTAGCCTATAGCCAGCCTCCTGTTGGAATAGGAGGTCTAAGCCGGTAGGGGCAGGAAGCAGGTAAATCCACTTCCTGGTTATCCCCGAGAGGTGATGGGGAGGGGCAAAAGCCCCGTAAACTGGCTGCAAAGCAGACTGCCAAGAAAAACCTCGCGGGCAAGTTTAACAGGTGACCGTACCGCAAACCGACACAGGTAGGCGAGGAGAATATCCTAAGGTGCTCGAGCTAACCCTCGTTAAGGAACTAGGCAAAATGACTCCGTAACTTCGGGAGAAGGAGTGCCTCCAAGTACGTGTCCCGACTCCGCGTCGGGATGTGGAAGGAGGCCACAGTAAAGAGGCCTGGGTGACTGTTTATCAAAAACACATGTCTCTGCTAAGCCTCTCAAGGCGAAGTATAGGGACTGACACCTGCCCGGTGCCGGAAGGTTAAAGGGTGGGGTCATCCCCGAGCAATCGGGGAGAAGCTCTAAACTGAAGCCCCGGTAAACGGCGGCCGTAACTATAACGGTTCGAATTCGTTTCCGCCCAGAAAAAGGCGGATCCGCCAATCGGCGGAATGGTTCACAACTCCTAATGTGAGCCTAGCTACCTTACCAGGAAATCTGTCTATGAAAGGGGAACTGACCTCTCCCCACCCCTCTCCTTATAGGAGAGGGAGCAAAATACCCTCTCCTCTAAAGGGAGGGAAAGGGAGGGGTAAGTTGAAGTCCAATCGTGACAGGACCTGGATAACGGGCCGTTAATAAATCTGGCTGTATGCTGAAACACCCGTGTATCTGGCGCTACCACAAGAAGCTGTCATTCCGAGGAGTCCCGATAATATCGGGACGACCAAGGAATCTGTCTAAAAACAGATTGCTTCGCCCCGACGGGTCGGGGCTCGCAATGACGCGTGGTGACAAAGCGACCAGTGCGGACAATCAGCAGGGAAGTTCTGCTTGGCGGAATCCCTCAGAGACTAAACGCCAGACTCGTCAGTATGATGTGTCCTTCTGAGTCCCGATATAATCGGGACGAAGAATCTCAAGTATCAAGAAGACAAAACCAGATTCTTCGCTTCCTTCGACTTAGCTCAGGACAAGTCGCTCAGAATGACAGCATAAGACGATGAAGATATAGTCCGAACCCCGGCGCGAGTCGGGGAGTCAGGCAGAAATGACCTGACCGTCCCAACTTATCGGGAAAGTAACAAATTGCCTAAGGTAGCGAAATTCCTTGTCGGGTAAGTTCCGACCTGCACGAATGGTGTAACAACTTGGGCGCTGTCTCAACGAGGGACTCGGCGAAACTGTAGTAGCGGTGAAGATGCCGCTTACTCGCATCGGGACGGAAAGACCCCGTGAACCTTTACTGCACCCTGACATTGTATTTTGACCAAACTTGTGTAGCATAGGTGGGAGACGTTGAAGCCCTGGCGCTAGCTGGGGCAGAGTCAACAGTGAAATACCACCCTGGTTTTGTCGGAGTTCTAACCTCGGTCCTCACCGGATCAGGGACATTGTCAGGCGGGTAGTTTGACTGGGGCGGTCGCCTCCTAAATGGTAACGGAGGCGTTCAAAGGTTCCCTCAGGCTGGATGGTAATCAGCCGCAGAGTGCAAAGGCACAAGGGAGCTTAACTGCAAGACATACTAGTCGAGCAGATGCGAAAGCAGGACTTAGTGATCTGGCGGTTGTGCG
>Ga0209321_10002959_pt1 | contig 11418 bp, 13 predicted proteins | sample Rifsed16ft4_FD_184012 | JGI IMG/M metagenome (GOLD analysis project Ga0209321, IMG submission 184012) | Soil microbial communities from Rifle, Colorado, USA - sediment 16ft 4 - CSP-I_5_4 (version 2) | ecosystem: Environmental > Terrestrial > Deep subsurface > Rock core/Sediment | place: Rifle... | reverse complement strand
GGCTGACATCGGATGCCCTCTTTTCGCTTCTCTCACCCGATCGAAGTCCGCTACGCCGACCTCGATCCGCAGCGACACGTCAACAACGCCGCGGTCTTCACCTACCTCGAGCAGGCGCGCGCCAAGTACCTGGAGCATTTGGGCTTGTGGGGCGGGGGAGACTTCGACGACCTGGGGATCATCGTCGCCGAGGCCAGTGCGACGTACAAGGCTCCGATTTCCTACAGCGATCAGGTTGTGGTCGATACCGGCGTAACCCGCCTGGGCACGAAGAGCCTGGACCTCGAGTACCTCGTCCACGACTCCGATGGACGCCTCTTCGCTACCGGGCGCACCATTCTGGTGGCCTATGACTACCGAGGCGGAGTTTCCATCCCCATCCCCGACGCGTGGCGCGCACGTATCACCGAGTTCGAGGGCAAGCTTCCCGGAAGCTTGGGGGGGCCATGAAACTCGACGCCGCCCTCGCGCCGGCGAACCTGCGAGACGTCCCGGCACAGGCGGCCGCCGCCGAAGCCCTGGGCTTCGACGCCGTCTGGACCAGCGAGACCCAGCACGATCCGTTCCTTTCGCTGGCGCTGGTGGCGGAGCACGCTTCGCGCCTGCGCTTCGGCACGGCCGTCGCCATCGGTTTCGCGCGCAGCCCGACAGTCCTGGCCCACACGGCGTGGGATCTGGCCGCCGCCTCGAGCGGTCGATTCATGCTCGGCCTGGGAACACAGGTACGGCCCCACATCGAGCGGCGCTTCGGCCTGGCGTGGCCGGCGTCGCCGGTCAACGCCATGCGGGAGTACATCCATGGGTTGCGAGCCGTCTGGCACACTTGGCAAACCGGAGAGCGCCTGAACTATCGGGGCGAGGTCTATCGCCTGACTCTGATGACTCCGTTCTTCAGCCCGGCGCCGATCGACTGTCCGCCGATCCCGATCTACCTGGCCGGAGTCAACCGAGGTCTGATCCAGCTGGCCGGGGAGTGCGCCGATGGATTGCACACCCATCCGCTGCATTCGGCGCGCTATCTGCGGGAAGTCGTTCACCCGGCGCTGCGCGATGGCGCCGCCGGCGCCGGGCACGAGGCCGGCCTGGTGGACGTCTCGGCCTCCGTTTTCACCGTGACCGAGCCGGCCGAAGCCGACTTCGCCCGATCGCAGATCGCCTTCTACGCTTCGACCCCCTCCTACCGGCCGGTCATGGAGCTGCACGGTTGGGAGAGTGTCGCCGATCGACTGAGCGCTCTCGCTCGGCGTGGGGCGTGGATGGAGATGCCGGAGCAGATCGACGACGAGATGCTGCAGACATTCGCCGTCGTCGCCGATCCGGGCGCATTGGCGGGCGTATTGCGCGAGCGCTACGACGGACTGGTGGACCGCGTGACCCTTTACCTCCCCTTCCGCCCCGGCGAGCGCGATTCCTTCTGGAAGGAGTTGGCCATCGGCCTGGCCGGATGAAGGGCCATCGCGCACTCCCGTCCCCTTTCAGCAGGACTCCTAAGACCCATGGGCATCTTGGGACGATGTCGCTCTTGTCGATTCGAGCCGACCTTGACACGATCGCCGACCTGAAGTTAATAGGCAGCGTGCCCACGACGCGCGGCGCCCCGGCGGGGTCCTCCAACCCTTCCCTCTCGGATTGCCCGGCGCCCCACCTGCCCTGACTCGATGCCCAACCCTCCCCTCACCCCTCGCCAGGTCCGCTGGGTCCGCCGCTTGATGACCGTGACCCTGCTCGGCCTGTTGGTGTTCCTCATCGGCCTCAGTCCGGACCTGATCGGGATGAACCGCAGCCCGGCCGTCGGCTTCGTCCAGGTTGGCGTGTGGCTGACGGGGTTGGCGGTCTCCCTGCTCGGGGCTTACGCCGCCCTGCGGGTGGTGCGCAACGGCCGTCCGACGACGCTCCTGAACGATGTCGGGTTGCGCCTGGCCGCCACCGGCTACGTGATCGCGGGGGCCGCCTCCTTGGCGGACTTCATCGGGATTGGATCGCACACGATCCGGTCGCTGGTCTTCGGGAAGATCCAGGTTGCCGGACTGGTGGTCGGCGTCCTCTTGATCGTGATCGGCCTGGCCCTGTACTACCCGAGGGGCCAGCGCGGCCCGGCGGCATCCGGGGTGAAGACTGCACCGTCGGCGGGCAGCGCCCCAGGCCCGAACGCGCAGCCGGCGAGATCGGGATCGCGGAGGTAGAGGTGCATCGTCGTACGCTTCTTGGAATCGCCGCGGTAGCGCTCGTCCCGCTGGCGTGTTCGTTGCCGATCCCGACTTCGACCACGCCTGTCGAGCCGACGAGTCCGCCGGCGACGATTCCCGTCCAGCCCACAACTCCTCCGGTGCCTCCGACCGAGATCCTGCCGACCGACCTGCCCAGCGGCAGCGGCGCCTGCACACCGACGGCCGCGATCGCTTTCGATGTCTATACGCGCCCGTCGCTGCTGGCGGATGTCTTCGGGAGCCTCACGCCCGATTTCCCGCCGGTCACCCTTTCCGGCCGCACGGCCGACGGCTGGCTCGGTTTCGACCCGGGCGTGGCTCAAGCTGCGAACATCGGCGTCTTCCGGCTGCGCTGGATCCCGCCCGCGGCACCGATGACCCTCAGCGGCGACTGCGCCTCGGTGCCGGTCGAGCCGTGGGTGCCCGCGCCCGGCGTGTGCTACCAGATGTCGATGGGGCCGGTGGAAGTGCACGCTTCGGCCGATCCGGCCTCATCCGTGTCGCACACCCTGGACGTTGGGGAGTTCGTCGCCGTGACCGGCCGCACCCCCACGGGCTGGCTGTTCGTCAACGGCGATGACGGCAATGTGCCGGGCGTCATCGGCTTCATCGCCGAGATGGAGATGAACGCCAGCGGACCGTGCGATTCGATCCCGGAGATCGCCCCTTGAATCAAGGGCACGTCATTCCCGCGAAAGCGGGAATCCAGAGAAAGAAAGAGCCTGGACCCCCGCTTTCCCTCCGGGATGCGAAGCGCGATCCGCGGGGGTGACAACCGCAGCGAGTTGGACTTTTCCCAAGGAATCAGCGAGGGAGCCTATCGGGCTCCCTCGTCTTGATGTAGACCTGAAGACGACTCAGGCTGCGACTTCGCCGGTTCTTCCTGCTTCCGCCTGCATGCGGTAACCGATCAGGATCAGGCCGACGGAGGTCAGCACCACCGCCAGAAAGGCACCCCACTCGGGCGCCTGACCGCTGACCGAATCCACACCGACCATGCCGATGCCGAAGAGGAATGGTATGCCAACCCCCGCCAGGATGGGAGCGAAGTTCCAGCGAGAGAACACTCGCCGCCGCACGGCGACGATGCCGAAGACGGCCAGCGCCAAGGTCATGGCCAAGTACCCGCCCATCCATGCCAGCCATCCGGCCTCGACAGAGCTCATGCCCACCAGCCCGCCGAGGGAGACGACGCCGCCAAAGACGGCGAGCAGCAGCAAACCGGCGCCGAGGCTCCCGCTGCGCCCGGCGTAGCCTGTGCGCAGGCCGAGCAAGCCAATGACGAACAGCAGGTGCCCCAGGAGCAATCCGGCAACCTGTCCTATCTCGTAAAACGCGTCCACCCCGCCGATCGGATCCATGTCGTAGGAATCGAAGCTGCCGATGATCAGGCCGGCGGCGAACAGGACCGCCCCGGCCATCAACGCCCAGCCGCTCCAGCGCACGAACTTCTCGCGATTCATGTCGAGACCTCTCTCGATGTGCTCCTCGACCGTCGTCCGGGCCAGATCGAGCGAAGTACGCGCCCACAGCGTCAGCATCCCGGCGAATCCGCCGCGCTGGAAGTCGCGCCGGCAGAGATCGCGGAAGGCTTGCGCCATGTGGAGTCCATACTCCGTTCGGAATCGCGCCGGATAGGCGGCCAGGAACCAGGTGTAGATGCGGACGGAGAGATCGATGGTGGCGGGCGCCGCGGTACGACCTCGCATCGTTCCCTCCGTCATCCCTCGGCTCGCTTCGCTCGCAACGGGATGCTGCGCGATCCTTCCGCTCGCTTCGCTCACGTCAGGATGCTCCGCGATCCGATCCCGGCCCAGACGTGCTTGCGACGGGCGAGCGCCATCAGCTCGGCCATCCGCTCGGTCTCCCGGCGAAGGACTGTGCGACCGAGGCCGGTCTGGCGGTAGTAGCGTCGCCGCTCGTCATCGAGCGTCGGGTCGGGACGGTCGTCGCTCTCCTCGATCAGGCCGGCCGCCAGCATGCGCTTGATCGAGCCGTAGAGCGTTCCAGGGCCCATTTGGACCTGACCTTCGGTCACGTCTTCGACTTCCTGCATGATGGCGTAACCGTGCTTCTCGCCGTCGGCCAGCGCCAGCAGGATGTGAAAGACCGCCGGGGTCAGGGGTAGGAAGCCCTCGGGTCCTTGTGCAGCTTCCGCCATGGGCCACTCTCCTTCAACGAATGTACATCTGCGCAGGATGTATCCGTTGCGGATATAATAGCCCGAGAATTGGACTTGTCAAGTCCGAAATGCAAAGCTCCCCGCGAGCTTCAAGCTCGCGGGGAGCTGGCTACCCGACGTGGATTTACCCGGCGCGGATCTTGCGGCCGCTGAGAGGATTTCCGAAGAGCGGCGCAAAGACGCAGAAGTCGAACAGCCCGGCCGCCAGGGGCACGAGCCCGACGATCGCCACAATCAGCCCCGTAGTGCCCCCCAGCCCGAGCAGACCCCAGCCGATCAGGGCCAGGCCGGCCACGATCCGGACGATCCGCCCGGTGGTCGATGCCATGAACTTGACGAAGGGATTCATATCTGACTCTCCTCGATACCGGTTTCTGAGGAGCAGTCTAGGGGAAACCCGGCCAGCCGTCGGTGACTAAGTCACGAAGACGCCAAGTGGCGGATCCCGGCGGGATCCTCGATGGAGATTGATCCCCGCTCGGGTCGAACCAAACCCCGGTCGGCCAGGTCCTCCAGAATGCGGCTGATAACCTCGCGCGAGCTGCCCAGCTCGGCGGCGATCTCCTGGTGGGTGATCCGGATTGGATTCTGCGAGGCCGCCCGCTCCAGCAGCAGCGCCGCTACCCGCACGTCCAGCCGGCGGAAGGCGACTTCGTCGACCAGGCTCATCACGCTGGCCAGCCGCTGCGAGACCAGGTCGAAGAAGAAATCGCGCCACAGGTCGTGGCGCTGCACCCAGTCGCGGAAGATCTCGGCCGGGATCAGGATCGCTTCGGCCTCCCGCTCGACGGTGGCGATCGCCGGGAACGTCTGGCGGGTCAGGATGGCGTTGGCCGTCAGCACGCACGATTCGCCCGGATGGAAGCGGTACAGCGTCACCTCCCGACCGCTCTCGCCGATCTGGTAGACACGCACGACTCCCGAGACCAGCAGCGGGATGGCTTCGATCCGATCCCCCTGGACGAAGACGTCCCTCCCCGGGGGGATGCGAGCCAGCGAAGCGGCACGCTGGAATTCCCGGGCCTCTTCCGCGCCCGCTCTCTGTAGAACAGGAAGGGACGCGGCGACGCGCTGGTAGGTCTGGAGATCGATCATGGCAGAAGCGCCTGCGCGGGAAGCTGAGTCAAGCCGAGCGTTCGCTCGAGTGTCCGGGGAAGACCTTGCCACCGGGCTTAATGACGGTGTAAGCGTAGTTGACCGCCACCGTCACCTGCCCATAACCGACGACGATCAGATTGAGGGGGTCTTCGTTCTCCTGCAGCGCCACGTCGCCGGCGGCGAAAACGCCGGGCAGGCTGGTCTCCATATGATTGTTGACCTTGACGTAGCGCCGGCCGATCGTCTGCAGCCCCCATTCACGGATCGGGCCGAGGTCAGCTTTGAAACCCAAGGCCAGAATGACGGTGTCGACTTCCAGCGTGGTGACTTCCTGAGACCGGTTGTCGAAGATCACGGCCTGGCGGAGGCGGTCGTCGCCGCGCAGCTCGCGCAGCTCGTAGAAGACGCGCACGTCGACGTGCGACGCCTTGAGCGCGTTGACCGACGAGTCGTGAGCCCGGAAACCCTCGCGCCGGTGGATCAGGGTGACCTTCTCGGAGATCGACTCGAGGGCCAGGGCCCAGTCAACGGCCGAGTCGCCGCCGCCGATGATCAGAACGCGCTGGCCGGCGTAGGCCTGCAGGTCCGAGACGAGGTAGACCACACCTTTGCCTTCGAAGCGGGCGACGCTCTCGTTGGCGAGCTTGGCCGGCTCGAAGGCGCCAATCCCGGCCGCCAGCAAGACGGTGCGGCTGATGTGCTCGGCCTTGTCGGTGCCGACGCGCCAGCAAGTCTCTTCCGGTGCCCCGCCGGGTAATGGGATTCGGTCGAGGCGCTGCGCCCGTTCGCCGAGGGCCAGCGCCGGCTTCCACTGCGTCGCCTGCTTGGCCAGATGGTCGACCAGCTCCTTGGAGCGGATGGCGAAGAACCCCGGCGTGTCGAAGATCTGCTTCTCGGGATAGAGGGCGATCAGCTGCCCCCCCATCTGGGGCAGCGCGTCGATGATTTTGACCTTCAGCTCACGCAGACCGGCGTAGAAAGCGCCAAAAAGGCCGGTCGGTCCGGCCCCGATGATGGTGATGTCGTATACGTCTGTCGTCGCGTCTGGCATGGATCGTATTTCGCCCGGGGGTGTTCGGCGGGATTATACCTGCGACGGCGCGGCGCCTTGGTCGCCCTGGGGCATCGGGGTGGGGGCGAAGCATCCCTCGCTGCGTTCGGGACGGTGTGCTTCGCCCCTACGACTCACCCGGCCAGCAGCGCCAACGCGATCGCCAGGGAGGCGATCGCCCCCACGCCCAGGGCCGCCACGATGACGCGCGAGCGGACTTCGGGCCACGGCTGCTGATCGGTCAGGCCCGAAGGGAGGCCGCTGACCAACGTCGGGACGAGGCGCGGTCCGAAGAAAAGGGTGCAGGCCACACCCGCCACCAGCCCGCCGACGTGCCCCCACAGATCGATCCCCGGGCTGAGGCTGGCGAACAGGTTCAACGCGCCGACGATGACCAGCTGGCGGAGCATCATCCCGCCCGCCGGCCCGAAGACCGGCCGGTGCAGGTAGAGGAACGTCGCCAGCGCCCCCAGCAGTCCGAAGATAGCCCCCGAGGCGCCGACCGAGGCCGCCGGGCTGAAGGCCAGGCTGAAGATGACGCCGCTGATGCCGGACAGGAGATAGATCGCCAGGAAGCGCGGCGCGCCGAAGAACCGTTCGACGGCCGGACCCAGCGCGAAGAGCGAGTACATGTTGACGGCCAGGTGCAGGATCCCGGCGTGGATGAAGACCGGCGTCAGCAGGCGCCAGATCTGGCCTCCCAGGATGAGGGCGTTGTCCTTCAGCCCGACCTCGAGCACCAGATCGAATCCGAGGAGCGCCTGCCCCAAGAGTTGGAGCAGGAAGACGAAACCGGTCACGCCGATCAGGGCGAAGGTGATCGGCGAGCGCCGCAGGCGGAAGGACCACGGAGTCGGGCGGGTCGGCGCCGGGGGCGGCTGGATCGGAGGCGAGGGATTCACAAGCGGACCTGGCGCGGCCGGCTGCGGTGGTGTTCGGCGTGGATGATAGACAGGATCGTGTCGACCGTCGTATCCAGGGCGAAGTCGCGATTGACCACGGCGTAGTCGAAAAGGTCCAACTGCTCGATCTCGCGGCGCGCCGTCTGCAGCCGCAGCGCCAGGTCTTCCTCCGATTCGGTGCGGCGCGCCCGCAGCCGGCGCTCCAACTCCTCTTCCGAGGCGGCCAGCAGGAAGATCAGGAGCGCCTCCGGCGCCAGTGAGCGCAGGGTGGCCGCCCCCTGCACATCGACCCGCAGCGCCACATCGCGCCCGCTGGCCAGCGCCTGGGCCACCTGCTGACGCGGAATGCCCTTGTAGTCGTTGTAGACCAGCGCGTGCTCGAGCATCTGGCCGGTCTCGACCATGCGGTCGAAGTCCGGGCGCGAGACGAAGATGTAGTCGCGCCCCTCCACCTCGCCCGCCCGCCGCGGGCGCGTCGTGGCGGTGACGACGAAATGGAAGGGCAGACCGCGCTCCTTCATCCGCGCCAGCACGGCGTCCTTGCCGACGCCCGACGGCCCGGAGATGACGATCAGCAGCGGGGCGGCCTGGCGGCGAAGAAGGTCGTCGTTCATGCGTTGAGGCCTCTCGGACGGGTCAGTATAATCCAAGCGTCGATTCCGCCATGCCGACCTACGATTATCGCTGCCTCGATTGCCGCAAACGGCTGAGCCTGGTCCAAACCTACGCCGAGTACGGCAACACGCCGGTCGTCTGCCCGCACTGCGGCAGCGCCAACGTCAAGCGCCTCATCAGCCGGGTGCGCGTGCTGCGCTCGGAGGACTCCCGCCTGGACTCGCTGGCCGACCCCGACGATTGGGGCGACGTCGACGAGAACGACCCGCGCTCGATCGCCCGCGCCATGCGCCGCATGGGCGACGAAATGGGCGAGGACCTGCCGGACGAGTTCGACGACGTCGTCGATCGGCTGGAGGCCGGCGAAGACCCCGAGTCGGTCGAGAAGAGCCTGCCGGACATGGGCGGCGAGGCCGGCGGGGATGGTGGGGATGGCGACTTTGACTTCTAGCGGGAAACTCCCCGCGAGCTCCCGACTCACGGGGAGTGCGTGAGATGCCCGCCCCATCCGACCTCCTGATTCGCCGGGCGCGCCTGCGCCGCGGTCCTCCAACACCGGTCGACATCGCTATCCGCAACGGGGTGGTCGAAGCCATCGGCAAGGAACTCCGGCCTCCGGCGAAGGTCGAGATCGACGCCGCCGGCGGGCTGGTCACCGAGTCGTTCGTCAACCCTCACCTGCACCTCGACAAGGTCTACACCGCGGCCATGCTCGATGGGCAGGCGATGCAGGACTATCACGGCCAGGACATGGGCAAGGCGATGGCGGCGATCGAACGGGCGGCCGGCGTGAAGCAGCGCTACGACGAAGGCTGGATGGACGAGAACGTGCGCCGGGCTGTGGCTCTGGCGGCGCGCTACGGCACGACCCACCTGCGAGCCTTCGCCGACGTCGACACCAAGGCCCAGCTGGTGGGCGCCCGGGCGCTTCTGCGGGCGCGCCAGGAGTGGCGCGGGCGAGTCGAGATCCAGGTCGTCGCCTTCCCGCAAGATGGCGTCGTGCGGGAGCCGGGCGCCGCCGATCTGGTTCGTCAGGCGCTCGAACTGGGCGCCGACGTCGTCGGCGGGATCCCGTGGATCGAGTACACCGACGTCGACGCCCAGACGCATGTCGACGCCATGTTCGACCTGGCGGTTGAGTTCGACCGCGACGTCTCGATGCTCGTCGACGATGCCGGCGACGCCGGCCTGCGTACGCTCGAGATGATGGCGGTGCGGGCGATTCGCTCAGGCTGGCGCGGCCGGGCGCTGGCCCACCATGCCCGCGCGATGGCCCTCTATCCGAAACCCTATCTGCAGAAAGTCGCGGCGATGATGAGGCAAGCCGGAATGGGCATCGTCACCGATCCCCACACCGGCCCGCTGCACGCCCGGGTGCGTGAGCTGCTCGAGGAGGGCGTGCTCGTCTGCCTCGGCCAGGACGACATCTCCGATGCCTACTACCCCTTCGGCCGCAACAACCCCTTGGAGGTCGCCTTCCTGGCTTCCCACCTGCTGTGGATGACCTCGCGCGACGACATCGATCGCCTGTATGACATGATCACCGTTGACGCGGCACGCGCCATCGGCCTGCAAGACCATCGACTGGCCGTCGGGGCTCAGGCCAACCTGGTCGTGCTCGAGGCGCCGGATGTGCTCGAAGCCTTGCGAGAGCATGCCGCCCCGAGGCACGTCATTCGCGAGGGAGTCGTCGCTTCGTCCACCGGCTGAGCCGCGCTACGTTAGCTGGGCCACAACTTCGCCGGGACGGCATTGCGCCAGGGCCGGTGGACGGTCTCGCCCATCATGTCCTTCCGAGGCCCGCCCTTCGACATCCCACGCGGATACTACGCGGTCGCGAAAGGCGGGCCGAAGAATCGCCATGATCCAGGGGCGCGAGGGGTGAGGTGAGGGAGAAGCACCCTCTCGGAATGACCGGCTTCTCGCCTCCTTCCCATCTCGCCGGAGTCCTGTTATCATGGTAGCCGCTGTCACCGACCTCGGCGACGATCTGCCGGGGTCTTTTGTTGCGGTCGGGAAGGCTCAGGGAAGCTGCGGCATGTTGCTCGAGCGGTCGGAGTTGCGCAATATCGCCATCATCGCCCACGTCGATCACGGCAAGACGACGCTGGTCGATGGCATGCTCCACCAGGCTCGGGTGTTCCGCGAGAACCAGGCCGTGGCCGAGCGGGTGATGGATTCCAACGAGCTCGAACGCGAGCGCGGCATCACCATCCTGGCCAAGAACACCGCCATCACGATCTTCGATCCGGTCCTGGGCGGGCCGGTCAAGATCAACATCGTCGACACGCCGGGCCACGCCGACTTCGGCGGCGAAGTCGAGCGGGTGATGAACATGGTCGACGGCGTGCTGCTGCTGGTCGACGCCGCCGAAGGTCCGATGCCGCAGACGCGCTTCGTCCTGAAGAAGGCGCTGGAGATGGACCACCGCGCCGTGGTCGTCATCAACAAGGTCGACCGCAAGGGCGCCGATCCGGCCCAGGCGCTCAACGAGACCTTCGACCTCTTCATTCAGCTGGGCGCTACCGACCCCCAGGCCGAGTTCCCTGTGGTTTACGCCAACGCCGTTACCGGCCAAGCCGGCCGCACGCCGGAGCTCGGCCCCAACCTGCAGCCCCTGTTCGACGCCATCCTGCGTCATATCCCGGCGCCGCGGGTCGACCCCGAGGCGCCGTTCCAGATGCTGGTGACGACGCTGGGCTACGACGATTACCGCGGCGCCACCGCCTCCGGACGAATCAGCGCCGGGAGGCTGCGGGCCGGCATGCCGCTGGCGCGCATCACGCATGACGGCCGAGTCCTTCCGACGCAGGCCCGCTACCTCTACCAGCACGTGGGACTCGAGCGGATCGAGGTCGAGCAGGCGCTGGCCGGTGACATCGTCGTCATCGCCGGTTTGGAAGACGTCGCCATCGGCGAAACGTTGGCCGATGCGGAGAATCCGCTGCCGCTTCCGGCGATCCACGTCGAGGAACCGACGCTGCGCATGACCTTCGCCGTCAACGGTTCGCCTTTCACCGGGCGCGAGGGCCGCTGGAGCACGTCGCGCAAACTGCGCGAGCGGCTGTTCACTGAGCTGCGCACCAACGTTTCGCTGCGGGTGGAGGAGACCGATGCCGCCGACACCTTCAGCGTCTCCGGCCGCGGCGAGCTGCACCTGGCCATCCTGATCGAGACGATGCGCCGGGAGGGCTATGAGTTCCAGGTCTCCCGTCCGGAGGTCATCCTGCACGAGGTGGACGGCAAGACCTTCGAGCCGTTCGAAGAGGTCTACATCGAGACCGCCCCCGACGCGCTGGGAACGGTGGTGGAGATGCTCGGCAGCCGGCGCGGACAGATGCTCGACATGCAGGACAGCGGCGG